>JACCDX010568150.1_pt1 | contig 54041 bp, 48 predicted proteins | sample 7449681 | NCBI WGS metagenome assembly JACCDX01 (sample SAMN15323450, study PRJNA562643) | freshwater metagenome | isolation source: river surface water | place: USA:Blue River Watershed | collected 2017-08-18
CGGGCGCGAGCCGAGCGGAGATTGTCCGCGTCGACGACACCTTTGGTGTTTTTTCCGTCTTTGGTCAGGCCTCGGTACTCAAAAATAGGCATTCAATTCAATCCTATAAATCCAATTGGGTGTTCGACAAGAGCTCTTCAATCGTGGTGGTGCCGTTGAGAACTTTTTGGATGCCATGATCGCGGAAAGTTTTCATTCCGCCAGCCACAGCGGCGCGACGAATGGTATTTCCGTCTTTTCTTTGCATCACGAGCGAGCGGATATCATCATTCATCACCATCAGTTCGGCGATGATCGTTCGTCCGATATAGCCCTTTTGATTGCATTGATTGCAGCCCACAGCCATATGGATATTGCCAGCGCGGGCTTGCTCGCGAGTGATTCCCAAAGTGTTCAATTGGAAGTCCGTGGGGTCATATTTGGTTTTGCAATGCGGGCAGAGCATTCGCACCAGACGCTGAGCGACCACTCCCAAAATCGAAGTGGCGATCAAGAAAGGCTCCGCTCCAATATCAATCAAGCGAGGGAAAGCGCCGGCCGAGTCGTTGGCGTGAATCGTCGAGAGAACCAAGTGACCTGTGAGCGACGCATTGATCGCCAGTTCGGCCGTTTCCAAGTCACGAATCTCACCGACCATGATGATGTCCGGATCTTGACGAAGGAAGGCGCGCAAGCCAGCGGCGAAGGTCAGCCCAATTTTGGAGTTCACTTGCACTTGTCCGATGCCGTGAATTCGCTGCTCCACGGGATCTTCGACAGTGAGAATGTTGACGTCGGGTTTATTGAGTTTGGTCAAGCAGCCGTAAAGGCTGGTCGATTTTCCCGAGCCAGTGGGGCCAGTGACCAGAAGAATTCCATAGGTGCGCTGAACCAATTCGTCTAAAATTGTCAGAGTCTCCTCTGAAAAGCCCAATTGTTCCAATTCCAAAACTACATTCGAGCGGTCCTGCAAACGCATGACGATGCGTTCACCGTGAGCTGTGGGGACGGCATTGAGACGAATATCAATGTCTTTGCCGCCCACTTTCAAGGGAATGCGACCATCCTGAGGCAAACGCTTTTCAGCGATGTTCAAATTGGCCATGACTTTCAGACGAGAAGTGATGGCATTTTGAAACTTTTTGGGTGGTTTGAAAATATCAAACAAAATACCGTCAATGCGAAAACGCACAGCCATGTCTTTTTCATAAGGCTCGATGTGAATATCCGAGGCTTTTTCTTTGACGGCTCGGAACAGAAGCGAATTGACGAGTTTGATCACAGGAGCGTCGTCTTCGCCCGCTTCCAGCAAGTCGACGATCGGGTCGTCGAGATCGTAATCTTCTTCTTCAATGTCATCGAGGCCGGCCAAATTGGCCGTGCTTTTTTCGTAGACCTTGTTGATGGCTTCTTGAATTTTACTGGAAGTTGAAATCAAAGGACGAATGCGTTTGCCAAAAAGAACTCGCAAATCATCCAGAGCTTTCATGTTCACTGGATTGGCTGTCAGAGCTGTGATGCTGTCTGGCTCTTCGCGGTAGGGGAGAATCGAATGTTGTTTGGCGTAATTGATCGGAATATTGCGAATCAAATCCGTGGGAATGTCAGCAACAGGGATGTCCTTGATAAACTCAAGGCCCATTTCCCGGCAAAGCTCAGCGACAAGATCATCTGTGGTTGAAAAATCTCGTTCCGCCAGGGCTTCGCCAATTGTCGAAGAGCCGGTCAGCGCTGGATTCGAGAGAACAGTTTTGATCTGCTCAGCGCTGAGGCCCGTGGTCTTCGACAAGATATTTGAAACATCCAATGCTGCCATCACTTCACCTACTTGATTTCATCTTCGCTTGGCTTTTGAGCCCGGCGCTTTTGAATTTGATCGGCAGTTTCTCCGTAAGGATCACGGCCACCAATGCTTTGCACATATTTCTGACGCTGTTCCAGTTTTTGACCCAAGAGCTGATCGGCATCAGATGCTGTGCGCACAATTTTCGGAGTCAGGAAGATCAGCATATTGGTTTTCTCTTTGCTGGTGTTGCGAGACTTGAAGAGCCAGCCGATAATCGGAATGTCGCCGAGCAAAGGGACTTTGGTGATATTTTCGACATCGTCCTCTTTCATCAAGCCACCGAGGACAGCTGTATCACCGTTTCTGACAACGATGTTGGTTTCTAACTTACGAGTCGCCAAAGGTTGAGTGCTATTTGCAAAAGCCGCCGGAGTCTTGGCAATTGACAGCTGTTTGATGTTGGATTTCAGTTCCATTCGCACTGTATTTGTCGTTGGACTGATAAACGGCTTGATTTTCATTTGAATGGTTGCGTCTTCAAATTGCGGAGTCACGACAGGAGCAGCACCATTGGCGCCGGCAGTGGCATTGGAGCCAACGACAACTTTGTCACCCACTTCGATCAATGCTTCCTGAGCATCCAGAGCCAGGATTTGGGGAGTCGAGAGAACATTGGCATTGGCATTGTTCTTCAAGAACTGAATAAATCCCACAAGTGAAGGAATGCTCACGGATCCGGTTGTCGAACCACCTGGATTGATCGTGACCTTATCGCCACTTCCAAAACCCAAGATCGTGCCTTGAGCAGCTGAAGTGGGGCTTAAGAGATCTGCCAAAGTGCCGCTTTGGAATCCATTGAAGCCAGCTTTGGCTCCAGAGCCGCTCTTATCAAACTGGAAATAACCAATTTGATAATTCAAAGCATCGGTTGATTTCATTTCCATGATAATCGCTTCGACATAAACTTGATCACGAGGGATGTCGATGCGCTTGAGCAAATTGAGAACGACTTCGTAATCTTGTTTGCTGGCCACAATCACCAAAGAGTTGGTTCCTTCGTCGGCTGTGATTTTCACATCGCCGCCAAAAATTTCCTGTGGAGCTTGCACGCCCGCTGTCGCTGAAATTGGAGCGGCTCCGCCGGCTGAGGGCTTGGGAGCTGCGTCTTTGGCCACTCCTTGCAAAGTGCTCGCGATTTTTTTCGCGTCGCCATTGCGAACATAATACACGTACACTCCGCCAGCATCCTCCGGACGGATGCGGAAATCGAGCTGAGTCAGTAATTTTTTAATGCGTGCGATTCCGGGCTTGTTGCCAACGACGATCAAAGAATTGGTGCGGTCGTCCGGAATTACCATATAGTAAGCAGAACCTTGCGAGCCCTGAGTGCTTGTCGGACGAGTGAAGCGCGGAACTCCGGCCGTGAAACCAGCGCGATTGTTCGAAGTCGAACCTTGGCCTTTGTTGACGATTTTGTCGATCAATTCGGCAATGTCTTTGGCTTTGGCATATTTCACGGGGATCACTTCCAATTGATCTTCAAAGCCAGGGACATCCAATTGCGAAATGATCTTCATCACGCGATCAATATTGGAGCCATAATCGGAAAGAATGATCGAATTGGTGGGCGGATAAACGCTCATCTCGCCATCTTTGGAGCTCAGAATTCGCAAATCCCGGTTCACAGCTTCAGCTTGAATGTGCTTCAAGTGAATGATTCGAGTGATCATTTGGTCTGAATTCGGATAGTAATTTCCAGAGTAAGTCTCAATGCTGTCGCGCTGAGCGTTTCTGGCAGAGCGGATTTTCAAGAATTTCCCAGAAGGGACAATGGCGTAGCCGTTGATAGCGAGAGCCGAGAGGAAAGCTTTGTAAGCTTCGGCCACTGTGATTTTCGAAGGCGCCATGATGGTGATTTTGCCGCGCAAGCCATTGTCGACGATAAAGTTTTTGCCGGTTAAGTCGGAGATGGCTTTGACAATGTCTTGAATGTCCGCGTTGGGATAGTCAAAAGAGTCGATCACCTCTGGAAAATTGGCATCAGTGATATCTTCAATAGCTGACTTTGCAAATTTGGCTTTCTGTTCCCTGCTGAGGGCGGAGTTGCTATCGTTGGTGCCGCTTCCTCTTACTGAACCAGCTCCCGAATCCGAGTTGCCAAAATTTCCCGGGGTGTTCATGGAGGGATTGAAATCAGGAGGAGGTGGGGGAGCATTGAAGTCGTTGCCGAAATCATCCTGAGCCAGAGCTGTTGGCGGCAAAGCCATCGACTGCGCCAGTAAAAGTGACAAGACCGCTTTGGAACGGGCTTTCGTTTTTTGCTTCATCCTTCACCTCACCAATTCATCATGAATTGTTATTTCACTGTGTAATCAACTTCCTCGTCGCGGCCATCACGGCTTTTAGTGATTTTGATTGTCGAGGAATTTTTCAAGGCATTGTACAGCTCCATGGCTTTTGCGGGGCTGTCGATTTTTTCGCCATTCACGGCTTTGATCATGTCTCCGTTTTGAAAGCCAAGCTGAGTGTAAACCGACCCGGGTTGAATCGAGACAAACTTGAAACCTTCAATTTCACCATTTGGTCCGCGGACTGGAATCATCGCTGCTTGCTGAAGAATCGAAGACATGTCGTTCGTGTATTTCAAAAGGTCGGAGCGTTTGACCTCAAACTTATTGGGAGCCACTTGCGCAACATCACCACGGCTTTCGCCAGATAAAGGGCCTTTTGAAGTGCTGAAGGAGATTTTGGAGCCATTGATTTTCATTTCAATGAATTCCAACCTGCCATTATTGGAGTTTCTGAAAATCGCTTTGTTTCGTTCTACTTTTGTGAGGGTAGCTAAGCCTTCGATATCTCGTCCGACCATAAATGGAAAGGATTGGTTTTTCGAGCGCACTTCGATGGTGGCAATCGACTTGGCTGGATTGGAGTGAACGATGGTTCCTTTCAAGGCCAAGGGCAAAGAGCTCGGAACGGGATCGTTTTCCTGTTGGCCCTCTCCGGGTTTTTGACCGGCAGGCAAAAGTGCATCGGGAATGGCGCCATCAGAAGAAAAAATATTTCTGGAAATCACCGAGTTGTAAGCGCCCCGTGAGACACTCATGTCCGGCTCAATGCGCGGTGGGCGCGGCGGAGGAGCTCCCGACGGAAGCATGAGATCGCGATAATTGAGGATCGTCAGATCGGCAATGGTATATCCCAGAAAAACAAATAACAAATAGGGGAGATACTTTTCAAATGGCGGTTTTCGAACTGGCGTTTGTTTCACTCTGTCATCATCCTTATGATCCGAGTCGCTTCCTTGCTTCGATAGGTTATCAAAGCCCTGCGCTTGAGGGTACGAAAAACACCGGACAGAGAGACAGGTAGAGGACAAAGGTCGAGGGGTGCGGAAAATCAAAAAACAGTGTGCGCTTCGATCTCGGGATTGAAACTGATGCTGGGATGGAGAAACGAGGGCATTTCTCTCTCAGGTGGAGTGACTGAGTAGAGAGCGTAAGGCAAGGAAGCTGAAATCCAACTGAGAGGTGGTAGCAGACGATAGTCTTGATCGGTGTGAGCGTAGACCAAAAATTCCTGCGGCGTCAGATACTCGTAGGCCGAGTAAAGCAAGCTTTCAAAAACATCTTCGTTGTCAGCAAAGACATTGGTGAGAAAACGAAATTGCAATTTGCTTTCAACTCCTGTGGAGGCCACTGGTTTGGCCAGTCGGCGAGTCATGCGAAACATCCACAAAAATTTGAGAAACTGGCGGAAATTGTGAGCTCGCAGTGAATAACTGAGCGGAATCAAATCCTGAATGCCCGCAGGGGACCAGGGCGCCAAGCAACCGACCACATTGTCATCAGCATCCATGGCGATAAAAAAATCCGACAATTTCAATCCGCTGAGACGGGCCAATTTGTTTTCGAAACTGCTTTGATCCCAAACGCTGGCAAAGGGGCGAAAGCGGGATCGACGTATAATATAGTTGGCCAAAGCATCCACATTGGACGAGTGCCCTTGGCGGATTTGCAAACTGGGAAGTGGTTTTTTCGCCCAAGGGAAGCGACCGTGCAAACTGACCATGCGAAAGCGGCGGTAAAGATAGTAGCGGGGCATGGCTCTTTTCATATTGCGAGGCCGAATGAAAGTGTTCAGAGCCGTCGGGTCGGACAAATTGATATATGAGAAAATCGAGGAAACCCCATTTTCTTCGGTTTCTTTTTTCAAAACGGGAAGAAAATGCTGAGACCATTGCAAAATAGCGGATCGAGAGTTTCTCACTCGCAAGTCAGCTGCTGAAGCGATTCGGCATACTTGATCTTCGTTCCAAGCATTGCGAATCATGATGGTCGCAGCAGCGTTGAGCTCGCCTTCCTTGTTTCGCAAAGTGTAAGTGGTGTGTTTGTCGGATTGAATGCGATAATTGCTGAAAAAATCCTGATGGCGATCCACTTTCAAGTCGATCAAGCCACGCAAAGGAAAGTCTTTGAAAAACTCAATCAATTCATGGTTGTCGGCTTCAGTTGCAATTTTGAGATCCATCAACGATCAGTCTGGAGGCGATTGAGGGCTCTGTCAAAATGACCTAGCCCGAAGTCGAAATATCCTTTTGCCAAATCTGATCTTCAATTTTCAGCTGATGATTGCAAAAGCGAGAGGCCACAAATAAATAGTCGCTCAGACGATTGAGGTAGCGAACAGCTCTTTCAGTCTCGGGATGATGGGGATTTTCCTCGAGCAATCGGACAACTTGTCTTTCGGCTCGACGGCAAACGGTTCGGCTCAAATGCAAAAAAGAAGCGCACTGTGATCCGCCCGGCAAAATAAAATTCTTCAGCTCAGGAAGGGTGGCCGTCATCTGGTCAATTCCTGATTCCAATTGCCCAATCCAATTTTCCTCGAAAGCCGGCAGCATTTTTCGGGTTTCTTCTTTTTCGCAGGCCAAGTGGGAACCCAAATTGAAGAGATGATGTTGGCTGCGCAAAAGTTCATGGCGAAAAGAGTCCAGCGAGGCTTGAGCCGGGAGAAAGGACAGGGCAAGGCCCAAAGTGCTATTGAGTTCATCCACACAGCCATAGGCTTCGACTCGCAAATTGGCTTTTGAGCATTCGCGACCGTCAACCAATCGGGTTTTTCCTTGATCGCCAGTCTTGGTATAGATTTTTGTCGGCATTGGCGTTTGACTCCCATTCAAGACTTACATATAATTTACACATGTCGAATCGCAAGATCATTCATGTGGATATGGATTGTTTTTACGCTGCCGTCGAAGAAAAGTACAATCCCAAACTCAAGGGTTTGCCGATGGCCGTGGGCGGTCCTCCCAATTCTCGAGCTGTGATTTGCACTGCCAATTATCAAGCGCGCAAATTTGGCGTACGGGCCGCGGTTCCCAGTTCGCGTGCCGTGCGTTTGTGTCCGCAGTTGATTTTGGTTCCGCCGAACTTCGAACTTTACAAGAAAGAAAGCGAGCAAGTTCGCGAAATTTTTCGAAGATTCACTTTGAAAATTCAACCTCTGTCCTTGGATGAAGCTTATCTCGATGTCACGGAGGCCAAGCATTTTCACGGCAGTGCCACTTTGATTGCGCAAGAAATTCGGCGGCAGATTTTTGCTGAAACTGGGCTGACAGCATCGGCCGGAATTGCTCCCAATAAATTTCTCGCCAAAGTCGCCAGTGATTGGAACAAACCCAACGGTCAATTTGTGGTGCGTCCGCCAGAGATCGAATCATTTGTGCGGCAATTGCCAGTGGAAAAAATTTGGGGAGTGGGGCGAGTGACAGCCCGACAAATGCACGAACTCAAACTGCACACGTGTGAAGACTTGCAAAAACTTTCTCTCGCTCAACTCAAACACCATTTTGGCAGCGGCCGGGCACAGGAGCTTTTTCAATTGTGTCGAGGGCAAGATGAGCGCCCCGTGGAGACGGATCAGGAGCGCAAATCTCTTTCTGTCGAGGAGACTTTCAATCGAGATCTCAGTACTTTGCCAGAGATTCTTGAAAAACTGCCTTCACTTTATCAAGATTGGTTGGAGCGCTTGCAACGCAGTGGAGAGCAAGAGCGCATTCGGGGAGCCGTGGTGAAATTCAAATTCATGGATTTCAAAAGCTCCACGCATGAACAATCGCTTCGTCATTTTCCCCAGATGAAGGATTTTGAAAAGCTCATTGTTGCGGCATGGCAGCGGCGTTCCGATCCGATTCGATTGTTGGGAATTGGAGTGAGGCTGCAATCCAGTCACGAGTCCGAGGACAGCGATCAACTGCAGTTTGCGGTGTGAATCAATTGCTGTTAAAACCAGGAAATGAATTTACCTTTCTTTGTCACGATCCCGCACTCGGGTGAAAAAGTTCCTGAATTCTGTGATTGGCTTCTGAAGCTTCCGGAAGAAGTCTTGATGTGCGATGTCGATCGCTTTGTCGACAAATTGTATGAGCCAACTTTGAGTGCTTTGCAAATTCCTTGGATCAAAACCGAATGGCATCGTTATGCGGCCGACCTCAATCGCATTCCGCAAGATGTGGACTCGAGCTCGGTGATTGGCAACTCGACCAAAGCCGGGACTCACAACCGCGGCTTTCATTGGACCGTGACCACCACGTCTTTGCCTTTGATGAATGAACCCATGCCCGTGGCCATGCATGAAAAATTGGTGCAGCTGATTTATGAACCTTTCCATGCGCAAGTGCGGGAACAGTTTCAAAAATTTGAGCAGCAAAAATTTGCCAAAATCTACCATTTGGACGCTCATTCGATGCCTTCGGTGGGAACCAAAATGCACCGCGATCCGGGCGAGCGTCGAGCGGACGTTGTGGTCAGTGATTGTTTGGGAAAAAGTTCGGAAAAAGAATTCGTCGATCTCGTTATCTCGGCTTATGTGCGAGCCGGTTTCAAAGTTGGCTATAACTGGCCCTATATGGGCGGTCGAGTCAGTGAACAGTATGGCGAGCCCCAAAAAGGGCATCACACTGTGCAAGTTGAAATGAATCGCGCCCTCTATATGGATGAAGTGAGCAAAAAACTTCTCCCTCAGGAGGCGCAGGCCGTTTCCGGGAAAGTGCAAAAAGCTCTGTCCTATATTCAGGACAATCTACCGAGCTTACTTTGAAAAATTCTGCAGCCAGTTTTGAATTTCCTGGCAGACCCAATTCGGATCTTCCATTGGAATGTCGTGATCGGCTGTCGGGTGGACGTGAGCTTTCAAAGTCCACTGCTCGGCGATTCGTTTGCTGCAGATAGAATTCACAAACTGATCGCCATCGCTGCACAAAAGTAAAATTTCAGTCCGGGGCTTTTGTTGCGGAAATTGATAAGCAGCGGCGGCTTTTAATTGGCGGATATAATTCCAGCGAGTGGTGTTTGGAATTTTCGCGAACTTTTCTTTGAGTTCTCTTTGTTTTTCAGGTTGTGAGGCATACTTTTGCAAAATGATAGCTTCAATATCCTGATTGTCCGGAGACAAGGCCAGTGTGCGCAGAATATCCAAATAATTTTGCGGTCGCATGCGTTCCAGAAGACTCGAAGTGCCGCTGTCGCTGGTATTGATCGTCACAAGGCCTTTGACCTCTTCCGGGTGCAAGAGAGCCCATTCGACTCCGATCATTGAGCCCAAAGAAATTGTCATTAAATAGACAGGTTCGTCTTTTTTGAGGAAGCGAGAGCGAGAGCGCAAATCTCGGACATTGTCGCGAATCGTGAGGCAGCTAGGGCTGTGGGCCAAAGTGCCGTTCCCGCGCAATTCCAAAAACTCGATTTCATCTTGCGGGAAAGTGGCTTGAAAAATGTCGGCAATTGGACCCCAGTGCATAGAGTGTCTTCCCAGGCCTCTGAGAAAAATCCATTTTCGGCTTTGCATATTTGGGTCCGCCTTGTGAGTTCAAAATATTCTTTCATGAGTGGACTCAATTGAAAATGAGGAGATGTGATTTTTGAAGACTTGGTCAAACCTTGAGGGGGCGCATTGATGCTCCGCGAAAAACAACTTTGCTGATTTGCAAGTCACTCAAAATTCATAGCTTCCAGAAAATTTCGGAGTTAGGTTGGCGCTGCTCATGATCAAACGAATTATTAAAAATCTGGCCTCATTGAAGCTCGCTGTGATTGTCATTGTTTTGCTGGCAGTTTTGACTGCTATTGGAACATTTGTCGAAGCCCGTTACGACGCCACGGCTGCTTCGAAGCTCGTCTACCGGACTTGGTGGATGTACTCGGTCATGATTTTGCTTTCGATCAATTTGATTGCCGTGATGGTGGATCGTTGGCCCTGGAAACCCCGGCACATTCCCTTTCTCCTGGCGCATGTGGGGATTTTGATTCTTCTCTTTGGGGCTGTGATCACATCTGAATTTGGTTTGGATGGCACCATGAGATTCGGAATCGGCGAGAAAAATCGCTTTGTCACGGTTCCGGACACAGACCTGCAAATTTGGTCTTCTTTTGATGGCGATCGCTACTCGAAAATCATCGATCAGCCCGTCGACTTTTTTAAAAAATCTCCCGCCAAAAAGCCATTCTCTGTTGAGCTTCCTGAGGGTCCGTTGCTCATCAATGACTATGCTCCATATGTGATTCCTTCCCGCCAGGTCATCGCAGCACGCAGTGATACAGGAAAGTTTGGCAGTGCTATTCGCTTTCAATTGCAAAATGCCAATGTGAATTTGAGTGAGTGGATGTATCAGAATCGGCCTGAAGCTGTGGCTCAGCAGCAATTTGGTCTCGCACAAGTGGCTCTGGGGCCGGAGCCAAAAGTCCTCCCGCATGACAATGCCATTTATTTGACTCCTCGAAACGACAAAGAAGTTTCTTACGTTTTGACTTACAAAGATCCCAAAAGAAAAGCTTTGCGTGGAATCCTGAAGCAAGGGGATTCCTTCAACACCGGATGGATGGGGATGGAGTTTCGATTGCTGCGATTTTTCCCGAGAGCGGAAGAAAAGTACGATATGAAATTTGTCGATCGCCCGTCGCCGATGTCCACATCGGCCGTGCAAGTGATTTTCAAAGATCAAAAGTACTGGTTGCAATTGAATGATATTTTGAAGATTTTCACGGACAAATCGGCTTATCTCATCAGTTATGGGAATCGTCGAATTGATTTGAAATTCGACTTGGTTCTGAAAAAATTCGAAATTGGCCGCTATGCGGGAACCATGCGAGCGGCGTCTTATCAAAGCCTGGTCACCACTCCGGATGGTCAAGACACTTTGATTTCAATGAATGAACCTTTGAAATACAAGGGGCTGACCTTTTATCAAGCCAGTTTTCAAGATGGGCCTGGCGGACAGCCAGTGGCTTCGATTCTCTCGGTGAATTACGATCCGGGTCGATGGATCAAATATTTGGGGTCCTTGATCATTTGTTTGGGGATTGTTTGGCTCTTTTACAACAAAAGAAAAGCGGCGCGAGCACAGGCGCCCAAAAAAGGTGAACTATGAAGACGTTTTTGATGTCTTTGATCTTCTTTTTCTCGTTTTTTGCACAAGCGAATTTGACCGAGGGGCTTCGCGGACTGCCGGTGCAAGATGGCGGGCGATTCAAGCCCTTTGAGACTTTTGCTCGCGAATCTCTGCAGTTGATTTACGGCAAAGACACTTTCCATATGGAAAAAAGTGAACGTCCAGCCGTGGAAATTGTCATGACTTGGCTCTTGCAGCCATCGGCTTGGCAAGACACTCCGATGTTTGAAGTTCGCTACGGGGATTTGAAGAAAGGCATGAAGCTCGCTTCCGATCGCCGCTATTTTTCTTACAACGAATTGATGGGAAATGAGCGTTTGCCGACTTTGATGCAGGAGCTGGCCAGCAAGCGTGAAACCAAAGAGAAGCTCGATCCTTATTATCAATCTCTGCAAAGACTCGAAAGCCAACTTTTTACTTTCAAAGAAATTGCTTCGGGAAAATTGATTCGAGTGGCGCCGGCCAAAGAGGGGACTTCCTGGTTGCCAGTCGCGGATCTGCCTGAGCATTTGAGTGCTGCTTTCTTGGAAATCACAAAATCTTTTGTGCAAACCTTGGCAGTGATTGGTGATGCCGACAAGGCCAAGCAGAGAGAAGCTCAGGAAAATTTAACTCAAGCGGTGGCTCGCTTCAAAACTTTGTCGCAAGCGGAGCAGCCAGATTTCTATCCAGTTGAAAATAAAATCAAAGCGGAACTTCATTTCAATAGTTTCCATCCGTTTCATTGGACTTGGATTCTCTATTTAATTGGCGCCATTTTCTGCTTCCTGGCTTGGATCTTGGGGAAAAAAGTTTTTTACAAGCCGGCCTGGGTCTTGATTATTTTTGGACTGCTTTTGCACCTTTACGGTTTCGCTTTGCGAAGCTACCTGACCGGGAGAGCTCCAGTTTCCAATATGTATGAAACTGTGGTGTGGGTGGCATTTGGCACGGTGCTCTTTGCGATGGTGATTGAAGGCATCTACCGCTGGAAATTTATCCTCATGTCAGGCGCATTGGTCGGGGCTTTCTGTTTGGTGTTGGCGGACATGGCGCCAGTGATCTTGGACCCCACTCTCCAGCCTTTGGAGCCGGTTCTGAGAAATAACTTTTGGCTGATGGTTCACGTTTTGACTATCACGATCAGTTATGCGGCCTTCTTCTTGGCTTTTGCCTTGGGGGATATCGGACTCATCTATTATTTAAAAGGTGAGAAAAAGCATGCCGAGAAACTCAAAGCGATCACTTTGGCCATTTATCGCGCCAAGCAAATCGGCGTGGCTTTCTTGGCGCCAGGAATTATTTTGGGTGGAATTTGGGCTGACTACAGCTGGGGTCGCTTTTGGGGATGGGATCCAAAAGAAACTTGGGCTTTGATTGCACTGCTGGGGTATTTGGCAGTGATGCATGGAAGACTCAGTGGTTGGATCAAGGATTTCGGAATGGTGTGCTCGGCAATTCTCACCTTCTCTTTGGTGATCATGGCTTGGTACGGTGTCAACTACGTTCTCGGCGCAGGGCTTCATTCTTATGGTTTCGGGGCGGGCGGCGTGGAGTATGTTTCTGTGTTCGTCGCCCTTCATCTTTTGTTCGTGATTTTCACAGCTGTTGTGAGAAATGGTCGTCTCAAAAATCCAGCCGCTTGAATAACGCAGCGGCTGACGCGAATTTAAGCAAACTCTCGCGGCTCATCAGGATTTTCATTTCATTTTCAAAAACGCGTTGATTCTTCCCCTGTTTAGGTTTTTAAATAGGCAAACGCGTCTTCAAAAGACGTTAACAATTGTCAAACTCCATTCAGCTTGCGAAGGAATTCGTCATGCACCAAAGATTTTCAGCAGGAAAGCTGTCATTCGCGATTTCAATTCTCGCGGTGGCCGCTGCGTTCGCTCTTACTGGTTGCGACCAGATTCACAAACTCGGATTGGGCTACAATCAGGGCTATGCCCCTGAGCAACCCATCCCTTTCGATCACTCTGTGCACGTTGGCCAGAATAAAATTCAGTGCCAATATTGTCACAATCAAGTCGAGAGATCAGCGCATGCAAACATTCCTGCGCTCAGCACTTGCATGAACTGTCACCTCACTGTCAAAACCGACAGCCCGTATATTCAGAAGCTGAGAGATGCTTTTGATAAAGGGCAATCCATTGAGTGGGTGAACGTCCACATGCTGCCTGATTTCGTTCATTTCAATCACTCGGCACACGTCGCTCGAGGAGTGAATTGCCAGACTTGTCACGGACAGATTGAAACGATGAAAGTGGTGCAACAAGTATCGAGCCTCAATATGGGCTGGTGCGTGAATTGCCATCGTCAACCTGAAAACAATGCTCCTTTGAATTGTTCAACCTGCCACCACTAACACTTAAAGATGAAGAAGGTTTGTGAGTATGTCTGAAATCAATCATCATGATCATGAAAATCATGAGCACGCTTCGGCTCCAAAAGAGCGTGACTCTCGTTATTGGCTGTCTTTGGAGCAGTGGTCAGAAGACCCTGAGTTCCAGAAATTGGCCGAGCAGGAATTCCGCTCGTCTCCACTTCGCGAAAGCGATGGCGAAGACGGTTGGGCTCGCCGTGAATTCTTGAAGCTCATGGGAGCTTCTTTGGCAATGGCTTCGGCGGGCTGCATTCGTCGTCCAGTGCAAAAAATCCTTCCTTACAACAAGCAACCGGAAGAAGTGACTTTCGCTGTTCCGAACTTCTACACTTCCACTTATTTCGATGGCAGTGATGCTCTCGGTTTGTTGGTCCGCACTCGTGAAGGTCGTCCTCTGAAAATTGAGGGCAATCCGAAGCATCCAATGAATCGCGGCGGAACTTCGGCGCGTGCCCAAGCTCACATTCTCTCCCTTTACGATCCTGAGAGAATCAAAGGTCCTTTGCGCAATCTTTTGAATAAGGGAAAAACCAATCGCGACACCATCAACACAAAATGGGAAGAAGTTGACGACGCCACAGTGAAACAGCTCGCCAAAGGCGGAGTTGTTGTTCTGACGGGCGCTGTGAACTCGCCGAGCACTCGCGCTTTGATTGGTGATTTTGCTCAAGCCTTCGGCGCTAAGCACATGATGTGGGAGCCTTTGGCACACGAAGAAATTCGTGAAGGTCAAAAAGCTTCTTACGGCGACGATGTGGTTCCTTTCTATCGTTTTGACAAAGCGAAAATCATCATCTCTGTCGACGCTGATTTCTTGGGAACCTGGCTGATGCCAACCACTTTCAGCCGTCAGTTTGCCACTGCTCGTAAGGACATCGAAAACATGCCGAAATTGGTCGTTTTCGATTCGGCGTACTCGTTGACGGGTGCCAATGCGGATGTCCGTGTTCGCATCAAGCCTTCTCAGCAGATTGCTGTTGTGATGGGTCTTGCTCACGAAGTGGCTAAGCGCATGGGCGCGATGAAGCCAGCGCTGGAGCCTTTTGCCAATGTGGCAGCTCAGTTGGGAATTGAGCCAGCTTTGTTTGCGAAGATGGCGGAAGATCTTCACCTCAACCGAGGAAAATCATTGGTTGTGGCTGGTGGTCTGCCGACATTGACTTCTCAAGCTCGTGAATTGCAAATTGCAGTCAATTATTTGAATTCTTTGCTGGGCAACGACGGTATCACTGTCGATGGCAAAGCGGGAATGCCGGGATTGAATGCTTCTTATCAAGACATGGCTGAGCTCATTGATTCATTGAACAAGGGATCTGTGAAGACTGTGATTATTCATGGAACAAACCCAATGTACTCTTTGGGTGAGTCCTCTGGATTCCATGAAGCCATTAAAAAGGCCGAATTGGTTCTCTACACCGGTGATCGCAATGACGAAACTGGGAAGATTGCCAATTATGTGATTCCAGATCTTCACGCTCTCGAAGCTTGGGGAGATTTGGAAATTGGCCGTGGGCTTTTCAGCATTCACCAGCCAACTATCCGTCCAATGTATGACACTCGTTCTTTCCAACTGAGCCTGATGAATTGGGCTTTCATGGCAAAGAAGGGTCCTCGTCGCATCCAGGACTTTGAAACTTATTACGATTATTTGCGCAATTTCTGGAAAGAAGAAGTTTATCCAAAGGCCGGCAAAGGCAAATCCTTTGACGATTTCTGGGACGAAGCTTTGCAAGTCGGAGTTGTTGGCGATCAAGCCAATGGCGGGGCTCGCACTTTCCGTGCTGAAGTCTTGAATCAGGTGAAGCCAGTAGCCAAATCTGAAGGCTTCGAGTTGGTTCTTTATCCGACTATTGCTTTGGGTGATGGTCGATTGGCCAACGTTGCTTGGTTGCAAGAACTTCCAGATCCAGTGACCAAGATTTGCTGGGACAACTATGTCTGCTTGTCGATTGCGACGGCAGAAAAAATGAAGGTCCGCGAAGGTCACATGATGGACATCACAGTGAATGGCAAGTCTTTCAAGTTGCCAGCTCACATCCAGCCTGGATTGCATGATGATGTTTTGGCGGTTCCTGTCGGTTACGGCCGCACAGCTGCCGGCAAAGTCGGAAACAACATTGGTTTGAATGCCTACACAATGGTGTCTTACCAAAAGGGAATGCCGATCTACGCGGGTGCCAAAGCGGAAGTTAAAAACACCGGCATGAAGTACGATCTAGCCAATCCGCAAGGCCACCATGTGATGGAAGGCCGTCAGATCGTTGTTGAAGCCACTCTCAAAGAGTATTTGAAAAACCCAGCGGCTGGAAAACACCAGCACCATATTTTCTCCATCTGGTCCGGACACGCTTACAACGGTCACAAATGGGGAATGGGCGTGGACTTGAACACGTGCACAGGTTGCAATGCCTGTGTGATTGCCTGCCAATCTGAGAACAACGTTCCAGTTGTCGGCAAAAAGTATGTGATTCAGGGCCGCGAAATGCACTGGTTGCGAATTGACCGTTACTATGTGGGTGAGCCTAACAATGCCCAAGTGGTGTTCCAGGCGATGCTCTGCCAGCACTGTGACAACGCTCCTTGCGAGACTGTTTGCCCAGTGGCCGCAACTGTTCACAATTCCGAAGGTCTCAACGATATGGTGTACAACCGTTGCGTGGGAACTCGTTATTGCTCGAACAACTGCCCATACAAAGTTCGTCGTTTCAACTGGTTCAACTATGCCAAGCTGATCGAAAAGCCGATGCATTTGGCTCTGAATCCAGATGTCGGCGTTCGCACACGCGGGGTCATGGAAAAGTGCACATTCTGCGTTCACAGAATCAAAGAAACAAAAGCGCATGCGAAACTGGAAAAACGTGAGCTGAAAGACGGCGAAGTCACAACGGCCTGTGCTCAGGCTTGCCCGACAGACGCCATCATCTTCGGTGACATGAACGATCCGAATTCTCGTGTGGCAAAATGGTTCAAGGATCCTCGTGGTTACGCTCTTCTCGAAGAGTTCCACGCAGCTCCGAACGTGCGTTACATGGCGAAAATCCGCAACGATGATCAAGAAACACGACCAGGCCGACAAGGACACGGCAGCAAAGAAGGCGGTCACTCATGATGAAGCGAAATCCTCTCGTTCTGGGGAACAAATCCCTGAAGGACATCACTGAAGATATCGTGGCACCCGTAGAGTCCTTTCCATCCAAAGGATGGTTGGGCCTCTTTTTGAGCGCCAAAGCACTCTTCATTTTTTACATCATCACTTTGGCAATTGTGGTGAGCACCGGTATCGGGCTTTTGGGTGTGAATCACCCGAACGCTTGGGGAACGATGATCATCACCTTCGTCTTTTGGATCGGTATTGGACACGCGGGAACTCTGATTTCTGCGATCCTTTTTCTGTTCCGCCAAAAGTGGAGAACATCTGTCGCCCGCACAGCGGAAGCGATGACGGTTTTCGCGGTGATGACAGCGGGTCTGTTCCCGCTCTTGCACACGGGCCGTCCTTGGTTGGATTTCTGGTTGTTCCCGTATCCGAATCAGCGTGGCCCTCTGTGGGTGAACTTCCGTTCGCCACTGCTTTGGGACGTTTTCGCGGTTTCAACTTACGCGACTGTTTCAATGGTCTTCTGGTACATCGGGATGGTCCCGGATTTTGCGACTATTCGTGACCGGGCTAAGAACAAGGTGCGCCAAGTGGTCTACGGAGCTCTGTCATTGGGCTGGCGTGGAAGAGCTCGCGATTGGAGCCATTACGAAATGGTTTACTTGCTTCTGGCAGGTCTTTCAACTCCGCTCGTTCTCTCAGTTCACACGATCGTCTCTTTCGACTTCGCAGTTTCGAATTTGCCAGGTTGGCACACGACGATCTTCCCTCCATACTTCGTTGCTGGTGCGATTTTCTCCGGTTTCGGGATGGTTGTGACTTTGATGACTTTGGTTCGTATCGGCTTCCCCGAGTTTAAGAACTACATCACGATCGACCATATGGAAGTGATGAACAAAATCATCATGGCCACTGGTTTGATGGTTGGTTACGCTTACGGGTCTGAGTTCTTCGTGGCTTGGTACTCTGGAAACATCTACGAACGTGCTGTGTTCATCAACCGTGCTTTCGGTGACTACGGTTGGTCTTACTGGGTGATGATCTCTTGTAACGTCATCATTCCACAGTTGTTCTGGTTCAAGAAAATCCGTCGAAGCATCCCAATCATGTTCATCATTTCGATTTTCGTAAATATCGGAATGTGGTTCGAACGTTTCGTGATCACGGTCACGTCTTTGCATCACGACTTCTTGCCATCCAACTGGGGGAACTACGCATGGAGTTCCTACGACACGGCGATCCTGGTGGGCAGTTTCGGTATGTTCCTGACCTTGTTCCTGCTTTATCTCCGCCTGTTCCCAGCGATTTCTATCGCTGAGATCAAGCCTGTGATGAATGTTGGTTACGAGAATAAGGAAGGAGGGCACCACTAATGGCTCAATCATATAAAAAAGGCATGGCTGCTATTTTTGATACAGAAGCTCAGATTCTGAAAGCAGCTGCTCAAGTTCGCTCAATGGGTTTTAAAAAGTTTGATGCCATCACTCCTTATCCAGTTCACGGAATGGAAGAAGCTTGCGGAATCAAGCGTTCATGGATTCCTTACGTGGCTTTCGTGATGGGTGTTCTGGGTCTGTCTTCCGGTTGGTTGCTGACTTGGTGGACTTCGGCTGTGAATTGGTCGCTGAATATCGGTGGAAAGCCCTTCCACTCTTTGCCTGCGTTCATTCCGATTCTCTTCGAATTGACAATTTTGTTTGCGGCTCTGTCCAGTGTCGCAGCTCTTCTTTATGCCTGCGGTCTGCCGAAAGTGAATCCTCCAACGATTCACCCGGACCTGACTTCACATAAATTCGGAATTTTCATTCCAGTGGATGACAGCGGTTATGACGAGAAAAAAGTGGAAGAGATGTTCCGCTCTCTTGGCGCAACTGAAATCAAAAAGGCGGAGTTCTAAGATGAAGCTCATGCGAATTTCAATTTTACCAGTATTTGTGTTGGGACTTTCTGCCTGCAATGGCAGTGGCAACAAAACAAATGTCGAACTGATCCAGGATATGATGGAAACTCCGGCTGTCAAAGCACAGGAGTATGACACTTTCTTTGCGGACAAAATGGGAGGCGCACGCGTTCCTCCTGAGCACACGGTTCCGGTTGGATTCAAGCCTTACAAAATTGGTTTCAATCCCGAACAGGCCAAAGCTGATCGCAATCCGATGTCTGGAGAAATGACAGATGAAGTGCTTTTGACCGGTCAGAAGTACTATGAAACCAACTGCGCCGTTTGCCATGGTTACACTGGAAATGGCCTGGGTCCCGTGGCAGAAAAAATGCCAAACAAGCCGCCAAGTCTTCTTTCAGAGAAAATCCGCGGCTGGTCCGATGGCCAGGTCTATCAGGTCATCGCGATGGGGCAGGGGACGATGGGATCTTACGCTTCTCATATCCCACAGAAATACCGTTGGCAGGTTGTGAACTACATCCGCCATTTGCAACAAACAGAAAAGCAGTAAAGGTGAAGAGAAATGGCTGATACACATCAAACACAGCTTGTTGTTAAGAAATTTGTCCCACCTCAGGCACTCAAAACAGCGGCGATTGGTCTGACTGCTTTGGGAGCTCTGGGAGCTTTGGTTGGAATCATTCAAAACCAAGAGCGTCTTTGGACTTCTTACTTGGTCGCTTTCTTTTACGTTTCTTGTTTGGCTTTGGGCGGAATGTTCTTCACGGCCATTCAACACATTGCCAAAGCGGGCTGGAGTTCCAGCATTCGCCGCTTTTCAGAAGGAATGACAGCTTTTCTGCCAGTCATTTTGATCGGCAGCTTGGTTTTGATCCTGGGATTGGACAAGCTCTATCCTTGGACGGACGCTGCTTACCTTGAGGCGAGTGCTTTGGTTCAGGCCAAGACAGCTTATTTGAACAAAGGCTTCATGGTTGTTCGCATGTTGGTTTTTGCTTTGGGAATGCTGTTCTTCGGTTACAAAATCGTTGGCAATTCTTTGAAGCAGGACAAAACCGGTGATTCAACTCTGACAGAGAAAAATGTCGGCTGGAGCATTGGTTGGGTTCTGTTCTTTGCCATTTTCTTCTCTCTCTTTACAGTCGATCTTTTGATGTCGTTGCTGCCCACTTGGTACAGCACGATTTTCGGGGTTTACTGTTTTGCGGGAATGTTCCAAAGCTCATTGGCCTTCTTGGTTCTGATGCTTTTGTATTTTAAAAAGCAGGGAATGGTTCAGGGTTACTACTCGATGGATCACGTTCATGACGTGGCCAAGTTCCTCAAGGGCTTCACTGTGTTCTGGGCTTACATTGCCTTCTCTCAGTTTATGTTGATTTGGTATGCAAATATCCCAGAAGAAACAGAGTACTACTTGATGCGCGCTCAGGGCGGCTGGATGGGAATTTCCTTTGCCTTGTTGTTCTTCAAGTTCATCATTCCATTCCTGGCTCTTTTGCCTCGCGGAAACAAGCGTGACGAGAAGCAACTGGTTTGGATCTGTGCCCTGATCCTGATCATGCAATACGTGGATGTTTACTGGATGGTTTATCCAAACTTCAACCACGGTCATGTCACTTTCGGTGGCTATGAAATCGCTCTCTTGGCTCTGTTCTTGGGGATTTTCCTCCTGACGATGATCCGTTTCTTCGAAAAGAACAGTTTGGTGGCTGTGAAAGATCCTCGTTTGCACGAAGCTCTTCACCACCACGTTTCTTACTAAGATTTTTGCCGAATCAGGCCGACGGCCACCTCGAGCTGAGGTTGGCCGTCCCCAGTTCCAATACATCGCTCCACAACCAGAAATTAACTCGAGAGGTACGGCGTACCTTTCTTCGAGGGTACGCCGTACCTCTGGGAATCCTTTCTTCTTGCCACCCCACGGCGCTCTTGCTAAGAATTGAGATATGAAAAGTGCTTTGGCCCTTTCCACTTCCAATCTTATGAATGTTGTTCGCACAACAACGACGACCTTTTAATGGTCGACAGAAATTATCATGCCTGAAATTCGAATTTACTTACCTGATAACTCAGTCAAAACTTTTGATCACGAACCCACGGCTCTGGAAGTTGCTCAGAGCATTGGTCCGCGTTTGGCCAAAGAAACCCTGGGTGTGAAAATCAACAACAACCCGGAAATTATGGATTTCCGTTTGCCACTCAAAGATGGCAGCCGGATTTCCCTGATCACCACGAAATCCCCCGAAGCGGTGGAAGTGATCCGTCACTCGGCGGCTCACGTCATGGCCCAGGCCGTTCAGACTCTGTGGCCGGAAGTGAAGGTCACAATCGGCCCGGTCATTGAGACCGGCTTCTATTACGACTTTGATTCTCCTCGCAATTTCACCGAGGAAGATTTCGCCAAGATCGAAAAGCGAATGGACGAAATCGTCAAAGGCGATTACCCATTGGTGCGCAAAAATATTCCTGTCGATGAGGCCATTGCCACTTTCCGCAAAATGGGCGAGCGCTTCAAAGTCGAAATCATTGAAGACCTCAAAGCCAAGGGCGAGCGAGAAGTCGGCGTTTATGAGCAAGGCGAGGGTTGGTTTGACCTTTGCCGTGGTCCTCACGTTCAAACCACAGGCCAAATCAAAGCTTTCAAACTGATGAGTGTGGCGGGAGCTTACTGGCGCGGGGACGAGAAAAACCCGATGCTTCAGCGGATCTACGCCACTGCTTTTGGCGACAAGAAAGAGCTCGAAGCGCATCTCCATCAAATGGAAGAGGCGAAAAAGCGCGATCACCGCAAGCTTGGTAAAGAGCTGGGTCTTTTCCATATGCATCCATGGGCGCCGGCGTCTCCTTTTTTCACGGGCCGTGGGGCGACTATTTACAATGAGCTTCAGCGCTACATTCGCGAATTGTATTTCAAGTACGGCTATCAGGAGGTGATCACTCCGCAGATTTTCGATACGGAGCTGTTCAAAACTTCCGGACACATGGCCAATTACAAAGAAAACATCTTTTTCACCAAAGTGGATGAGAGAGATTTTGCTGTGAAGCCAATGAACTGTCCTTCTCACTGCGTGCTCTTCAAGTCCGAGCATCACTCTTACCGCGAATTGCCTTTGCGCATGGCTGACTTTGGTCGTTTGCACCGCTACGAACAAAGCGGCGCAATTCACGGTCTGACCCGAGTGAGAACTTTCTGTCAGGACGACGCTCATATTTTCTGCAGCATGGAGCAAATTCAGGATGAGATTGCCAACTTCATGAAGCTGCTTCAGGAAGTTTACGACAAGCTCGGAATGACCAATTACAAAGTCTATCTCTCGACTCGGCCTGAATCGCGAGTGGGCTCTGACGAAGTCTGGGACAAAGCGGAAAGCGCTCTCGCCAAAGCTTTGGACTCATTGAAAATTCCATATCAAATCAATCCCGGTGATGGGGCTTTCTACGGTCCGAAAATCGATATTCAATTCGTCGATGCGATCAATCGTCCGTGGCAGTTGGGGACACTTCAGTGTGATTTCAATTTGCCTCAGCTCTTTGATCTCAACTATGTCGGAGAAGACAATCGCGAACACCGACCTGTGATGCTCCACCGTGCGATTTTGGGATCGCTCGAGCGCTTTATCGGCGTTTACTTGGAGCATATGTCAGGGCATTTGCCAGCGTGGTTGTCTCCCACGCAAGTGCAAATTCTCTCGATCACAGATCGCGTGAACGGCTTTTGCAATGAGATTGCTTCATTGCTCAAAGCTCAAGGCATCCGCGTGGAATTTGATCAAAGAAATGAAAAACTGAGTCGCAAAATCGTCGACGCTCAGATGATGAAAGTGCCTTTCATGATCATCGTCGGCGACAAAGAAGCGGAAAACAAAACCGCGTCTTTGCGTCTTAGAAACGGTCAGCAGTTGGCCGGTCTGTCTCTGGAAAAATTAATGGATACAATCGTATCTGAAGTTAAAGAAAGAAAACTCAGTCAAATGGATACCAACAAGGAGGTCTCCCATTAGCGGCCCTTTTGAAAGAAAAGGTTTTGGTGGAGGCGGAGGTCGTGATTTCCGCGCCAAGAATAAAGATAAAGACGGATTGCGAGTCAATCGCGAGATCCGTGCACCACAGATCCGTGTGATCGACGACGCTGGCACCATGCTCGGTGTGATGACAGTTCCGGAAGGCGTCCGTCTGGCTGAAGAGCGAGGATTGGATCTCATTGAAATCGCTCCGACTGCGACTCCTCCAACTTGCAAAATCATGGATTACGGCAAGTGGAAATACGAAAACAAAAAGAAGCAAGTGGCAGCTCGCAAGAAGCAGGTCATTGTGCAGATCAAAGAAGTACAGATCCGTCCGCGCACGGACCAACACGACTTTGACACCAAAATGAAGCACGCTCGTCGTTTCATCCTCGATGGCGACAAAGTGAAAGTGAATATGCGCTTCTTGGGTCGTGAAATGGCTCACCAGGAACTGGGAATGAATCTGATGAACAAAGTGGTGGAGACATTGAAAGATGTCGCTAATGCCGAAGCTCCTCCAAAAATGGAAGGCAAGCAGGCGTTCCTGATTCTGGCTCCAGATCCTGTGAAAGTGAAAGAGTACATGAAGCTTCATCCGAAGAGCACTCAAGGCCCAGCGCCAGAGAGTGAACCTGAAGACGAAGATTCAGGAGAAGAATAATTGAAATAAAAAAAGCCCTGAGACATTCAGGGCTTTTTTATTTTTGACGATCAGTTTACTGAGACTCTTTTAGGGAGCGCAGATCAGATCCGAATCTTCGATCCAAGCCAGAGCTTTTTCAGTGTCTTTGGCAAACACCACAGCGACGCGATTGTCGCCTGGGTAGTATTCAATCATTTGGAATTCTTTGCCCTGGAACATCCCTGAAATATAGCGAACTTCACCAGTGCTGGAGCCATCGATCAAATAGCTCAAAGCTTCCTCGGGACTCATTCCTGCCGTCTCATCATCCATTTGCTGGATTTGGATTTTTTGCAAATCACTGAGCTCAGTTTTCATCGACCATTTTTGGCTGTCCGAGCTCTTTAAAACAAAGAGATCCGCATCATCGATCAATCCGCACTGGGATCCGTAGCGAACCTGAGCGTTTGCTGCCAGAGAGAAGATTGAAAACATAAATAAAATCAACAGCTTGTTCATTTTGACCGCGCCTTCCTCAACCTTCGATGGGCGTGAATGCAAGAGATGAGGGCAATATAAATGACACGCCGCTCTTGAATCAATAAATTAATAATATGCCTAAAAAGTATGGAAAACTCTTCCCTCTCAAAGTGCCCCAAAGAGCCGGGATTTGCCCCGAATTTCCCTTGTCTTTTCAGCCTTCTGCGTCTATTCCTAATCACCTTAACAAACGTCTGAGTTGTTATCAGTACATTGAATGGCGCCTAAGAGTCCCAATGGTTGGGGCCGCCTGCTCGGAGGAAGGAAACAAATGGCTGCGAAAATCAAAACGCATTCAGGTGCAAAAAAGCGCCTGCGTCTTTTGAAAAGCGGAAAAGTAAAGCGCAAGCAAATTGGCATGCGTCACTTGAACTCACACATGAGTTCTAAACGTAAACGTCATCTCGGCGACATGGTGTATGTCGATGATGCTAACTATCTGCAAATTCGCAGATGCTTGGTATTTTAAGGAGATAAGCCATGCGCGTAAAAGGTGGATTTACAAATCGTCGTCGTCACAAAAAAGTCCTGAAAAGAGCCAAGGGTTATTACTCAGCAGGCTCACGAGCTTATATCCATGCGGTTGAGAAAAACGACCGCGGTATGGCTTACGCTTACAAACATCGTAAGATGAAGAAGCGTGAGTTCCGTGCTTTGTGGAACCAGCGTATCAACGCTGCGGCTCGCTTGAATGGCACAACTTACTCTCGTTTGGTCGGTGGACTGAACAAAGCAGGTGTGGAAGTGAACCGCAAAATGTTGGCTGATCTCGCGATCAACGATTCAGCAGCATTTGCTCAGCTTTGCAAACACGCAATGCAACCGGCTTAATCCCTCACGGGGTATAAAATGGCCGAAACAACACCGGCAGATTCTCTCAAAAGCTTCGAGCGCCGCAAACAAGATCACATTCGCCTGGCGATGGATCCGCGGACTCAAGCAGCAGGGGCTGCCGGTTTTGCTTTTTTAAAGCTCACTCACGAAGCTCTTCCGGATCTCGACTTCTCTGAAATTTCTCTGCAAACAAAAATTCTCAACAGCACCTGCAGTTCGCCTCTGTACATCAGCTCGATGACAGCGGGACATGCCAACGGAGAAATGATCAATTCTCGTTTGGCGAAACTTTCTCACGATCGACAGATTCTGATGGGAGTGGGCTCGCAGCGAAAAGAACTGACGGATTCAACGGCTTCGCAAGAGTGGAAAAAAATCCGAGCCACAGCTCCCAAAGCTCTGTTGCTTGGAAACCTGGGAATTGCGCAAGTGATCCAAACTGAAGCGGATCAGATTCTGCGATTGACGGAGTCTCTGCAAGCACTCGGACTTTTCGTGCATCTCAATCCTCTGCAAGAGTGTTTGCAACCCGAGGGAACTCCGCAGTTCAAAGGGGGATTGAAAGCTTTGGAAAATTTAGTGAAGCGTCTGCCTGTTCCAGTGATCGTGAAAGAAGTGGGATGCGGAATTTCCGCAGCCACTGCGAAACGACTGGAAGAGGCAGGTGTTTCCGTTTTGGATGTCAGCGGAATGGGCGGCACTCACTGGGGCCGCTTGGAAGGTCTGCGCTCCGAAGAAAAGAGCCTCTCCTATCAAGCCGCTGAAACTTTCAAAGATTGGGGAATTCCAACTTTGGAATCCTTGATTGCCGTGAAAGAAAGCGCTGTCAAAGCGCAAGTTTGGGCTTCTGGCGGTGTTCGAACCGGTCTCGATGCTGCTAAATTGGTGGCATTGGGAGCTCAAGCTGTCGGTGTTGCCAAGCCCTTTTTGGAAGGGGCTTTGCAATCCGATTCAGCTTTGGAAAATGTCCTGAATCAATTGGAACATGAATTGAAAATCGCTTTGTTTTGCACTGGAAGCCGGACTCCGGCAGAACTCCAGCAGAAGAGGGTTTGGTCATGGAAATAGGTAAGAACTCAAAAGAGCCAATCACTTTGTCGGATATTTTCAAAGGCTTCTCCAAACTGAGCCGCGAAGAGAGATTGAAAGCACTCATGCAAGCCGGAGTTCTGGAAAATGCCGATATCGAATACCTTCAGCGCGGTGGCATGAAGGACTTTTCATTGGGTGAAAAGTTCATTGAAAATGTGATTGGCTATTTCCAAATGCCCCTCGGAGTGGCGACCAATTTCCGCATCGATGGCCGCGACTATGTCGTGCCTATGGCGGTCGAAGAAACTTCCATCGTCGCAGCGGCCAGCAAAACGGCCAAATGGATTCGCGACAGTGGAGCCATTTCCACTCGTTTGATCGGCCAAGATATCATTGGCCAAATCCAATTGGCGAAAGTGAAAGATTTCGCCAAATTTGAAGCTCAGATTTTGAAATTCCGTCAGCTGTGGATGGATCTTTCCAACCAAGAAGTGGCATTCGGATTGGTTCGCCGGGGCGGTGGAGTCCGGGACCTCGTAGTTCGTCGTGTGCCTCGTGGTGACGGAACCGACATGGCGGTCATCCATATTCATATGAATCCCGTGGATGCCATGGGCGCCAATATCATCAATCAAGTTTGTGAATTCCTGAAAGCTCCGATTGAAGAAGTCACTGGCGAGAAAGTCACCATGTGCATTCTTTCCAATCTCGTCGACACTCGTTTGACGGAAGCGCAAGTCATCTTGGAAAAAATCGAGCCGGACTTGGCGGAAAAAATTGAAGAAGCTTCTTTGTTCGCGCAGCAGGATCCTTACCGGGCCGCTACCAACAATAAAGGTGTGCTCAACGGCATGGACCCGATTTTGATTGCCACTGGCAATGATTGGCGAGCGGTGGAAGCCGGAGTGCACGCTTACGCGTCTCGCGATGGTCAGTACCGCTCGATCACCGAATGGAAACGCGATGGCCGCTTTTTGGTCGGCACTTTGCGAGCTCCGATCGTGGTCGGAACCGTTGGCGGAGTGACCACTTTGCATCCAACAGCTTCGATGTGTTTGCGGATGCTCAATGTGGAGTCGGCTCAAGAGTTGTCCCGTGTGGTGGCAGCCGTGGGCTTGGTGCAAAACTTAGGCGCCCTCAAAGCTCTCACCACGGTGGGAATCATCGAGGGCCATATGAAATTACATATTAAAAATCTCACTTTGGCGGCTGGTGCCGACGAAGAAGAAGTTCCTTTGATTCAGAAAAAACTGGAAGAGATTTTGGCTTTGAAAAAACGCATTTCTCTCAGTCACGCGATTGAAGCTTTGCGGGAACTTCGCTCTCGGGTTCAAACCCACTCCTAATTATTGAGGATTGAATTGAAAGCTCTTGAAATTGCCGTTGCTGGCAAAACATTTTTAGCGGGCGAATATTTGGCGCTGACCGGCGGTCCGGCTTTGGTCTTGGCGACTCGTCCCTGTTTTCGTTTGAAAGTTCGTCCGGCTCGAATGGCTCGCAATCCTTTTCATGCGCAGAGCCCAGCGGGTCTTTTTTGGCAAAGCCAAGCCGAGTTCTTTTCGAACTATGAATTGAATTTTGAAGACCCTTATCAAGTCGGAGGCTTTGGTGCTTCCAGTGCGCAATTCGCTCTTTTGCACGCTTTCTGGCAATTGAAAGAAGAGGCATTTGTTGAATCCGAAAGATTTTTTGATTGGCACAAAATGCTGATTGATTACCGCTCTCTGCCAACCCAAGGGCAAGTGCCCAGCGGCGCCGATATTGTCGGTGCGGTGACTGGGGGGCTCGCTTGGTTTGATCGCAGCAACGGAAAGCTTCAAGCTTTCTCTTGGCCTTTTCAGGAAATTGAATTTTTCGTTGCTCACACGGGAAAAAAACTGGCGACCCATGAACATTTGAAAGAGCTGGGGAGCTTTCCCACTGAGGGCTTTGCCAAAGCCATGCAGGAAATTCATCAGGGTCTTTCGCAAGTGCAATTCTCCGCGTTTTTAAATGGACTCAAAGCCTATCGCGCCCAGCTGGAAGAGCAGGGCAAAGTGGCCACTCACACATTGGAAATTCTGCGCCAATTCGACTCGCATCCGGAAATTCTGTTTATTAAGGGCTGTGGCGCCATGGGTTCCGATGTGGTTCTGGCGCTTTGTCTCAAACAAGATGCCTTCAAAGTGCGAGAGCTTTTGGATAAGGCCAACCTCAAGGTGATGGCCGACAGCTCGCAGATGGCTTCGGGTTTGGCGATTCACCATTTGTCGACTCGAGATGAGGAGATGTCTCTATGATGACCACCGAAGTATCCGCTCCTTCGAATATTGCCCTCATCAAATACATGGGAAAAATTGAAGGCACCGGCAATCAGCCGACCAACAGTTCTCTGTCATGGACTTTGGAAAATCTGCGAAGCTTTGTCCGATTGACGAGCGATCCCTCTCTGCCGGCTGACCAGTGGGCTCCCTTGAAGCGTGACAATTTGGTCGATATTGAAATGAGTGAGAAGTCGATTTCTCGCTTTCTCAAGCACTTTGAATTTCTCAAACAGGAGTTCGGCATTCAGGGGCATTTCCGAGTTGAATCCGCTAACAACTTTCCCAGCGACTGTGGCTTGGCGAGTTCGGCCTCCAGTTTTGCGGCTCTCACCATGGCAGCCATTGATCTGTTTGGAAAAATGGGAAACAGCAAAGCTCAAGAGATGACTTTGATGGAACAAGCCGAGCTCTCACGAAAAGGCTCAGGCAGTTCTTGCCGGTCCTTCTTTGGACCCTGGGCTCTGTGGTTCAAAGAGGGTGTGAGACCCGTGGAATTCCCCATGCATCCGCTTTTGCATCAAGTAGTCGTCGTCGAAAATTCGGTGAAAGCCGTGTCTTCAAGCGATGCGCACAAGCGAGTCACCAGCAGCCCCCTTTTCCAAAATCGCACGGAAAGAGCTGAGCACCGCTTGGCGAATCTCATGCAAGCTTTCCGTCAAAATGGCGATGAGCTTGAAAACTGGAAACAGGCCTTCGTTCTGGTGTGGGATGAGTTCCGCGATATGCATCAGCTATTTGAAACCAGCGAGCCTTCTTTTTCTTATATGACTCCGGAGACCAATGAGGTCTTGAATGAAATGGCGTTTGTGTGGAAAGAACGCGGCGATGGTCCTTTGGTGACCATGGATGCGGGACCTAATGTGCATTTGCTTTACCGGGCTGATCAAGCAGCCTTGGCGGCAGAGCTGGAAAAGAAATTGTCGGCCAAATTCAAAGTTTACTCTTCATCCGGCGGGACTCCGTGATGCTGGGGAAAAGTTTCGAAGTCCAAGTTCCAGGCAAATGGATTCTCGCAGGTGAGCACTCGGTTTTGCGGGGTTCTCCGGCTTTGGTCTTTCCTCTGAAATCACGGACACTCGAACTTTCTTTTCAGCCCCAGGCGGGTCAGTCATTGCAATTGAATTTGGGCGGCGAGCACGGCGAAGAGTTGCACTTGCTCTTTTGGGGAGTTTTGGAAAAAGCCTGCGAGCTCAACAAAATTCAACGTGGGGATTTGCAGGGAAGCCTCAAGCTTTCCAGTCGCATTCCGATTGGCGCGGGGCTTGGAGCATCAGCAGCTCTGTGTGTGGCTTTGGGGCGTTGGTTTCAATCGATGAATCTTGTCAAAGCCGACGAGGTCTATGAATTTTCAAGAACACTGGAAAATCTCTTTCACGGTGAAAGCAGTGGAGTCGATATTGCGGTCGCTCTGTCGGGTGAAGGCATTCGCTTTCTTCGCGGAGGCGAGCGCAGTCAGATTGAAATGAATTGGCAACCCAAATGGTATGTCTCCTATTCGGGAAAACGGGGAGTCACTTTGGAGTGTGTGAACAAAGTGAAATCGCTTTTGCAGAAAGATCCTCGTCTCGGACAGGAAATTGATCTGCGCATGCAGGCCGCTGTGGAAATGGCGCAAACAGCTTTGAAATCCGGAGAAGAAAAAGGTCTGCCGCTATTGAAAGAAGCGATCAACACGGCCCGCTCTTGCTTTGAGTTGTGGGATCTCAGTCCTGTGGAGCATGTGCAGTGGCTGCGTGATCAGGGCGCTTTGGCGGTGAAACCCACGGGCTCTGGTGGCGGTGGATTTGTGCTGAGTCTCTGGGATCATGAGCCCCCAGCTGAAATCAAAAAAACTTTGATTCCCTGTCTTTGATTTTATTTTCGATTGAGCTTTTGATGATAATCGTAAAGAGCAATTCCGGCTGCGACATTGGCGTTGAGGGATTCGACAGCCAGGGTGGGAATTGAAATTTTCTGCAAGCCCGGAAGTTCCGGAACTCCAGCCCCCTCTTCTCCAATCAACAAATAAGCATTCTTCGGCCATTGGAAAGTGGACAGTTCTTTGCCCTTGAGATCCAGAGCCAAAATTCCAGAGGCGGTGAGCTCACGAACCGAAGGGCCTTTCCACAATTTCAAGCGGGTCAAGCTGCCAGCTGAAGCTTTCAGCGCTTTCGGCAAAAAGGGATGAGAGGCCTCTTTGAGCAAAATCAAATTTTGAATGCCGAAGGCTTCCGCACTGCGAGCCAGAGCTCCCAAATTGGCAGGATCTCCCAAGGGCACGAGCAAATTGAGGCCTTGCAGAGGCTTGGTGAAATCCCACTCGCTGCGCTCGGGCTGCTCTAAAACCAACAGACTTGAATGAGTTCCCAGAACATCCAGCTCTTCGAACAGGGCCTTGCTGAGCTTCAAATGCTTGCTGGTTTTAGAAAGGGGAGTTTGCCCCTCCATGAAAATTTCAGTTTCGATTTTCAAAGTGGGTTTCTGCAAAAATTCCTGAACCAAATTTTTTCCTGAGAGCAGGAAAAGGCCTTCTTTTTTAAGGCCTTTGGATTCCGTGAGGCTCAAGTACTTGCGATAAAGGGCATTCGAAGCGCTGGTGATTTCCAACATCTCAGTCGTCCTCTGGCCATGGTTCTTCGTCGAAATCCGGCAGCGGAGCCAATTTCACTTTGCGGTAGACCAAAAGGCGTCGGTCGTGAGTTGTCTCGGGCAAAGAGTAAGCAATGTCTTTTTCCAGTTTGTAGTACTCGCCGACCTCTTTTTCGGCCACTGCAATTTCAGGGTCCACATTGGGGCCCTTCATCAAGTACACGCAGCCGCCCAATTGCACCGAGGTCAGCACATTGTTCAAAGTGTTGCGCACATCTTCCACAGCGCGAGTGATCACCCCGCGAACTGGGTAGGCAAAATAGGGATTGATGTTGCGGCCGATGATATCGAGATTTTCCAAATGCATTTCTTCGCGGACGTTTTTGAGGAACTCCACCCGGCGCTGCACGCCTTCAGCAAGAATAATGCGCTCTTTGGGATAGAGGATTTTCAGGGGAATGCCGGGGAAACCGGGGCCCGTTCCGACGTCCATCAAAGGAAATTGCAATTCGGTCATTTGCGCCACAATCAGGCAGTCGATAAAATGTCTGATGGCAATGTCGCGGATTTTGAGCAAACGAGTGAAATTCTCTTTTTCCTGGTTTTCCATCAAAAGGCGGTAGAAATGCGCCAATTGACGGCGCTGCTCGTGGCTCACGCCATTGTAGCCGTGATTGCGGAAAATATCGGCCAAGCGGTCATTGGCCTCTTCGATGGAATAAATACTTTCCGGCTTCTTGTGACGACCCTTGAGTTCGGCAGCAGGACGGGTGTTTTTCTGCCGAGCCGTGTAGGGTGAAATATTGGTTTTGTTTTTATGCGCCATTTTTGCAATTCCGGAGGATAATGCAATGCCCTAGGGGTGCGCAAATCCTCAACTTTTATTATAGTCTGCAATCTATGTCACAAACACAAAACGCGCAATCAAAACTGTCTGATCTGAAGTCTTCGGCCCTGGAGAAAATGCAGGCGGCCGACTCTTCGAAAACTCTTTACGATGTCAAAGTCGAGTTCCTGGGAAAAAGCGGGAAACTGACGGAGATCATGAAAGAAATGGCCGCTCTTCCCAAAGAAGAAAAGCCGCTTTTCGGGAAGCTCGTCAACGAGGTCAAACAGGTTCTCGAAGAAGCTTATGTGCAAGCCGAAGTCTCTTTGAAAAACAAAGAGCTGGAAGCCAAAATGGCCGGTGAAGAGTTGGATTTGACCTTGCCTGGTTTTGAGCGCCCAGTCGGGAAAGAGCATCCTGTCGCCAAAGTCACACATGAAATTTTTTCGATTCTGGCGCGTTTGGGCTACACACTTCGCCAAGGTTCATTGATCGAGAAAGACTTTTACAATTTCGAAGCTCTCAACATTCCGCCCAATCATCCAGCGCGGGACATGCAGGACACTTTTTACATTGATCCGACGCATGTTTTGAGAACTCACACGTCACCGATTCAAATTCACTCGATGGAGTCCGAAAAGCCACCTCTTCGCATTGTTGGTACTGGCGCCGTGTTTCGCAGTGACAGCGATATTTCGCATTTGCCGCACTTTCATCAAATTGAAGGTGTGTGTGTGGATGAGAAAGTTTCCATGGCTGACCTCAAGGGAACGATCAGCTTTTTTGTGAAAGAGTATTTCGGCAGTGGCGTGAAAACGCGCTTCCGTCCGAGCTTTTTTCCATTCACGGAACCATCGGCTGAAGTTGATTGCACTTGTCCGATTTGCAAAGGCAAGGGTTGTGGAATGTGCAAACAGTCGGGATGGATTGAGATTGGCGGTTGCGGTTTGATCAATCCCAAAGTTTTGGGCTTTGCGCATGTCGAGTATCCTCGCTGGCAGGGCTTTGCTTTTGGTTTCGGGATCGAACGCATGGGGATTATCAAATACGGAATTGAAGACATTCGCTTGTATCCTGAGAATGATGTGCGCTTCCTTGGACAGTTCGAGTAAGGACGTTTATGAAAATTTCTTTGAAATGGCTCCATGATTTTGTTGATGTGAAAGAGTACTTCCAACGTCCAGAAGCTCTGGCTGAGATTTTGACTCGCGCCGGTCTCGAGGTCGAAGAAATTCAAAACAAGTCCCGCGACTTTGAAAATGTCGTGACCGGCTTGATTCTGGAAAAAGACAAGCACCCCAATGCCGACAAACTTTCACTTTGCCGAGTGACCACGGGCGAAGGGGTTGTGCACCAGATCGTCTGCGGAGCTCAAAATCACAAAGCCAATGACCGCGTGGTGGTGGCTTTGCCGGGCGCGATTTTGCCAGGCAACTTTGCAATTAAAAAAGCAGTGGTTCGAGGAATTGAATCAGCGGGAATGCTCTGCTCACTCAAAGAGCTGGGATTGGCGAAAGAAAGCGAAGGCATTGAGATTCTTCCCGAGAATGCGCCGATTGGAAAATCTTTTGCCGAGTACAAAGGCTTTGACGATGTGACTTTCGAATTGAAAGTCACTGCCAATCGCGCCGATTGCTTAAGCCACTATGGCTTGGCTCGCGAAGTGGCGACTTTGCTCGGGCGAGAACTCAAAAAACCAGAAGTTCAAATGCAGACAGTTCCCACGCCGACTCGCGAGCAGATGGGATTGGAAGTGCGAGCTTCCGATCTGTCGCCTCGATATACGGGCCGCTATTTGCGCAATTTGAAAGTGGGCCCGAGCCCTGAGTGGCTCAGCAAGCGCCTTGAAATGGTGGGACTGAATTCCATCAACAATATCGTCGATTGCACGAATTATGTGATGATGGAGCTGGGACAGCCGCTGCACGCTTTTGATGCCGCTCAAATTCGTGGACGCAAGATCGTGGTGGATCGCGCTGCCAAAGGTGAGAAGTTTATCACTTTGGATGGAACGGAGCTTACGCTCACAGGTGAAGAGCTCATGATCAAAGACACAGAGAAAAGTCTCTGTGTGGCGGGTGTGATCGGTGGGAAAAATTCAGGTGTCACCGATGCGACCACGGAAGTCTTTTTGGAGGCGGCTTATTTCGTGCCGATGTCGGCTCGGAAATCTTTGCGCGCTCATGGTCTCAATACGGATTCTGGCTACCGCTTTGCGCGGGGAGTGGATCCTGAAGGGACGATGCAAGCTTTGGAGCGCGCGACCGAATTGATTTTGAAAGTGGCCGGTGGAGAAGCTTTCTCTCAGCCGCATGATGTGTATCCGACTCCGCAACACAAAGAGCCCGTGACTTTGAAAGTGCAAACCATTTCGGATCGCTTGGGTTATGCCGCCGATGCGAAAAAGTTTGAGGACTTTATGAAGCGCTTGGGTTGCCAAATTGAAAAGCTGCAAGAGGGCGAGTATAAAATTCTGCCGCCGTCTTACCGCTTCGATTTGGAGCAAGACATGGATTTGGTCGAAGAGTATGCGCGCCTTAATGGCTATGAGCACATTCCAGAGACTTTGCCTGTTTTGAAATCCTCGCCAACGGCGCATGATTTGAATTATCTCTTGCAAAGAAAAACTTCGGAAGTGCTGCGCGCTTGTGGTTTTTCACAAGCACTGCATTTGGCCTTGGTCGGTAGCAAAGCTCAGAATCAATTCGTGAAAAATTTCAAGAATATGGAATTGGCAGGCTTGCGAACCAGCGAATGGCCAGTGAAAGTTCTCAATCCCCTGAATGAAGAGCAGGACTCAATGAGACAGACTTTGTCTTATGGTCTTTTCAAAAATCTCAATCACAATTTCCATCAGGGGAGTGAAGTAGGCCGCCTGTTTGAGATTGGCAAAGTCTTTTTGAATGAAGGCCCTGAGAAGTACACGGAAGTTTGGAGATTGGGATTGTCGGCTTGGGGTCAGATCCAAGGGCTGTGGCAACAAAATGTTCAGCATCCGGTGGTCTTCGAATTGAAATCAGCGATCGAAAATCTTCTCTCGCAATTTCATATCACGGCCTATCAGTGGCAGACGGTTTCGAATAAAGGCGAAGTGCCAGACTTCTTGCACCGAGGGCAAATGGCTCACTTGGTGGTGGAAGGAAAGAAAGTGGGCTTTATTGGTTCTGTTCACCCTGCACTTTTGGAAGAAGAAAAAGTGCGAGTGCCTGCTGCCTTGGCGGAATTGGATTTGGACGCTCTCTTTAAGAATCAGCCGCGTCCTTTGAAAATTGAATCTCTCTCGAGATTCCCGAGCGTGCAGCGGGATTTGGCTTTGGTGATGCCGAAGACTTTGAAGGTCGGCGATGTCATGCGCGAGATTCGGAAAGAAGCGGGGCCAGCATTGGTGAATTTGGACGTGTTTGACGTTTATCAGGGAGACAAGCTGGACCAAGGGCAAAAATCCGTGGCTTTCCGTTTGATCTACCAAGATAAGAAAGACACGCTGCGCGATCAGGTTGTGAGCGAATCCATTGATAAGGTGTTGAGTCATTTGAAGTCGAAATTCCAGATTTCAGTGAGATAAAATCTTGATTCGTTTCAATAACTTGCTAGCCTATTGATGTGCACTTCATTTGAACATTTTCTTGGGTGTGACTGATGGCAGGACAAAATATTGGAAAGTCGACAATGACCAAAGCGGATATTGTCGAAAAAGTTTATCAGAAAATCGGCTTCTCAAAGAAAGAAGCGTCTGAACTGGTGGAGCTGGTTTTTGACACTCTCAAAGACGTTCTTCACGACGGTGACAAAGTTAAAATCTCTGGCTTCGGGAACTTCGTGGTTCGTGGTAAAAATGAACGCGTGGGCCGCAATCCGCAGACGGGTGAGCAGATCAAGATCAGCGCTCGTCGGGTTCTGACTTTCCGTCCGAGCCAGGTTCTCAAAGCCATGCTCAATGGCGAAGAGTACGCTCACTTGATCGACAAGGATGAAGATGACAATGATTGATTTTGAACAGCTGCCATTGGAACCCACCATGGAACCAAGCGTGCCTCAGGAAATGACTCTGGCTGACCAGCATATTCCTGCCGTCACGCTGGAGACAGTGGCAGCTCCCGAGCAAAATCTTTCTCTGCCAGCGGCTCTTTGCGACGATAAACTTTTGGAAGAAATCAACTCCATCCCTGAAAAAATGGGATTCAAAATTGGCGAAGTCGCCGACATGCTGGGAATCAAACAGTATGTGCTTCGCTACTGGGAATCTGAGTTTGATATTTTGAAGCCGAAAAAAGCTTCGAACAATCAGCGCTACTACACTAAAAAAGATGTCGAAAATGCTTATTTGATCCGCAAGCTTTTGCACCGCGATCGCTTCTCGATCGAAGGGGCTCGAGCCGCCATGAAGGATCTCAAAAACTTTGTGCGCTCTGAAGTCAAAAAAGAAAAAGCTCTGTCGACAATCTCTCAGCGCTTGGACAGCATTCAGGATCAAGTCGACGACATCCTGTTGCACATCCGCCGCGCCAAACAACTTCTTTAATCTGCCTTTCTCTTTTTCCTTCACACGGCGTGGCATCAGGTTCGCGCCCTGAAGGACAATCCGTTGATTTCCCTCAGGAATAATTTTAATTATGAAAGTCAGTCCGAAAGCGTCTGCGTGTGGCTCAGCTTGGTAGAGCACTTGCTTGGGGTGCAAGAGGTCGCTGGTTCAAATCCAGTCACGCAGACCATTTTCAAATTCCCTGGACCAGGGGCGGGCAAGCGCTCCAGTCTTCAAAAAACTATCTCTCTTCGAATCAAGAATATCGCGAATCCAGTATCTTCCGAAAGGTCTCCTTAACAAAATATCCGATTTTAACGAAACAAAATCACTTTATTCAGTCTCTTGGATTTCTTGCCGAAATAAAGACATCAATGGGAGACAACATGGGCAAGTGGTTCCGCGGATTCCGAAGTAAAATGCTGTTCTTGATCACATTCAGTTCTCTTCTTCTTTGGGGAGTGGCGATTTTTTCCTACACACAATTAAAAACTCTCGGTGAAAAAGTTCAAGTGGCCAATGAAGTGAGAGTTCCTCTGACTCAAGCGACAAATCAAATGGCTGGAGATCTGCATGCGGTGGCTCGCTTCCTGTGGACAGCGGTTGTCATGGACGATGTCAAAGAAGTGGAGTCGGCTAGAAGTAAAGCCCTCTCGAAAATCAAGAGCTTCGAATCTCAACAAAACATCGTCAATCATCTTCCCAAAAATGAATTCACTCAGCAAAAAATTGAAGAGATTGATAAAGCCTGGCCGGAACTTCAGGTGGCATTGAATGAAGTGATTGATCAGCTGGCGTTGAACACTCCTGAAGCTAAAACCAAAGCCACTCACTTGATGGCAACATCGGTTCGCCCAAAGCTTGGAAAAATCACAGACACGGTGGATGAGCTCAATGAGTTTCGCTTGAAACTCTTGGATAAAAACTCGGCTGAAGATCGAGAAGCGACAGCCTTGTCATTGAACCTTTTGATCATTGCTTCGGCACTGTCTGCGATTTTGCTCTTTGCAATTGGTTTTGTGATCGCAGCTCGTATGTCGAATGTTCTCAATACGATGATTGAAAATCTCTCTCATCACAGTGTGGAAGTCTCCGGTGCCTCGAATACCTTGTCGGCAGCGGCGAATAGTTTGTCTTCCGGAGCGACGGAGACGGCCGGTTCCTTGGAAGAAACTGTGGCTTCGACGGAAGAGCTGAATAGCATGGTTCGAACCAATTCGGACAATGCTCAGCAGGCCGCCATGTTGGCGCGTGAAGGTAAAGCGACTGCGGAAACCGGAGAAAAAAACATCACCACTTTGCACCAAGCGGTGGGAGATGTTTCAAAGGCTTCGAAAGAGATCGAACAAATTATCAACGTCATTGATGATATTGCTTTCCAAACCAATCTTTTGGCTCTCAATGCGGCTGTGGAAGCGGCAAGAGCCGGGGAGCAGGGAAAAGGCTTCGCCGTGGTCGCTGAGGCGGTTCGCAATTTGGCGCAAAGAAGTGCTTTGGCTGCGAAGGACATCACCAATCTGATCAGTGACAGCGTTGAGAAAATTGAAACCAGTCGTGATTTGGCCGAGAAAAGCAAAGAGTCTCTGGGGCAAATCGTTCAAGCGATACATAAAATTTCGGATATCAATTCGGAGATTGCCACTGCCAGTGAAGAACAGGCCAGTGGTCTTTCTAATATCGCCAAGGCCATGAATGAGGTTGATCGGGCCACTCAGGCCAATGCGGCCGCTTCAGAAGAAATCTCGTCGACATCCGAGGAAATGTCGTCACAGGCCACGTCTCTCGAAAAATTGGTTGCGGACCTCAGATCATTGGTGGAAGGCACTCAGTCAAAAGACTCGGCATCCGTCAAAGGTGAGAACAAAACAACTCGAAAAACCAAAGCGGCATCGACAGAGCGCTCATCTCCAATCAAGACCAAAGCTCACTCTGTTGACAATGTCAGACCTTTGAAAAAAGAAACTGCTTCGGTGGCTTCGAACGCAAAGTCCGATTTGGAAGCACTTTTGCCTTTGGAATCCGAAATCGACAGCGACCGCAAAGTGTCGAAGGTCGAGGGCTTTTAAGTCCAGTTAGAAATGCTGAAAATCCAGACCCATCCTTTGGCCAAAGGGTGGGTTTTTTTTGGTTGAGTTCGAGTGAGTTCTCATCAAATCCAGCCCTGTCGTGAATTTAGAATTCCTTAAGAATTTCCGATACTCATCCTATGGATCCATTTGAAATAGAAATCAAACAGACATTTTTAGAAGAATCTCAACAGTTGCTTGATGATGCTGAAGAAGCATTTCTGGCAATGGATGCGGGCAATCACTCGCCTGAGCAGGTCGATCAGATTTTCCGCTTGGCTCACAACTTTAAGGGGAGTGCGAAAGCAGTTGGCTTTGATCAGGTCTCGCAATTTGCCCACAAGACTGAAGATGTTTTATCTTTGATTCGCACTGGACAACTGTATCCCAATCGCAAAGTTTGCACGGTCCTCTTGAAGGCATTGGACGTGCTGAAAGCTTTCATTGCCGGATTGAAAAAAGATTTTGATTTCAAACAAGACACCACTCAATTGGAACAAGATCTCATGGCATTGTGTGCCAGTGTTTCCGAGTCTGCAGATGCAGCCTCTCCAATTGAAGTGCCAAAAGACGATGGAAAAAAACAAGAAATCCCTGAGGACTTTTTCGCTGCCGCTCTTTCATCGGCAGCCGCAACTCCGGGGGAGTCAGCTCCAGTTCCCGAAGCAGTGCTCTCGCAAAATGTGCCCATCGCCATGCGCGAAGTTAAAAAAGCTCTTGAGACCAACAGTGCCAGTGAGGAATCCGTGCGAGTCTCCACTCGCAAATTGGATCAGCTGCTGAATCTTGTCGGTGAAATGGTTGTCAATCAGACTGTCATGAACAATCACCGAGTTTCTCAAACCACTGGAAGTGAGCATGCCGTTCAGACTCTTTCCTATATGTCAAAAATTGTGAATGAATTGCAAGATGCAGCCATGTCCTTGCGGATGATGCCCATCAAGCCTCTTTTTCAACGGATGCGACGTTCGCTTCGAGATGTGGCCGAAGCCCAAGGCAAAGATATTGAGCTTGCGACTGAGGGTGAGCATGTTGAGTTGGATAAAACAGTTTTGGAAAAAATCACCGATCCGCTGACTCATCTGATGCGAAATGCCGCTGATCACGGAGTGGAACCCGTTGAAGTGAGGCTGGCTGCCGGAAAGCCGGCGAAGGCCACAGTCACCATGAAGGCCGAACAACAGGAAGATCATGTCTTGATCACAATCTCCGATGATGGCAAAGGATTGAATAAAGATGTCTTGATTAAAAAGGCTTTAGAAAAAGGATTGATTCGCGATGGCAATCTTTCTGATCAAGAAGCTTATGCTTTGATTTTCAAACCAGGATTCTCAACCAAAGAGCAAGTTACGGATATATCTGGTCGCGGTGTCGGCATGGATGTGGTTCAAAAAGCGGTTGATGATCTCAAGGGACAAATTTCGATTCAAACTGAATTGGGAAAAGGAACATCTTTCACTGTGAGTTTGCCGCTCTCTTTGTCGATCATTGCCGGTATGGTGGTCTCGATTGATCAGCGAAAATATGTGATTCCAGTCTCTCAATTGGTGGAAACGATCGAGTATCAAAAAATGAAAATTGAAACAACGACCGGAAAAGGTCGGATGATCAATTTGCGCGGTGAAGTTCTGCCGGTGCTCTCTTTGAATCAGATTTTGCACGGAACCCGGCTTCCTAACATGCAGGAGAGCAGTGAACGTCATCCCGGAGTGGTGACTATTCGCCGGGGGCGGAAAGTATCATTTGAAGTCGATGAGATTATTGGTCAGCAACAAGTGGTCTTGAAAAAATTGGGTCCTGAAATGCAAGACCTGCCTGGAATCATTGCTGGCGCAGTGCTTGGGAATGGCGAGCCCGGATTGATTTTGAATTTACATGAATTTGTTGAAGAAAGGAAGTTTGCCCATGTCAACTGAAAGCAGCGAAGCCTTGGCAACAAATAGCAGTGGTTCAGCAAGTTATTTGTTGTTCCGACTGGGGGGAGAACTGTTCGGAGTGGATCTTCTCACTGTTTTGGAAGTCAAAAAGATTCCGGAGATCAAGCCTGTCCCTTATATGAAACCAGCCTTTAAGGGAGTGGTGAATTTACGGGGGCAGATTGTGGGCGTCGTGGATCTTCGCGCGCAATTCGATATCAAATCAGAAGTGCAAAACCTGGGCATGATTTTGATTCTTGATACACCTGGGGCTCCCATGGCAGCCATTGTGGATGAATTGGTTTCCGTCGAAGAAATTCTCGACAGTCAAATCGATCGTGAGCCTTTGGTGGAAACTAAAGTTCCGACCAAATTTCTTATGGGCATTGCTAAGAAAAATGAACGATTGATGACCTTGATAGACATTGCTGGTTGTTTAGCAGAGACCGAGTTGCGCTCTGTGCAGCAGAAAGGAAAAGCCGCATGAAAAAGAGGATGTCGATTAAAGATCAAATTTACAGAGTGGTCTATGCCGTTATCGGTTCTTCAGTTTTGATAGCCGTTGGTTTTATATCCATTCGATTTTTCGTGAGTTCCTATAGTTCGATGGCCGACTTGACTGTCCAAAATGAGCAACAGCTTTCGGAGGCCGAAATCCAATATCATCAATATCTCTCCAATTTGCGTGGGTTCCTCTTGGCTCCCGACAAAGTCGAATACAAAAAAGCTTATCTTGAGCACAAAGAGGCCGGACACAAGCTTTTGGAAGAGATTATGGCGAACTATCCGAATCCTGAAGTCAAAAAAAGAATCGAAGAGATTTTTTCGTTTGATCAAGAAATTCAGATTAAAGAAAATGATATCTTAAAGGCCTACGAAGAAAATAATCGCGAGGTTGGTGAGAAAATTTATCGAGCCGAGCTTCTGCCGACATTCAATAAAATGTTTGAGCCTCTCGAATCTGCTGACGAAATTCTGCACTCACAAATGAAGGATGCCGTTGCGAAAAAAGAGCTTGTTGTCATTCTGGGTGATTTAGCGATGGCTCTAATTTTGATTTTGTCATCCACTTTGATTTCGATCTATAGCATCCGCTTGGCTATGAGAGTCTCGAAAATCTTGGAATCAATTTCGACGGACCTTAGTTCAACAGCAGGGACTGTGTCGGAAACGACTCGAGGTCTGGCGACAGCCTCTCAAACTCTTTCAGAGGCAGCCACTCAGCAGGCGGCTGCGATTGAGGAAACGGTCAGCAGCATGGAAGAAATGAGCTCCATGTTGTCGCAAACCTCTCAGAATTCCACAACCACCATGTCTTTGGCAGATGACGGTCAGAGAGAAGGCGAGCGGGGAAAGTCCGTCATTGCGAAAATGTTGACAGCAATGGATGAAATTCATTCCTCCAATGAGCGCTTGGAATCGATTGTCAATTTGATCGAAGATATTAAAAGCAAAACTAAAATTATTAACGATATCGTATTTGAAACGAGATTGTTGTCTTTCAATGCCTCGATTGAAGCGGCTCGCGCCGGAGTTCATGGAAAGGGATTTGCTGTCGTTGCCGAAGAAGTTGGAAAATTAGCATCCATGAGTGGAAAGGCTGCTGAAGAGATTCGCAGCTTGTTGGAAAGCAGTACAGCTGAAGTCTCTTCCGTGGTTCGCGGAACTCAAGATCGAGTCAGTGCAGGTCGTGAGATTTCACAAGAGTGCCAGACGGTCTTTGATTCCATGAGCCTGTCGCTGGAGAAAATCGGCGAGTCGGTTCGGATGATTGCGGCTGCGACAAAGGAACAAGAATCAGGTGTTCAGCAGACCAATAAGGCCATGGTTGAAATGGATCAAGTCACACAAAAGAACTCGTCAAGTGCGGAACTGCTGGCAGGTCAGGCTAGTCAATTGAGTCAGGGCTCTGAAAAATTAATGACCACAATCGATGATCTGAAATCCATTATTTTTGGTGGTTCTGATCAGAATTATTCGGCCACGGCGAAGGTTCAAAAATCAGAAATTAATGGACCAGCAGCTTCTAAAAAAGAAAGTCGTTTGGAAGATGTCTTGCCGATGACGCCAGTCAAAACGTCGGTGAATTCTGGAAGTGGGGCGGGAAAACCGGCAGTGACTGCGAAGCTGCAGGATTTGGATCGAGCAGATTCGCGTTGGAAAGCTTCCTAAGAGAGAGGTCTTGGAAAATGGCAGTGAATAAAAGCCGTAAGCTCAGTGTCCTGGTGATTGATGATGAACCGGATATTCGGGAGTCCCTTGTGGATTTGCTTTGCATATTCGGGCACCAGGTTAAGACGGCGGAGAACACGCGACTCGCGATGCAGATTTTGGAGAAGGAATCGTTTGATGTCGTGCTGAGTGATATTCATATGCCAGGGCAAGATGGCTTGAGTTTTCTTGGAGATTGCAGGCAAAGACTCGAAGTTCTTCCGTCTTGGGTTTTTATTTCTGCAGATGGATCACCAGAAACGATGCTCAAAGCCAGCCGTTTGGGAGCTGTAGATATTTTGCAGAAACCCTTTGATGCGGACAGTATCGAACAGCTTTTGCTTCGAATTGGTGAGCACAAAGAGGATGCCATCCATGAGATTATGGATATTGTTCAAAACATAGCTGGAATCAAACTGGGAAGAGAAAAAAAGCTCTTGGTTGAGACAAGATTGATGCGAAGAGCTCGGATTTTGGGTTTAGAATCCGTGGCCAAATACAAAGAGTATTTCAAAAAACACAGAGAGAAGGAAGTCGATGAATTGATCTCTGCGATCACGACTCACACGACTTCTTTTTTCAGAGAGCCTGATCATTTTGACTTTTTGGTGGATCAAGTCTTGCCGCTTTGGCTGGAAAAGAAAACTCCTTTGCGAATCTGGTCGGCGGCTTCTTCGACAGGTGAGGAGGTTTATTCTCTTGCCATTTCGGTTTTGGAATTTCTCAAAGAGAAAAATGTTCCCCTTTCGCAAGCACCTCAGATTGAAATTGTCGGAACTGACATTGATTTCAACTCGGTGCAGACTGCAAAAAATGGAATTTATGAATTTGAGAGAGTCGAGAGACTGCAGACTTCGCTTTTGAAACAATATTTTGAAGTCGGGACCGGGGACCTGTCGGGATTGGTCAAAGTGAAAGATGAAGTGCACCGCCTGTGCCGATTTGAGCAGTTCAATTTGCTTTCCAAGAATTATCCCAGTCAGTCTTATGATGTGATCTTTATTCGCAATGTCTTGATTTATTTCCAAACCGAGCAAGTTCAGGAAATCGGACGAAGTCTGCTTCGAAGTCTCGCTGGAGATGGTTTTTTATTTTTAGGTCATTCGGAATCCTTCAATGGTCTTGGTCTCTCCTATAAGCTGGTTGGAAACTCAATTTATCGACCTGCTCAGGCCAAAGCTTTGGCGTCCGGGGTCAATAATCTCAATCGGGCGCCGATTCGCACATTAATCGTGGACGACTCACTCACGGTGAGAAAAATGCTCTGCCGGATTTTGACTGCTGAACACGGTTTTGAAGTCGTGGGAGAGGCGGCAAACCCTTTGGAAGCAGAACAAATTCTGGCCAATCAGAAAGTGGATCTGATCACATTGGACATTCATATGCCCGTGATGGATGGAATCACTTATTTGCAGAAAATGCAGGGGAAGAAGCATCCGCCAATCGTGATGATCAGCTCGATCAGTTACAACGATGCGGTGAGTTCTCTTCAGTGTTTCGAATTGGGGGCCGTGGATTATATCGAAAAACCTTCGGGTTTGGACCTGGTCCAAGATGCCGAGAGAATCCGTCTGGTTCTCAAAGGAGCATCCACGAGCCGTCGGCAAGCTCGATTGAGCTTTGAGGGAACAAAACACACGGATTTGGATTATCGTTTTAAAAACACAGATCTCATTGCCATTGGCGCATCAACCGGAGGAACAGAGGCGATCAAATCCCTGATTCACCATTTTCCGGAAAATTCACCTCCCGTTTTAATTGTTCAGCACATGCCTGCGCAATTCTCGAAAGCTTTTGCTCAAAGATTGAATGAGATTTGCAAAATCAGGGTCGTGGAAGGTGAAAACCAAATGCCAGTTCAGGCGGGGCATGCGTATATTGCGCCAGGTGGAAAGCAGATGAAAGTCGTTAAGCGCGACAATGATTTGGTTTTGGAGGTCAATTCCGACGCTCCCGTCAATCGACACAGACCTTCGGTTGATTATTTGTTCGATTCAGTGAAACTCTTGCTGCCGGATAAGAATGTTTGTGCTGTTCTATTAACAGGCATGGGAACTGATGGAGCAAGAGGATTGAAAAAACTGAAAGATTCCGGAGCGCATACGATAGCGCAGAATGAAGAGACTTGTGTCGTTTACGGCATGCCCAAGGAAGCTGTGGCCTTGGGAGCTGCGCAAGAAGTCTTGCCTTTGCCCAGCATCACATATCATATTTTTAAATCATTCAAATCTCGGAGAGCTGCATGAGAGAGCCCAAAGGATATCTTTTAATTGTTGATGATGATGATGAAATTCGCTCGGTCCTCGAGGAGATACTAGCTCCAGAGGCGGAGGTGATTCACACGGCGATCAATGGTCGGCAAGCATTGGAAATGATGTTGAAAGAAAATTATCACTGCGTTGTCTCGGACATTAATATGCCGGAAATGACGGGTCTGCAGTTTTTAGCTGAAGTGAGGAAGCTTTCTGTTTCTGTGCCGTTTATTATGGTGTCCGGCTTTGGCGATCAAGAAAATTTGCGCGAAGCTTTGAGATTGGGGGCCATGGATTTCATTGATAAGCCTTTCGAACCGGATCACATTCGGGACGTTGTTGGCAAGGCGCTTGACTATGGTGCCCTTCTTTATGAAATCGAACACCAGCTCGAAGATTTTTTCAAAAAGGCGAATTTTCCACCTGAAGAGGTCAATCGCCTGAAGGAAATGCAACGTCAGCTGTTGAAAATGAAAGCGGAAAAGAAAGTTTACTTCAAAGGCTGAGTCTTCGAAATCAGGCACTCAGCGCTTGAATCAGGGGTAGACAAGCGAGGCCCGCCGCAAATTGCACGGAAATCACTCGGCGGGAAAAGCGAACCTCACCTTCCAAAAGCTCCAGTAGAACTGAAACGATCATGGCTCCTCCGGCTGCACTCAACAGCAGAGGAAGAGCATTGTTCACCATCTGCAAAAGAAGACCGGCTAAAATTCCTCCACCCAGTTCCACCACTCCGGAGCTGACTCCTCCCCAGAAGGCCCAGGCTAGGGGGGCTCCCATGGCTCGCAGGCAGATGACCATCAATGCCCCTTCGGGAATGTTCTGCAGAGCGATTCCGCCAAGAATGGGAAGAGACGCATTCCATCCCAATCCCCCCAGGGCCGCGCCACTTGCCAAGCCCTCAGGAAAGTTATGCACCATCAATGTTGTAGCCAGAAGAAGGTGACTGATTTTCACTGGAGGCATGGCCTGCAAGCGATGAATCCCATATTTTAGGACCCAAACAAACAATCCACCGATCAGGGCCGCTCCCGCGACAGACATCATAGACAGGCCGGATGAGGGAGCATTGAGAGCGGCTGGGCCAATCAGAGAAAATGCGGAGGCCGAGACCATGAGGCCCAAAGCAAAATCAATTGAGAGGCTGAAGCGAGTGGATTGACTCCAGCGAGAAGTGAAAAGACTGAGCACGGAGCCTGCGGCTGTAGCCACAAATGAGATCAATCCGCCGATAGTTGCTAAAACCAGGACTGACATGCCTTGCCTCCCATGCTCTTATTATCGGCGCTCCGTTGGCGCTTGAACAATACGATGAAATGATAAGGGTATAGGTTTTGACTATGGGAAAAAGATCAATAAATTCAGGAGCCTATCAATTCTTTAGGCGACACAAAAGTGTCGGGCCGCGAGTTTGGCAGTTGAGTTTTTCAGTGGGAACTGATGTTTGTGAGTGAAAGACGAAAAGAGTTTTTTGAGAGGCGGGTGATTGAGTCAGAATGGAGTTTTTCAAGTCTCGACATTCTTGCTCCACTTGTTGCCAAGGAAAGCGTGAGGCAATGCCGGAATTGATGGGGATTTCTTTTCCAGCTGCCGAGATCGCCAATCGCAAATAATCTGGATATTCGATTGGAACGCCAGCCATGCAATCAGTAATATTTTTTTCCCAAGCAATGACAGGCGGGTAGAAGCGAATTCGATCGACTCCTTGCAAATCCGAATAAGTGAGAAAGTCTCGAGGTGGAGTGGAAGTCCAAGTTGGCCAGTGATGGTCTTGGAAGGGGAAGACCTCGGCCACTTGCAGGCTCAAGCTCAGAATTAAAATTCCAAGAGCTTTGCGTGGAGAGAGGCGTAGAGCGAAGGTCAATGCCGACAGTGCGATCAAATAATAAAGAGGCCAAATCAGCCTACCGCTCGAGCGAAGGGGGCCGGTGATAAAGTTTAAATGTTCGTAGAGGGGAGTGAGATCGAGAATTTCATTTTCACCCCAAGTGATTCTTTGGGAAAGGGAAACAAATCCCAAAGCCAAGGCCCAAGTCCAAGTGGCCACGCAAGGAGAAATTTTGAATTTCCATTGCCCTGCTTTCCAATTTTGAATTTTCGACCAGCTCGCCGCCAGGAGAAGAATCAAAACACCAAAACCCAAATAAGCCATGCCTTCATTTTGTCCGGGATTGGAAGGAAGATCCGGCATCCATCTTGAAAACTGATTCGGATCGATAAAACTCAAAAGATTTGCAGAAAAAATTCCAAAGCCGAAAGCTCCCAGGTCGCCTTCGCCTCCCAGAATGCCACTGATTTTTAGACATAATACGGAAAGCGCCAAAGTGACGGAACTCCAAATAAAAACTCGGGTCAGGCGCTGATGTCTCCAGCCGAAATACCCCATCATGGGGAAGTGAAGTGAAACCAGCATGATCCAAAGAAATGGATGAATCATGCTTGAGGCCAGGATCAAAATATTAAAAATTTCAATTTTTTTCCAATTCAGGTCACTGTCTTGTCGTTGATTCCAAATCGCCAGAGCCGCAATCAGTAAAAAGTGAAACGTCAAAGCGATATGTGCAGTCTCGCGTGAAATGCGATTGAAAAATACAGGCGAGCACAAGATGACGGCTACAGCCAATAGCAAAGCCGGAGCGGAAGCCTGACTTCTTTTTTTCAAATAATTAAATGAAGATAAACCTAAACCCGTGTAGCTGATCCAAAGCGCCCAACCAAAATACTGGGAAGGATAAGGCAAAAAATCACGAAAGAGTTTAAAGGTATAGGCCAGCAGGGGAATGGAGTCTGTTTTTCCAATACTCGCTCCGGTGGGAGAGAGCATCAGTGGAGTCGCGCCAGGCGGCCATTGCCATGGGGAGGCCTGGAAAAACAACCAGCCCATCAAATGATTGGAAGGATCTTCGCGCACCAGCATCCAATCGACAAAATCCAAGCGCAAGACTTCGAAGCCAATCGATAAGCCGAAGAACAGCGTGCTGAGCAGCAAGACACTCAAGATATTCCGGGAGGTGGCAGTTTCAGAGAGTTTTTTGAACATTTTTACTGAGGCTACAAATGGACTAGACCCATGTCAACGAAAGCAGCTGGACCTGGGTCGGAACTCGACCCGTCTTGTTCTGATCCAAGGTCCATTCAAAGTGTCTTGAAATAAGCCGATAGGAACATCAGGAGACACTATGAGTAATTTCATTCACCCCACAGCACTTATCGATCCAAAGGCGCAAATCGGCGAGAACAATCACATTGGACCCTTTTGTTGGATTGGCCCGCAGGCCGTGATTGGCGACAACAATCGCTTGGAAGGTTACGTCACCATCGGCAGTCCGGCGGAACATCGCGATTACTTCCGAAAAGATCCGGGACCTGTGAAGGTTGGAAACAATAATGTCATCCGTGAATATGTCACTTTGAGTGGCGGGACGGTGAGCGCAACGACCGTCGGCAACGATTGCACCATTCTTCGCGGCTGTTATTTGGGACACGATGGGGTCATCCGCAACAAAGCCATCCTTTCTTGCAATGTGCTGATTGGAGGACACACCATCATCGGAGAAGGAGCCAATCTGGGAATGGGTTCGGCGATTCATCAGTTGCGAGCGATTGGGGCTTACTCCATGATCGGAATGAGTTCCACTGTGACTCGAAATATTTCTCCTTTCACGATTGCTTTTGGAACTCCCTGTGAACTGCAGAGAATCAACCGAATTGGTCTGCAAAGATCAGGAGTTTCAGATGCAGATCTTTTGCTTTTTGAAGACTGGTTCCATCAAGTGAAAGACCAGTATGAAGTCTTGGACAGCATTGCGCATCTTTATCAAAGATACGTCAACGATTTCATGGCGGATTGTCGGCAGTTTAAGCCCCCAATGCAAAAAGCAGCCTGAGATTATTGAAGCGGAGAAAAATGAAATTTTATTACGTCGTTCCGGCTTACAACGAAGAGTCTCAATTGCGAGAAACTTTTGCTCAGATCGCAGCGGCTCGCAGTCGTTACCCGGAAATTGAAATTCTCTTTGTCGACAATGCCAGCTCGGATGGCACTTGGCCCACGATGCAAGAATTGGCAGCTCAAAATTCCAATTGGGTGCGAGCTTACAGGGAAGAGCGAAAAGGTCTGGGCTTGGCATTTGGGCGAGCCTTGCGTGAATTGCAGAAACAAGATCTAACAGGAAATGACTGGGTTGTTTATTGTGCTGCAGATCTCCCTTTTGGATTTACTGATTTGGATTCGCTTTTATCTCAAGGGAGCAATTCCTGGGAAAAAACAGTTCTCTATGTGGGGAGCAAACGTCATCCGAAATCGCAGATTCGTCGTCATTGGAAACGCGTTTTGGGTTCGGCCATTTTCGAATTTTTAAGATGGGTGATCCTTCGAGTGCGAACCAAAGATACCCAAGGTTCTCTCTTTTTGCGTGGGGACTACGTTCATCTCGTCGAAAAAATGCATTCCGAAGATTATTTTTTCTCCGTCGAGTTGGTGTACTTTGCGGAAAAATCCGGAGAGGTCGTGGAAATACCAGTGACCTATGGGGCGGAGATTCGTCCTTCTCGGCTTTCTTTGTTTCATGATGGGATGAAGACCATTTCCCAGCTCTGGAAATTTCGTCAGCGACTTTGACTTGTTTTTTTGGATTGACGATGGGTGCTCCACGAACACCCGGCAGAAGCCAAGACAATACAGATGACTGCCAGCCACTGCGAAAAGCTCAATTTCTCTCCCAAAAGCAAATATCCTGTCAGGGCCGCCAGAGCCGGCGCCAGGCTGAGCAAAACTCCAAAGGTGTGAGCAGGCAATCGCTTGAGAGCCACCATTTCAAAAGAGTACGGAACAGCGCTGGAGAGCAAGGCCACCGCAAAAGCCATGGGCATTGCGGGAACAGTTTGGCTCAAGGGAACTTCGTGCAAAAAAAGTCCAAAGGGTAAAACTGTCAGTGCGGCCACAATCATTCCAGAAGAAGTGGCGACGCCGCCGGGGAGACTTTTTCCCGTGCGTTGCCCGAAGAGAATATATCCGGCCCAAAAGGCTCCAGCTGTGAAAGCAAAGAAGATTCCCCATGGATCTAAAAATCCTTCGGGATTGGAGGTCGAAGGCAGGACAAAGAAAATCCCGATCAGGGCCAGGGCAATCCATAGGAAATCCGATTTTCTCTTTGAATTGAAAACAGCGACAGCCAGAGGACCTGTGAATTCCAGAGCCACACAAATTCCCAAGGGAATTCTTTGCAGGGATAAATAAAAAGTCAAATTCATCAAACCCAAGGAAACGCCATAGAAAATCACAGACCACTTTTGAGCCGGGGTCATTTTGTAATTCCAAGGACGCCACAGAAGACTCAAGATCAATGCGGCAAAACCAACGCGCAGGGTGCTGGTGCCAATCACACCCGCCAAAGGGAAAATTTGTTTGGCAAGGGAAGCTCCGGATTGAATCGACATCATGGAGGCCAGCATGGATAAGATTGCTAGAATCATGGCGGCACTCTAACAGCAATTCTGAGAAAGACAACTGCCAGTTCTCAATTCGGACTTCCCAAGTTCTTCAACTCACGGAATACTGAACAAGTGAAAAATCGATTTCTTTTGTTTGGATTGTTGGCATGGACCACTGTTGTTTTTTCGACAGCATTCACCGCTGAGTACTTGCAGTGGGACGACAACGTTTTTATTTTGCAGAACGAGCTGCTTAGGCTTCCCTGGAGAGAGTTTTTCGAAGTCAGCTGGACCCGCTATTTTTTTGGTGATTATTTGCCTTTAACCTTGCTGTCATATCGTCTGGAAGTGGAGCTGTTTGGCTTCAGTTCTTCGGCTCAGCATTTGGTCAATTTACTTTTGCATCTCTTGAATATCTCATTGCTCTGGCGCTGGTTGCCGCTGTCTCGGCAGAAGGCTTTCTTTGTCATCGCGATTTTTGCACTTCATCCCATGCAATCCGAAGTCGTTATGTGGGTCAGTGAGCGGAAAAGTTTGTTGGCCATTTTCTTTGCGCTTCTCGCTCTGTTGTCCGTTGATTACGGAGAGAAAAAAGGAAGATTGGGATTTCTTGGCTATTGGCTGTTTTTCGCTCTGTCTCTTCTGTCGAAAGCCACAGTGATATTCCTGCCAGTGATTTTGCTTTGTCAGGACTTGTTTGTGCGCCGAAATCGAGATTTGAAGCCCTTGCTTTTAAAGCATGCTCCTGCCTTTATACTGGCGGGAATTTGGGGGCTCTTGCGAGTTTTGGCTTACGGGCAAAGTGTCGGAGAATTGCCACAAACGATGACCAGCGCCGATTATTGGTGGCAGTTGGCTCCGCGAGTGGCCACGGCTTTTGGTTTTTACTGGACGTCATTTGTTCTGCCTTTTCATCAAATGGTGATCTATCCGCCATATGAAGGACTGTCTGGCGGATGGCCTTGGTTGCTCGGGGGCCTCGTAATGAGTGGGCTCTTGATTTGGAAATATCGTCAGAGAAAAAGTGCCGAGTTTTTGTTTTATGCAATTTGGGTTTTCTTGCTCTTAGCGCCGATACTTCACTTTGTGCCCAGAATTAATTTCGTCAGTGATCGCTATTTGTATTTTCCGATCGTGGGAATGGCTTCTCTGCTGGCGCTGTCTTTTCCAAAGTGGATGGAGCGAAAGTGGTTTCTGGGATTGCTGGTGATCGGGCTCTCAGTTCTGACTTGGAATCGATCTCAAGTGTGGTTGAACAATGAAAAATTTTGGTCTTCAGCTGCCAGCCACAACCCGCAAAGCGGAATTGCTCGCAACAATTGGGGATTGGAGCTTTTGAAGCAGAAGCGGGTGACGGAAGCGGTGGCGGAACTGGAAGCCGCTTTGACCGTGGGGGAGAAAGACGGGACTTCGCATTTGGCAGCGAACAGCTTGGGAATGATTTATTCTTCCCCCGAGCTCCCCAGTTTTCGAAACCTTGAAAAAGCCGAATCTTTTTATCGGAAGTCCATCGCACTTTCTCCGCGCGACAGTGAAATCAGTGAGTTCAATTTGTCTTTGGTGCTTTTGCAGCAAGGTCGGAATTCAGAGGCGCTGTCTGTCTTGTCCGATCTTCAAAGAAAGTTATCGCAAGCGCCGGATAGCAAAAATGCCGGACTATTAAAAATGACAGAAGATTTGATCAGCCGGGTTCAGTCGCCAGCCGGAAATGGGTTGTCCGAATGAGCTCTTTCTGAGAAAATTTTAAAGCTTCTGATTTCCTGGATTAAATTCACGAAATCCGGCTTGCAGACGATTTTTAATTTGTCTGATTGTGGCAACGAAATATCTCGGTCCCCCGAATAAACGATCATCGGAATTTTATTCAAAGGTCCGTTTCTGACATTTTCAAAAAAGTTCTTTTTAGCAAATTCATGGATTCGATAGTCGGTGATGACCATTTGAAAATTGCCGCCCTCGAGCATGCGAAGAGATTCGCTTCCCGAACTGCAAATAGCCACTTCAACTTGAAAGTTAATTTCTACAATTTCCTTCATCAGGATTTGCATGTCTCGGTTGTCTTCAATTAGCAGCATGCGATTCGTCATAAGCGTTGCGAGAATCAAGGTTGGTTCTTTGATCCCCTTGCCTTCGATTTTCCCACATTTGAAGCCAAGAAATCCATTAAATAAGGCGCTTAGTCAGCGTTTCGGGAAATCAGGATATTTTCGTTTCGAAGCATTTTCTCTTTGAGATCGGCTCCCCAGGCAAACTGTCCAATTGTTCGACTCTTCGGAAGAACGCGATGGCAGGGAATCAGATAGCCTATCGGGTTGGAGCCCACTGCAGAACCCACGGCCCGGGCGGACTTTGGGTGGCCAATCTGCTCGGCGATTTCGCCGTAAGTACTTGTACTTCCAAAGGGAATTTTCGTAAGTTCCATCCAGACTTTGCGCTGAAAGGGAGTGCCCCCTGTGTATTTCTCCAGGACCCAGGTTCCAGTTTTTTTCTTCATCAAAAGGTCCAAACGCGCCTGCGCCCATGAGTTGGTCTGTTTCTCGAATTCATCACATTTGTGAAGGAGTCGAAGGCTCTTTAATTCTTGCTTTTCTTGCGAAGCCGGCACGAAAGAAAGTCGCAGAATTTGGTTCCCTTGCATAGCCAAAAAAGCCGGGCCAAATTTCGTTTTGCCAAAGCCGTAGGAAATTGTCATTTCAGCGCCAAGCTTTCGTAAATTTCCAAAAGTTTTTGGGAAGCGGGTTTGAGGTTCTCCACCCAATCCTTGTGAGCCTGATCATCTGAGCCATCAGTGATGTATTTGATCGAAGTCAGTCCCACTCCCAATTTGCGGCAAACTTTGGCGATGGCATAGCCTTCCATATCGACCAAATCACAACTCAGAACCGGAGGTCCCACTTCGAAGCGGTCTCCCGTCGCGCAAATTCCCTTAGGCAAGTTGGGAAAAAAAGTTGGCAGTTCGATTATTCCGGGAATCTCATCCATGGGCGTTTCACCGACGGCAAATCCCAAAGGCGAAATATCCATGTCTCGTTGAACGAAGGACTGACATTCAATTGTGGCATGAGTGGGAAAGCGGTGACTGCCAGCTGTTCCCAAATTGAGAATGTGTTTGCAACCCGTTTTGAAGATCACTTCGGCCGTTTTAAATGCTGCATTCACTTTGCCAATTCCACAGTAGTGAACAGGAATGTTTTTTTGTTCAAAGAGACCTTGAGTCTCCATTGGCAAGGCCACAATGATTTGCACTTCGGAAGCACTGAGATTTTTCATTATTCGTATTGCACCAATGAAAAGATTTTTTCGCCGCGAAACTTCATTTGATTCAAGAAAGGAAGATCAATGAGGACACCGACTTGTTCCACATGGTAGCCAGCTTTTTCGCAAATGTTGATTGCCGCTTGCAAGGTGCCCCCAGTGGCCAGCACATCGTCAACAATCATCACTTTGCCGGAGCCCGGACTCATTTCCAGAGTCGCTTTTCCATATTCGAGTGAATAGCTTTCCGAAACAACGGGCGGAGGCAGCTTGCCGGCTTTGCGCAAGGGGATAAAACCTTTGCGCAAATGCGAAGCCAAGAGAGAGGCCAAAATAAATCCTCGAGATTCAATTCCGACAAAAGCATCAATTTGCTTCCCATCCAAGGCTTTGCTAAATTGCTCGGCAACCGCTTGAAATGCCGTGGGATCCCGAAGAATCGGGGAGATGTCTCGGAACAAAATTCCTTTTTGAGGGAAATCGGGAATATCGCGAATCAGTTCTTTCAAGTTCATAGTGGCTGCAAAACTAGTGGAGGCCCTCGTGGGAGTAAAGAAAAAAAGAGTGTGTGTCTATTGTGGGTCACGGTCCGGCACTCATCCTCGCTATTCGGCTCTGGCCAAGGAACTCGGGGAGAAGCTGGTGCAGAGCAATTTGGACTTGGTTTATGGCGGCGGCAAAGTCGGCTTGATGGGTGTGGTTTCGCAAACAGTGATTCAAAACGGCGGCCAAGTTTTCGGCGTGATTCCCGATGGACTGTTCGGCAAAGAAGTGGCCGATACGAACATCACCGATTTGCAAGTGGTTGGTAGCATGCACGAGCGCAAAGCTTTGATGGAAAAACTTTCTGATGGGTTTCTCGCCATTCCGGGAGGGTGGGGAACTTTGGACGAGTTTTTTGAAATTCTCACTTGGGCGCAAATCGGAATTCATCAAAAGCCGATGGGACTTTTGAATTTCAATGGTTTTTTTGATCCGATGCTGAAGCAAATGGAGTTGATGGTGCAAGAGGGATTTGTGGACTCGCAATATCCTCGTTTGCTGACAGTGGCGGAATCAGTGGATCAAATGATCGAGAA
>JACCDX011129618.1_pt1 | contig 54019 bp, 50 predicted proteins | sample 7449681 | NCBI WGS metagenome assembly JACCDX01 (sample SAMN15323450, study PRJNA562643) | freshwater metagenome | isolation source: river surface water | place: USA:Blue River Watershed | collected 2017-08-18
CACACCACAAAAGCGCAAGTCAAATAAGACGCTAAAATCATGTGAACAAAACGATAAGGGAAAGACGGGTTGAAGATAATTTTTAGCCAATCGTTTGGATAAAATATGATGTTGTACATCGTGAAATATTGCGGCGTCTGCATCCAACTGTTAGCAGCGATGATCCAAAATGCTGAGATGATTGTTCCAATCGCCACCATCAAAGTAGAAAAAAAGTGAACTTTTGGCGACACGCGATTCCAACCAAACAACATGATGCCTAAGAAAGATGCTTCCAAGAAAAATGCTGTCAAAACTTCCATCCCAAATAATGGGCCTAAAATGTTGCCCAGTCGCAGTGAAAAGCCTGACCAATTCGTTCCTAATTCGTAAGAAATAACCACGCCAGAAACCACGCCCATGCCGAAAATAATGGCGAAAACCTTGATCCAGAATTGGTAAATTTCTTTGTATTTTTGATCTTTTGTCTTGAGATAAATCGCTTCAACGCAAGCTAAATAGCCGGCTAAACCGATTGTGAAGGCGGGAAATAAAATGTGAAAACTGATGGTGAAAGCAAATTGAATGCGGGCTAGAAGAACGGGATCGAAATTCATAAATCACGCGGTTTTGATTAAAGAAAAAGGTTAGTGACAAAATCGTCACTAACCAATTACCGCTAAAATATAGTTTTTTATTTGTTAGCTTCAACCTCGATTAATAAAGAAATTTCATCTGAAACAGCAGGAACTGCATAATTCATGCCGAACTCAGAACGTTTGATTGTTGAAGTAGCAGAGAAACCAACTGTCGGTTTTTGGGTGATTACGCTAACATCAGATTTGTTGAATTTTGCATTCAAAGTAACTGGTTTAGTAACGCCGTGCAAAGTTAATTCACCTTCAATTTTAGCAGTATTTTTGCCAGTAACTTTAACTTTTTTGCTGACAAATTTTGCAGTTGGAAATTGTTTTTCGTCAAAAAAATCTGCGCTTTTCAAATGACCGTCAAACTTCGACAAGCCAGTAGTCAAGCTAGCGATTTTGATTGTAACGTCGACTGAAGAATTTTGCGGCTTTTTTTCATCAAAATTGATTTCACCAGAAATGTCAGAAAATTTACCGGTTTGGTTAGAAAAACCGAAATGGTTTGCTGTCCAATTAACGTGAGAATGATTTGGCTCGATTTGATATTTTACGCCTTCAGCAAATGAAGCTTGGCTTGAAATTGTGAAAGCAAAAATTGCCGCTGAAAATAGTTTTAATTTTGTCATTTTTTTAAGAAATTTAAGGTTAATTGTAATTGGGCTTGGAACTAGTGTTGGTAAAGCTTGGTGACATTATAAACTGAATTGTCGCCTTACGCCAAAAATTCAGTTCTAATCGTTAATTAATTCGCTAAATGTGCTCTGTAAGTTACATTTTCTGTCGCCAAAGCTTTGGCAAATGACGGACGAGAAATTACACGAGCAAAATATTCTTTGGTTTTAGCTCCGAAATTAATCGGCTCTTTCATCGCGAAAGACCAATTGGCAATTACGGTCACTAAAATATCAGCAATCGTGCATTTGTCGCCGCACAAGTAATTTCTAGTCTGTAAACGCTCTTCGATTTCGTCCCAATATTTTTGGATCAAAGCAATTGAAGGTTTGTACATCGCATTAGCTTGCGCCGCATCACCCAAAACTCGGTGTTGCGCAAAACAACGCGAATAAGCAGGATGCAAAGTTGAGTTAGCAAAACACAACCATTCCAAAGCTGCAGCACGCTCTAAACCTGATTTTGGCAACAAGTCGTTGTCGTGATTGTCGAGTAAATGCAACATGATCGCCGCACCTTCGCGCAAAATAAAATCACCAATTTGCAAAGTTGGAACTGCGCCACGCGGGTTAATTTTTAAATATTCAGCCGAGCGCGGTTGACCAGCCGGAGTTGCTACATTAACTAATTCGAAATCAGCATTAATTTCATTCAACACAGCGTGAACCGCCAGAGAACAAGATCCGGGAGAGTAAAATAATTTGTACATGTTTTTTCAAGTTGAGTTACGAAGGGAAATACAGGAAATTTAATCGTCTTGCAAAGTAAATTCTGAGTTACTTTAATCAAGTAGGTACCTTAAAGTAACTTAAAAAATTACTAAATTTTGTTGTTTTAACTGACAACAACACTTTTATTTTACTAACTAAATAGCGGTCAAAAAATTCACGACCAAAAAAATTGCCTCACCTTGAATGAAAATACAAAAAACCAAAAAACAACCAGCTTCAAAAAATAATCTTGAAAGCAGTTGCAAAGAAAAAGTGCGTTGCCCAATGCATCATCTGGTCAATATGCTCAGCGGTCCGTGGACAACTTACATTTTGTGGCTAGTCAGTTCGCAAGGCCCACAAAGATTTGGCCAACTTAAAAAACACATGCCCCAAATTTCGGCAAAAGTTTTAACAGAAAGACTGCGCATGTTGGAAAATTCTGACATTATCCACCGTCATCAAGAAGAAACTATTCCGCCTAAAGTTACGTACAGCTTGACCAAACGCGGCAAAGAACTCGACAATATTTTAGAGCAAATCAACAAATTGGCCCAGAAGTGGTACAGTTCCAAATAAATAGAATTACCAAATGACTGAATCTCCTACAAATCCCCAAAATAACAAAAATTTCGTTGTCGATCTTGACGGAACTCTGATCAAGAATGACCTTCTGTTTGAAGCTTTAACCGATATTTTATGTCGTAATCCGCTGCATATTTTTAAAATTCTGAAATGGCTTAAAAACGGCAAAGCCTATTTGAAAGAACAAATTGCTAAAAATTATCAACTTGATGTCACAACTTTGCCCTACAACCAAAGCGTTATAAAACTTATCGAAAGCAAAATTGAACAAGGCTACAACATTATTTTAGCAACTGCCAGCCATCGCATTTTTGCTGTACAAGTCGCTAATCACTTAAAACTTTTCGACGAACTTTTCGCCACTCAAGGCAAAGTTAATTTACGCGGTGAAACCAAAAGAGATTTGTTAATCAAAAAATACGGCGTACGCAACTTCGAATATATTGGTAATTCGCATGATGATCTTGCCGTTTGGCAATTCGCTAGCAAAGTTTACGCAGCAAATCCGAACTTATTTTTACGCAAAAAACTGCAATCTTTTCGCAATTTGGCCGATGTTTTCATCAATCCACAACATCCTGTAAAAACTTACTTAAAAGCAATTCGCATTCATCAATGGGTGAAAAATTCACTTTTATTCATTCCATTGATTGCTAGCCACAAAAATATTGATTTTCCAATCATTCAAACTGGCCTTTTAGCCTTTTTATTTTTCAGCCTTTGCGCCTCTCACGTTTATTTATTTAACGATGTTTTAGACATTCGTAATGACCGCAATCATCGCAGTAAAAAACACCGTGCAGTCGCTGCAGGATTGATTCCGTCTCACATTGCTCTGGCCTTAAGTTTTACACTTCTTCTAATTGCAATTGTCGGATCTTTTGCCTTTTTACCTTTCCGCTTTGGCTTGTCGGTATTTGGTTATTACGTTTTAACTTTGTCCTACTCGGTGATTTTGAAAAGAATTGAGATACTAGACATCGTTACGCTAGCCGCACTCTACACCATGCGAATTATTGCCGGCACTTATGCCTTTAGCGTAAGTTTAACTTTCTGGATGTTGGCTTTTTCAATGTTCATTTTCTTGAGCTTATCGCTGGTGAAACGCTACGCCGAACTCTATCAACAACGCATCAACGGAGAAAATAAAAAAGTTACAGGTCGTGGATATTACCCAAGTGATTTGGAAATTATTTCAGCAATGGGCACAGCGTCGGGCTATTTGTCAGTGATGGTTTTGGCATTGTACATTCAAGATGATGTCACAATTTCTCTTTACAGCCACCCTAAAATGATTTGGTTCGCTTGCCCTATTTTACTTTATTGGATCAGCCGTATCTGGATTTTAACACATCGCGGTGAAATGAATGAAGACCCCGTAGTTTTCGCCATCAAAGATAAAATAAGCTGGATTGCCTGCTTTTTATTCGCAGTTATTTTCGCCTGCGCTCTATGAATTCAGATGTGAATTTAGACATTCTGAGTTCTTGGGGCAATTATCCTCAACTTCCGCAAGTTGCACATCACGTTAATTGGCGTAACGAACTCGCTTACAAATTTTCTTTAATCAGCGACAAACACCAAAATACTTTGGCTTTTGGTAACGGCCGCAGCTACGGCGACAGCTGTTTAGCGGCTTCAGGCCACGCAATTGTTACGCGTAATTTGAATCGATTTATCGCTGCCGACTGGCAAAAAGGCGTAATCAAAGCCGAAGCTGGCGTCACAATCGCTGAAGTTTTAGAAGTTTCAATTCCGCGTGGCTGGTTTATTGCAGTTACTCCCGGCACAAAATTTGTCACTTTAGGTGGCGCCATCGCCAATGACGTTCACGGTAAAAATCATCACGTGCGCGGCACTTTTGGCAAACATGTTTTGTCCTTTGATTTACTGCGCTCTGATCAAAGCGTGACTCATTGTTCAGAATCAGAAAATAACCAATTATTTTGCGCTACAATTGGCGGACTTGGTTTGAGCGGAATTATTGCAACAGTTGAGCTGCAACTGATGCCGATCAAATCGAGCAAACTTAAAACCCAAACTCAAAGTTTTTCGTCTTTAGCAGAATTTTTTACACTGGCCGAACATTTCGATGAAAGCAACGAATACGGCGCTGCTTGGGTTGATTGTGTTGGTCGCGGCAAAAATTTAGGTCGCGGCATTTATTTCGCCGCTAATCACTGCCACTCTAGCGAGTTGCAAGTGAGCAATAAAAAGAAAATTACAGTTCCCGTCACGCCACCTTTTTCACTGTTCAACAGCTTGTCTTTGCAAGTTTTAAACAATCTTTATTACCACAAAAACCGCAAAACTAAAACAGATCAAATCAGCGATTACGAACCATTTTTCTACCCACTTGACGGCATTTTACAGTGGAATCGCATTTACGGCCGCAAAGGTTTTCAGCAATATCAGTGTGTAATCCCGCAGCACAACGCTCTTGACTCAATCAGCGAAATTTTAAAACAAATTTCCGCAAGCCAAGCTGGCTCATTTTTGGCAGTGTTGAAAAGTTGTGGCGACATCAAATCACCAGGATTGCTGTCTTTTCCGATTAAAGGAACGTCACTGGCGCTTGATTTTGCCCAGCGCGATATTTTTAATGACAAGCTCTTCAAGAAACTTGATCAAATTACTAAAGAATCTGGCGGTCGACTTTATCCGGCAAAAGACGCTCACATGTCTGCTGCTGACTTCAAAACATTTTACCCTAATTGGTTGGAAGTGGAAAAGCTTCGCGACCCTGCCCTTAATTCACATTTTTGGAAAAGAGTTACACAATGAACAACGAATCAAACGCAACAAAGAAAATCTTAATTATTGGCGCCACTTCAGCAATTGCCAATTCTTGTGCTAAAATTTGGGCTACAGAAAAGTCACAATTTTTATTGGTGGCGCGTAACAACGAAAAACTTTCACAAATTGCTGATGACTTGAAAGTGCGCGGCGCTGTTAACGTTGAAACGATCAAAGCTGACATGAATAACTTCGAAATGCACAAAGAAATTTTGCAAAAAATCAGCACCATCGACATCGCTTTGATTGCTCACGGCACGTTGCCCAATCAACAAAATTGCCAAGAAAATGTTGCCGTCGCAATGCAAGAATTTTCATCCAACGCTTTGAGTGTAATTTCATTTTTGACGCTCTTAGCCAATAAAATGGAACAACAAAAAAGCGGAACTATTGCGGTGATTTCTTCAGTTGCTGGCGATCGCGGCCGCGCTTCCAACTATCTTTACGGCAGCGCTAAAGCGGCAATTACCACTTTTTGTTCCGGTTTGCGCGCTCGTTTAAGCAAAAGCGATGTTCACGTTTTAACCATCAAACCGGGTTTTGTAGCAACGCCGATGACGCAAGGATTAGCTTTGCCAAAAGCTTTGGTTGCCACTAGTGAAAAAGTTGCCCAAGAAATTTGCGCCGCAATTAATAAAAAACGCGACTCCATTTACACCCCAAAATTCTGGTTTTTAATCATGCTGATCATCAAAAACATTCCGGAGAAAATTTTTAAGAAGCTCAATTTCTAGAAACTTCAAAACGCCATTATTTGTATCTAAAATTTAGAATAAGATGAACAAAGAATTATCCGAGAAACTAGCTAAAAAATCATTACCACTAGTGTTATTTTTAACACTGACAAACCTATTTTTTCCAAGCTGGATGCCAATTGAAGGCCTTGATCCTTCCTGGGTAGTAAGCATGAATGAAGCCATTAGGTACAATTTCAAAATTGGCAAAGATATTATTTTTACTTTTGGTCCATTTGCTTCGGTTTACACAAATCAATTCCATCCTGCTACTAACCTTTTGGAAATATTCGGCGTTATTTTATTTTCTTTTTGTTATTGCCTAGTTTTTAGCAATCTATTGAAGCAAACAAAAGCCTTCTACGCTTACTCAATTATAGTTTTAATTAGCCTACTATTGATAAAAGACACTTTGCTTTTGTCTTATCCATTAATGGTTTTTTTGGCAGTTTCGCAAATTATAGAGCTACATAAGACACAAGAAGCTGATCTAAAAAACACTCTTAAAACGACAAATTTAATAATAGCTTATTTCTCTTGTTTTGGACTTCTGGTTTTAGTGAAAGGATCTCTCCTGCCTTTTATAGCAATGGTCACATTATTGTGCGCAATATGGTTTTTAATCGAAAAACTATTTTTGTTTTCGATAATAACTACACTCACTCCCACACTATTTTTAGCAGTTTTTTGGAAAATATCGGGACAAGATTTTAGCTACTTGAAAGATTATTTTCTGAATTCTTTTCAGATAATTTCTGGATATACTGATGCAATGTCACTCACCGGCAATTTGATTGAAATTTTAGTTTTTTTGATTTTAAGCGTGATCTTACTGGTTAAAATTTTCATCAGCTCACTTTATAGCATTCGTAGCAAATTTTTCTTATCTTCTCTGCTTTCTCTTTACCTTTTAATTACTTTCAAAGCAGGTTTTGTAAGGCATGATGGTCATGGTGCAATTTCACTTTCTGCCGTAATTTTATCATCTCTACTGGTATATTTCATAATAAAAAAAGAAGAATCTTTCCAAACTAAAATCCTAGATTTTTTCCTAGCCATCTTATGCATAATCTCACTATCTCTATTCTTAAGATACTGTAATTACAAACCCAAAGATCTCATAAAATCACTTTACAACTCTCCTAAGGAATTTGTTCAAAATTTAAGTTATATTTATGAAAGAACTAATGATCCGAAAGATATAATCTTGGAATATGAACAAAGTTTAACAAACATAACAAAGAAATTTTACATCCCTCCTGTTGAAGGTAGCTCAGATATTTATCCAATTAATCAATCAGCTTTAATAGCGTCCGGTAATGTTTGGTCACCAAGACCAATTTTTCAAAGCTATTCCAGCTATACTGAAAAACTAATAAAAATTAACGCCGATCATCTAGAAGGTGAGAAAGCCCCGAAAAATATTTTTATACAACAATTTACGATAGATAATCGATATCCCGCAAGCGAGGACGGGCCAAGTTTTATTAAATTTTTGGAAAACTACAAAGTAGAAAAAAATTACGGTGATTTTTTACACCTAACAAAAAAAGCGAGTCCCGAAGAGTTAATAAAAAAAGTTATCCTAAAATCTAACTTCCATTTTAAAGAAGAGGTTTCCTTACCATCATCAGATGCAATAATCTTTGCTAAAATTAGTTTCAAAAAAACATTATTTGGCAAGATTTTATCAATAGTTTTAAAGCCTGATATTATAGAGCTAGAAGCCAAATTCTTAGATGGCTCTCAAAGTTCATTCAGAATAATTCCTCAGATGTCTGAAGCTGGTTTCATAATTTCACCACTGTTAAAAACAAACTCTGATTTAGAGAAGCTGTTCAAACAAAAATATGATTTTGCAATATCCAATAGAATCAAATCTATGATTATTTACCAAAAAGGTTTTGGAGGAATTTCATGGCTCCAAAAATATGATGTTGAACTGATAGAAATTTCAAAATCTAAAATATAATCAAATCAGAAAAATAATGAAAAACGATAAAATTATTCTCCCAGGTGGTGCTGGTTTAGTTGGCCAAAATCTGGTCGCTCGCTTGAAAGAATGCGGCTACACCAACCTTGTAGTTCTCGACAAACATCGCAGCAATCTGGAGATTCTAAGAAAATGTCATCCCGACATTGTTGTTGAATATGCTGATCTTGCTGAAGATGGTTGTGATAATTGGGAAAAACATTTCGCTGATGCGCAAGCTGTGGTAATGTTGCAAGCCCAAATTGGCGATCCAAACTACGAACCATTTGTGCGCAACAACATAACTTCTACCAAAAAAATTGTTGCCGCGATCAAAAAGTTCAACATTCCCTACACCGTTCACATCAGCTCTTCTGTAGTAAAATCAGTTGCCAATGATCACTACACCAATACTAAAAAAGAGCAGGAAAATTTTGTACTAGCCAGCGGCATCAATTGCGTAGTGCTGCGCCCAACTTTGATGTTTGGTTGGTTTGATCGTAAACATTTGGGCTGGCTTTCGCGTTTTATGCAAAAAGTTCCGCTTTTTCCAATTCCGGGAAATGGTCGTTTTATGCGCCAACCGCTTTATTCAATCGACTTTTGCAATATCATAATTTCTTGTTTGGAAAACCGCATCGCAGGCAAAGTTTTCAATATTACCGGACTCGAAAAAATCGACTACATCGACATTATTCGTGAAATTAAACAAGCGACCAAAGCGCAAGCTGTAATCGTCGAAATCCCTTATCTGTTGTTTTATTGCTTGCTGAAAATCTGGGCAATTTTTGATAAAAATCCGCCTTTCACCGCTGATCAACTAAAAGCCTTGGTTGCCCACGATGAGTTTGAAGTAATTGATTGGCCAAAAGTTTTCAACGTTGCGCCCACCAGCTTCAAACAAGCGATTCACCAAACTTTCAATCACCCAACCTACAGCAAAATTGTTTTAGATTTCTAGCATGACAAACAAAAAAATTGCCGTAATTGGCGCCGGCCCGATGGGTTTGGCTGTAGCTTATCAGTTAGTTAAAAAAGGCTACAATCCTGTAATTTTTGAAGCTGATGATCGCGTTGGTGGCATGACTGCTACCTTTGATTTCGCGGGTTTGCAAATCGAGCGTTACTACCATTTCCACTGCACCAGTGACTCTGACTTTTTGCAAATTTTAGATGAGTTAAACATCGCAGATAAAATGCACTGGCGCGCCACCAAAATGGGCTATTTCTTTGGCAATAAAATTTCACCTTGGGGAAATCCTTTTGCTTTACTCGCCTTTCCCGGTTTGAGTTTAATCGCTAAATTTCGCTACGGACTTCACGCCTTTTTGTCAGTAAAACGCAATAATTGGCAAGATCTCGACCAGCTTGACGCCGTAACTTGGATCAAAAAATGGGTCGGCGCTGAAGCTTACTCAGTTTTATGGCACAAACTTTTCGCCTTTAAATTTTACCAATTCAGCAACAACCTTTCAGCCGCTTGGATTTGGAGCCGCATCCGCCGTATTGGTCGTTCGCGTTACAATCTTTTCAAAGAGAAACTTGGCTATTTAGAAGGCGGTTCAGAAACTTTGTTGCAAGCGATGAAATCCTACATCGAAAATAATGGCGGCGAAATACGCCTGAAAACTCCGGTGCAAAAAGTGGTAATCGAAAATAATGCTGTTGTTGGCCTTAATTTCAGCGATTCTTTCGAGAAGTTTGATTGCGTAATCAGCACTGCGCCAATTCCTTATTTGCCGAACTTGCTGCCTGATTTAGATCGTGAAATTTTGCAGAAATATCGCTCAATTAAAAACATCGCCGTGGTTTGTGTAATCGTCAAATTGAAAAAAGCAGTCAGTGAAAATTTCTGGCTGAATGTGAATGACGACACCATGGACATTCCGGGAATTGTCGAATACAGCAACTTGCGCCCTTTAGAAAATTCTGTCGTTTACGTACCATTTTACATGCCGTTTGACAATCCGAAATTTCAAGACAGCGACGCAGTTTTCGTCAATAAAGTGAAAAGCTATTTGCAAAAAATTAACCCTGCTTTGCAAGATGACGACTTTTTAGCAATTCACGCCAGCCGTTACCGCTATTCACAACCAATTTGTCCGCCAAATTTCTTGCAAAATTTACCACCTTTCAAATTGCCAGTTAAAGGTTTATTCGCCGCCGACACTTGTTATTATTATCCTGAAGATCGCGGCATTTCTGAAAGTATCGGCTTTGGCAAAATGATGGCAAATGAGGCGATCAAAAATGATTAGGCATTTTCTCACCAAACAATTTTTGAAATTCTTGTTGGTAGGCGGAACTGCTGCCTTTGCTAATTGGGCTGCACGAATTTTGATTAATTTTTCGACCAGCTTTTTTACTGCCGTAATTTTAGCTTATTTCGTTGGCATGGCGGTCGCTTTTACTTTGAATCGTATTTTCGTCTTCCCCGAATCAAGCCGCAGTTTGAAATTACAAATACGCGATTTTGCCATCACTAATTTCGTCGCTTTCTGGTTAGTTTTAGCAACTTCTTTGGCTCTGAAAAAGTTTTTTGAAAATATCGAAATGACTTTCTACCCCAGCGAAGTTTCTCACTTAATCGCCGTTGCCGTTCCAACTTTCGTCAGCTTTCTGATTTACAAGTTTTTCGCTTTCAAATGATTAAACTAAAAAATCCGCGCCTACTTTTCCCATTTTTTATGGCGCTAATCATGGCGTTTGTGATGTCTGGCGCCATGACTTTGATTAATCGCGGATTTGTAGAAAATTTCTTTTTTATTTGGATGCACTCTTTTGTTTTTGCTTTCCTAATTGCCTTCCCAACTGCTTATTTTGTAGCCCCGCAAGTGCAGAAATTAGTCAAAAAGATCTGCGAATCTTAAAGAATAATTTCTACTAATTGGCCAGTTTGCACAAATTCTAATTCTTGAGCGTTACAAACATTTTTCAAATCTTCGGCAATTTCTGACAAATCAATTGACGAATTTATTCGCAATTTTTGCACCGTTGTTTTCATCGAAATATTTTGCTCAGATTTGAACTTTCTGACTTCAAAAATCACGGCTAAAGCAGCTTCGCCAACTTCAAGATATTTCTGGCTGAAGAATTTTTCTGACAATTTTGGCCAATTTCCGCGAGCGTTAATCGACTTAGTTTGAGCAAATTCTTCGGCAAAAATTGCTGAATAAATCTCGTCGCAAATGTGCGGAATGAAAGGTGCAAACAGTTTCAAAAGCGTGTTCAAACAAATGCGCAAAGTAACAATCGCGCTTTGTTGTTTGGCGATAATTTCCGCTTTTTGTGCTGCACTTAACTCAACGCCGGCAAGCTTTTCAGCTTCAAGCCCGTAAGAACGAACTTTACAAATTTCTAAATAATTGTCGCAGAAATCATGCCAGAAAAATTGCTCAATTACTTCACGCGCACGCGCATATTCGAACTGTTCAAATTCAGAAGTCGCTTTTGCGGCTGTTTGATGCAAGCGCGACAAAATCCACAAATCTGAGCTTTCAGTAATCGCAGCGTTTTCTTGCAATTTGTCGAAATTCATCGAAGCAAATTTCGCGGCGTTGAAAAGTTTGGTTACCAATTTTTGGCCGATTTTGAAAACTTCTTCTGAGTAAGCAGTATCCGCACCAAGATGCGAAGTTGAAGCCCAATAACGCACAATGTCTGAACCTTTTTCTTCAATCAAAGCAGTTGGGGTAACCACGTTGCCTTTTGATTTACTCATTTTGGTTTTGTCAGAAGCCAAACACCAACCTGAAATCATCAAGTTTTTCCACGGAATTGAGTTTTGGTGAAGCGCAGCTTTGACGATTGTGTAGAACGCCCCAGTACGAATAATTTCGTGAGCATGTGGACGTAAGTCAGCTGGGAAAAGTTTTTCGTGACGAGCTTTGTCGAAACTGATTTCGTTGCTGATTCCTTTGCTCGAAAGCTGCGGAGAAATTGACGAAGTGGCCCAAGTATCCATGATGTCGGTTTCAGCAGTTACTTCATCACGAGTATAACCTTTCGGCAAATCAACTTCAGGATCGCACGGCAATTGATCTGGCGATGCCACTAAAATTCTACCTTCTTCCCCTGCTCTTTTTGAATACCAAACCGGAAATTTCACACCAAAGAAACGTTGACGCGAGATACACCAATCCCATTGAAGTCCGTCAATCCATTGGTCAATACGCACTTTCATGTAATCAGGATACCAATTACATTCCGCGGCTTTTTGTTTAAGTAATTCTTTCTTGTCTAAAACTTTGATGAACCATTGCGGCACAACCAAAATTTCGATCGGCACTCCTGAACGTTCTGCACATTTCACCGCACGTTTGATAGTTTCTTGCTTTTGCAAAATGCCTTGTGCTTTCAAATCTTCGATAACTTTATCTTTGAATTGTTTCAGCGGCAAACCCTCGATTTTGCCGTCTTTGCCTACAATAACTTTCAGTTCAAGATTATGTTTCTTCCACCAGCGAATATCAGTTTCATCACCGAAAGTACAACACATCACCGCACCAGTTCCTTTGTCGAGTTGAACTAAATCGTCAGCGATAATTTTTACTTTTACGCCGAAAAGTGGAGTAATCGCATTTTTGCCGTGAAGATGTTTGTAACGTTCATCTTCAGGGTGAACCATCACCGCAACGCAGGCTGGGAGGAGTTCTGGCCTTGTGGTCATGATTTCTAATTTTTCGTCTGATCCTTCAATACCAAACAAAATGTAATTCATCGTACCTTCAACTTCCTTGTCGATCAAGTCAGCTTGCGCCAAGGCTGTGCGGTCAGAAATATCCCAAAAAACTGGTTCGAATTTTTTCTCAACCAAATTTTTACGATACAAATCAACGAAACTAGCTTGCGAAATTTTTTGTGATTCTGGCGAGATAGTTTGATATTTCTCGTTCCAATCAACCGACAAAGCAATTGAGTTGAACAACGCTTCGAACTCGGTTTCTGCGGCCTCAACTTCTTCGCGACATTTTTTTACGAAAGATCCGTGACCATTTTCCGCCTCAAAAACTCCGGCTTTTTTGCCGATAATTTTTTCAACCAAACGTTCGGTCGGCAGTCCGTTGTCGTCGAAACCCATCGGATAAAAAACGTCTTTGCCCGACATGCGCTGAAAACGCGCCACGAAGTCAGCTTGGGTGTAAGAAAAAACGTGACCCATGTGCAAAAGCCCTGAAACTGTAGGCGGTGGAGTATCAATTACGAAAGTTTCAGCTTTGGTTTTATCGTTTTTGAAAGTGAAAATACCCTGCTCTTTCCAGTGATTTTGCCAGAATTTTTCGCGCGTTTTAGCATCGTACTTATCAGTTAATTTTTTCTCAGACATTGTTTGAACTATTGAATTTCAAGGATGTTAACCACGTAACTGCCCATATTATGGAAGTAGATTTTGCCGTTAACAACAACAGGTGCGTGATAAATTCTTTTGCCGATTTCGAAAGTGTTTTCCACTTTGCCATCTTGCGGTGAAGCGATTAACAACTGGCCATCAGTGCGAGAAATAACAAGATGGTCGCCCATCATCACCACGCCATTATAAATAAATTTGCTTTCTGGTTTTTTGTCTTTTTCTAAATTTGGCAATTGCGAAATCCATTTAATCGCCCCGCTTTTTTGCTCAACGGACAACAATTTATTGTCATTATCAATCACAAATAAAAAGTCGCCAGCCGCCCAAAAATCAACGATTCCGGCGATTTCTTTACGCCATAAATAATTGCCGTTGGTCAAATCAATTGCCATCATTACGCCACCATTGCCGATGACGAACATCTTACTTCCTTTGATTACCGGCGTTGCGTCAATGTCGTTTAGATAAAAATCTGAGCTGTTAGCTTTGCTGACATTGAGCTCTTGTGACCATAAAATTTCGCCAGTTTTTTTATTGAGTGCATAAATTTCACCTGAAGAAAAAGCAGCAATGATCTGATCTTTGTAAAAAACCGGATCAGCTGCACCGAAAATTGCGGTACTGCGATTTATAGCAGACGAAATCCATTGAATCTCGCCATTGCTGCAATCCAAAGCATAAAGCTTGTTGTCGTTAGTTGTAAAATAGACCATTTTGCCATCTGAAACTGGCGCCGACACTGGAATTGCGGCGATATCTTTTGACCATAAAATTTGACCATCAATAGCACTTACTGCAGCAATTTTGTTAATTCCAGCGGTTGCAAAAATTTTGTCGTCAGCAAAATAAATTTTTGGACTGCGGTAATTTTCTAAAAATTTGCTTTCAAAAACTCGGGTTTTCCATAATTTGTCACCATTTGAAATATCGTAAGCAATTAGCTTGGCTGCAGCGTTTATAGTGTAAATTTTATTATCTTTGATTACTGGCGCGAAAACAAAATCATCACGATTAGTTGAACCAAGGCCGCTCCAATAAAGTGAAGATTCCTGCAAAGAAATTTTCTTAACTGAACTAAACCAAGATTTAGTTGTTGTAAAATTTTTAGCAGCATTCTCAAAACGCTGATTCTGCTCGGCGCTTGAACCATTCCATAGATTATTTTCTTGCTGTGATGGCAAATTTATCGCCACCTTTTCTAAAGCTGGATCAACCTTGATCGGATCAATAATCGCAAAGGCTGAAACCGCTTTCGCTTTGTCATATTCTTTTTTCTTATCCGAACATGATGCCGCGAGAAACAGTGAAATAATCAGGAAATAGTTAAGCTTAGAGCGACAAAACATCTAAAATTATTTTTGGTTTTCGACAGATTTAGCAGCGGCTTCAGCTTGTGGGACATAACCTTTAGAAACTATAATTCTCAATCCCTCAGAAGCTCTTACTTTCACGCTTTGAGAAGCTTCTGGCGATTTAGCAATCGCATCTAAAGTTTCATAAGCTTTGGCTAAATTATTTTTTTGCAAATGAATGAAAGCTTTTTGCTCAGAAATTTGATAACGCAATTCTTTGCTGCGATTTTCGATAGCTTCAACGCGCGTCAGTAAATCTTCTTTTTGCAATTCATTTTCATCGGCAATCCAAGTTTTAATTGCCAACAAACCGCCTAAATCTCGAACGAAAACGTCGCAAGATCCGCATTCATTAATGCGTTGATAAATCGCAGCAGCTTCTGCTTTTTTATTTTCATCAAACAAAATTGCAGCATAACGAAGTGATGCTAAAGACTGAATACCTTTTGGAGCAGAAGAGTTATAGATTTGTTGAAGTTCTTCTTTAGCTTTTTCCACGTTACCCATTTGCTGATCAATCAAAGCTTGGTGGAAAACTTCAGAAAACTTAGTTTCTTGCGAATTTTGATAAATCGCAAAAGCTCCGTAAGCGATTGTAGCGCCAACCAAAACCATTGAGATTGTTGAAATAACTTTAGAATTTTGTTTAAAAAATTGTTTGATGGCATCTTTTTTGGCATCAGATTTGGCCTGATTGATAACCGCATTTATTTCATTATTATTCATCATATTTTTGACTATTTAGAGTTAGCGATTGCTTTTTTGCAGCAATCAACAGTGTTTTTCAAAAGATAAGCAATTGTCATTGGGCCAACTCCACCCGGAACTGGAGTAACAGCTTTAGCAACATTTTTTACTGAATCGAAATCAACGTCACCAACCAATTTTGTTTTGCCATCCGTCAAAGTGATGCGGTTGATTCCGACGTCAATTACGATTGCATCTTTTTTCACCATATCACCTTTAACCAAGCCGACAACGCCGGCTGCAGCAATCACAATGTCAGATTGCAAACATTCAGCTTTTAAATCTTTGGTTGAACGGTTGGCGATTGTAACTGTGCAGCTTTCAAGCATCAACAATCGCGCCAAAGGTCGACCAACAATATTTGAAGAACCAATAACCAAAGCTTTCAAACCAGCAATGTTATTGCCCAAAGTAGATTTAATTAAATGAACGCAACCTTTTGGCGTGCAAGGAATCAAAGCACCTTCTTTGCCATCAACTTCACCAACTGATAATTTACCAACGTTAATCACGTGGAAACCATCAACGTCTTTGTCAGGATTAATTGTGCGAATAACTTTTTTAGTATCGATGTGCTTTGGAAGTGGTAACTGCACCAAAATTCCGTGGATTTTTTTATCAGAGTTCAACTCTTCAATTTTCGCGATCAACTCTTCTTCCGAAGCATCAGATGGCATTTTGAATTGCAAAGAATTCATGCCAACAGCGTGAGCAGCTTTTTCTTTATTACTGACATAAACTTCACTGGCTGGATCATTACCCACCAAAATCACCGCTAAACTTGGGGTGATTTTATGTTGTTGTTTGATTTCAGAAACTTGCTTGGCAATTTCCAAACGTAATTCGGCAGCGATTTGCTTGCCGTCGATGATTTGTGCAGTCATTTTTTACTCTAATTTATTAAGTCTATTTTGATAAACGATCAACCAAGGTGCTGATCAAATTATCTTCTTGAGATGAAATGTAAACATACTCATCCACTAAATTGCCCGTCTCATAATTTTTTATAGAAAAAGGCTGTAAATCTTTCTCATCAGAGTAGATAACTTGAGATCTTACTTTTGAATTAACTACGATGTCACAAAAACCACTTCGCAAAGCAATAACATTGCCGCAATATTTAGCAAAAATTATTGATTCTGGCAATGTTAAGAAAGTCTTAGATACGTTCTCAAGCGATATAGTTTTATCCATAGAATTTAGAAAAACTTGATAGCCTAGTTTTACTATCTCATCGGTCAATTTTTGCCAAAAACTTATTGGTATAACTTTTACGGTTACTGCTTCAGGTGAAATTATCACAGTTTTTCCGACTAATAAATTAAGTTTATTAAATTTTTCATAAGCACTTTTTTGTTGTTCTTCACTAATAAAAGGCTCTGTCATCTTTAACTTTCTCGTAGCATCAGAATCTAAAAAAATGATTTTTTTAAGTAGTTCGAATTGGTTAAATGGTTCTTTGTGATATAACGTCTTCCAAACGGAATCTTCGTAAGCACTAAAAATTTCTCCCGTCTTTATTTGACGCAAATGTTGAAGACACTGACCAATGTAGGGATCAATTTGATAGTATCTGCTAATTTGGCTGGGAAACATCTCATAGATTTGACGGTGGTAATTTTTGGTACCAAGTAAAACGATAGGTTTATCAATTTTATTAGCTCTACGCAACTCTTCCAATAAAGAACATACAAGATAAGTTTCTCCAGAGTTGAATATTGAGATTACGGCTAACTCGTCTTTTTGTAGATTAATTTTTCTTTTAAGTAAAAAGATTGAGATTTTATGAAATGGATATTTTTTCACATAACAAATTCTCTGTAGCTTCTTTTTCAGTATCCCCAAATTGATCATAAATTCTCATCAATTTTATAAATTAAATCTAATCCCTCATCTCTTTTAACATTAACAGCATAAGCTGTTTTTAAACCAGATGGCTTAGTATCGTTAATCAAAACTCTCTCACCCATTGGTAAACCAAAAATTATTTGATCGTAACGAATATTTTGATCTCTGAGAAATTGCTCTAATTCTGCTGCAAAATTTGGCTGACGAGCTGTTAACAATATTACTTTGTCTTTAGCCGAAATTTTAGAAAAAAAATCTTTTACACCTGGTAAAACCTTATCACCATCTTCTAAGTGACCATTATGCTTTAGCAAAGTTCCATCAACGTCAATCAACCAAGTTTTTGGTAGTTTTGACAAAGTTAAATCAGTCATGCGAAGGAATTACTTGATTGAGATAAAGCAAGCCATTGTAGAAAGCAGCACAAATTGAATCGTAATCTTCCCAAGCGTAGGTTGTCAGAGAAATCCAAATCAATGCATGAAGAGTTTTGATTTTTTGTTCATCAGATTTGGTCATGGCAAAAAAATCTTTTTCCAAATCTTCCCAGTGATTTGAATCAATCCTCAGTAAAACTTCATTTTCAGAAATTTCTAAAGCAAAGTTTTTACGATTAAATTGGTCGTAATTTCCTACAATTGAGTAATACAATTTTGCCCAATCATAATCTTTATCACCATAAAATTTTGAAGAGCCAAAATAGCCGCGCGGATCTATAAATACTGGCTCAACATCTTCATTTCTAATCATAATATTAGAAAAAGTCGGATCACCATGAATTAAATTAAATTGCTGAGGAAAATATTTTGTTACCAACTGTGAAACTTCATCCTCAAGATAAAAAATATTACGGCATTTTCGACCGTTAACTGTGATATATTCTTGATTAGCGAAAGGAATCAGATTTCTAACTTTTAAAATACGATCAAAAGTTTTTCCGACGTAATTATCAAAACAATCTTGGTAAGATGCTGGAACTACCGGCAATTTCTCGTGCAACACTTCAAGTTTAGTAATGATTTTACCAAGAATTTCTTTTTTTTGTGAACGAGTAAAATTTTTGTAATCGAAAACATTTTTGCCGTCGATTTTTTCCATCTTGAACGGCTCAAAACTGAAGATTTTTGGAATATCGCTAAACCCAACTTCAGTAATTTTTTTGTACCAATTCAACTCATCAACCATAATCGATTTACCATAGTCATTTGCTGGTAATTTGATTACACAATCTTGCTCAAAAATCATTTTGTTAAATGGGCGACATTTGGCATCTTTATTGTCATTTTGATTGTAAGAAAGCATTGTACCAATTTCTCTGGTGTGCGACAGCGCGAAAGAATCAAATTTCACATCATTATTTTTCAGCCACAAAACAAATTCTCCTTCTTCGTCAATTGCGGCAATTTCTGATTTATCTTTAATTAAAAACATTCCCGCGACACCATTTTCTTTTGACGGAACTTTAACAAATTCACCGTCAACAAAAGACCATCTGCATTCAAAAGTTTTAGAAAGCGCGACAAAATTTCGATCAATTTCTTGCGGGATTTCGGTTTTTTCTGCAAATAACAAATCGCACCAAACCAACGAGAATGGCTGATTTTCAGGAATTAATTTTAAAGCATCTTTTATTCCCGAACAGGTTCCTTTCTTATTTGCCTGCACTAATTTATAATCAATTTCTGGAGCAAAAGTTTCGAGATATTTTTGCAAAACATCTGATTTATAATCGCAAATAATAATGAATTTCTTACCACGAAATTTTTCAAAAACGTGAAAAAGTAACGGCCGATTTTCAATTGGTACTAAACATTTCGGCTTGTTAATAGTTAAAGTCTCAAGCCTCGATCCACGTCCACCAGCCTGAATAATTACGTAATCAATATTTTTCATTTTGGAAAATTTTATTGCTGCAAATACCATTGATAAACTTTGGCGATTCCTTCTTCCAAACCAGTTTTAGCCTTCCAGCCTAAATTATTAATTTTGGAAACGTCCATGCATTTACGTGGAGTACCGCCGGGTTTGGTTGGGTCGAATTTTAATTCTCCAGAGAAACCAATAATTTTTTGGATAGTTTCAGCAAGTTGACGAATCGTAATGTCTTCACCGGTTCCAACGTTGGTCAATCCTTGAACGGATAGGTTATTCATCGCAAAAACACAGGCTTCGGCTAAATCATCAACATACAAAAATTCGCGCATTGGCGTGCCATCACCCCAAATTTCAACGAATTTTGTGCCGCCAATTTTAGCTTCATGAAACTTACGAATCAAAGCTGGCAAAACGTGGGAAGTGGTTAAGTCAAAATTGTCGTTAATTCCGTAAAGATTTGTCGGCATCAATGAAATGAAGTCGCAACCGTATTGATCTTTGTAAGCTTCGCACATTTTTACACCGGCAATTTTAGCAATTGCGTAGCCATAATTTGTTGGCTCAAGCGCACCAGTTAACAAATATTCTTCTTTAATTGGCTGCGGCGCCATTTTGGGATAAATGCACGAACTGCCTAAAAACACCAAGCGCTTAACTTTTTGTAGGTACGAATTGTGAATGATGTTATTTTGAATTTGTAAATTTTCGTAAGTGAAAGCGCCAAGTTGCGTGCGATTGGCTTCAATTCCACCAACTTTTGCCGCTGCTAAAAAGACGTAATCTGGTTTTTCTTCAGCAAAAAATTCAGCAACTTTTTTTTGATCGATTAAATCAAGTTCAGCATGAGTTTTGGTGATGATGTTGTAGTAGCCATTTTTTTGCAATTCACGCACAATGGCTGATCCAACCATACCGCGATGTCCGGCAACGTAAATTTTCGAATTTATTTCCATTATATTGCTTTGATTTCTTTTAAGAAGGCACGATCCAAGCTGTCTTCTTGATGTTTTACTTTAAAGCCTTGCGGAGTTCCTTGATAGGCAATTTGGGCATTATTTAAAACTGCGATTGAATCACAAATTTCGTCCATATCTGACAAAATATGCGAGCTGAAAAACACAGTTTTTCCGGAATTTTTGTAGGCGATTAATTCTTTTTTTAAAGCGATGCGCGCTTTTGGATCTAACCCCGACATTGGCTCATCTAAAACGATTAAATCAGCTTCCGACAAAAAAACCGCCAAAAGACCGAGTTTTTGCGTCATGCCTTTTGAGTATTTTGTAACTTTTTGCTTTAGAACTTCGAAGCGCAAATCAAGATTTTCGCAGATAGATCGAGCTTTTTCGGCATCGTATTTTTTGCCGTAAAAATCGAGCACAAATTTTACAAATTCTTCACCCTTCAGATGCTGTGATGGCTGAAATTTTTCTGGCAAATAACACAATTTTTTGCGGCTTTCAGGCAATAAACGCGAAACTCCGAAGATTTCGATCTCACCATTCTCTTGATCCAAAAGATCAAGCATAATTTTGATCAAAGTAGTTTTACCGACACCGTTTAAACCAATAAATCCAAATATTTCGTTTGATTTCACATCAAATGAAACTTTGTCTAAAACTGTGCGGTCATTAAAGCTTTTGGAAATTTCAATAATTTTGAGCGGCAACATATTATTTCTGATCAGCCAAAAGATTGTTAATTGCAAAAAGCGCGATTGTGTATCCATCAACTCCTAATCCACAAATTACGGCAGTTACAACATCGCTCAAAAACGAATGGTGACGAAATTCTTCGCGTTTGAAAACGTTAGAAATATGAAGCTCAATTTTTGGTTTATTGAACATTTCAAGCGCGTCACGAATTGCCACTGAAGTGTGTGTGTAAGCCGCGGCATTAATGATAATTGCATCAAATTCGTCAATCGCATCTTGGATAAAATCAACCAAACGACCTTCGTTATTGGACTGTTTAAACTCAACTTCCAAGCCCAATTCTTTAGCTAAAACATGGCAATCATCTTCGATTTTTTTAAGTGAAGAATCGCCATAAATTTCTTTGTCTCTTTTATGCAATAAGTTGAGATTTGGACCGTTTAGAACGAGAACTTTTTTCATCATTATTTTACTTTTTTTTGTTAGCTAATTCGATTTTAACAAAGCAGAAAGTTGTGATCGGAATTGAAATTCCATAGGTAATGCCAACGATTGCTAAAGTAAGCCAAGGCTCGATCAACAGGCCAATTATAATCGATCCTAAAATTAACAAAGTTAGATAAACATATTCGTTTCTAATCGGAATTTTTTTGATTGAAATTGTAGGAATACGGCTTGCCATCAGAACTGCTAAAATAGCAACGTAATTAACTACTAAAACTGGGTTGGTGTAAAAACCATCACCAAATTCAAAATATAAAACCATCGGTAACATCGCCATAGCAGCACCACAAGGAGCTGGAATACCTTTAAAGAAATATTTTTCCAAAACTGGATTAACCACTTCTTTATTCAAATCGACATTAAAACGCGCTAAACGAATTGCGCCGCAAACCGCAAAAAATAAAACCAAGGCCCATTCTATGCTGCCAACACCGTTGTAGCTTTCAATCCACGAATAAACAATGAAACCGGGAACAATTCCGAAGTTTACGAAGTCAACCAAAGAGTCGAGCTGCGCACCAAAATCACTTGATGAATTCAAGAAACGCGCCAAACGACCGTCAATTCCATCCATAAAACCAGCCAATAATAAAAAAGCGCTGGCTTTCATAATATCGCCGCTAATAGCACAGCGTATCGCTGATAAACCTATACAAAGAGCTGCCAAAGTAACAAGGTTTGGCAAAAGTTTGAACAAAGGAAAATGGCCTTTATTAGTTTTATTATGCTGATTGCTCATTGATAATTTTTTTGAAGTTAACAAAGAAAATTCTGTTAAAGCGCTGAAATTTTGGTAAGGCTTCAACTGTAAGGAATTTCAATTTGCATTAAGAAAATAGTGGCGTTAATTTCTATAACGCGTCGCTAAAAAGCAACCATCGATTTCCCCTCACTAAGTCTCAATAAAAACATGAAACAAAACGATAACCAGTTGGCCAGAGAAATGGCTAATTGCATTAGATTTTTATCAATTGATGCCATTGAAAAATCTGCATCCGGTCATCCCGGAATGCCAATGGGCATGGCCGATGTTGCCACTGTTTTATTCGGCGAATTTTTAAAATTTGACGCCAGCAATCCAAACTGGATGGACCGCGATCGTTTCGTTCTCTCTGCTGGTCATGGATCAATGTTGATCTATTCATTGTTGTATTTAACTGGTTACAAAGACATTAACCTTGATGACATTAAAAACTTCCGCCAGCTTGGCGCCAAATGTGCTGGCCACCCTGAATACGGCCACATCGAAGGTATTGAAACTACTACCGGCCCTTTAGGACAAGGCATCACCAACGCTGTTGGTATGGCGTTAGCCGAAGAAATGTTGGCTGCGCGTTTAGGTCGCGATGTGATCAATCACAAAACTTATTGTATCGCAGGAGATGGCTGCTTGATGGAAGGTATCAGCCAAGAAGCGATTTCAATGGCGGGAACTTGGAACTTGAAAAACTTGGTCGTACTTTGGGACAACAACTCAATTTCAATTGATGGCGACGTTGCAATCGCAACTTGCGAAAACATGAAAATGCGTTTTGAGTCTTGCAATTGGAAGGTTATTCAAATTGACGGCCACAATTTCGACGAAATTCGCGCTGCTTTAAAAGAAGCCCAAAATTCTGATCGTCCTGTGATGATCGATTGCAAAACAACCATTGCTTACGGTTCTCCAAACAAAGCTGGATCTGAAAAATCTCACGGTTCACCTCTTGGAACTGATGAAGTTAAAAAAACTCGCGAAGCTCTAAATTGGCCGCACGACGCTTTTGTAATTCCACAAAATCTTAAAGCAGAATGGGAAAAAGCTGGTTCAAGATCAGCTGAAGTTGCAAAAAATTGGGAAGCAAAATTTGCCAAAGTTGACAGCGCAAAAGTTGCTGAGATCAAGCGTATTTTGAATAAAGATTTGCCTGCTGATTTCGATGCGAAACTTCAATCTTTAGTTGAAAAAGTTATCGCTGAAAAAACTACTCAAGCGACACGTAAATCTTCACAAGTTGCGTTAGAATTTTTAACTGCCGAATTGCCAGAATTAATCGGCGGTTCTGCTGATTTGACTGGTTCGGTTTTGACTAAAACTGCCGTTACCAAAGCAATTTCTAAAAACGATTTCTCTCAGCGTTACATTCACTACGGAATTCGTGAACACGCAATGTCAGCGGTGATGAACGGCATGACACTTCACGGCGGATTCTTGCCTTACGCTGGAACTTTCTTGGTATTTTCTGATTATTTGAAACCGGGAATTCGTTTATCGGCTTTGATGAAGTTGCGCAATATTTACGTTTTCACTCACGATTCAATTGGCGTTGGCGAAGATGGTCCAACTCACCAACCAATCGAACATTTGGCCATGTTGCGTGCAATTCCAAATTTGAACGTGTTCCGCCCATGCGACACTAAAGAAACAATTGACGCTTACGAAGCAGCTTTGAAATCAAAAGAAACTCCGTCAGCCATCATTTTGACTAGACAAAACCTACCTTTCTTGAGTGCAGCAAATAATGCTGATGCTAAAAAAGGTGGTTACGTAATTTCAGCAAGCAAAGGCGCGAAACCAGATGTAGTAATCATCGCGACTGGTTCAGAAGTTCACGTGGCAATTGAAGCTCAACAAAAATTGGCAGCAAAAAATATCGATGCTCGCGTTGTTTCAATGCCATGTCAGGAAATTTTCGACGAACAATCTGAATCTTACAAAGCTTCGGTTTTAGGAGACAACTCAACTCTTCGCGTTGCGATCGAAGCCGCTTTATCACAAGGCTGGCATCGCTATATCGGCAATGACGGAATTTTCATCGGCATGAATCACTTCGGTGCTTCTGGCAAAGCTGAAGATTTGTTCAAACATTTCGGTATTACTTCGGATAACGCCGTTGCCCAAATTTTGTCTAAACTTGGTAAATAATTTATCACTGAATTTGCTGTTGGTTACAGTTTAAACCAACAGCAAATTTCTTATTTAACACCACATTGCACCATAACTCGCGTCACATCTTCTAACATCTTTAAATATCCGCCCTGCACTTCTGACACGTCAAAATTGCTGAAATTTATTTGGTAATTTTTGGCAATTTTTTGAGCTGTATTTTTTTCATCCCATTTTTCACCAATAACACATTTAACCACGCCACTTTTAACCAAAGCATCAATTTGTTTGGCATCAGAAATTGTAAGATCTGAATCATGTTCGCTAACAATGATTTTTGCCGGTTTCACTGCAAAGTAATCTTCAAAATATTGATAGCCGTCGTGAAAAAATATATATTGGGAAGCGTTGATTTTCTTGAGTTCAAGCTTGATCAATTTTTCCGTCAATTGCACTTCTTTTTTAAAACTCGCGAGATTTTTACGATATTGCGCCGCGTTTTGCGGATCAATTTGTGCAACTTTTTCACCAATAAATTCGGCGATAATTAAGGCATTTTTTGGATTCATCCAAATATGAGGATCGATTTTTTTTGCATTAGCGCGACTTGCTAACAACTTCAGATTAGGAATTTTAATCACCTCAAAAGCCTGTCCTTCCTTGTGATTTGCCTTGATTGCAGCGTAGATTTTACTTTCCAAATCTGCGCTGATGTAAAAAATCAAATCTGCTTTGGTCAGCGCTGCAATGTCACTTTTCTTCAAACTATAATCATGCTCTGACTTTTGAGAATCGATCAATAAAACATTGTTGCTCTTATCTTTGGTGATTGCCAAAATGATATTTTGCAACGGATTAATTGACGCGACAATCGCTGGTTTAGCTTGACTTTGCTTTGACTGCACAACTATGAAAAGCGAAAACAAAACCAGCAAAAAAAATTTAGAAACTCTCACAAAATTATAATTAATGTTAATCGCAAAGCTTGAGAATATTGGCCTAAAAATTGATCGACAACAAATTATCGATAAAGTTTCTCTCCAATTAAAAAAAGGCGAAATCACCACTTTAATCGGCCCAAATGGCGGTGGTAAAACCTCGATTGTGCGTATTTTACTTGGTGTTTTGCAACCAACTTCTGGCACAATCACTAAAACAGAAAAAATAAGAATTGGCTACATGCCGCAAAAAGTAACAATCGATACCACAATTCCGCTAACCATTGCCGATTTTTTGTTACTATCTGCACACAAAATTGCTTTCAATGATTTCACTTCCAGTTTGATTTCACGACTCAAGCTCGAAAATATTTTAGATAAACAAATTCACGATTTATCCGGCGGACAACTGCAAAAAGTTTTGTTTTTACGATCTTTGATGAATCAACCCGATTTATTGGTTTTAGACGAACCAACTCAATACATGGACATCAGCGCCACCGAAGAATTTTACCAAATTTTGGATGAGATCCGCAAAACCCAAAATTGCGCGATTTTGTTAGTATCGCACGATTTACACATGGTGATGCAAAAAACCGATTTCGTTTTTTGCGTTAATCATCACGTGTGCTGTCACGGAGCTCCGGAAGATATCAATAATCATCCTGAATATTTATCACTTTTTGGTAATCGTACTAACTTAGCAATTTATCAGCATCATCACGATCACAACCATTAGTAGATATAACGCAACACCACTATCCCTGACGCACCGCTACCAGCACTACCAATAGAGTTACCACAAGTTCCTGCACCACCACCGCCACTTCCAGTATTTGCTGCACCACTTTCACCATTTACAGAATAATTAGATAAACCACCCATACCACCTTTTCCACCTACATTACTTCCACCATTTCCTCCATCAGCACTAATAGCAGAACTATAGCACAAACCACTAGGATCGTTTCTTTGTCCACGGCCACCTCCACCTCCACCTCCGGCATAATATAATTGCGTTCCTGTAATAGAGGAAGCTGATCCTGTTCCACCGTTACCTGCAATCCCGCCTCCAACACCGCCACCTGCACCACCTGCACCGCCACCACCGCCACCTCTATAAGTATCATAAGACATTGTAGCCGTTCCACCATTTCTACCTTGACCTGAAACACCAGTACCACCAGTTCCTGCATTAGCACCACCACCACCAGAACCACCAGCCAATATTGCATTACTTGTTTGAGACAAGTTAGCATAGGCACCAAGACCACCACCATATGCTACGATTGTTCCTAAACTACTATTTCCTCCAGGATTATTAGGAGATCCTCCACTGCCAACAGTAACATTTAATGACTGTGATACTGAAACCATCATTGACCCAGAAAGCAAACCTCCAGCACCACCGCCACCACCAGCTGATTTTCCACCAGAGCTCAATGTAACTACGGTTCCGCCACCGCCACCACCACCTACAACAAGGTATTCAACAGTTTTTGCCGCAGCACAAGAAAAAGAGCCTGATGACTTAAAAGTATGAACTTTATAAAGAACTCCACTTACCGAAATAACGCTCTCCTGACCACCAGTACAATGATTATTGAGACACGAACTACTACTCACAGAAACTGAACCGTTGCTACAACTATAATCAACTGTTCCACTATATCCAGAGCCACAACTTACCGTACCATTAGGTGGCAATGCTTCTGTACCGTTTACTACACCTTCTATGTTAGACATATAACAAATTGGCGTACACTGATTCGATAGCATGATATATCCTGAACTACATTCTGAACATGTGGTACCAGAATAACCAGTTGCGCAACTACTACAATTCGAACCAGAAAAATTATACGTGCAAGCACAGCCATTTTGGGTTGCAGTAAAAACACCATTTAGACAGCTATATTCTAATGTACCGGTGAAATGATCAGCATTACAAACTTTTGTACCAATACCACCAGAAACTATATCTCCATCTCTTATTCCTTTAGTTCCAGAAGTGGTGCAAGCAGGATGACAAGCTCCATTATATTTTGTGTATCCAGATAAACAATCTGAGCAGCTTTCACCAGTGTATCCCGTAATACAATCTGAGCAATTTGGACCCGTAAAACCAGTAGCACAAGTTTGACAATCTGTTCCCGTAAAACCCATCGGACATGAGTAACATTGACCATTTGAACAGTTAGTAGTGTAAGTTTTGGCAGAGCATTCATAAAAGGATTGTCCACTTACTGCTGCAACTATTGTGGGAGCACCGTAAATAGCGGCTATTCCCGTACAAACTCCGATCATAATTCCCCACGAAACTCTTCCCGTAAAAAATCCAACACCAACAGAAATAACACCAACTGCAGCAACAATTTTGCCAACACTTCCTGAGGTAATGTTGTACAAATTACAGAACTCTGTTATGAAAGCAGAAGCTGCATAAGCAAAATCAGGAAAAAATGTAACAAAACAGAAAATTATCGATAAAAAAAACTTCGACTTTTTTTTACCTAATTTGAATTGTATTGTTTGGTTTGGATTCACTTAACTAATAATAAGAGAAGAAATTTCGGAAAAAATTTTTACAAGCTCAGAATCATCAAAATTAGACATCTTTTTTGACTCAACTAGTTCAGATATTTTTGGTAAAATTGGAATTTCTCCTAAGAAATTAATCTTTGATTTATTAGCAAGATTTTTGGCTCCATCTTTGCCAAATAAATATTTTTTCTCGCCGCCAATTTCCAAATAAGACATATTTTGAATTAAGCCTAAAACCGGAACTTTTAATTTTTCAAAACAATCGATCGACTTTACAACATCAATTACCGACAAGCTTTGTGGCGTTGAAACAATTACAACTCCGAAAAGCGGGAATTTTTCCGCCATGCTTAAATAAACATCTCCGGTTCCCGGTGGCATGTCGATCACCATCACGTCAACTTCTTCGCCGTCAAAAACCCAATTTACGCTGCGAATTAATTGATGTAAAATTTTAGTAACCATCGGTCCGCGCCACACGCCGGCCATTTTTTCATCAACCAGCGAGCCAATTGAAATGCATTTTACGTTGTGCGAAAGCATTGGCAAAATCAAACCTTCTGCAATTTGCGGTGCTCCCGACAAATTCATCAGATGCGGAATTGATGGGCCGTAAATATCAGCATCAACCAACGCAACTTTTTGGCCTTCTTTTTGCAATGCCAAAGCTAAATTACAGGCAATCGTTGATTTACCAACTCCGCCTTTTGCCGAGGCAACAGCAATAATTTTTTTCACACCATTTACCGGTGATACTCCAATTTTTTCTTTCATATCTTATATGTTTTTTTAACTTAAAAAATCTCTTCTTATTCAAATCCACATTTTAACAAATTGCCATGAAAAAAATTTCATTTTTCTTTTGTTTTTGTGCTGTGCTGTTTGCGCAACAGAACTCTGCACTTGCTGCCAAAAAAAATACTAAAGTTGTAACTACTAATCCCGTAAATGAAGTTGTAGCTACACCTCGACAAGCAATCACTTCAGGCTTTGCCGACATTGTCGAAGATTTACTGCCAGCTGTTGTAAATATTTCAGCAACGCAAGATTTGGGCGCCAATAACGGCAGTTTAATAGATCCCAGCATTTTATCTGATTTACCAAAAAGTCCGATTTTCGAAGATTTCCGCAGCCAACTTGAAGAACAATTACGCAGCCAACACAATGTCCGTAAAAAAGTTTCATCAATTGGTTCAGGTTTTATAATCTCCAAAGATGGCTTCATCGTAACTAACGGCCATGTAATTGATGATTCAGACGACATAACTGTCAGCCTTTACGACGGTACGAAATTCAAAGCTAGAGTTATAGGAATAGATAAAAAAACTGACCTCGCTCTAATCAAAATCACCACTGAAAAAGAACTTAAGTTCGTCAAATTTGGTGAATCTTCTAAAGCTAGAATTGGCGATTGGTCGATTGTGATCGGCAATCCTTATGGCTTGGGCGGTTCAGTTTCAGTCGGCATTATTTCAGCTCGCGGCCGCGACATCAATAACGGTCAAGCTGATGACTTTATCCAAACTGACGCTGCAATCAACAAAGGCAATAGCGGCGGCCCTTTATTTAACATTAACGGCGAAGTTATCGGTGTTAGCACTGCTATTTTCTCGCCATCGGGTGGCAGCGTAGGCATTGGCTTTGCAACTCCTTCCGACAATGTTCAGCAAATTATCAAACAATTACGTGAACAAGGTGAAGTTACTCGCGGCTGGCTTGGCGTTTCAGTGCAAGATGTCACCGAAGAAATCGCACAATCAATCAAAATGGATAAAGCCAAGGGTGCTTTTGTAAATGAAGTGACGAAAGACGGTCCGGCAGAAAAAGGCGGGATTTTGCCAACTGACGTCATCATTAAATTTGACGAGCAAGACATTAACGAAATGAAAACTTTACCAAAAATTGTCGCCCGCACTGCAATCAACAAAATTGTCAACGTTACTGTAATTCGTCGCGGCAAAGTTAAAGTTTTGAAAGTTAAAGTCGGCAAGTTGAAGGACGAAGAAATGAAAAAAGTCGACAACAAACCAACTGCCAAAAAACAACCAACTAAGCCAAGCGCTCAAATTCTGGGATTAGGCTTGGTTGAATTGAACGACAAAATCAAAAAAGAACGCAATATTAACAGCAACGTTGAAGGGCTTTTGATTGTCGATTCTGATGCAAAATCAGAAGCTGCGGAAAAAGGTGTTGTAGTTGGCGACATTATTTTATCAGCTAACCAAGCTCCGGTTAAATCAATTGGCGATTTACAAAAAATTTTAGAAGACAGCAAAAAATCAACTAAAAAACTTTTCCTATTCGTTAAAAGAGGCGGTTCAAATTACGCCTTGGTTTTATCAACTAATTAATCTTTCGTTATGAAAACTGCAGTCGTTTTTGGTGGATCTGGTTTTGTCGGTCAAAGCTTGATTCGTAAGTTACTAAACCACAATTATCGCGTTAAAGTTATTACTCGTGACAAAGAAAAATCAACCTTTCTTAAAACTTTTGCCGGCCCAGATTTTATCAATTTGATTGAGTGGAATTATCGCGATTTCGACAAGATCGAATCGATAATTTCCGGCACTGATTTTGTAGTAAATTTGATCGGACTTTTGTCGCAAAAAAACAAAAATGATTTCGATAAATTTCATCACGAACTGCCGAAACAAATCGCTATTTCTTGCCAATCTTTGCAAATCAAAAACTTTGTCCACATTTCAGCTTTGGCGGTTGATCGCACTACTTCGTCAAAATATGCCGCGTCCAAATTAAAAGGTGAAAAAGCCGTTTTGGAGAATTGCGATAACGCTACAATTTTACGCCCTTCAATCATTTTCGGCCGTCACGATAATTTCTTCAATCGCTTCGCAAAAATGGCGAAATGCTTAAAAATTGTGCCTTTGATCAACAATGGCGCGACAAAATTTCAGCCAATTCACGTTGAAGATTTAAGTGAAATTATTGTCAAAATTCCTAACGTTAAAAAAGCGAAACACGCAATCTATGAAATTGGTGGCGACAAAATCTACAGCTTCAAACACTTGATGGAATTGATGGGAAGCTATTGCGAATATAACTTAAAATTTGTTAGCTTGCCATTTTTCGCTGCCAAAATTTTAGCCACTTTTGTCGAAGCTTCTGGGCAAGATACTCTAACAACTGACCAAGTTGAAATGCTTAAAATCGACAATGTTTTGAAAGAAAATCACTTCAAAACAGATTTCTCAATTACTCCAAAATCAGTGGAAGAAATCGTACCAAACTATCTTCGCTAATGATTTTAAACTGTCCGGCCAAAATAAATCTTTTTTTAAAAGTAATCTCCAAAAGGCCGGATGGCTTTCACGAGCTACAATCTTTGTTCGCTTTTTTAGATCTTCACGATGAGTTGCAAGTTGAAAAAAGTGACAAATTTTCACTCGAAATTTTAGGAGAATTCGCTTCTAAAGTTGATCAAAACGACAATCTTTTCGTCACAATTCTGAACTATTTTCATCAACATTTCGGCGTCAGCAAAAACTTAAAAATCGCTGTTAAAAAAAATATTCCCGTTGCTGCTGGCCTTGGCGGTGGCTCATCTAACGCAGCTTATTTTATGCTCGCTTTAAACGAGATTTTTGCACTTAATTTAAATTTGGAAGAGCTGCAAAAAATTTCACTTAATTTTGGATCTGATATCGCGTTTTTGCTGCAAGGCAAAGCTGCTTTAGTTCAAGGTCGCGGTGAAAATATCACTCCTTTTGCCCCTTTTGCGCCAATTGATGCTTTGTTGATTAATCCTAAAATTGCAGTTGCAACTGGCACAGTTTTCAAAAATTTGAACAATAATTTTTCATCGTCACTTCCTATTGGCGAGCTTGCGAAAAAAGATGTTTATCACTTAATGCAGCTCGAAAATGACTTACAAAAAGCCGCAACAACTACTTTACCGCTAATTTCTGATATTATTAAAAACTGTCACAATCATCACGCCAAAATTGCTAAAATGTCGGGAAGCGGTGCTAGCTGTTTTGCTATTTTTGAAAATGTAGTTTCCCTTGAATCGGCTTACAATTTTTTCGCAGAAAATTTTCCGCATTATTTCGTTAAAAAAGTAAAAATTTTGTCGCATGTCTAGATCATCTTTTGGCTTGCAGACCATCGAACAAAAAATGTCTTATCTTCTAAAGCCACTGTTTCAAGGCAGTAAGAAAGAATTTGTGATGATTAATAATTTAGTGAAGAATTGGCCAGATATTATCGGCAAAAAATATAGCGACTTTTGTTATCCTAAATCAGTAAATTTCGGCAAAGAAAAAAACGGTAAATTAACAGTTGGCGTTTTCAATTCTGCAGTCGGATTTTTTATCGAAAACAATTCTGAACTAATAATAGAAAGAATCGCCAGCTTTTATGGCTTCAAATCAATTAACAAAATCATCATCAAACAAGAACCCAAAATTATTCCTTTACAAAAAAATGAAGAAATAAAATTACCCAAAAATCAGGAAGAACATTTGCAGAAACAATTATCTAATGTTGAAAATACTGATTTGGCAGCCACTTTACAAAAATTAGGTCGAATGATTTTAAAGGAGAAAAACGATGCAAAATAGTATCCACCTCGAACATCAAATTTTCAGCAACTCAAATAAAAGAAAAGAAGCACGCAAGAGCACTTTGGTCAGTGTTATCGTCAATATAGTGCTGAGTATCGCACAAATTGTTACCGGACTTTTATACCATTCACAATCTTTGATTGCTGATGGTTTACACTCTTTATCTGATTTGCTTTCCGATTTTGTAGTTTTAATCGCCAATCACTTAAGCGGCAAAGATGCTGATGACGATCATCACTACGGCCATCACCGTTTTGAAACTGCTGCCTCTTTATTTTTAGGTGTATCTTTAGCAGTTGTTGGAATCGCAATTTTATGGAGTGCTTGTAGCAAAATTATTTTTCCAGTAACACCCAAAGCTGTACAAATTGAAGCTTTATGGGTTGCACTTTTTACGCTAGCAGCAAAAGAAATTTTATTTCGATATATGCTTGCAATTGCCAAAAAATTAAAATCTTCAATGCTAGTTGCCAACGCATGGCATGCCAGATCTGACGCCGCTTCTTCTTTGATTGTTGCTGTCGGAATTTTAGGTGCGTTGATGGGTTATAAAATTTTAGATACTATCGGAGCTTTGATTGTCGGATTAATTATTGCCAAAACTGGCTGGGACTTCGCTTGGGAAGCACTTCACGATTTAATGGATCGTGCTGTCTCAGAAGAAGAAAATAATAAAATCAACAAATTAGTAAAAGAAACTGCCGGCGTAATTGGCTGCCATGATTTACGCACCCGAAAAATGGGCGATATGATTTCAATGGATATTCATATTGAAGTTGAAGGTGATATGACGGTGCGTGAAAGCCACGAAATTGTGACTGAAGTTACTAATCGTCTTAAATCAGAAATGCATGTTTTAGACGTAATGATTCACGTTGATCCTGTTTAATTCTATCCGGCGTGATTCAAACTTGCGCCGCCATCAACAGAAATTATTTGACCGTTGATGAAATCATTTTTGAGGAGAAATTCTACAGTTTGCACAATATTTTCAGCCTCACCTTTGCGTTGTAGCGGAATTTTTTTAATGATGTTTTTCATTACTTCCGGTGCTAACCCATTGTCAATTGGATCTAAAATAAAACCCGGAGCAATACCGTTTACTCGAATATGAGGAGAAAGCTCTAATGCTAACATTTTAGTCGCTTCAGCCAGATTTTTTTTACTCAACAAATAACAAAAATATTGGGTATCAAAACGCACAATATTTTTATCAATCATGTTGATAATCTGAGCATTTTTAAGGTCTTTCGCTACAACATTTTTGGCAAATTGCTGTGCTAAAATTAGCGGAGAAATGAAGTGAATATTGAGATTATCTTGTAGTTCATTTTCGCTGGCTGCAAAAAATTTCGACTTATTGAATATTGAGGCGTTGTTAATCAGTAAATTTAAGTACGGAAATTTTTTCAAAACATCACGTATCAATTTTTTGGCATCACCTTCGTCACATAAATCAGCACAAAAAATCTCACATTTTACGGCAAATTGCTTGGCAATTTCAGCAACTAAATTTGCCGCCTCAGCTTGTGATTTATTATAGCTAATTGCGATATCAAAACCATTTGAAGCTAGAAATAGAGCTATTTCTCGCCCTATTCTTTTAGCTCCGCCAGTAATTAAAACAGCATTTTTACTGTTGTTCTTGTTCATTTTGTTGCTCACGATATTTAGCAATTTCGTTATAAAGTGTGCGTAAAACTTCAGTGACACCTTTAGTTGTCGCGCCAGAAATAGTGAAAACTTTTGGTGATTTTTTACCTTGTTTTTTCAAGTAAGCTTTAAGTTCAGCTACTTTTTCTTTAACTTCCGCAGCTTCCAAAAGATCAATTTTATTAAGAGCAATCACTTCAGATTTTTCTAAAAGTTCTGGGCTGTAGCCGGCTAACTCTTCACGAATTGTGGCATAATTTTCGACAACATTTTCAGAAGAAGCGTCGATTAAATGCAGCAATACTCCGCAACGTTCAACATGTTTCAAAAAACGATCGCCCAAACCGCGTCCATCAGAAGCGCCTTTAATCAAGCCCGGAATATCGGCCAAAACAAATTCATATTCATCAACATAAACTACACCGAGTTGTGGTTTTAAAGTTGTAAACGGATAATCGGCAATTTTTGGTTTAGCACGAGTTGTGGCAGCAAGGAAAGTTGATTTACCTGCATTTGGCATACCAAGCAAACCAGCATCTGAAAGTAGTTTTAACTTTAAAATTGCCCACATTTGTTCGCCCGGCTCACCTTTTTGGGCGTAAGTTGGAGCACGATTCGTTGAGCTTTTGAAATTGGCATTTCCAAGACCACCACGTCCGCCTTTGGCAATAACAATACGCTCACCGTGATTCATCAAATCAGCCAAAACTTGGCCAGTTTCTTCGCAAATTATTTCTGTACCGACCGGAACTTTCAAAATCATATCCGGACCAGAAACGCCGCTACGGTTAGCACCGTGACCTTTTACACCGCTTTTGGCGATAAAATTTTGTTGAAAACGGTAGTCGATCAAAGTGTTTAAATCTTTGACGCATTCAAAGACAATACTGCCACCGCGACCGCCGTCACCACCGTCTGGTCCGCCACGCGGAATGAATTTTTCACGACGAAAGCTGGAAGCGCCGTTACCGCCGTCGCCTGCTTTCAAATGTATTCTTGCTTCATCAATAAATTGCATACAGAAATGGATTTGGTGATTGTACTAAGTTATGCCTAAAACTAGGCACTTCTTACTAAGCACTCACTGTTATTTTATTATCATCTTCGACAACTTTACCGCCAGCTTCTTTGACTAAGAGCATGAATGGTCTGAAGAGTTCGTAATTTTGGTTTTTGAAAATTGCTTTTTCTAAACGTGAGCAAGCTACGTAAGCCATTTCCAATGTTCTACAACCATAGGCACGTAAAGATTCATTTTTATCAGTAACGAAAGTGTGATCTTCGGCAGCAGTTAACATTTCACCACTTGTTCTTTTAGAAACGCGGATACGGCGATTATTAACATAAGCACCGAAACCTTTTTCGCAGTAGTAAGTTTCACCGCCGAAAACTTTAGCAATGGCAACTGAAATAGCTTCTTTTTGACCAGCTGGATTTTTATGTTCTAAAGCCACAGCAACAGCAAAATCAGAACTTGAACGCGTCAAATTAGCAAAACCATCAATTGGATGAATGATGTAAGAATATTCAGCGTTTTGGCTATTTATCACCTTTTCCCCATCAGAAAAAATAATGTTATATTCTGGACGCAATTTGCTGAATTCTTCAACCAAAACCTGCTTTACACGAACATAACAAGCTGAAGCAAATTTTTGTGCAGACATCGGGTTTGATTGCAAATTTTCAAGTTCAATGAAATCACGCGACATACGCGAAGTAGCTTTTTCAACAGCTTTTAAAATAACGTTTAGATTGGCACTATAGCGCATAAGTTCAAATTACGGGAAAGATGTAAGGAATTCTTACAGTTAATATTTTCTTGATTGGAGAGATAAATTCAGCTCGGGAATTTCAGACTTACTTCTTACGGCCTTAAGCGAAAATTCCAACTCATTTTCTTGGGTTTGAGAAAATTTTACTAAACTATGAGCATGAAAATTTTGATCATCACGCTCTTTAAAGTCACTGCGATAATGCGCACCACGACTTTCTCGACGATTTAATGCTGCAAAATTAACTGCCAAAGAATTTAAAAACAAACTGCGTAGCTCAAAATAAGCCGTTAATTCTTCATTCCAAATCAGGCTTTTATTTTTAACACGATAATTTTTGAGCTCATTGTACAACTCAGCAGTTTTTTTCCAACCTTCCTGCAGCATTTTTTCATCACGAAAAACGCTGAGATTTTTTTCATTATTTTGTTGTAATTTAAGTCGCAAGTCGCTCAGAGAAGGAGAATTTGATTCTTGAGCGTCAAAAAGTTTTTCTAGTTTTTGTGCTTTTTTATGAGCTATTTCTTCAGCCGATACGAAACTTTTTTGTTTAATTTTTTGTGCTGCTTTTTTACCAGATATTTTACCAAAAACCAATAAATCCAAAAGCGAATTACATCCCAAACGGTTGGCACCATGGACCGAAACACAAGCTACTTCACCAATCGCCATCAAACCATCAATTTCTTGATCACCATTCATCACTACACAATCAGTATTTGTAGGCACTCCTCCCATAGAATAATGAGCTGAAGGGCTAACTGGGATCAGATCTTTCTTGGCATTAAGTCGGGCAAATTTTTCGACCAACTCAACAACACCTGGTAATTTTTGGTTCAAAACTTCTTCACTGAGATGACGTAAATCTAGATAAAGAAAATCTTTATTAACACCAGCACCGCGTCCCTCAACTATTTCTGTCGCCATTGCTTGCGAAATCACATCACGCGAAGCTAATTCCATCATTTTTGGCGCGTATTTTTTCATAAATCGCTCACCTTCACCGTTTAGTAAATAACCGCCTTCACCGCGCGCTGCTTCAGTTACCAAAAATCCGTGACCATGAATTCCGGTTGGGTGGAATTGTACAAATTCCATATCTTGAAGCGGTAATCCTTCAGATAAAACTAAAGCCGCTCCGTCACCCGTGCACATTGAAGACGAGGTAGTATTTTTATAAATCTGACTGTAACCACCAGTGGCTAAAATCACGATTTTACTTTCAAAAAGAACCAACTCGCCAGAGTTTAAATCGATCGTCAAACAACCGCGACATTGCGAATTTTCGATCAATAAATCTGTAACAAAAAATTCCGAGAAAAATTTAACATCATTTTTCAAAGCTTGCTGATACAAGCTGTACAAGATAGTGTGACCAGTTTTATCTTTAGAATAACAAGCACGATAGGCTACGTCACCTTGACCAAAATTAGAAGTTTGTCCGCCATAAGCACGCTGAGCAATTTTACCATTTTGATCACGTGAAAAAACCACACCAAATCTTTCAAGTTCAATTATCGCGCTTTCTGCTTCACGACATAAAATCTCAACAGCATCGGTATCTGCTAGATAGTCCGAGCCTTTTAGTGTGTCATATGCATGCCATTTCCAATTATCATCAACAACATTACTCAACGCTGCATTAATTCCTCCTTTTGCTGCAACTGTATGACTATTTGTTGGAACAACTTTGCTGACAACGGCAATATTTCGCGCACCATCATTAATCGCTGAAATTGCCGCCATTAAACCAGCGCCACCAGAACCAATAATTACGATATCGAATTGTTTTTTAGAGAAAGAAAAATGCACAGAGCAAAAATTTTGGATTACGATTTATGATTTATGATCTAAAAAATTTTATCAAATTTAAATATTAATTTTACGAATCTGCAATTGATCAAAATTATTTTCTGCGCTTTCAACGAGGAAAAAAATCTCCGAAAGCTTCTTCTCGACATTGGTCATGAAATGCAAAACTGTCGTCATAAATTCGAAATCATCACTTGCCTAGATGGAACGACTGATAATTCACAAGAGTTATTGCAAAGTTTTGATAAGTTTTATCCTACAAAAGTTTTGCCAATCAAAAATGAACGGGGCTTGGGTCGTGCTTACAAAAGAATTTTTTTAGAAGTTATAAATAATTCCAGTGATGATGATTTGGTTATTTCTCTTGATGCTGATAACACTCACAATCCTGAGCAAATTTCGCAAATGTTACAACATTTGGAAACGAATAACTTAGACGTGGTCATAGCTTCGCGTTTTTGCGATACTAGCTTCATGTCCGAATTTCCTGTTTATCGCAAATTTATCAGCAAATTTACTTCTTTGCTTTTGCAAAATTTATTCGGAATTAAAACAATCCAAGGCAAAAAGTTACAAGATTTCACCAGCGGTTATCGCGTCTATAAAGTTGAAAAACTGAAAAAGTTATTTGCCCTAAAAAAAGATAATTTTATTACCGAACCAGAATTTACCTACACTTGTGAACTTTTGATTAAACTTGCAAAGATTGGCTGTTTGATCGACGAAATTCCGATTTCTTACGATTATGGTCAAAAAGTTGGCGCAAGTAAGTTAAGAGTTATGCGTAATCTACAACGTTTAATAGTTATGCTTTTCAATTTTTTGATTCGTCGTTAAATTTTTACTACAACCAAGAAAATCAAAAAACTTTCAAAATAATTTTTAGCCTTTTAAAAGAAAGTTTCTCCCTTTATAGAAATCCCCAATCACTTAAAAATATGACACAGAAAAGACGAGTTGTCGTTACTGGCATCGGTGCTGTTACCCCTTTATCTGCAAAAGCTGAAAGCACCTGGAAAAAAATCATTGCTGGCCAATCTGGTATTGGAAATATCTCAATTTTCGACACAACTGAATCTCCGTGCAAAATTGCTGGTGAAGTTAAATACGGAACTGAAGGAGACTTGTTCGACATTGACAGCTACATCGAAGTTAAAGAACAAAGAAAGATGGATCGTTTCATCCATTTCGCAGTTGCTGCTGCTGAAGATGCTATTGCAGATTCTGGCTGGAAAGCAGAAAGCGAAGAACAAAAATATCGTACTGGCGTTATGATCGGATCAGGTATTGGTGGTCTTCCATCAATTGAGAAAACTGCTTGGGGCATCAAAGAAAAAGGTATCAAAAAAATTACTCCTTTCTTTATTCCTGCAAGCTTGATCAATCTAGCTTCTGGACAAGTTTCGATTAAACACGGTTTCATGGGTCCAAACCACGCCGTTGTTACAGCTTGTGCGACTGGTGCTCATGCGATTGGCGACTCTGCTCGTATGATCGAATACGGTGATGTTGACGTTATGATTGCTGGCGGTGCCGAAGCAACAATTTGTGAAACTGGTATTGGTGGCTTTGCAGCTCTTCGTGCCCTTTCTACTAACTTCAACGAAAATCCAACTGCCGGATCAAGACCTTGGGATAAAGATCGCGATGGTTTCGTTATGGGTGAAGGCGCTGGTGTTGTAGTTTTAGAAGAATATGAACACGCAAAAAAACGTGGTGCTAAAATTTACGCTGAAGTTGTTGGTTATGGCTTGTCTGGCGATGCCTATCACATCACTGCTCCTGAAAGCACTGGCCGTGGCTCAACTTATGCAATGAAACTCGCTTTAAAACATGCTGGCTTAAATCCTGAGCAAATTGACTATATCAACGCTCACGGCACTTCAACTCCTTTGGGAGACGAAATTGAAGTAAATTCTGTTAAAAAAGTTTTTGGTGATCACGCCTACAAACTTTCAATGTCTTCAACCAAATCAGCAACTGGACATCTTCTTGGTGCAGCCGGCGCGATTGAAGCAATCTTTTCAATTTTTGCTATTCGTGATAATGTTGCTCCTCCAACCTTGAACTTAGAAAATCCTTCTGAAGGTTGTGACATTGACTTGGTTGCAAAAACAGCAAAACAAAGAAAGATTGACGTTGTTATGTCAAACTCATTTGGATTTGGTGGAACAAATGCCTGCTTGATTCTAAAAAGAGTATAACAACCCACTCGGTTTTTAAATGCGTAAGAAAATTCTTGTCAATATTTGCGCCGGTTTTTCGGTTCTAGTGTTTTGCTACTTGCTGACAATTTTGGTTGTCATCATGTATTTTAACGCCCCGAACAGCTATCATCGTGAAGATAAAAGATTCATAATCGAAAGCGGTTTAACTTTCCGCCAAGTAGTAGAAAAACTTCACAAAGAAAATATTGTAAAGAATCCTAACGCATTTTTATACATCTCACAATTAATCAAAGGCTTAGATCCAAAAGTTCGCTACGGTGAATATTTTTTTGAAAGAAACACTTCTTACTACAAAATTTTGCACAAAATGGTGCGTGGTAATATTTTCTTCCGCAAAGTTACAGCCGCTGAAGGATTAACCACTAACAGCATTTTAAAGATTATCGAAAAATCTCAGGGCTTGATTGGTCAGGTTCCTGAGAATATTAAAGAAGGAACATTGCTTCCAGAAACCTACTTTTATTCTTACAACGACACCAAAGCCAGTATCGTTAGAAGAATGAGTGAAGCCATGGACAAAACATTAAATGAACTTTGGGAAAAACGCGATCCTTCAATTCCAGTTCATACCAAAGAACAAGCTTTGATTCTTGCCTCAATTGTTGAGAAAGAAACTGGTATTGATTCTGAAAGACCGAAAGTAGCTTCTGTATTTACCAATCGCTTGAGAAAAGGCATGAAATTGCAATCCGACCCAACTATTATTTATTCATTTACGATGGGTGATAAAAGCTTGGAACGTCCGATAAAAATGAGCGATATCCGCAATAACTCGAATTATAATACCTACAATATCTACGGTTTGCCCCCTACCCCAATCTGTAATCCTGGCGCCGATTCAATCAAAGCTGTTTTGAATCCTCCTCAAACAGATTACTTATATTTTGTCGCAACCGGTAAAGGTGAACATCATTTTTCAACTACGATTGCTGAACATAATGAGTACGTTGCCAAATATCGCGCCTTGATGCAACAAGTTAAAAACCCAACCGCACCTTCAAATGATACTCCTCAAAATAGCACTGAAGCCGCTGTTTCTGGCGACTCTCAGTAATTTTTGAATTTCATTTAACGAGGTTATTTGTGACAAAAAATCTCGCGCAAACCATCAAATTACAGCAACTAGCATCAAACCCGCTTAATTCTTCTTGGGTTTTTGCTTCAGCTGGCTCTGGCAAAACTAAAGTTCTAACCGATCGCGTTTTGCGCCTTCTTCTTGCCGGTAACTCGCCTCAAAAAATTTTGTGTTTAACTTTCACCAAAGTTGCCGCAACCGAAATGCAAAACCGTATTAATGAAGAATTGGCAAAATGGGTTTTGTATGATGAAGCCACTTTAACAGAAAAACTAGTTTCTCTAAGCGGTTCAACCCCTACTCAAGTAGAAATCAAAAAAGCTCGCACTTTATTTGCCGAAACTCTTGATTCTGAATACAAAATCAAAATTCAAACCATTCATGCCTTTTGCCAAGGTTTGGTAAAAATATTTCCTTTCGAAGCTGGAATTAAGCCTAACTTCGAAATTATGGATGATATTTCAGAAAAATTATTACTCGAAAAAGCACGTCGCCAAGTTTTTAAAAAATGTTCTTCGAACCTTGAATTACGAAATCTCGTCAGCCAAATAAACTCAATATTGCATGACGAAACTTTTAACGAATTAATTGGTGAAATTTTAGCAAAAAAAAATCAGCTACTTAACTTAAAAGATGAGCTATTCGGTGTTGAGGGCATAATTGATGAGATCTTTCGTAAATTTGGCTGCAATAAAAACGAAGATGAAAAGCAAATATTTGACGAATTTTTACAAAATTTTGATTTGCTAAAAGTACAAAAAATTGCTGACCAACTTTTAGCCAGCGATTCTTCAAAAAATGTCGAGAGCGGTGAAAAAATTGCAAAATTTTTAGCAGATCAATCGCTTAAAAATTTCACATTTTATCAATCCGCTTTTTTGACTGACGAAAATAGTCCGCGGAAATTTTACAAAAAAATAGCCCAAGATTCTCATTTCATTGATTTTGTCTCGGAAGAAATCAATAAAATTGAGCAACTAACCGAGCATTTAAATTCCTTTAAAATCTGTCATTTCACGGCTCTACTTTTGAAATTTGTCGATGCGATTTTAGAAAATTACGCATCATTAAAAAGACAAAGCTCGCTGCTCGATTACAATGATTTAATCATCGAAACCAATCGATTACTGGCTAATCCTAATTTTGCCGATTGGGTAAAAATGAAAATGGATGGCTTATTTGATCATATTTTGATTGATGAATCACAAGACACTAACCATCAACAATGGGATATTATCAAAGCTTTGACGGAAGATTTTTTTTCCGGATTAAGCTCGTCTAATAATAATCGCACAATTTTTGTGGTGGGTGACGAAAAACAATCAATTTATTCTTTCCAAGGTGCTGACCCAGAAATTAGCGGCGATATTTTTTCTTACTTTGCCGCTAAACTGCAAAATCACCCCGTGCAATTTAATAAAATTGATTTGAGCAATTCATTTCGCTCTTTGCCGGTGATTTTACAAGCAGTTGATGCAACTTTTTGCGGTCAAAGAGAAAAATCAGCAATAACAAAAATAAGCGATTTCCAAGGACATCAAGCAATTCGCCAAGGTTGTGGACATGTTGCAATTTGGCCACAAATTCGTGATATTAAAGAAACTCCTAAGAAAACCGCCGAAAAAAATTACGAATGGCAACTTAGCTTTGAAGCCAAAGAAAATTATTCAGCTCAAGAATTTTTAGCAGAAAAAATCGCCCTTAAAATTAAACAACTAGTTGCGCATCACCACGTTTTGCCAGCACGCCAACAACCAATAAAATTTGGCGATTTTATGATTTTATTGCGCAAAAAAAGTGATGGTTTTGATAAAATTCTCGCGCGCTATTTTCACAAATATCAAATTCCATTTAGCAGCAGCGGCAGAATAAAATTTAGCGAAAATATTTTGATTCAAGATTTACTCGCAGCCTGTAAATTCGCACTTCACAGCCATGATGACTTAAACTTAGCCGCACTTCTGAAGTCACCGATTTTCAATTTAAGCGAAGACGATTTAATAAAAATTTGCTCTTACAAAAATCAGAATGAATGCTCACTTTTTCAGGCAATTTGCAAAATGTCTGAGTTTTATGAGATGCAGCAAAAACTCGAATTTTTACAGCACAGCTCTAAACAAAATGACGTTTTTTACTTCTTCGAATCACTTTTAAGCGATAATTGCCGAACTAATTTTGTAAAACGTTTTGGCGCATCTGCTATCGCCATTATTGATAAATTTCGTTTAGCAACTTTGGAATTTAGCGAAAATTTCTCGAAAAATTTACAAAAGTTTCTCGAATTTGTTGAAAAAACCGATCCTGAGATTGCTCTTAGCGGCGAAAAATCAAACCAAGTTACAATTACTACCATCCACTCTGCCAAGGGTTTACAAGCTCCGATATTAATTCTTCCAGATTGTTGTTTTGACACTAATCGCTTGCGCAGTACCAAAGAAAAAGTTTCGTGGATTGACGGTTTACCTTTTTGGTGCGTGAGTAAAGAGTTTGAAAATAAAGCCCTCAAAATCGCCCGCGAAATTAAAAAAGAACAAGCCAAAGAAGAAAATCTTCGCCTGCTTTACGTTGCAATGACACGCGCCGAAGATGCTCTCTATATTGCTGGAAGCGGTAATTCAAATGATGAAGAGTGTTGGTATAATTTGATTCGCAAATCACTTACGCCTTTAAGTGTAAAAACTGCTTTTTTTGATCAAAATGACAGCGATTTAGCTACGCAAACTTTCGATATTACTGACGAAATTTTGCAAATGGGTGACGCAAATTACCCGCAACAATTATCGTTAGTTGAAGATTCTGCAAAGATTTCGCCACAAATTGATAATTTTTATTTCCCAAAAAATCTTACCAAAAACCTCAATAACGCAGAAAAAAATCAAGAAAAACGCTTTTCTGCCTTCCAAATTAAAGGACGTTTGATTCACAAAATATTGGAAATTTTTGGGAAAAATCACACCCAAAATAAAATCTGGTTAGAAAATTTGGCAATGAATTTGATCGCCAAAGAAGATTTATCCGAACATGAAAAAATAGAAATTCGCCAAGAAATTACGCAATTTCTGAATTCTACGCAATTCAAAGTTTTGTATGATGGAAAAATTAATTGCGAATTTGAAATTGCCGACAATCAGAGTGTAAAAAGAATAGATTTGCTCGTCGAGAAATCTGACGAAATCTTGATTATCGATTATAAATCTGACGAAATTATTCCGCAGAAAGTTCCGACTTCTTATGCAAATCAGCTCGCCGAATATAAAAATTTAGTGCAAAAACTTTATCCAAAAAAAGCTGTGAAAACGGCAATTTTTTGGACAAAGATTTTACAATTACAAGAGATCTAGACTTCCAAGTGCAGCATTTCTTCAAATGAAGGACGACGGCGAATTACGCTGAATTTGTCACCGTCAACCAAAACTTCTGGAATCATTGGACGACAATTATACTCGTTGGACATTGAAGATCCGTAAGCGCCAGCCGAACAAAACACCAATAAATCATCAGGTTTTGGGCTGATTAATTCACGGCTTTGCGCTAAAATATCAGTGCTTTCACAAACTGGTCCGGCCAAATCGTAAATCACTTTGGTACCGATAACTTTTTTCACCGGCAAAACTTCGTGATATGAACCATAAAGGCCGGGACGCATCAAATCGTTCATCGCAGCGTCAATAATGGCAAAATTTTTCACGCCGGTTTCTTTCAAAAAAATCACTTTAGTTGCCAACAAACCAGCGTTACCAACCATAGCGCGCCCTGGCGCGATCGTAATTTTTACGTTTAAATCTTTGGTCACTTCTTTAATCAAAGCGGCGTAATCATTGAGCAAAAGCGTGTTTTCGTTTTTGTACAAAATTCCGATGCCGCCGCCGAAATCAAGCGACTCAATTTTATGACCATTGCTGCGCAGCGTTAAACAAAGATCGCGCAACTTGGCAAAAGCAGCTTTAAAAGGATCAATCGAAGTGATTTGCGAACCAATATGCATGGCGATTCCGTAAACTTGCAAACCCGGAAGTTTTGCCGCTTGCGAATAAACTTCTTCGGCTTTTTCAATATCAACACCGAATTTGTCGCCTTTACGACCTGTTGAAATTTTATCGATCGTTTTGGCATCAACATTGGGATTGACGCGCAAACTAAATTTAGCCTTTTTATTCAAACTGCACGCAACTTCATTGAGTAAATACATCTCAGCAATTGACTCGACAGAAAATTCTTCAACGCCGTTACGCAAAGCAAAATCGATTTCTTCACGAGTTTTACCAACGCCAGCGAAAACAATTTTTTTCGGATCAATTTTAGCTTTAATGGCGCGAAAAACTTCACCGGCTGAAACAGCGTCAATACCAGCACCAAAGCCACTCAATATTTCAACTAAATGTAAGTTGTAGTTAGCTTTGATGGCGTAACAAATTTTGTAATCCGAAATTCCAGCCTGTGCAAAAGCGTCAACAAAACTTTGATAATTTTCGATTAAAGTTTTTTTAGAATAGCAATAAAATGGCGTGCCCACAGCAGCGGCGATTTCAGAAATCGCAACATTTTCAACAAAAAGTTCATCACGATTTTTTACGTTTTTGTAGGCAAGATATTTCATATTCAGATATTTGTTGGATTGTCTTTGTTAGCTACGCAATTCCTTGTCGATAGCTAACAAATACTAAGCTTCGTAGCTTGAATACATGTAAGAAGTGACTGAATCAAATTCAGCAGCGCAAGAATCAACACGTTTGTAAGATGGATTTACACCTAAATCGCAACGCAATTGACGGACTTCTTTTTCGGTTAAACCGCTTAATTTAGCTAAACGTTTGTCAGAAAAACCCATGCGTTTTAGGCTTAAGAAATCTTCGCGTTCTTTTGGCAAACCTTCTTTTTTGATTTTAGATTCAACATCCAAAGCACCTTTAATTTGCTCTAAAAACCATTTATCATATTTAGTAACTGCAGCCACCTCAGAAATCGACATACCTTCACGCAAAGCTTGAGCGATCAAAAGCAAACGATTTGGCGCGGCAATTTTCATTCTTTCGGTAATGATTTTGATGCGTTGTTCTTTGTCTTCAGAAGCAATCGCAATTTCATCCATACCACTCAGATTAGATTCCATTGAACGCAAAGCTTTTTGGAAAGATTCGATAAATGAACGACCAATTCCCATAACTTCGCCAACTGATTTCATCGAGCTTGAAAGGACATTGTCAGAACCTTTGAATTTCTCAAAAGTGAATCTTGGGATTTTAGTAATAACGTAATCAATTGTCGGCTCGAACGAAGCTGGAGTAACGCCACCGGTGATATCATTTTTGATTTCATCCAAAGTGTAACCAACCGCCAATTTCGCTGCCACTTTAGCAATTGGGAAGCCGGTAGCTTTTGAAGCCAAAGCTGAAGAACGCGAAACGCGCGGGTTCATTTCAATTACAACTAAATTTCCGTTGGCTGGATTTACTGCAAATTGCACGTTTGATCCGCCAGTTTCAACGCCAATTTCACGCAATACTGCAATTGAAGCGTTACGCATTTGCTGATATTCTTTGTCGGTCAAAGTCAAAGCCGGAGCGACTGTGATTGAGTCACCAGTGTGAACACCCATCGGGTCAACGTTTTCGATTGAACAAATGATAATGGAATTGTCGTTTTTGTCGCGCACCACTTCCATTTCATATTCTTTCCAACCAATGATTGACTCATCGATCAACACTTCGTTAGTTGGTGAGATCATCAAACCATATTCAACGATATTACGATATTCTTCTTCGGTGTACGCCACACCGCCGCCAGCGCCGCCCATAGTGAATGAAGGACGAATAATTGCCGGCAAGCCAATTCTTGGCAATGCTGCCATCGCATCTTCTAAAGTTTTAACGATAGCATTTTTCGGAGTTTTAAGACCGATTTTATCCATCGCTTTTTGAAAAAGTGCGCGATCTTCAGCTTTGTGAATTGCATCAATTGAAGCGCCGATCAACTCAACACCGTATTTTTCAAGCACGCCGTTTTTTGCCAATCCGATTGCGCAGTTCAAAGCAGTTTGACCACCAACAGTTGGCAAAACTGCGTCTGGACGTTCTTTAGCAATAATTTTTTCAACGATATCAGGATTGATTGGCTCAATGTATGTGCGATCTGCCAAGTTTGGATCAGTCATAATTGTTGCCGGATTTGAATTGATCAAAATCACACGGTAACCCTCTTCTTTCAAGGCTTTACAAGCTTGAGTTCCTGAATAGTCAAACTCACAAGCTTGACCGATAACAATTGGCCCAGCACCAATAATTAGCACTGATTTAATGTCTGTTCTTTTTGGCATTTTCTTTAGAGGAAATTTGAAATGAAAACTGGCGAATAAATTTTTGCGACATTAAAAAGCGCGCCATTAATAAGTCAACGCATCAGCCTTCAAAATTTAAACAAATGAATAATCCTCAAAAAACCAATAAACCAACATATCGTAAACGCACCTTAAGCCGCTTAATTGCTATTCAAATTTTTTATCAATTTGAGTTTCATGAAGAAAAAATCAGCTTGGAAGAAATCAAGAATAATATCCTCGACAATTACGTCCTAGAACAAGACGAAAATATCAGCTCTTATCGCAAAAAAATTGACCACAATTTGTTAGATTCTTTGCTCGCAGCCGTTTCTCTTGGCATGGACAACATCGATGAAGAAATCAAAACGCATTTAAAAGATAGTTGGGAATTACCAAACTTGCCTGACGTCATGCTTTATTTGCTACGCCTCGGCACTTTTGAATTGAAATATATGATCGACGTTCCGGTTAAAGTAGTTCTTGGTGAATATGTTGATATCGCTGCAGCGTTTTTTGAAAATAAAAAAGTCACTTTCGTCAATGCTACGTTGGAAGCAATTGCCAAACAAAACCGCGCCGAAGAACTTCAACAAGCAAAATCAGCCAAAAATGTCTAAAACAATTCTTATTGCTAAAATTATTTCAGTTTTCGGAATCAAAGGCGAAGTCAAGATTGTCGCTTATTGCCAAGATCCGCTACAAATTGAAAAATATCCGCTTTTCGACAAAAAAGGAAATCAACTTGCTCTCACCATCAGCAATAAAAACAAAACCGTTATTGCCCACAGCGCTTCTGGTGACCCGATTTTAATCGTAAAAATTAACACAATTACCAACCGTAATGAAGCTGAAGCTGCCCGCGGTATGGAAATTTTTGTTAATCGTGAAGATTTCAGCGAAGCTTCTGAAGATGAATTTTATCATGTTGATTTGATTGGCTTGAAAGTTCATGACGGGGCAAATTCAGAAATCGGAAAGGTTTTGAACGTACAAGATTTCGGCGCTGGCGGCATGCTGGAAATCGAATTTAGCGAAGAATTCTGCAAAACAGCAGCCGGTAAAAATTTCAACAAAATCGAAAACTTACCTTTCAGCGGCAAATTTTTCCCTGAAGTTAATGTTAAAGAAGGCTTTATTCGCATTGATTTACCTGAAATTCTGACTGAATAACTCATCTAATTAAATTTTTCGAAGATATTTATCCGTTACTGCGTAAGATAGTTTGTAGAAATCTTAAGTAACCAAATCAAAACATGACGTTTAACACAAACGAACATTCTGACGAAAAATTGCTGCAACTAATAATTGCTGGAAATCGCGATGCCTTTGCTGTTTTGGTGAAAAGACACGTTACTAAATTTTATCAAACTGCTTTTGTTATCGTAAAATCAAAATCTGACGCCGAAGACATCGTGCAAGAATGCTTTTTGAAATTGTGGCAAAATCCTCATAATTGGGATGAAACTAAAGGCGTCAAATTCACTACTTGGTTCGCTCGCGTTATCGCCAACAAATGCTACGATTTTTTCCGTAAACACAAAGAAGATAAACTGAACGAAGATTTCGACATCGCCGACAATCAAGCTTCTGCGCTGCAAATTTTGGAAAATAACTATAATCACGAATTATTAAGCGCAGCTTTTGCAGCCTTGAGCGACAAACAACAAACTGCGATCACGCTGTCATTTTTTGAAAATCGTAAAAATATCGAATCTGCGCAAATGATGAATTTAAGTCTGAAAGCCTTTCAGTCTTTGTTGATGCGCAGTAAAGAATCACTCAAACAAAACTTCAAAAAACTATCGTAACTTATGACCAGTAAATTTTATCAAGAACATCGTTTTGACCTTGCCGACGCAATCATCGCTAAGTCTTACGCAATTAAGCAAGAACAACCAAATGAAGTTATTTACTTTTTTGTCCGCCAACCTTTGGGACGCGCTTTGGCTATGACTGCTTTACTATTGGCATTTGTTGCGGGTTTTATTGGCGCTTCCGACCAATCTTCAAGCCAACAGGCTTCTATGGTTGAAGAAATTTATTATCCAGAATCTAAAATTTTGTAATCGCTATGAAAATTAAAAATCTCAACAAAGTTAAAATCATTCTTATCGCTTCAATTAGCTTAAATATTATCTTAATCGCCTTTCATTTGGGCCATAAATTAGGAGCATTTCGTCACGGACCACGCGCACCTTTTGAGCGTGAAGAACAAAAAATAATCGAAATTTTGCCACAAAATCGTCAACAAGATGCGCGTCAAACTTTCGCTAAAATTCGCGAAATTCATCAAAATAATTCTGCACAAATGCAGCAACAAATGCAAAAAGTTGAAGAACAAGTTGTGGCCAAAGAATTTGATGCGAAAAAATTCTTAAGCGAATTTGCCAAGTCTGATTCTTTGATGAGCCAAATGCGCGCTCAAACCAATCAAGAAATTGCCAAATTTTTGAGCAGCTTAAGCCAAGAAGAAAGAGAGAAAGTTGTGAAAGAAATTAAAAATGGCCGTAGTTTCTTTGGTAAAAAACCATCTAATTTCGAAGGTAAAGAAGCGACAAAAGAACCATCTTTGAAAGAGAAAGTTAAATCTTACGAAGCTCCGAAAACACCGACTTATCAATCAAGCAACGACGATTAGTTAATCAACTTTACATCTTTAACAGCAAGAAGCGCTGATTTCGAAATAAAGCATTTTGTTTTCTTTAATCGTTGAACTCACCAAACGTGATTTGTTGGTTGCCCAAGAATAAGTTAGGGAAGAAGTGAAATATTTCGAATTGAAAATTGTCTTCAACCCTGCCCCAGCAAGACGCCCATCCGCTCCGCCATCAACATATTTATATTTGGTGTAGCCGTAATCATAAAAAGGTTCGAAAGAAATTTTGCTCAATTGCGCCAAGTTTTTCGTAAAAAATCCGCTATTTGCCAGCTGATTTTTGCCCACGTTTTGAGTAAATGGCGACAAAAGCGAAGATAAATTTACGTTGATTTTGTTACGCACGTAATAACCCGAATCGCCGTTAATATAATTTTCACGAAAGCCGCGCACCGAATAATAACCACCAACCGAAAATTGTTCCGAACCATAGAGAGTTTGTTTGGCATATTGGCTGTCAATTTCGCTGGCAAAGGTCACCGGAATTTGGGTTTGCGGAATTGTAAAACGTTTAGAGAAATTGGCGTAAAGTTTGAAATATTCGAATTGGGCTTTCGGCGTGGTGCCGCTTTCATTTTCTGTATCTTGTTTGGCGTTGAGTATTTTCAAACCTTGCGAGTAACTTGGTTTCAAATAAAGGCTGGTTGAATCATTAAAATAAGCGGAAGCGGCAACCGAAAAATTCAAAATCGATAACTTTCTTTCCGAAGTATTAATTTTCACGCTCTCTAAATAGCTGGCACTTTGTTTGGCTGTTAGAGATGAACTTGCCGATAAACGCAATTTAGCGTTATTCAAAAAAACATGATCCAACGTGAGTTTTGAAGATTGCGAATAGCCGGTTAAAGTTGTGGGCGCAACTACTCCAGCATTTTGGCCTTTAAATTCGCTGCGATAAAAATCGTAAGAAAAAGTGTTGTATTTAAACGGAATGGAAATGCCGCTGGAAAAGGATTTGAGATCTTTTATTGAGTTGTCGTCGTGATAATTGGTGGTGTAGCTCAGATTGATGTTGTCGTTTAAAAATAACAAATTGTCGAAAGATGACGAAAAATTTACACGCTGTTCGCCGGTGAATTTGCTGCCTAAATTATCTTTACCGATAGTAAATTTCGCCGGAAAATTTTTGTTGTTATCAACAACAATTTTACTATCTCCCACCGCACTTCCCGGTTCAATTTTCATCAATGCAGAATTTGATTGCAGACGATTAATTTGATAAATTCCTTGGTTAATGTCGTTAATGTTCAAAACTTCGCCGGACGGCGCTCCGAAGGCTGTAAACTTTTGCATTTTTTCGATAAAACGATCTTTGCCCAAAGTAATTTTCTCAATTTTGCCTTCAATTATTTCGAGCTCAAAAATACCACTTTGCAGATTTTGCTTAGGCACTTTTACTTGCGTTGTAACGAAACCTTGCGAGTGATAATATTCATTAACTTGCTTGATGATCGCCTCTAAAGTTTCAGCTTCCATACATTTACCGATAAAAGGCGCGACCAATTTTTTCTGACGATAAAACGACAAAGATTTAGCATTGAGCAAACGAATTTCTTGAATTTTGACGCAAGCGCCTGTCATTTTACCCGTAACTGCTTGTGTTTTGCTTTGCTGCTGTTCTTTTTGATTGCGTTCACGCTCTTTTTTGATGGTGTCAAATTCTGCATCACGCTTCTTTTCTTCAATGAAATTTTGCTGCTGACGAATAATCCAATCTTGCTGATTAACCGCGTTTTGGTTGACGTCAGCGCGCGCAAGGCTTGGCACAAAAATTATTAATGTCAGAATTATTCGAAACAGAATCACAAAAATTACGAATTGAACTATTTGAAGAAAGCCTTTGAGGCAACGTCAACCAACATTGCCTCAAAGAGCTGAGTTAGAATTTGTAAGAAGCGCCGATTTTGAAAATTTGCACAGTTGTGTCGGCAACAATTGTACCACTGTTTGCAAGTGTAACACCTGAAGCTGATTTCAACTTCATTTGTGACAATCTGTTATATTCAGCGTTGATGCCAATATTGTCAGTTAATACGTAAGAAAATCCTAAACCATAGAAATATGAACCTTCTGAACCTGTTTTTTTGCTCGCAGCATAGTTTGGTGATTGATATTCATTAGTGCTGATTTGATAGGAAACTAAGTTATAACCAACCGGAACGTAAGCTGAAAATTTATCGGTAACGTCATAACCTAAATCTGCACGAACACCGTAGCGATTCTGCAATTTAATTTCCTGAGAATAATAAAGATTTGAGCTATATTCATAACCAGTTTTGGTGTCGGTTCCTAACTTTTCCAAGAAAACTCCGGGTGCGATAAAGAATTTATCGAAGTTAAATGCATGTTTATAGTTAATGCCAAAACCAGTGGAAGACTGTTTTTTATCGTGAGAATAAAATAATTCCGGACCGCCAACAGTGTCATTATATTCGCTTGAGCGGCTTTTTTCCTGAGCGGAAGTGCGAATAATATCAATTCCGAAATAATTACCTTCAGTTTTAGCAAAAGCCGAAGAAGCCAGAATTGACACAGTTGTGGTGATTAAAAGAAACTTTTTCATGATGATAATGTGTTAAGGTGTTATTAGCGCTGCGATTAATCAAAATTGGTGAAATTTTTGGCGAAATGTGATTCAAAATTTTTACAAAATTCCTCGCCATAAAAACGAGAAATCGCAAAAATTTCGAAAGCCGCCAAATTCAACTAAGTTTGATTGCACAACAGCACGTAGAATGATCAGCATCTTACAATTTTGGATACAAAAATGTAACCAAAACCACCATCATCAATTGAAATAGAAATAAGAGGAAATTACGAGGAAACCCCAAAGAACTTCACGCCAAAATGTTGATGGTGAAACACTGACTAAGCTTTGTAAAAAAGCCGCGAGGAAAATATTTTTTGGATTGGAAAGTGGCAAGGGTTTTTTGCTGTTTGATAAAATTCACTGATAATTGCTAATGAAACAATTGAAGAAAATAAAAAACCTCGCGTAAAACTAATTACGCGAGGTTAGTTGTTGGATTTGATTCTATTGAATCTTTTAGTAACTACAATTATTCACCATACACAATTACACAATATCTTCTACTCATTATTCCGGTAATTGAATATGAATGATCAACCATTTTTACTTTAGTAATTCCACCAAGTTTTGCAGCAGTTGAAACTGATGCATCACCTGTTCTATCAATAAGTAACTGATTAAAGAATTCATATTTATCTACACCTTCATAGGTCGGATTGCTAGAAATTAAAACTTCAGACAATCCGCCATAAATTGCAGCAATAGCCCTAGGCCATCCAATAGAGCCATCAGAACAACTTTGTGACTCTTTAATGCCTTTGATACTATTGAAAGAAAGGTTACCAACATCTGAACCAAGCGGAGTATAATCAAATTTATGACTATTACCCGAACAAGAAAAAGTAAGTGCTAAAAGTACTAATACAAAAAATTTATTGGCCATTAGGAAGTATCTTTATTTGTTAAAGACTAAAGACCATGCACGATGATGCAAACCTTTGTAGAGAAAAAGTTATTAGAAACACTAGAATCAATCATTTTAATTTTAGTGATATTTCCATTTCTCATAGCATCAATTACAGAAGTGCTGGCTTCACTAGGTGGAAAACCAAGAATTCTTGTCATACAAGCTTCACCAGTTTTCAACTTACTTAAGTCACCAATTTCATAGTTGGTTACATTAATCATCGCGCTAGACGATGGTGTATATTTATAAGTACAAGAAGTTGCGGCAAACAACAAAATGGATAAAGCAATCAAAGATTTTTTCATTTTTGTTTTAATGATTGTGGTTAAAATTATTAGTAAAGTGCACTACTATCAATGCTCCTACGAAAGATAGTAAGATACATTTCTGACTGTCATTTCATTCGAAATATTATTCAAGTCTGTTTCTAAATTATTATAATCTTGAAGACTTGAGTAAGTCAGAGTTTTTGTGTTTATCGTCAGGGATAATAAAATCACTATTAGCAATCACACTGCCAACAATTATGTAAAGGTGTCAAGTCCCGACACTATACACTAAACATCTCCATAAACTTCCCCCCTAATAATCTCTACTTCTTTCTCCATAATTTTATCTCGCTTCAATTTTTGCAAAAATCTTTTGTTATTTTTAGA
>JACCDX010110554.1_pt1 | contig 53969 bp, 41 predicted proteins | sample 7449681 | NCBI WGS metagenome assembly JACCDX01 (sample SAMN15323450, study PRJNA562643) | freshwater metagenome | isolation source: river surface water | place: USA:Blue River Watershed | collected 2017-08-18
GAATTTTTGGCCAAAGCCAAAAATTACCATGCAGAAAACGGCGTAGGCGGTTTTCTTAATACAGGGGAATTCGTTCGATAATTGCCAGTAAAGGAAAATGTTCGTCGAACCTTCTTCTTAAAAGAAATAAATTGATGAATTTCCAGATGAAAAACTTTAGATGATGAAAATATTTTTCACAATTTACTTTTCTTTCATCTGGAAAAATTTTGACTCTGTCAAAATTTAGCCATGCAGAAAACGGCTAAGGCCGTTTTCTTAATGGAAAAATCCGACTTTGTCGAATTTTATTTAAAAAGGTGAAACCGAAAAACAACATGAATCATATCCTCCAACGGGGGATCTCGATCGATAACAGCCTGTAGAGGAAAATGTTCGTGGAACCTTCTTCTAAAAAGAATTAATAACTTTTCCAGAATGAAATTTCCATTTGATGAAAATATTTTTTACAATTTAGTTTTATTTGATCTGGAAATTAATCAATTTATTTCAATTGAACAAAAATGTTAAACGGAAAAACAACTTGAATTATATGGATTCAATACATCAAACTAACAATTGGTTTAGAGTTTGACAACTTTTAAATCAGTAGATCCCCCAACAACGGATAGTTCGTTTTCATTCGCGTTTTCGTTCGCGTCCGTTTTTTTGAGGTTGGAATTAGCTGAAGCGTCAGCAGAAGCAGAAGCATTCGTATTTGTGTCATCTGTGGCAGTAGTAGGGGACGCCATTTGAAAGACCGGCGAGATGACAATATTATTTTGGGGAGGAGCTGGAGTCCCCGGTGTCTCATCCAATCCCAATGTTTCCTCTACAGGCCTACGTATTTCGGGTTCAGTGACACGTCGTTCTTCGCCTTCAGGTGTTGCAATAAGAACTTGTCCAGGTTCTAAATAAGATTTAACATACCACAATTTTCCAGGTTCGGTAATTAATTCCACATCTTCATTTAGATGAAATTGAGAAAAAGGTTGTGATTGTACTTCTTTTCCTAAAGTTTCTGATTCTGGTCCTGATCCTATTCCTGATTCTGATCCTAATCTTGGTTCTTCTTTCACCGTTTGTAAAAAGTTTTGTCCAGGTTGAAAACTGACATTATTTCCTTCTTCACGTGCCCGTAAAGATTCCATGATTTTAACCCCCCAATCGTCGTTATCCGTATCTGATTGATTACCAACACGTCGTGATAATAATTGTAAATTGTGGCCTGTAGGAGGAATGACTGCATTCACCGTTTCATCGGTAATAATGCGGGTTTGTACATTCATTGTTTGCAATTCATGTATGAGATGTTTGAATTGTCGCGATACTTTAACAAAACTGATATTGCGTGGTTCTTTTGCAGTCGTTTCCAATCGCGAATAATCGTGTGTGTATTTCAGCGGACCGTCGAGTGTGGGGGACAATTGAATATCTTTTTCAGGGTTATAAATGGCAATTGTTCCAGTTTGATTGCAAATAGGGAGATATATTGTTTGATCATCATCACCGGTTGTGGCGGCGACAGATGACATGCCGAGGGCCGCAATGGATTCAACAGCGGATTCGTCTAAGTGGATTAAATTATGTTGCGGTGGGCGTTTAGGAGAGAAAAAAGAAACACCGGTATAGATGTTCGCTTCGAATTGTTGACCAGTGCGTCCATCATATAAAATATCTTCCCCCGATCCATGAAACCCGGCATTCGACATAAGATCGGCAATGGGTTTTTGCAATTCGGACGCAAAGACGGCACAAGGGGCAAAGGGTGTCGAATCCCCGATCGCACCACGGATGGCGGATATTTTGCCGGTCAATAGACTAATGATTTCCCCTACATGCATGCATCGAGGGTTAATAATAATATCGGGTACCAATCCATTTGCAGTAAAAGGCATATCTTGATCAGGGCAAATATGGGAAATCGCGCCGGCGACACCAGATCGGGAAATCAAAACGACGCCGCAGTCATCAAATTTGAGTCCTCTATCGATGGTACCGCGGTTGATGATGATACCATCCCCGTAAGAAGTGGACATGACGGCGACAACTAAATTAAATCCTTCTACAGGAGGTTGCAAGTAGGGGTATATTCTTGATTGAATAATCGGATGGTGGTGAGTCGTAATAGAAGACGAGACGGAATAATGACAACTGGCTTTATGGGTGTATTCATGTGGTTGATGGTTGATAAATGTGATTAGGGATGATGAGGTGGCATCAAGATGGAGGGTTGGGTGGATTTCGAGATGGGTGTAATATTTGAGTCCGCGGTAAACAAGATCGGCGACTGAAAAGGCGATGAGGGACGATTCGGATTCATGCAAATCGATATAATCGACAATGCCTGCGTATTTTAGCAAAAAGGTGTGGATTCGTTTAGATGAATGAAATCGAACAACATCAGGATTCCCTTCACTTTCCTTTTCTCTTTCCTTTTCCTTTTCCAGTTCTCTTTCTTTTTCTTTTTCTTTTTCTTTTTCCAGATCTTTTTCTTTATCTGGATCATCATTATCATTATCATTATTCTTTTTTTTACTGCCGCCACCGCCGCCAGTAAGCATTTCATCTAATTCTTGTAGGGGGATGATGAAATTGCCGTTGAAATAAGTGTTGACGACATTGCCGGTGGATTCATGGTCTTCCATTCCATACATGGTTTTGAAATCATAAATGTCTTGTTCGACGGTGGTGAAGTCAATGTTTTTCTTGGCGAATCCGGAAACGAGGTGATGGAGGTGGAGGTTACGGTCACGTATTTTTTCGAGTGCCTGGTGTCCTTGATAACTTATACGTGGTACGATGAGATCTTTGTCAAGGGGGTTATCGACGGTATAAACGAGTTCTTGGTCGGCATTGACGAGGAAACTGTCGCAATAGAAAACGGGGCGTACATATCGTCCGGCGTCGATCCAAATAGAGAGGGAATTCGCGAGATAGTCGAGTTCGATATTGGCAAAGAGGGGTAGGAGTCCATTTCGTCGGTAAAGTAGGAATTTTTCATGTAAGACGTGTGGATCTTCGACGAGACCAATCCAATATCCATTGAGGAAAACGCGGGTGGATTTAGCGAGGAAAAGGGTGCCGGCGGTATGTAATTTAACGAGGGGACCGTGTTCATATAACCACGCCTCCATTTTATCACAAACATGTTTCCCTACAGGCGGCGTAATCGTAGTTCCAATGGCGAGGTTTCCATTATGATCGGTCATTCCTAAAATGGATAATGAGGACGGGTCAAGATGGACAATTTCGCGGAGTTGGTTTGGGTTGGTGAACAATTTGCATTTGCGATGAAACTCCGTATAAAAAGATTCTTCCGCGACGCGTTTTTGGAAAAGTCTGGTTTGGTTAAATTCAATGAGATGGATGAAATCGAGTCCTTTGTCAATCATGGATTCATCCCGGATATCTTCCAATAATTCTTCCATTGCCAATTTTTGTTTGCGAAGACCGTCCAATAACATTTGTCCTACAAGATCACCCGAAGTAAGGATTCTAGTTTGTTTTCTTCCATTCGAACTTGAGTTAACGAAAAAAGAAGAAGAAGAACAAGAACAAGAATCAAATAATTTCCAGACCATTTGTCCCAACATTAATGCTTTATAATAATGTAATTCATTATTGGAAAAGAAATCGTATAAAAGAAATGATTGGACATCTTCAATAATTTTCATGTGTTTTGGATGGTGATCAATAATATATTGGAATGCTTGTGCCCTGGTTTTGACGGAAGATGCGTGATGAATGGACGGACGGAAAAATTCAAGTAGGGCAATATCAAATTTGGAGATATCATTTAGGAGACACATGTTGATGATTTGTTTGTCGGGGATGATACCTAGTGCGCGGAATAGAACAAACAAGGGGATTTCAATAGTATCACCGTGTTTAAAAAGGAGGGCGTCGTCGTCGGACAAGTAGATGCAACATTTGTCTAATGTGACTTCTTTTTTGGGAATGGTGATGCGGATTTCGTTTGTGGCGGGGGTTTCAATGGATGGGAGATACACATTTTTGCCGTCAACGACGAAATAACCGCCGCCGAGGGTTTCGCCGAGATGGGATCTGATTGCGGGGGTCATCTTGTAGAGGATGCAATTGGTTGAAAACAACATGATCGGGAATTTGCCTAAATAAACATTTGGAATGGAACGATGAATGACAATGGGTTCCTCCTCGAATTCGTCAGTCGAGCCTTCTTCCTTTTCAATGTCATCATCTTCATCATCATCGTCACCCTCGTCATCGTCAATTGGATGATTATCCCTTACAGGCAAAAATGTGATAACAATATCGACGTCATAATGGATAGTGGTCCCGTAGGTGAGACCTTTATCACGAGCTTCTGATGGAAAAAGGAAATGTTGGGTTTGTTCATGAATGATGGGTTTGCCGTAATATATTTTGGATCCGTCTTTTCCGCCGAAATAAAGATCGCATTTATAGCGGTAATCTTGTAAATCGGAATCATATTGGCTATAAAGACGGAGGGGATTCAGGGAAGTGAACATTTCTTTGATTCCTTGCTTGTAGAGGAAATTATAAGAGTTGAGATGGTGTTGAATGGCGAAATGTGGATTGTCGTTAAACATGTGGTCAATGAAAGTCCATGCATATTTTTCGTGAAGAGCGTTTTTTTCGGTGAAATATTCATTGGCTCTTTCTTGCGGAATTTTAGGTAATTGTTCCCGATGTTCTTCTTCTACAGGCAAAAGAAGTCCAGATGTTTGTTCATTTTCAAGTTCAGAGAGAAATGTGTCAATTGAAGACGACTTTGATTTCGTTTTGTCGTTGTCATCGTCATTCGATTGTGTTTTCCGGTTTTTAGAAGATTTTAATAATTTTTCGTCAATCGTAATTAATTTTTTATTATTCGACATTTATTTTTTATTTATTTAATTTTTTTTTTGTAAAGAAGGGAAAAAATGTCTGGAAAAAAAGGAGAATAATCGTTGCTGGATTAACAAAACAAAATAAACTTTCTATTTAATTTATTTTTTTTTTATAATAAGAAATCAAAAAATTTTAGAAAAAAAAGGGGGGTTTATTGATATTTAAGAAGGAAAAGTGCAATAATCACAAAGAATAGAATGAATGGAAATAGAACAAAGAACCAAGCGATGGATTTGTATCCAGCGTTACACATTAAATGAAGGATCCAAGTCCAAAATAAGATGTAAATGACTTTGAAAATAAAAACAAGTAAAATACTGGAAACACCACATGAAAAATCGCCAATACAATATTCATTGGATTTGCCAACATTTTGAAATGCAATTATGACTAATGCGATCATTGAAAGCATTAAATATACAAAAGCAGGTGTGCATAAATCTTTTACTCCTGGAAATGCCATGTTTTTTTTTAATAATTTTTTTTTTAAAATTTTGTTTTAGAAAAAAAAATAGAGAATGTGAGAATCTATAATATATATATATATGGATCATTTATTTTTTTTTTATGATTTTTTTTTGTTTATGATTCTTTTTTAAAAATTATCAATTGGTTGATTGAATGGGAGAGGATCTCTAGGACTATGTTGGAGGATACGAGCAGCATCACCATTGATAGCTCCTAATGAATCGTACGCACCACCTAAAGGATTGGATGTGGTTGCATAAATGGCGTTCATAGCGATATTTCCGCCGCGATAATGACGACGGGAACCACCAGAAATATGTCCGCAAGTAGGACATCCTCCTCTGCGAACAGTTTTGCGTTTGCCGCCTTTCCAAGATAAGTCCCGACTATTTTGTTGAAGACGACTAAAATCAGTTGCGCCACCTGCTACAGGATTTTTCAATAGATCTTTGTCAAAAACGACTTTTCCAGAAGACCAATCTCCTCCACGTTGTCGACGATGACGGTGACTTTTCTTTTTTTGAATATTTTTTTTAGAATGATGACGACGGCGATTATTTTTTGTTTTTTTACCACCACCTCGCATACATTGTGTACATGTAGAAGAATCAGACATTTTATTAAAAAAAATTGAGGTTTTATTTTAATTTTAATTTAATTTATTTTTTTTTTTATATATATTGAAATGGATAAAAAAAAATATTTTAACGAATATCAACATGTGTCATAAAATGACGTCTACAACATAATCTGGTTAAACGCAATTCATCAAGGACTTCTCCATTAATCGTTTTATCCATGTTATCAGGAGTTAAATATTCAACTTTATTTACATCCATTTGTTTGGCTAATTTTCTGCGATTGACTTCCTCCAAATAATATAAATATTGGTCACCAATTACTTTACCACAAGTAAAACATTGAACTGGAAAAATCATTTTTTTTTCTGTTTTCTGTTTTCTGTTTTTTGTTTTTTAATTTCCTTGTTTTTTTTTTATATTGATTGATATGTGATATATAAATTTTATTTTTTTTTTGTTTTCATTAAATCAATCTGTTTCCAGAGGAATCAGAAACAGAGGAACCAGAAACAAAGGAACCAGAAACAAAGGAACCAGAAACAGAGGAATCAGAAACAGAGGAACCAGAAACAGAGGAACCAGAAACAGGCAAACCGGTACGATTGCCGGAAGAATCGAGGGATATCACGTAGGAGGAAAAATCAATGATGGGTCCGGAAGTATTAGGTGGCCAAACGGATGCACGGTTGTTTCCGCAATTGCCGAAACATTTGCCATTGTAATAATAAAAATCTTTGCGGACACCGGCGAATGTTGGGTCGGAGAAAGATCGTTGTAGGTTGGGTCCTTGTTGAGATCCGGCGACACATTTTTGTCCGCCCAATAAAACGCAACACGAAGTTGACGCGCATACATCAGGGGACAATGCATTGCATTTTTCTTCTAGGGCCATAGAATCATTTGGAATGGTGCTGCAAAATCCGCCAGCGTGTGTTGGATCAAAAGGGACATTCGTGATTACGGAGGTGGTAAGACTGTTGGCGGGGGCAGGTCCAATAAATACGTCACCGAGTGTTTGTGGACTGTCGGGGAAACTGGGGCCATAAAGATCAGAGGAGACGCCATTGATACTGGACCCGGGGGCAAATTGCATGTAGTCGACACTTATATCGTCATTACTTGGACCAGGAGTAAATGAAGGGGACGAGTGATATTGTATGTCAGTGCGTCCGGGAGAATAGTAAATGTTACCACTAGAGTCGGCGTATCCGCCGACCACATCGCAATTTTGACTGATGGCCTCATAAAGGGCTTGTGTCGTCATTTTTTCCCCTACAGGCAAACTGTCATTAAATGTTCTGATGCCATTTTTTTCGTCGCTTAAATTTTGATTGATTGTGGTGATACGGGATTTAATGGAGTCGCTCGTTTCTTTTACGACGACGTGATCACCATATTCCATGAGGGATGTTTGACGGTAATACATGAGGGAGATTTTATTGCAAAACGCGGTTTTAATGATTTTGTCGGTAATTACTTGATTGACAGTTAAAGCGGAAGGTGTGGGTAAAACAGTGACATTATACAATTTCATGGTATCCTTTACATCTTTCCAGATATTGAGTAAATTGTCATTAATCATTTCAATGTACACAGTGTCTATTATTTCATATATAGGATGGATCCCTGTTTTTTTGTAATTGTTAACATTTTCTGCAGTTGTTTTGGAATTGTCAGGGTTGGTCATCCATTTTTGTAGTTTGTTTTTATATTTAAAGTCATTGATATTTAAAAGTTTATTATGAATAATATTGTTGTATTGTTGTATCATGATCATATTGGAAATAACCAGTAGGGAATAATCTCTGGCTAATTGTTCTTGTGTGAGGAAAACGTCTTTTTGTTTGTTCGCGACGTCTGAGGTATTTGCGGCGGCAGTAACGGCAGTTTTTTGGGTGGTAAGTTGTGTTTTCAATGTATTAATTTCGTCGTTGATGAGATTTTTTTGATCTTTGCATAATTGGATGATGTCATCGAAATTGGTATATAATGCGGTGTAAAAATCTTCATTTGATTCATTGCCTTGTCTTTGAAGTGTTTCGATTTGATTGACAATTTCGGTTGATTTAGTAATTTTTCTATCGATTTCGGTTTGTTTCGTAGAGAGGGAATCAGTGAGGGTGTCGAACCCTTCCATTTGATTAAATCGTTGTCCAACATAATAAGAAACAATAAAATAAATTAAAATGGCGCAAACGGCGGCGAGAGCATATCCTAAAAAAGTATTGATTTTCATTTTTTACAAGTTATTTTATTTTACAAGTTATTTTATTTTTTACAAGTTATTTTTTATTATTTTTATTTTTTTTTTTTTCAAATCGAATCACAAATCGAATCACAAATCAAATCAAAAATTTAACAAAAAAAATTATTTTTATTTTTATACAAAACAAATAAAATAAAAATAACAGGACAAAAACAAAAACAAAAACAAAAAAAAACAAATAAGTATTTTATTGATTATGTCGAGAAGAATGGTCGTGATGATGTTCGGCGTGGTGACATGATTCGCACAAAGTGATTAAATTCGCCAAATTGTTTTTATGCATGGGGGCATATCCATCGCGATAAATGAATCCGTCGGAATCGGCGGAAGCCTGGTGTTGGATGTGATGAACTTCTTTTCCAGGGAATAATCCGCATTTTTCACACATTCCCCCTACAAGTTTTTTGGCATTATAGTGTGATTTGTGCATATTGGCTAATACATTTGTTGTATTTGAATATTTTTCGCGTAATTCGAATGCGCGGTCGATGACATCGCACCGTAAACGGAGGGATTTGCATACTTCAAGGCCATAGGTGCTTTCACCGGATCCATCTTGTAATTTGCGGTTATAAATGAGTTTGCCAGTAGAGGGATCAAAAATGACGGAGAGGTGTTTTAATTTAAGGCGATCCATTTTGGCAATTTCGTTCCATGTGACGATTTCATGGAAATGGGTTGCGAAAATGAAGGTGGAGTTGGCGCGATAAAGGTCTTCGAGACTGGCGACGAATATACCGAGTGCGGAATCGGTTTCGGTGCCTGAACACAATTCGTCGCCGAGAATGAGGCTGGATTGGTCGCGCATGCGTAAGATGGTGTTTAATTCGGACATTTCGACTGCGAAAGTGGACATGCCTTTGAATAAGTTGTCATTCCCGACAATACGTGTGAAAATTTGCTTGTAGGGGAAATATTGCATGGATTGTGCGGGGACGAACATACCAGCTTGTGCGAGTATGACGGCGATACCGATGGCGCGTATGATACTGGTTTTACCAACTGCATTTGTTCCGTACAGGAGGATGCCTTGTTGTGGTTGATGGTTGCCTAAATCGATGTCATTGGTGACGAAGGTTTCAGTGGTGTTAATATGTTCGATGAGGGCGTGACGGAGGCCTTTGAATTTGACGTAAGAAGCATCAGTATCAGAAGCAGCCAAAATTTGTGGACGGCAATATTTGTATTTATGTGCGAGGTGGGCTTTGGTGGAAACAACATCAATTTCTTTGAGGATATTGGCGGCGCAAACAATGTGGGGTGTCCAGTCTTTATCGAGCACCTGGATGAATTGTCGGAAGAGCAAATTGACACGATGGCGTAGGTGAAATTGTTGTTGGCCAATTGTTTGGTAAAGGGATGTAATGAGGGAACTATCGACAAAGACTTTTTCGCCGGACCCAGTGTTGCGAAAGGATATATCCCCTACAGGCAATTGGAAATAAACGTCCACCCCATAAATATCCTTGTAAGAGAGTTGTATTTGATTTCCCGACATGGAGGCGAGTTTTTCGAGGAGAACGTCGCTGCGTTTTTTGGTGAGTTCAAGCCAAATGCCGCGTTTAGTGGAAGAAGCTAAATAAATCCAATTGGTGGAGGAGGTGCAAGTAGGGATAGATTGTATATTGAACGGATTATTATTATCGGTGTTATTATCATCATTTGCGATATCCATCGATTCAGGGACAACGGGTGTTTTTTTTTTGGAGCTGGTGCCGGTCCCGCGTTTTTTGAGTGAGGCGACAGTGACGGTTTGTTGTTGGCCTCCTCCTCCGATAAGTAATTCGTTAAGAAAATGGTAAATGGCAGTTAATTGGGAGACGGAATTTTTCAATTGATCATCGAGCAGGTCTAGTTCGGAGTCAATCCCGCGATTAAAAATATTGAATTCGACGAATGGTTTGTCTGATTTGCTACAGGCCTGTAGGGAAAATGTTTGGGTAATGAATTGAACCAAATGGTCGTCAAAATGGTAGCGCGTCTGGTGAAAGGGCCGAGCAATGAGGAGGTGGAGTGTTTTGAGGGATTCGCCGAGTTGATAAATGACATTGGGACCAATTTTATTGGGGGTGGTGACAAGTTTGCGTCCAATTTTTTCAATGTCAAAGACGTCGTATTGTGTGAAAATATTCCTTACAGGCGAAAACTCTTGAAAATCAATGTAATTTTGTATTTCGGAATAAGTTCGGTTGAGGAGGTCAACATCGGTTGTGGGGTGTAAAATGGATTCGCGGAATTGGCGTTTCCCCATGGTGGTACGACATTCGTTGAGGAAATTTTGGACGGACGCTAATTTGGAACCGCCAATAATACCCGGGATGGATGTGTCTTCGATGATATTGAGTTGTTTGAGAGAATGGTTGGCGAGATGGAGTTGTTTTAGACAATTTTCAAAAATGGGGAGTTCAATTTTTTTGACGAGGTGAGGGTTATGTTCAGTGAGGAAATTAAGGAGGAAACAATAGGTTTGTGTTGCCATTGCATGTGTATTGAACATGGTATGATGGTTTTGGTTTTGACCATGAAAATGTTGGGCGATGATCTGATTTTGGAAAACTTGGGATTCGCATTTTTTGGCTTTTTCAACGGCTATAGGCGGTTCACAATTGAAAATAGAAATCACATGAACAAGTTGGTTTTGGGACTGTTGCGAATGGTGTTGTAAAAAAAAAGCTTTATTAGTCTCGAATTCATCATCGATGTCAAAATTATGTAAAAGGATGATTTCATTCGGTACGTATATAGATAATATGCGTTCAATATCGTCGAAAATGGCGGGGGTATTGGGCAAGTAGGAGAATTTTTGTTCGAAGAGGCTGGAATCACCAGTGAAAATATTGACGCGTGCGACGCCGATCATGATTTTGTATTCGCCACGGTAAATATATTTATGGAGCCAAATGCAAATAATATTGTTGGTGATTTGATTTGGTTGGTCATTTAAGATGGTGCCGGGGGAATAAATACGATCTAGACTTCGAGTGATGGGTTGTCCTGGGATTTTTTCGTCTTGTAAGTAAACAATGACGGTGATTCCTGCGTTATTGAGGGCAGTTACGTGTTTATCAAGAGTGAAATCTTTGCATCCGGAAATGACGACTTCGTAAGGCATATCATAATCACCTTGGAAAATCATGTGCTTCTCTCCTTGGGCTAATCCACACAATTCACAGACGGTGGAAAATAAAGTGAGGTTGGTTACTTTGCCATCTTTAGGATTGCGGAGACCGTATATTTCAAGGAATTCGCCGTTTTCCTGTAGGACGACAATTTGTTTGCCATACACTTTTTCATAATGTAAATGAATGTTAAAATAATCAGAAACTGACATTTTTATAATAGGAACATTCACATTATGTGTTTATATTTCTTTTTTTTTTTGACAACGACGACGACGACAAGTCATCTTATAATATGATTTTTTTCCTCCTCCTCCAGAGGATTTGTTTTTATTTTTTCTAAATGTCTTTTTATTTTTATTTTTTTTATTTTTATTTTTATTTTTATTTTTGGATCCACCACTTGAATTTGGAATATTATCTCGTTGAAACATCATGATGGGGATTCCTTGTGTTGTTTCTTGAAGAATTAGAGATTGTTTATTGTTTGGATTTTCTTTTTGTTTTATCATCATTTGGTGGTGCACAGGTTTTATTATATTTGATGCGATGGTTGTTCTGCCACCATAACGGAATCGGATGTAATGGTCATCCGTCATGTCTTTTAACAATGAGGGATATCTGTAACCCATCATTTCGAAACCTGGACCATTTTCTTTTTCATAATTTAAATCGTCTGGAATATTAAAATCACTTAGATTGTCCACCACGTATTTTTCATAATATGGAGAAGACATGTCAATAAAATCGCGATGTAAATGGAATAAGCCAGGCGCTTGTTTAGTGAACATAATTTTATTTCCCAGATCGGAAATGGTTTCATTTACTTTACTAATTTGACAATTAAATAATTGCTGGAAATTCATATTTAGATTGGTTGCATCATCTTTTGTAGTTGGTCTGATTTTATTTCCTAATAATTCAGTATAATTTGCAAATTGTTTGTTGTCGAATAAATTTAATACGATTTCAGGGATTCCAAAATGTACATTTATATTATTCATTATTTCACCAATATTATTCATTTGAAATGGGATCGAATCGATATCTATTTCTCGGGTATTAATTAACGAAATACCCAATATTTTTCTAACCACGTAAGGGTTAAAAATCATATCGGGTGACATGATTTGATCGCGATTTTTCATGAAAATTTTGTCAACGGAGTCCATTGCGGCGATACCAATGTATCCATCAATATTTAATTCTTGTTTTAATTCGTCAGATATACATGGATCATAATTGAATCCAGGGCAAGTAGAGGTTGATTTATCTTTATAATAAAAGTCGATTTCATTTTTTTTGGTTAATACCATCGTGGTGGCATGAATATTTTTCAAATCAGACCGATTGATCGGAGAAGGACTGACTGCAGCAAATAGGCGAATATCTCTGGTTAAAACAGCGGCTATACATTGTGTATAATTTGAACCAATTTCCAGGGCATAATAAGGAATCGGATAGAAAAATTTTAAATCCGTATGGTAATGTCCAGTTTTACTGGATTGGATGTTATATAAATCAGGACCATTTGTATATGTGTAAAGAATTAATCCTTTAGGTAGAACAACAATCGGGTATTCACGGTTGTCCGATGTTTCGATATGAATTTTATAAGGGTTTTGGTTATAAATAACATCTTTGACGCGTTTATATTTATCAACATTGTCAACAAATATATAATCTTTCAAAGACATATATGTTCTAAATGTAGGCATGTTTTCTTCTGAAATACCAGAACCATCAGTCATATCAGTTGTTACTGTCATTTTTTTATTGATGATCCATGATTTTAAGGATTGATTGAAAGATGTACAATCCATAAACATACTATCCATGTTTCTAACATTGCTTATGTTCCATTTATCCAGTGGTTGATTAAATGATGTGCATTCGATAAACATCATTTGCATACTGACAACATTGTCAACAACCCAAGAATTTAAAGGTTGATTAAATTTGGAACATCCGTTAAACATGGAATGCATATTTACAACCTTACTTACATCCCAATTACCAATTGGATCGTTGAAGTTAGCCATTCCAAATAACAAAAAACTCATATCGGTTATATTCGAAACATCCCAATCATTTGGTTGTCCATATTTCTCATAAAATTTGGCGATTTGTTCTTCACTGATCGCATTATTTCGTGATATTAATGCACGTTTCAACTCAGCTTTTGATTCTGGAACAAATGAATATGTTTTCATTTTTTTATTTGGATTATTATCCATTAATTTTATTTTAATTTTATTTTAATTTGTGATAATACAAATTTTACAAATACAATAAAATACAATACAATACAATATAATATTGTGCAATATATATATTTTTTTTATTTTTAGTTAGATAGACTTTACATGTTGTTGAACCCCCTCCCCCTGTCACCCTATTTTGTACCGATTCTTATTTTTTTTTTAAATTTGTTTCATAAATAATCAAAAAATCTAAATTAATCCATTTTTCCAGATGTTTTTTTTTCCTTTCAATTGATTTATTTCTATTTTTTGAATGGTGAAAATTGTTTATTCTAAATGAATTTTTCTTCTACTGGAAAAAATAATAAACTGGAAAAAAATAATATATATATAATAAAAGTTTGCCTGTAAGGGAAAAAATCTATCATTTGATTTGATGATTTTAAGGGGAAAAAAATTAAATGGAGCAACAACAACCCAAATTGAAAAAATCGTCATCCAATATTATTTACATCCAAGATGATGAAGATTCATTTTTGGATAAGGATTATGGGTATTATATTGATTTGGAGACAAATGAATATTTGAATCCGAATGAAAAGAGATTTATGAGCGTAATTGAGTCATTAGAACACAGGAATCAATGGATCATGACGAAAAAGAGGCAGAAAACATTGTATAAAAACAGTGAAAAAAGTAAAAAGATGAAAAATGATAATAGTTGTAGTAGTAACAGTAGTACATCATCGGCGTCGGAATTGGATATAAAATTGGATATAAATTTATTATTTGAAAAAACGACATCATTTGTTTTTTTTGGAATCATGTCGTTGGTGTCATTTGGGTTATTCAAGATTTCGTCATTTACTAAAAAATAAAAAAAAAATAAGCACTAAGATTCAGATTCAGAAGTTTTCGTGGTGGAATCATCATTTAGGAAATTGTGTAAAGTGATGGATGGGTCGTTGTTATAAACATCCCCTGCTAAAATTGAATTTTTGTACATTTCGCGGATTACATCGTTTGGAGCGGTGGAACCGACTTTTAATAATTTGTGTTGGATCAATTCTTTTTTCATTTTTTGAATGGGTGTCGACTTGAGTTTTGTCAATTCATTTTGCCATTCACGGCGTGTTTTCCTATTTGCCACAAACACCCCAATTTTTTTAGGATCCGTTTTAGCCCGTCCAACAATATATGCACGTCGAATCGTTTTTTTCTTTTTACAAGGAATACAAGGAACGACAGAAGAAGGAACGATAGAAGGAACGATAGAAGAAGGACCGATAGAAGAAGGACCGATAGAAGAAGGACCGATAGAAGAAGGACTGACAGAAGAAGGATCGGAATAAGGAACGACAGAAGAAGGAACGACAGAAGATGTGTCGCCATTAAATTTGTTGCGTAATTGCATGAAATTATATTCTCTGTCTGAAAGAGGAGTAATATCCTGTACAGGCAAAACATTGTGATTCATTATATCGATAGGTACAGGTGTGTCTGTAAAACCGACCGATTTTTTCATTGAACCGCCGTTCGTAGCCGCGGCATTCGCCGCGGCAGCCTGTTTCCATGCGCGATAAGTAACTTTGTTGCCACCTTTTAAGATCCCGTAGGATGGTGCTGGTTGGATAATATTGTGAGGGTTGTTGTTATTGGATATTTTGAATCGATTGATCTGGTCATTATTATCCTCTACAGGCAAAAAATAGTCGGGGTTATTATTATTGTTGTTGTTGTCATCATTAAATGATTCAGGGAGAGTTAAATAGGCGGGTACAGGTGAATTTACATGTAAAGGTGATCGATTATGAAATGTTTGATTGTGTGAATATGTTTGTGGTTGTTGTTGTTGTGTATTGGTAATTGTGTTGGCAGCGGTTTTCATTTCTTTTCCGAGAGATTGCAAGTAGGAGAGGGATTCATTGAATCCGTCATCGTTATTTTCTTCGTTCAGAATTGATTTATTAGAAGCTTTTGAAGATTGTTGTAATTTTAATTGTATTTTGCGTTGGTGTTCTTTGATTTTATTAAATGTTTCGCGTTTTAATCGTTTCAGTGTTTGTTGATTTGGAACAATTGGTTTATTAGAAGAAGAATTGTTTTTGGCGGTTGATCGAAATCTAGAAACGTTGAATAATTCTGGATTTACGTTCAATACTTTTTTATCAGGATCAGCATTTGACGCCATATTTTTTCTTTTTTTTTGTTTTTGTTTGTGATTCTATTTTAAATTTTTAAATTTTTTTTATTTTTTAATTTATTTAATTTAATTTTTGCTTTATTATCACAATCAAATTAAAAAAAAATTTTACAATTAAATTAATTAAATGAATTACATTAAACAAAGAACATTTATTTTTATTTGGAATCGCGGTTTAATTCGCGGGAAGGAATACCACCGCGAACCCAACCACGTGATGCGGATTCTTCAATTAATTTATGTGGGTTGGTGACGTCATCACGAAGTGAACCAATAAGGGGATAGAAATGATGATTTTGAAACGATTGTTCAGTGATGGTTGTTACACTTTTGCGATTCATAACTTGTTCACCTTGTTGTAATTTGGCTTCTAAAATAGGGTCACCTAGGCCACGACTCATGTAAGGGACAGATAAATGAGAACGTGGATGAAGACTAATACGACTTGGGGATGTGGTACTAAGAGATCCGATGGAAAGGGTGGAACTGTCATCGATATTGCAACCTTGTGCGGCTAAATGTGGTCCAGCGAAATTAATATTTGGTTGGGATGTGGCGAATTTAATTGGACTTTCCATCATACAATCTGATGCGAAAAAATTAGATAACATATAATTCCCGTATTTGGCAGATTGAAGAGTTTTTTGATCTTGGTATGTATCGTCATTTCCATAACGTGTCATGGCGTCGAATGAATAAGAACTAACGTAAGCAGATGTCATTTTTCTTTTTTGTTTTCTTTTGTTTTTTATAAATTATTTTGTTTTTGTTTTGGTTTTGGTTTTTGGTTTTTTTTTTAATTTTAGCAAAAAATCTAATTATTATAATTAAAATATATATAATTTTTTTTCCAGTTCTTTCATTAACAATCGGTTAAAATGCCATTCTTACATGAAGTCATCGTTCCATAACAAAATTTGGCGAATCCGGATTGATCATTGGGGATTTGGGTACTGGGATTGGAAGTGAAATTGCGCATGGATTGTTCAAATACCAAATCATCGCCTAGATTACTAAACAATTTGTCCCTGATATTTTCAACCCCGGGGTTCATTTCTTGAATAGCGGTTTTGACGGATTCGTTAATTTGTTCGGTGACGTCTTCATTATAACTAGGTGGGGCAGGTTTTCGTAAAGGGTTATCGCCAATTTCATGAATTAAGACATTTTGGAGCGGGTTTTTGCTTGTAGGGGATGTGAATAAATCACGGTTGGCAGCGTATAATTCGGCGGCTCTTTCCGTCGGGTTCATAGGTATTAAAGGGGAAGAAACAGCAACGAATGATTCCTTAGAAGAAGAAGAGGAACTACCAACTTTGAAATAATGGAGAGCGACTAATCCTAGAATGGTAATGAATCCGACGGCTAACATGTGTGAAGCTCCGTTCGTTGTAAAATATCCAATAGCGGTCATGACAATCACAAGACGAGTAATGGCATTCAATTTAGCATTGATAGACATGCACTCTACAGGCCACATTTCAAGAATATGTTTTTTATTGAGTAATTCGGATGGTTGTGAAGTCCAAAAAGGTGTTTCTAACGACATTTTTATTTATATTTTTAATAAGAAAATTTTATTTTTTAATACAATGAAATGATTTATTTTTTTTTGGTTGTATTAAAAGATGCATTTATTTTTTTTTGGTCGTTGTACTGCGACGCATCGATTTTTCTTGTTTTTCGGTATTGGCAAATAAAATAGCCAATTCCTTTTCAATTTCTTCAGCCGATTTACCTTGGGACTGTTGTTGTTGTTGTTGTTGAGCTAAAAAATCAAATTTTTGAGATTCTTTGTTGCTTTGTAATTTGGAATTCATGCGTTCTTTCATTTTGGCTTGTTTCAATGAAGATTTTAAATGGCTTTCGACGCCCCCCATCGGCATTTTTCCTTTACCTCCCATTGCTTTAAACATGGCTTGCATATTTTCCATACCAGGTATTTTGTCCATTCCAGGCATTGATTTCATTTTCTTCATCATATCAGTCACTTCTTCAAGAATTTCCGTTTCTTTGATTTCCCCCGATTTCATTTTCTCGTCTAATTTAGTCCCGATCGATTTAACCATTTCCATCAATTTTCCCGGATTTTTGAATAAATTTTTAAAAATGTTTTTCATGTTTTTACCTCCTAATCCTGATCCTGATCCTGATCCTTCTTCATTCATAAAATCATTCGGATTCAATCCACCGAAAATCTCTGACGCCGCATTTTCATCCGTTAAATTCCATTCTTTTGCCGTCTCACTCGCAATTTCTTGCGCCAATTTGCCTAATTTTCCTCCTATAAGGGAATTAATATGTTCGTGCATTTGCGATACATCCGGCATTTCAGATTCAGAATCAGTCGTAGTTGTAGCACTAGTACTAGTATTAGTACCATCCGATTTAAAAGCAGATTGAATGTTTTCCATGGCCTCTTCAATTTTCGATTTAAATTCCGTTTCACTCATTGCCTCAAATAATTTAGCCGTGTCACCAAATGCATTTTCATGATCAACGTCCCCCAACACCGAAAACAAAATCAATTGCAAATATTTCCAGATGATATTTTTTGTTTGATCACTAATATCCGCATTCCAAATATATCTAAAGTCAATCGCCGGTAGGAAATATACTTTTGTGGTTTCAGATGGCAAGAAAATGTCGTCGTTTTCATAAAGAATGTCAAAAAAACGTTCAGGATATATTTTACGACAATATTCAAACAATTGATTCGTTCGCGATACATCTTTACACCTCGCCGTAATTGGCACCAATTCCGGAAAAACCATGTCGATATCCGTAATAAAATCCGTTATTATTTTTTGAAATTTAGCCATTTTCTCCTTTTCTTCTTCTATTTTTTCCGTTGTCGTCTCTCCTTCTATCGTTCCTTCTATCGTTCCTTCTATCGTCTCTCCTTCTATCGTCTCTCCTTCTTCTATTGTCATTGTTATAGTTGATGTTTTTTTTTTAAAAATAAAAAAAGAGAATTATTAAAAAAAAATGTTAAATTGATTCTGTTTATATTAAAATAAAAAAAGTATCTTTAAACCCTTTACGCAAAATACATTTTTGACAAATTACAAAGTTTTTGAAGAAATTTCATTGCGGTGGTTTGATCTTGTACAGACATGCTTTTTACAAACCCGCGTAATCCATTTATTTTTTTAACAACAAATTCAGAATCACCTACTGACGCTAGATCTGAAGTATAATCTTTATTAAAGAAAAATTGAATGTCATTCGCCTCAATTTGTTTAATGTATTGTTTAGTAACATAATCGTACCATACTTCAATGATATTATTAGGATCATTACGTTGGATCAATTGAATTGAATTATTCAATGTTGCAATATCAACATCATCTGGAAATATTTTTTGAACAAATGCCAAAAAATCATTAAATTGTTTGTTAAAACCCGACACGATAACTAATTTTTTATTGGAGTCCATATCTTTTTTTTTTCAAATATATATATTTTTTTTTCTAAACTTTTTTCTAACTGAATACCTATAAGAATACTTTGAACTTTTGTTTATATTAAAATCAAAAAAAAAATATATATATATTTAGTGAAAATATATCTGGAAAAAAAAGGATGAAAACAATTTCTCTAATTCATGTGATTCTTGTAGGAGGATTTTTATTATATATTGGAATGTATCGTGAAAAATCGGGTATTCCGAATGAGGTGTTGTTTTTATTGGGATTATTTGTGATATTTTATCATGGATATAAATGGTTTCGTCATGGATCAGGATGGATAGGTCTCCTACATGTATTATTCGTTGGACCACTATTATTATTGGTATCTTTACCAAATTGTCCTCGATATTATTATGAAATTGTATTAATGACTGCATTTGCAACTATTGGTTATCATGGTTATTACTTGATTTTATAAGACTTGTTTAGGTAAATAACCGTTCATTTCATTGATTCTTTTTTGTTGAATGGCTTCATTATTTAAATCGCTGCCGCGAGATGCGATTCTGGTTTCTTGGGGAGTTAATGCGTTTTGGATATTGCGTGGAGTTCCATCTGGAAATTGTGGTTGTTGTTGTTGTTGTGGTTGTTGAAACATTTGTCCTAAATTGTCGGAATCGCCTGTAGCGGAAACATAATAATGCATGTTTCGGGTTCCGTCATTTCCTTTAGTCATATTTGTTTGATCAATGAAACTAAAAGTGTCTGAAACGACGGAGGACGAAGAACCATAGGAAAACAAATCGAATCCACATGGTTCCATGGCGGATTGTGTCATGGACTTTGTTCGGGGATCGCCTGTAGGGGTGGTTGTGGCTTGAGTAATTTGTTGTTGTTGCGAATAATTAATCACTTTATATATTTGGTCGCCGAAAATGGGTTGACATTCATTTAGGGTAACATTAATTAATGCTGGAACTTGAGTGATGGAGGAAGGCAATGGCATTTGTTGTCCACCATTGTTTTCGAGAATAATCATGATTTTTCCTTCTGGTGTTTTGATACGTTTGTCGATACAAACAAAATGAATTGTTTGTCGCAATTCAGCAGATTTGGATATAAATGCTAATAATTTCTTACAGGATTCACACATATTGCTGTAATAAATTAAAAATACTTTTTTAGGGGTTTGTTGTTGTTGTGTTTGTTGTTGATTTAATGGCATGGAAGTTGACGGATGTGATTGATTATAACGAAGACCATTTGTCGGAACTTGTTGCTGTTGCTGACCAGAAGGAATCATTTGATTATATTGTTGCCTGTAGGATGAATATTGTTGTTGCTGTTGTTGCTGAGGAGAAGAAGAATGACTATATGGTGAATACATGATTCAAAAAATTTTAACAAAAAAAAACAGGAAAAAATGAAAAGATATATATTTAATTCTAAAACAACTAAACAAAATTAATTATGTATAAATACGCAAAAAAAAATCCGTCTGGAAAAAAATATAAAATTGGCAAATAATAAAAAGAAATAAATTTTTTTTTTGATAAAAAAAAGGAGGTGAACGAAAAAAAAAGCACAAATGAATCCGATACTCCAAAATATTCACGAAGAACACAACCAATTAAAATTCACCCTACAGGGAATCAACGTTAGTATGGCCAACGCGTTACGAAGAGTCATACTTTCTGATATGAGACGGCTGGTAATGCCAACCTCATTGAATCCGGACCACGACGACCACAATATTCACGACAAATGTATTGTTCAGAAAAATGTTTCACGACACAACAATGAAATATTAAAATCGAGGTTGGGTGCGATACCTCCCCACACATCTGCCATTATCAACCCTTTTAACCATTTGGAAAATTACGAATTGGTGGTTGATGTTGCGAATAAAACGGACCACGAAATACATGTGACCTCTGGCGATTTCAAAATCCGCAATATAACCACCAAAGAGTTTTTAACCGACACACAAGTACACGAAGTGTTTCCACCCAACCCTTTAACCAATCATTACGTTTTATTTGCCCGGTTGCGTCCGTCCATGGATAAAAACAACATGGAATATGGGGGTGACGTAATCCAATTGACGTGTCCATTTGGACAAGGAACAGCACGTGATGATGCAATGTTTAATGTTGTCTCTACTTGCGTAATGACAAATACGATTGACGAAGGACGGGCGGAAGAAATTTGGGCGAAAAAGGAAAAAGAAGAATATGCTGATTTGTCGAGTGAAGAAAAAATGTTTAGACGTGAAAATTTCATGTTACTTGACAAACAACGAATATATGTTGCAGATTCTTATAATTTCACAATAGAATCGATTGGTTATGGATTGTTTAGATATTGGCAACCACCTACAGGCGAAAATGATTTTTATGAAAATACGGAGGGGGACAATAAATGCATTGTCATTATGGGATGTAAATTTCTAATTAAAAAACTGCAAAAAACCCGTAAATTTCTCGAAGACAATCAAATCAAAATAAATCCAAGCGATTGTACGATATTGAATTGTTTCGATATTGTTTTGGAAAACGAAGATGAAACACTAGGTAAAATGTTGGAATACGTGTTATATAAAGAATACTATGAAACGCAACAATTGTGTTTTGTTGGATTTAAGAAATTCCATGTTCACGATGAATCTGTTGTGATACGTGCAGCATTGTACCCACCCGCATCGGAACATTTACAAATAGAGCCTGTAGAGAGAATACGTGCGATGGTGATTCGTGCGACGGAATTGGCTGAGAAAACATTTGAAAAAATATTGGGTATGTTTGATATCACCAGTCAGGACAAAAAGATTGATTAAATTTTTCTTTGATATAATGATAATGATAATGATGTATTTTGTTTGTTTGTATATTTATTTTTATTTAAAGTAAATATAAAAAAAGACGATAAATCGGGGATTTTTTTTTGCAACAAAAAAAGAGGAAAAAAAAGAGGAAAAAAAAATAAATTAAATCAAAAAAAAAACAGGAAAAAAAAATGGCGCAACCGATACGACAATTGAAATTGGGTGACATGATTGAGTTTGATGCACCGGCGAATGATTTTTTAGATAAAAAACGGTTTTTGATAACTTATATTGATTTTAACAAAATGAAATTGTTGGAAAAGGACACTTTAGAAGAAAAGGAAATGAAATTATATTGGAACGACGCGAATGGGAAAATGCGTTTATCCGATCGGTCAATTAAAAACATTCGAATCGTAATGCGCAATGAAAACGATGGATTTGCCAGACAAAATGGGTTGCAAGTAGGGAAACGTGTGAATATATATTTTGGAGGAGAAAGACCTGCGACCATTTCTGCGACAATTACAAATGTTGACAAGGATATGGTCGAATTTACATTATTAGATGGTGTGTCCATATTTTATATCGATTTTGCATATCAAGGTATTCCCGAGAATTTAATGATTCAGAAAATCGAAGTCATTGTTCCAGCAGGGGATGATACAATCACGAATACAAATTCCGATAACGGTGCCGATTCGGATGAAATCATGCAAGCAGCCGTCGCTGATACGACGGATATAGATCTAGATACAGATATGGATATGGATATGGACCTGTTGGATCGCGATATGAGTGAGGTATTGAAACCTTATTACGACGATGACGGGAAAATACATAAGAAACATCATGTTGTCGAGACACCCGCACATAAAAAGATTTATCCATTGAATGAACGAATCAGTGATATGGTTGAAAAGTATTTGAATGAAGATGTTTCGAAACAAGTATTTTGTGTAAGTTTGAAAACAATTCACGATGTGGAAAAATTAATCAAACGGTCGATTTTGGAGGAGGAAGAGGCAGAAGGAAAAGGAAAAAAGAAGCCAGTCGGAATATTTAACCAACCATGGATATTGCCAGTAGTGGAAAATCCATTGTTGGGGAAGAAAAAAGAAGGAGATGAAGATGAAGATTGCGACGATGACGACGACGAATCGTCATTGTTGTCATCCCCCTTTGAATATGTTCCTCTACAGGCAAATTTACAAAAAGGTATTATTGATTATAAAGAAGAAGAAGGAGGAGAAAAAGGAGGAGGAAAAGTCGTATTGAACACTGAAATGAATGACGGCATTGTAACCGCTCCCGATCATTTGTATATTAAAGCCATCCAAGTGCTTCCAAAACCAGTCATTATGGCTGCAGCAAAAAACCACGAATCTAATCTGCTTGTAGAGAAAATTGATTCGCGAATTGACATGTTGCAACGCAATGCTTTATTAAACGCACGCGATCGTCCAGCAATTGTGTATCACCGTATCAATGACCCAGACGATTTGGAAAATTCAAACGCAAAAGAATCCATCGACGCCCTGTTTTTAAATGCTGACAACAAAATCCAACAATTCGATTTCACGAATTTGGTTAAACACGAAAATGATTATCACACCCTTTTTGACAAATTGATTGAGGAATACATTGTTCCGTCTGAATCCAAAATGCTTAGCGCGGTCAGTTTAAACATGATATCCCTACAGGAAACCCTTGCCCAAGTCCGACGATTAAGAAATCAGGATAAACCCCTTTTTTTAGATGAAGACACGAATGCAATTGTTCGTCGCACAATAGAACAAAACATTATTGCCTATAAAAAACAATTAATGCAGTCGTCAAAACCATTGATGGATATTGAAAAATATCAATATTCATGGGATGCCGAAGTCGTCAACAATTTGGCCGTCTTGAACGTATTGTTGTATTTATTGTCTTCATCGACAAAAAAATCGAATGAAACGAATGAAAAAAAAATATACGATTCTTTGTTACACGATACCGTTGAAGACGGTGGCGAAATCAAAGGAGGACGCGGTTATTACCATCCATCCGAAATCATTTCAAAAATGATGGATCATGATCAAATGAGTTTATATACATCTGCACTTTCTTTACAAAATCAACATTTATACAGTTTTGATCACACGATCCGTAAAAAGATTTTGGAAACGTTGGATGAAGAAAATCCGGATCCGGATCCGAATCCGAATCCGAATGAAAATCCGAATCCGAATGAAAATCCAAATGCAGAAAATACGTGTGATGTGATTCCTGTAGCGAAACAATATCATTCCATTAATGATTTAGAAGAAGATAATACAAACCGTTTTGAAGAAGATGATGGTGATGTTAGGGAACGCGTCATTTATTTTGATAAAACATTTGACACAACTCCTTATTCAATGAGTGAATATTATCGTGACCAATTCAAAAGAGATACGGTATCGTCCGAATCAGATTCAGAAGATGAATATCGACAATATCTAATTAAAAAATTAGTTGACGAAAATGGTCAATCCGTCGTTGAAGCGTCTCGTACCGCAAACGCATTAATACATGGCAACAAACGAATTGAAAACGGAGATTATGCCGTTCTTATTGAAAAAGAAGGAGAGCCTGCCGTTGAAAAAGAAGGCGATGGAGAAGGAGGAAACAAAAAATATTATATTCGTCGAAATGGTAATTGGGTTTTGTCAGAAGACAACAAAGAAGACGACAAAACATGTATTGAAAAACCAAATTGTCTCCCTACAGGAATGGACAAAAAAACGCATGATGTGAAATCAAAGGCATGTAAAACGATTGAAAGTATTTTGTTGAAATACAAAAAAGAAAATTCCAAACAAATGATGGAAGAATTTACGAATGCATTAGAAGATACGACGAAAGAACTTCATCAAGCATTAGAACATCGTTATCAAAAACAAAAAACCATTTCAAAATTGTTAAAAGGCATTTTAGAAAAAGAAAATGCCCAATTCAACGAAACCGCATTACTTTTATCCGAAACACAAAAAATGGATCAAAAAAAGACACAACAACAACAACAACAAGTAGACAATTTGTTAGGAGGAGATCAACCACTTGTAATCATGAGCCCCTACAAGCAAATTTTAATCGATATTTTGAATATAAAAGATGATATAGACCGTGCACAATATATTGTTTTATTTAAACATTTTACCGTTGAAGCTGGACCTCAACAATCACGTGAATGGTTGTATTGTCAAGAAACCGGTGAAGCGTTGTTGCCTGTAGAGGTGTATAATCATGCGGATTGTTTATTGCGTGGCAAATACGGTGGCGATGATCCATTTTTCGAAGATTTGGTACCGGAACCGGATTTGGAATCGGATTTAGAAGAAAAGTGGCCGATTGTTGTGATTGAAGAAGAAGATCCAGATCCAGATGAAGAAGGAAGCAAACAATTCGATCCCGAATATGAAGAAGACGGAATATTGATGAGTAAAAACCCGCTCGTATTCCAAACACGTATTGGTAAAAAGGTTAATTTGGTATTAAAATCGATTGACAAACAAATGAAATCAAAATTGAGCAGTGATGAATTGTCATGGATCGGATTTCATGTCCAAAAAGTATTGTCACATAATCAAAATTTCTGCAGTGAATCAAAATATATCGAATTGATCAAAATAAAAGGCATCCAAAATCCAAAATCGTTTGACGATTATCAACAATATTCCCTACTGGTAACCACCTTATCGGTATATTTCGTATTTATCATTACTCGAACCTTGTCTAGCAACAAACATTTATTATTTCAACTAAAAGGATTCCCCATTATACCAGCAGATACTGAAATGGAAGGACTCAATTATTTATGTTGTGTCGTATTAGAATTGGCCAAATCACGCAACAAATCAATTGCACCAAACGATATTTTCACCTATATACGGGAAACCAATGAATTAATACCTTTTTCAAAAGAAGATGAAGATGAATACAATTTAGAATATAAATTAGAACGCGCCATTCATGGAGGAAAAGGTAACAAAACCAAAGGCACGACCAAAGGCACGACCAAAAGCAAAGGTACCGAAAAAAGTACTGAAAAAGATACTGAAAAAGGTGATGGAGAAAAAAGAAGATCAACAAGAAAACATAAGAAAGTGATACGATCAATATGGAAGCCTGTAGAGGGAATGTCAAGAGTGGTTCTTGCGTCATCCATACAAATGTTTATTACAACCCATTTTATGAATCCAGACAGTGTTTTTCCGGATATTCATCAAATGATTGCTGCTGCACAAAGACGTCATTTAATGGCAGAAAGTGAAACAAAGGATGGAAAAGATGTGGAAGAAGGGTCGAAAATCGGGGATGTTCGTCATTTGCCATCCGATTTTTACAGTGAAATGCACAAGGCGAAAAAGGATCTGGATACATTTATGGATGTAATGCAGTTCAAGATAAAAGCTTATGCATTGTCGATACAAGAAAAAATGGATTGTATTGTGAGAGACAATATTAAAGAGAACAAAGACATTTTATTGAAACGTAATAATTTCGAATATTTACGTGAAAATACGTGTTGCAGTCAGCCCGATTTGATCACATCGAATCAGGTGATTCAAGAATACAACCAAGTGGCGCATAAAATCGCGGAAGAATTGGATGTATTGAATAAAAGGTTTGTGTGGCCACACAGTGTTTTAGCGACAAGGACAAAAATGGACGAAACCTTTTTGTTCGACACTTTTTCGGAACGTGACAAATACGCGGCGTTGATTTATTATTTTGAATTTGACAAAAACGACAAACCGATACCAATGGATATACGCAATTATATTGGAGAAAAACCGCCTGTAGGAGAATATCATTCGGAATGGTCATTGGCGTCAAAAATCGAGTATTTCAAGGAAAATGGGATGAATGTGGATTCGTTCGATAAAGTGATTCAGACGATTCATCGCAGGAACATGGTTCAAGTACAAGGGTTTTCGAGGGGGGATCCGGTTTTATTTGAGCCAACTGTCGAATTGCGTGATTTGGTGGTAAACTACGCCGATAATAATGACGGCCCCCTAAAAATCCCGACCACCCTGATGAAATATCTAAACGCTTTCTTTACAGGCAAACAACTTTCTGGTGGACCCAGCAGTGAATTATCACAATTGGATCAATTGAAACGTCAATTGCGTCTGGAAACTGGCAGAATGGTTCATTCAATCACTGACTATTTCAAAGAATATTTCACGACGTCGTCCATTTATGATGAATATTGTATGCAACGCAATTGTATAGATTCATTCCTACGTGTATCTATTGGAGTAACCAAGAAAAATATTTTGTACAATCAACAAAATGGGGGGATCACATGGATGCGTCAAATGATACAGGAATTATCAACAAATATGCCGGCCAAATATTGTCATTCGCCTGTAAGGGAAATGTGTTATGAACCGCATCCGGATCGAAAAGATCAATTGAAACAAATAATGGAACACGTGATTTTGAAATCGAGTGATTTGTGTAAATTGATGGAATGTATACCATTGTCAACCAACACTGTTTTTCCAGATGTTGTATTTGACGATGAAACGATTTTGTTATTGCATCGATATATTCTTTTGTTTATATTAACGATTTATATGGACAGTGTGGTTGAATTAATGGATGATTTTGAAATATCATTATCTTCCATGATGGTGGTATCAAAAGAAGGCGAAGAAGAAGAAGATACCGAAGAAGTGGAAATTAATGAATCTATTGCGGTAAGAAAACTGAACGAAGATTTGGCGCAAATATTATTTCAAATGATTACGACGATGCAAAATGATTATAAATTGGCAGGTAATAAAAAAGAATGTTTGACGAAAACACAAACCATGAAGGATAAAGCCTGTAGAGAGAAACGTTTAGCAGAAATGAAATTGACGAAATCAGATCGGCGTGTTAAACGTCTGCTTTCACAAATTTATTTGTTGGATTAAGTTATATATTAAAAAAAAAAGGCAAAAATAGACAAAAAAAAATATATAGTTTGAAAAAAAAAATTAAAATATATATTGAAAAAAAAAAGACGGAGAGGGGGGGCAAATGTTATTATTAAATAGAATATTTGTGAAAAAACATGTTGCGGCGTTTGCGATTTTGTTGTTTTTAATTGTTTTTTTTATTGTCCAATGGATAAAACCAGGTTTCCTATTTGCAAACGACGGATCGATACGACCATTCGGATTAGGTTATAAACACAAAACAGTCATTCCATTTTGGTTTATTTCCATTATTTTGGCAATTTTATCATATACCGCTGTATTATATTATCTAACTTATCCACGATTATAAAGTTTTTTTTTGTTTTTTACTTTTACTTTTATTTTTATTTTATCCACAATAAATATACATATATTCTAACAAACAAAACAAAACAAAACAAAACATTTATTCATTTTCTTTTTAAAAAAATTGTAAAAAATGGCAACTGATTCATTTATGGATACTTATTTTTCACCAATTTCTGGAAAAGATCTTTGTAATTATTTCTTTTACCTTTCAGTTTTTGGGTTTGTTTCTGGATTTATCTATTTATTCCGTGCATTATATGTCGGATTTAAACAAAAAACTCAATCCTTCTTTTATTATTTATCAGTAATGTTCGTGTTTTCGATTAACATGATATTTGGTTATTTTGCAAATCGATTATTGTATTCGATGTGTGTCCATTCAATCAATTAATTGCAAGATGGATGCAGCTAAAGGTTGCATGGTTTGATATCTATGTCTTTCTTCAAGTTCGCGACGTGCACGCCAAATTTCGTGTCTGGCCCGTACGAGATCACGTCGAGCTTCTTCAATTTCACGTCGTGCACCATCAAGAATAGATCGAGTACTTACGTGTTTATTATGATTATCATAACAAACGGTTACATCATCGTATTCGTAATCGTCATTGTTATCATAATCATCAACAATAGTCATCATGTCGTCATCGTCATTCATAATATTTACATAATTTAGTTCTGGATGATCGTCGTATTCATAGATACTGTCGACGCCGCCGTCGTCATCGTCGTAATAATCATAATGATCATAAAATTCTTCTTGAACTTGGTCATAATATTCTTCTTGAATTCGATCATATTCAGCATCGGAATCATAACAGTCATAAATATCATGGTCTATTGGAGATCGTGACATTTGGTTAATGGGTGTTTTTTTTTGGGTTGAGGATTTTTTTTTTGCTTATAGGGGAGAACCAAAATAATTAAGAATGCGGTAAAGAATATAAAAGAAAAAGCCGAAAATGAAACTTTTGACGGTGATGCCGTAAATATTCATGTTGCCATCGGAATGAAAGAGGAAAGGACCTAATTTGAAAAGTGTTTTACGGAAAATGGGTAAATCAAATAGGAAATACATAATCATGAGAAGTAATGGGGTTTGGATCTCATTATAAACGACTTCCATGGTATCAATTTTGTTTTGTCGGCGGTGGGCTTCTTCTTTAGCAAATGCAAGTGTATTTTCATGGACTTTGACGAAATCGCTTTTTCCGAGATCTGGAGGGATGTAATTTGGCATGATTTGAACATCTTGTGTGATACGAGACGTGTCAAGTGGAATGTCCCGGTTTGGCAAATCAAGTGAAATATTTGGATCGTAAATTAGGTTTTGTGGTTGATCAATGGATTTTTCAATCCGGATATTATTGTTGTTGCCTGTAGGAATACCTCCCATTAACATTGGTTCCATTGGGAGATCGTTGATATTTGTCGCACCGCTGTTCATAACTTGCTTGGGGATCAATTGTATTTATTCTATGTTTTTTTTTGTTGGTTGAATTGTTTTATTTTATCTTCTTTTTTATTATTTGTTTTGATTTTGATTTGACTTATTTTACCGCAGATCTTTTTAATGGAAACAGCAATATTCGAAAAGGACGGTTAAACTACCTTGTAAAATACCGAATAAAAGCATGATCCCTACAAGACTCTGCCAATCGTTCCAAGTAGGAGAATAAAATTGAAAGGTTTCTTGGCCATTGTTTCTACCGATATTGTAATGGATATAATTTTCAATCATGTTGACAAATAAGAAAACAATAAAGGTTGATATAAAAATGGTCAAATTGGACGATTTTTTGAAAAGAAACATGTGATATGATTTATGTTTCATTTTCTTTGGATTGGTGGATTGTTGTTTTTTTTTTATTTTTTTATTATTATAGAAAAAGATAAAAAAAGGGATGGATTTATTCTTTTGTTTCGAGATGAAGTGTTTTTTTGGTGGGGTCACAACGGGTGGAAGTTAATTTATATTGATAACAATCATCGCCATATTTAACGATTTTTTCGTTTACTTGATCAAGTACAGGGCCTTTGAAAACGAGGCAATTGCGATCATTGCATACTTTACGGAAAATGGTTGCGAGACCTAATCCAAGTAGGAAACTCATGATTGCTCGGCCGGTATCGGTATTGAAAAAACGTTTGAAATCCATTTTTTAATATTTTTTTATATTTGATTTTTTCAAGTTTTTTTTTAATGTTATTATATATTGTATATTATATATAATAACGATAGATAGATTTTTTTTTAAGGTTCGTGAGTTTTTTTTTTGGAATTTGAAATGTCATTTACAAGGAAAGGGAAGAAACGGGTGGTAACAAGTAGGAGAAATAAAATTACAAAAAAAAGGAGGAATTATAACAATCGTTACCGCGGAGGTGTAACAAAAAAACAGGTTGCTGGGACAGGGACAGGGTCAGGAGAAGAAGAATTTGATGATGAAAAAATAGAAAACAATGGAATGGAACGAATCATAACAAAAGATGAACAGGCATCTTCTGGAAAAAATATAGCAAATCAAAAATATGATGAGATGAGATATCTTTATAACAATGGCGTTCCAGCAAATCATGTTAAAGTATTGAATCATTTTTATGACACAAAAGAAACAGTACTACTTGCATATTCAGAATACTATAATGAAAAAATGAATGACAAATATAAAAATGACGAAAACGAAGTGCGAAAAGACATAGAAAATGATATTTGTTACAATTCAAATGTTTATTATTATGATGATCATTATGACCCGTTTTATCAACAGAAATTTAAAGAAAAGATGCAAAATTCAGCATCGTCTATATACGATAATTTGAAGAAATTGAATATAAACGTATCAACCAGACTATTAATCAATTATGACAATGATGATTCAAAATTAAATATGAAAGATAATGGTAAAGTAATTAGTGATTTCAATACTTACCATATCAAACTAAAAGAAATATATGATGAGATACGTAAAAAAGCTGAAACGAATATACAAAAAAAATATGAAAACACAACTCGAGTTCTCGAACATTTAGACGATGAGATTAATAAATCGATAAAGGAAGAATCAATTACAAAAATCCCACCTAATATTTACTATTTGAAACAATTAAAAATGTTACGTTTACCTGGAAATAATATATCAAATGAGCTAAATGGAACAAACCAAATAAAACCGTTGAGCAAATTAACCAATTTAAAATATCTTAACCTTGCGAGAAACGACTTGACCAATTTTTCCGATTTTACGGTATTGACACAATTAAATGTATTAATATTAGACGATAATTACATTACTGATTTGTCGGGGATTGGTCTTACTGATTTGTCGGGGAATGGTCTTACTAATTTGTCGGGGATTGGTCTTACTGATTTGATTATGTTGGATGTCGGGTTTAATTTAATTCAAAAAATACCAGAATCGATAAACAAATTGTCAAAATTAAAAAGATTGAATTTACATAATAACCGAATAAAGGGTGATGTAAATGTATCGGGATTAACTCGATTACATAAATTAAATTTATATAATAACCAAATCACGTCAATCTCTGGATTAGAATCATTAAAAGAGTTACGAACGTTAGAACTTGGATGTAATTTACTATCGTCGTTTTCGCCTGTAGGGATGACAAAGTTGGATTATTTGTCATTAAGTAATTGTTCGTTTAAAGAATTCCCGGTGGGCATTTTGGGGTGTTCAAATTTGACTTATTTGTGTTTGGGATACAATGAAATCGATGTTTTACCTGACAACATTTGGACGTCGCTACCGAAAATTCAGCATTTGAAATTGAATCATAACATGTTGAAATCGATACCTGAAGGCATTGAAAACATGAAAAACATGGGAAGTTTAAAATTAAATGGTAATTATCTCACGTCATTACCTTACAATGAATTATCTTTATTATCCACCAAATCAGGCCGTCTTATGTATTTAACAATCGACGACAATAAATTCAGTAGTAAAAATGCAGATTTTCTTAATTTCCTAACACAAATAAAAAGAATTGCGGAAAATAATCATAATTATGTATTTAGATACCAGAATAATTTTGCAAACGATATACTAGTTAACAAATACAAAGACGATACTAGGAAAAATCATATTAAATCAATTTATTTATTGGAAAAAGTTTTGGAGTCCGAACAAGTGAAATCTAATAAACCTTTTTTAAAGACTGGTCAAATAGTATTTGGTCCAAATGATTATCAAAAAATCATTAGTAGCATCGGGGTTAAAGTTGATAAAAATATTGAATCATCTATTAAATACTTACCATTCACTCGTCCGTATGAAAGTGAAAAAGAAATTATTAACCACATTTTGGCAATTATCCAACATTTTAATAAGAAATTTGTAATTCCGAGTACCAGAAAAACGCTCGCTCATTCATACACTGATCTCTTTATCAAACAAAAGTTAATGCGGTGTAAATATACGGATTATTGTGTTGAAAATTGTCCAGCTAAAATAACATTAGATACTGATCTATTAACGGTTAATATTTATCAAAACGCATTAAACGAATTAACATCATTAAATAAAGAATACAGTGAGATAAATAAAAATATAATTGAAAATGGTGCATCTCATACAAGATTGATTGAAAAAGGAAGAATCGAAAATTTAATCGATAATCAACATGCCACAATTAAAAAATTAAAAGATGACGGGGCAAATTTGATAAATACCGAACAAAAAATAGACATTAAATATTTGTTTTCGGTCAGTCAACAATTCTATCTTATTTTTGACATTATTATTCGTCGATATCTAATACGTTATTATATGTCAGTCATCTATTATTTATCAGGTGATAAACCTCTTCCATCTATTACAAATATTCCAGCCTATTATTTCAATATCAAACAATCTGTTTCCTCTACAGGCATAAACACTGATAATGTCAACAAACTTTCTATAGTTGGTATTGTTAAAAATGCATTTCCTTCACCGGATAATGTAACAAAAAAATTCATTGAAGGTGAAGGTTATGATGTATTCACAATTACTCGAAAACAAGGTGATCAAAATAAATATTTTCCCTATTTGAAATTTATATATAATACTGAAAATTATGGTATAAACAACGAATTAAATAATATAACCATTACATTATTGATTAGTAACGATGAAGATGACCTTGCAAATATATTGAAAAAAATATATACCGTTGCGAAAGAACTCAATGTCGATTACATTGTTATTCAATATGAGTTAAATTCCAATATTGAATTATTCAACAATATTCAATCCATACAAAATAAATCATGTAAAATAGATATGACCGTATATGATCAAATATTAAATAAAGGAGATCATGTATTAAATCGTTATCATTATTATTCAGACTACAATAATAGAAACAATAATAATAAAGATAAAGATAAAGAGGACGTAATTGAAAATAAAGACGAAGGTGAAAATGAAGAAAAGCTTTTGAAAGCGGTTGAATACTTCATACGAGATAAAATTAAAAGAATCAAAGACAAAGATAAACTTAAAAGTATTTTACAAACAGTTATCAATCAAATAGGAGGAAGACGCGTTCTTAGAGGAGGTGCCAGTAATCAAATGATATTACGTCGTCTCAAAAAATATATCAAAAAAATAGGTGGAGACGGAGAAGACGAAGAAAACGAATATTATTTAGAAGGTAGCGATAGCGATAGTGAATATGAAAATAACGACAACGATAACGATAATGAAAATGAAAGCAAAGATAACGAAAATGAAAATGAAAGTAAAGATAACATAAGTGAAAACGAGTCTGAAATAAATAACAAGACGCAAGAATTATTCAGTAACCAAATAAAAATCGAGAAAACATTTAAGAAATTATTGAAAAATTATACAAATACCGAAAAATATAAAATCCTATTTGACGATTCAAACGTATTTATTAAATTAAAACAAATAGAAGAATCTTATAAAATCATGGAAATGAAATTAATTGATAAAAATATCTGCAATTCATTCCCATTAAAATTTATTAAATTATTATGTGATAATTCAGTTTTGTTTTTCGAATCAGACAATGTTATTTTAGACATGAAAGATAAAGAAACACAATCCTTTTATGAAGATATGATGAAAAAACGTGATAATACTAACATAATGAATAATGAGTCTAACACTAACAAAAAACAACGTTTAATCGGTGGTGATAATGAAAGCGAAATAAATAGGTGTATTAAACAAATCGAATATTTATGGGAAATCGCCAATAAAATCAATCCTACAAGACAATCATTTACCGATGTTAGCCAAGATTTAATTTTCAATTATAATAATATTATAATAAAGTTGTCCGGTTATAAATAAATGAATGAGATGAGATGAGATGAGATGGAAAAAAAAAGATAAACAATCTAAACAAAAAAAATTCTTCTTTCTGGAAAAACATAAAAAAAAATAAAAAAGAAATAAATCAAATCAAAATCGATGAATAAGGAACACAAGGAACAAGAAGAACACAAGGAACAAGAGGAACAAGAGGAACGAGAAGAGAAGGAGGAAAAGCCATCATTTGTCTACCTACTGGCAACACATGATGGGAAAAAAACGTATGTCGGAGCAACGATGGATTTAGACCGAAGACTCCGTCAACATAATGGAGAAATTAAAGGAGGTGCCCATGCAACCAGTTTAGTACCCGCAGGTTGGTATCGCGTTTGTCATGTTGAAGGATTCCCTACATGGCGTTCCGCTCTCCAATTCGAATGGCGATGGAAACAATTAACTCGCCAAATACAATTCGATTATACTACGCCGTTAGCCCGTAGGAGAGATGCATTGGATATGCTTCTCGAAATGGACCGTGCGACAAAAGCAGCCATTCCATATTCACAATGGCCATCCGGTGGTCCAAAACTCGTCATCATGCCCACCCCAACATTATTCTATACCACCACATAATTTTTTTTTTAATTTTGAACAGGGATTTGTCTAATTTTCGATTCATCTTTCGGACAAGACAATTTAGATTGTTCAAATTTAAAACATGACCCAGCCTTGTCTTGGTATTGAATTTTCCCAATATTATCCGGACTTGGATAAACATACACTTTTTTACCGTCATCCAAAATATAGACATAAAACATCCCCAATGCAAACGCAAATAAAAATATTTTAATATCGATTATACTAAAAAACGATTTTAACATATTGTGTATAAATGTATTAATTTAGAGAAAAGAATAATATGATTGAATTTTTTTAATTTTAATTTAATTATATTATACATTTATTTTTTTTCTTTTCGAAGAAGAGACAAAGAAGAAGAGGAAGAAGAAGAGTATGGTTTGCGATAATCGTTATGAATAATGCGTGGTAAATTATCCATATCGAAATTTTTGGGGATTTCAAGACCCCGTTTTAAAAAGGTTGCCTGTAGGAGACGCCATTCATTTGTGGTGTTTGAATATTCCAATTCATAAACCGGATATTTGAGTTCGCGCAAACGCAATATTGCCGGTAAAATGTCGGATTTGTACATTGAAATCGAATCATGGACTAATTGTTGATAAGGCGCATCCGTACGTATCATTTGTTGTTTAAGATTCATGATTTTATCGCGACATTCCTTTGTGCGTTCTTCAATTTCCACTTTGCGTTCTGGATCGTCTTCAATCAATAATTGCATTTCTTTCGCTTTAATATATGCGCTCATGATCAAATTCATTTCATTGACGTTGGCGACGAATTCGCGATACGTATCTGCATCCGATTTGAAATTGAACATATTGTCTGTTTTGTTTTGAATGATTGCGGTTTTGTATTTCTCGATGAAACCGAGGAGTCGTGCTGAGAATTCGTCTAAACGGTCGAATTTCCCAGCGAAAAGTTCAATATTGAGACCACAGCCAGGGTTATTGCAGACGACCTTGTATGTATTTTGCTTGTAGGAGAATTGTGGATGGGGGGATTGTCTGCAATTGACACAGCGTCGGGGCATCGCCTTTAAAAGGCGTTTTATGTTTTTTTTGCCGCCGCCGCCGCCGCGATTTTCATAAATCAGTTGTTGTTTGTCTTGTATATATTCCCTACTTGCCTTTTCCTCCAATTCTAAATAATGGTCGAGTGCTTCATAATATTCTTCCAATTGTGGTGCGATTTCGTCAATCATGTCGGCGTTGAATATTTTAGCCGGATCCAATGGGACTTGGATTTTCGGAAGCGGACCGTCCGTTTCTTCATTCCATTTGTCAATCACCACCTCCTCCTCCTCCTTTCTCTCAGGACTTTGTTGAGAAGGACTTTGTTGAGAAGGACTTTGTTGAAGAGGACTTTGTTGAGAAGGTCTTTGTTGAAGAGGACTAATCAAACTCGGATTCATCACATCATTTTGTCGCGGTTGAAATGCATTTTGTACAAATGATTGAATCGATTCCATAAATGTCGGCGCTTTTGGTGTTACAGGTGATGACATTATCATTGGTTGTTGTGGTTGTGGTTGAGTGGTTTCTACAGGTCTCCCTGGTAATGGTGTGTTTCCTCCTTTTTGATAAGGAAAAGGGGAAGAGGAAGCGGAAGCGGGGGATAAAAAGGTGGGAACGACAGCAATATTATTTTGAACAGTTGTCATTTTTTTTTTATATTTTTCGATTTGTTTTGTTTTGTTTTGTTTTGTTTTTTCTTAATTTAATTTGAATTCAGTTTAATCGGTTTTTTTTTACAAATTCTGTACGATTAATATATTTGATTATTTTTTTTATTTGTTTTTGTTTTTGTTTTTGTTTTTCATTTTAAATTATGGTACATTTGTATGATTTCGGTTTCGTCCCATTCAGGTAAATTGGTGATATTTGCTTGAGATTCTTTGATTTTCGCTTGTTGATATTTTTGCAATAATGACATGACATATATTTGTTTTTCACGTTCTTTTTCCTCAATTTCAAATGGGGTTTTGCGTCCTTTATATTTCCACCATAAAACAGCGCAAATAATAATAAAAATACCGACAACGCATCCTAAATTAAAATAAGAATTATAATATTGCATCTTTACATGATGAGATTGTCGTAATGATTCACTTAGGAAATATTTAGTACCTGGTTCAATTAAATGCGACATCTTTCTTTATTATAATCTTTTTTTTTTAATGTTTTCCAGACCTCCTATCTATCTCGTTTGTATTGTAATAAATTAATTTATTTCTTTTACATGTCAAAACGCGCGATTTTCTTTTCCAAATAAAGAATAATTAATTCAACAAAAAAAAAACATATTCCCTGGAAATCGTCTGGAAAAATAAAATCAGAAAAAAAATAAAAAGAATGGCTGAGACACTGAAAAAACCGGGTGAAGGATCATCTTACGAGAAATATCAAACAAAGAAAAATGTCCAATTCAAAAAAGAGCGTGAAATATTCACAAAAGATTTTGAAGCGAAAATGGCGGGGATTTCATCAACATCAACATCAACATCAACATCGACATCGTCAAAATTCGCGAGAATGGTACGCAAATACGATTTGTCGTCCTATGTTTTTTTCGCAATCAATTGTTTCCTACTGGCAACCATCCTTTTCGTCTCTGTACAATATTACCTCGTAGGGGATTATAATTGGATTCTCCTGATTACATATTATTTCGTCGGTGGATTATTCATCGCATTTTGTTTAAACGCAATTACATCGCTCATTTATTATAATCAATTCCGTCCATTCACGATAACAATGGCATCCTTTTTACCATGGTTAATCGTTTTACCATTATTATTTCTTATTCGTGGGACAATGAGTAATACGGTGGGCTTGTTTTTCGCCAGTTTATTTACTGACGCGAACACATTGATAAAACGATTGTTCGTATTTGATCAGCCAGATTCGATTTACAAACCCGATACATTATTGGAACAATTGTCTCCATCCAATTTTTACGATTTAATGGAATCAGTGATTCATCCCCAGAATGAACTCGGATTTCACATCATAACCCCCGACGAAATAAAAATGCAAGGTCTACGACCAATTGATATCGGAAAAAAATCACAAGAACTTTATCGATGTGTCCTGTACAAGGATATGATTGGTCAAGGTTCTACTGGTTTTATTGGTGGCGTCATCGCCCTTATTAGTGGCGCCTATTATTTCATGTATCAACCACAAAATGAAGCAATTCATTCAGATGATGAAGAAGATGAGGATGAGGAAAACAGATTGCTGTCTTTACAGGCGGAAACGGATGAGAAAGAAAAAAAGGAAAAAGAAAAAGAAAAAGAGAAAAGTGACATGACGTTTTATGAAAAGATTAAAAAGTCGGTTGAAAAACAATTATTTAGTGGTAAAAAAGGAGGAGAAGAAGAAGGAGGATCTGGAAAAGGATCTGTTGAGAAAGAAAAAGAGAAAGAGAATCAAATGGTGGATGAAGTAGAAGACAAAACAGACAATGTCATCTTACTGGAAAATAAATTGACGGCTGCTAAATTAAAACGTGACAAGGAAATGTTGAAACAAGAAGGAAATAAAAAGAAAAATAAAACGGTTCAAAACAATAAAATAAATGCGGTGAATAATGATGTATTAATGTTACAATATCAATTGGACGATGCCCGTACAGAATTAAATGAAATGATAAACGCAGTTAAAATGTACAAACAAACTGTATTGGAAGCAGCTTAAGTGCTGGATGGTCTGTTTGACTTTCGCAAATCATAATGGGTCTATTTTTTGCGCAAGAAGCTAATAAGCTAAACTGGCTGATTGTGTTGCCTGTAGGGGATAATATCATTTGGGCATCGGACATGATGAAAAATTCGGCGACGGTTGATGCAAAGCCTTGTCCTGATACTTCGCCGATGAATTCGGCGACGTGTGCGACGGCGACATCATCCAATGTAATGAATGTGATATCTGTCATTGTTTTACTAGCGATTTGTGCAAGTAGAGAACGCATTTCTTTGGAATCGGAATGGATAATGACCTGTTTTATTTCTGTTTTTGATTGATTGATTTGTTTGACGATGTTTTCCATGAGGTGGTTGATGATGGAGGAAATATCGTCGCCAAGTAGGCGGTAATCGGTGGATTCGGTGAGGACATGGCGAAAAGGGTTTTGTGCGAGTTGTTCTTCCGTCTGTTCTTTTTGAATGACCAAATCGCCGCAACGGACATGTATGGACAAATAATCTTTTTCGACGATGTTGTATTTAGACCGTATTTCCGCGATTTTGGAGGCGACAAGGTCGCTGGGTTTGAAAAATTGGTTGAAGAAGTCCTGTTTCCATTGTGCAATTTCCTCTACAGGCCAAAACCCCATCGCGTTAGACTGGATTAAAATGATACGAATTTTGTTTTCTGCCTGTAGGGAAAATGATTGCCATTCGGTGATTTGATTCAATAATTGATTGGTTTTTTCGGGTGGTTGGGAATAATCGCCTTCCAGTAAACAGACCTGTTCATATTTGATATCGAATGTTTTTTGTTCGTTGTTAATATTAAATGTTGGGAATGGAGCGAAACACAGTTCAAGATAAGGATTTAACCCTAAATGAATTGTGAAATCGAAACCGTTTTTTTTGGAGACGGCATAAAAAGTCATACAAGATCGGATTAAATCCCCCATGCCACCACATTTTCTGGAGTGTTGGTGGATCAAGATAACTCTATTTTTTTCCATTTATGTCTTTTTCTCAAAAAAAAAAGAAATAAATTTATTATTGCTTTTTACCGATAACAGATTAATTTAAATATTTTTTTCTACAAATTGAAATCTAAAAATACATTTTATACTTGTCAATATTAATTAATTTATATTCCTCCGAACATTTCCTTCATGGTTTTCAATTGGAATTCTTTGCTTTTTAGCACAATATAAAATGGTAATTCTTCTTTCGTTCGTTCTGCATCTTCTTTACTAAATTTTCGCGAAAACATATATAAAAATGTATCGAGCGCCAAACCCTTTCCATAAATATTCTCATGTATGGCTAATTTATTTAGGATAGATCTGAATGTTGATTTTTCCGGTAATTTGATGTAATAATATGCATAATTCCTATAACCCGTCGATAAAACACTTCCCGAATAATAGATTTCTTTCATTTCTGGATAATATTCCATGGCTTTGTTAAATAAGTATTTTATCTCATCCCTTGTAAAACGAGAATTGCTTTCACAATGGCCGTATTTTAATTCGATGATTATCATGTACAAATACACTTTCCATAATAATTCATTTTCAAAGTCCGTTCTTTTTAAGGTCTCGCCTGACACATTAGTCAATGGTTGAGGTGGTCCTGTTGGACCGGGATTTTCTGTTGGGTCTTCAGGAAGCATTTGTTTTTTTTTTGGATATGTATGAAAAAGATGGTTTTGAAAATCTAAACTTTTCCAGATCGATGTTTTAGGAAAGTAGAAAAATATTTTTGTTTTATCAAAGTTTTATTCTGGAAAATTTTATTCAATTCCATTTTAGAAAGTTCTGGAAGTATTATTACACCTTTTCTCATTTAAAACGCCCATTTTATATGAGAATTTATAAATTTCAAATTTCGTCTTTCACCTGTTCCAATAAAAAAAAAGAACAGGAAAAAGTAAGACCATCGTAGGTGAAATTCCTACTATTGATTTTATATTTTTTCTTATTTTTTTGCGTCTATAATGGGCGTTTTAAATGAGAAAAGGTGTAAAAAAACAAAAGATGCCTGAACCCTGAATAATATTTCCTCTACAGGCAAAACTCAATTCAATCTGCATGTAGGAAAACCATTTAAACCCATTCTTTTTTACTTTAACAATAAAATTGAAATAAATTAAAAATAAATTAAAAATAAAATAAATTAAAAATTAAAGAATGACTGAAACAAACATGCCTGGAAACGATCGTTGTCATTATAGAATTATCATTTCGTTTGACATCTATAATCTTGCATTATTATATGTCCTTTACAAGATGATAGAAAATAAATAAAAAAAAAGATCCACCGAATGATATAATATTCCTCTATAGGCAAAACACTTAATTCAATCTGCATGTAAGAAAACAATTTAAACAATACATCCTCTTTTTACTTTAATTATAAAAATAAATTTAAAAAAAATTAAATAATGACTGGAACAACAAATATGACAGGAAACGATCATTGCGTTCATAAAATGATCATTTCGTTTGACATCTATCAACTTGTATGTTTATATGTCCTTTACAGGTTGATGAATAATAAAAAAATAAATCGAATGGTTCTTAATATTGAAAATTTAGCCAATTTAATCTATTGTATATATTTTACATGTTCCTTTGGGTCAGATATGATTCATAAACTTTCTAAATTTTATTATCCTAAACACAAATCACATGTTCATTTAATTTCTGACTCTGACTCTGACTCCGAATCAGAAACGGATTCCGAATCACTTCATTTAGACGATGACGATGTTTTTGATATCGATCTAAACCAAGTTTTGAATGAGAATGAGATGGATAAAGAATTATCTGTTTTAACTGGGGCAGTGCATTTTAATGAATTCCAATTTAAGAATGTTTTGGTCCCAAATGAACCTATTCCTGAAGTTTTGAATGAGAATGAGATGGATAAAGAATTATCTGTTTTAACTGGAGCAGTGGATTTTAATGAATTCCAATTTAAGAATGTTTTGGAACCTGTTCCTGAAGAAATACAAACGGAAAAGGAAAAGGAAAAGGAAACGATAGAAGATTCAAATTCGAGATCTAGTTCAGAAGGTTTTGTCAAATTAGGCTAATGTTAACGTAAAGCGATGAAATCCTGTAGGAATGAACGTAAATTGTGTTCATATTTGTCTTGTCCGTCGTCATCATCTTTGCTGATGCGGCGGCGGCGTCGTCGTCGGGTAATATTCATGGTTTGTTTAATCCGGGTGGGACTATAACTGAGAAACCATTGTTGGTATGCAACAGATCGTTTGTTCCCAGCCAATTCAATGAATTTTTGCGCCTTTTCTTCGCGCATATCCACAAGTGATTTTTGTTTGCCGTAACAATCGGTCGAAAATCGCCTAAGTAACCCATGTTGACTTAGCCGATTTATTTGTTGTATTGTGAATAACATGTGAGTTAATGACCGTATTCTTTCCTCACAAAACATTTCTTTCCTCCCTGAAAATAAAAACGCCAAATAAAAACAAAGACACGTATCAATACTCGCCACTTTAATCGGCGAATCAATCGTGGTCGTCATATTGTAAGAATGACACGCCGTTTCAGGTTCAAATATAACCATCCGGGTTTGTTCCCCCACCCGTATTTCATAATGACGCGAAACCAACTCCCCAATCGCATCATGTTGAATCACCTCTACAGGCAACATCACGTCTTTTTCCTTGAGTCGCGTTTTTACCGCGTCAACACATAATTCCGGTGTATTCGATAATATCATAAATTTACATTTATTCATTACTTGTTTTACCATTTGTTTATGATTATAAGATGATGATGATGATGTCAAGTAAGAAGAATATAAACACATGGCCAACGATCCAAAAAATACCACGTCATGTTTAGCTATTGCATCAAAACATATTTTCCCAATATTTACATGAGAAAGAGAATGAGAAGAAAGAGGAGAAGAAAGAGAAAGAGAAAGGGGAGGGTTTAATACGGAAAAATCATCCGGAAGTTTGTTTGCATAAGGGAGAGCCTGTAGAGGATATCTATTGTTGAGCAAGGTCAAACGTTTTTGCACTTTTTCCCACCGCGACACATCCCCCGCCGGACGAGATAACTCTAAATACATTCCCATTCGCAAAAAATCGGGCGGGGCATATCTGATTCCACCACGTTGTATCGCGTGTTTCTTCAATTGGTCAAAAATGACAGTATCTATTTGCGTAATATCCGCCATCGGGATGAAATTGACAAACACTTTGTATGTCCCAAAATGCACCCCACTTTTCGCCTCCACGTCTTTGAACCCCGCAGCAAAATAAATATCGGCAAGTTCCTTGGCGTCATTGAGAGCATCCGAACTGTAAAAATCATAATCCGGAATTTCCTTGTTTAAATCGTAAAATTGGTCCTCTACAGGCAAAATATTATTAATGGCCGTACCTCCATAACACACCAATTGTTTTGATGAAATAAAATACTCTACGATTTTCAACATTCGTTGAATTTCCGGATTATGCGTATCAATCGGTGGATTATGTTTCGTTTCCGCCTCGTCAATCGCCTTACGCAATATAGCCAATTCACAATCTTCAAACGTTTCCGTATCTTCACACGTCTTTTTACATTCAGTGTCCGTCCTCTTACAAAACAATAAGCGTTTCGTTAACCTTCTTTTCTTGCCCCGTCTTCTTTGATCCCTCTTTTTTTTCTGATCCATTTTTTTTTAAACCAAATTTTCGTTGTTCTATTTTTTTCTTTCTTTCTTTCTTTCTTTTGCTTTATTCTTTTTCCAGAAAAAAAAATTCCAGGATTTTTTAAGTATAAAAGAGAGAGAGAGACAGACAGAAGATATATAGAAGAGAGAGAAGAAAAAAAAAATGCAAATCATCCAATTCTTTTTGTTTTTATCATCCTCCTTTATGTATTGGTTAGGATCATGTTCAGATCCCGAATGTCCTGAAACAACCTCCAAAAAAAATCAAATGCGCGAATATTTGGATACAATCCAAAAATTGAAAATCAATCGGCGTCCGGCCTATAGGACACCCAATTCATCATTGAAAGGTAGATTGAGGTTGATGCAATATAATGTGGAATGGTTATTTGTGGACTATTACGAATCGTCGGATTGTCCAGGGAACGGGTGTACATGGAAAAACGAAACCGCGGCAATGACCCATTTGAAAGTGGTGGCGGACACCGTCGCCAAATTAAATCCAGACATTTTGAATTTAGCAGAAGTCGAAGGTTGTGACGAATTAAATCTCTTGGCAGAAAACATCCATGCGATTCAAGAGGATAATGGATGGATTGATTCGGAATCTTATACCCCCCTCCTAAAACGCGGTCAAGATTCCTCTACAGGCCAAAACGTGGGAATGTTAACTAAAATAACGCCCTCCGTCCCATTAACCCGCACAGACGCCCGAGCAAAATATCCTGTAGAGTATAGCGCTTGTGGGTATACCGGCGAAGCCGGTGACACGGGGGTTTCCAAAAATTACATTACCGAATTTATATTGCCCACCACGTATCGCAATTCAGGAATTATGAATGAGGACATGAATAATGATGACGGTATTGAGATTATAACGAATGCAAACGAAGCAGGGGGGTTGCCTGTAGCAATGATATCTGCCCATTTGTTAGCCAATCCCAACGATCCTGAACGTTGTGCGAAACGCGAAGCCCAAGCAGTCGTCCTACAGGCAACCATCGCAAATTATACCCGTAGGGGATATGAAATTGTGTTAATCGGCGATTTAAATGATTATGATGACCAAATAAAAGATGTCAATACCAATGTCCCCCTGTCCATGACGCTGGATATATTAAAAGGAACCCGCGGACCAGAAACGGGGGCGTATCAATTATATAGCGTTGCTGGATATATTCCCCGCGAAGAACGTTTTACCGATTGGTACGATTTTGACGGGAATTGCCGCGCTCAACTAAATGAATTTTCCATGATTGATCATATTTTGGTTTCCCGACCGTTATTTAAGAAAATTGAACAAGTGTTTATATATCACGGCTACAAGGAATTTTGCGCCAAATACGAATCCGATCATTTTCCTGTCGTCGTTGATTTTGTTTTATAAAAAATATATTTTTCATTTCATTTCATTTTGTTTCAATGTATACCAGTATAACTAAAAATAAAAATAAAATGAAATAAAATGAAAATAATTATTATGATTTAGGGGTAAAAGCAAGACGAATTTTGGTTGTATCATCTGTGTAGTAAGTAAAAAAATCTGAACCCATGGTTATTTTAAAGTTGTTGTCTATTTTTTGAAAACAGATCCCGACAAAATTAATATTGCCAAAGTGTCCGGTGTAGCTAGGATTATTAATATTTATATTTACAGGGGAAACACCATGTGATGGTAGTATCATGCCCATTTTGTTAGTAGGTGTATTCAGCGAAGACAGTTCGTCAATTCGTTTGATAATAACATAATTTTCAGCGGTATTTTCCGTCCCGGAATATAATGCAATACATTCTTTCATTTTGTCTGGAAAAGGATAATTATTTTCAGCGATGATGATGATTTTACCCGTTAACGCCGATAATTTAATACCATTTATCAATATTTCTTGGGTTGGTTTATTTTTAGTATTACCACTTAGATCTGTATATGTTTTTATATAACCAGTAATTAACTTGTTATCCGAAATATCAGACGGTTTATAAAGACTACCGCTGATGTCAACTAATTTTGTTTTGATTTTTTCAATGGCTTCCGCGTTATTAGTACGGAATCGAAGATGCAATATCATTGGGTCCGTGTTTTCGACGGTATATTTATTTTGAATATAGTCAACAACATCATTAAATGGGATATGATTGGTGGATTCCTTGTAGAGATGACTTGAATGACTGGATGTTGCCACTACAGGTATATTATTGATAGAATAGATTTCCATATCCATACATCGTATACCGTCGGCAATAGGTCTATCCATAGCGCAAGTAGAGACATAATCCATTGAATAATCCCCCACCGCACAACAGTTGTATGCGGTCATAATACGACAATCTTTCAAACATTTTACATCATTGATTTTAACGGTTGGATTGGAACCTTTTATTTTCGCATTTGCGTCGTTCAGATGCGTGATGGTGATTTTTCCATCTGCATCATAAACGTCATAAGCGTCTTTGATATCTTTACAATTGGCGTGTTTTTCGTAATACCGAGATCGTATGACGCTGAAAAGAATAATAATAAATAAACAAAATAAAAGGAGCCATCGGTTCATAAATAAGAAATGCATTGACGCACTAATCGCATTTTCAGCAAAAGACATCTTTTTTTTTTATTCTAACGTTTTTTTTTTGTTATTTTTTTCTTTTATATTTTATTTTTTTTTAATATACCTTTTTTTTATATTATAAAATATAGAGAAGAATATATAAAGAAGAATATATATAGAGAGAAGAATATATATAAGAGAAAAATAATATATAACAGAGTAGAGGTAGAAGAATATAGAAAAAAAAATGGGAGGAGGATATCTAAATATAATAGCAATGGGGAATCAAAACGTATATTTGAATGGTAATCCAGATACGAGTTTTTTCTCGGTGACTTATTCGAAATACACGAATTTCGGATTACAAAAATTTAGAATTGATTACGACGGGTTGAAAACGCTCAGATTGAATGAGTCAAGTCCGTTCACGTTTAAAATTAAACGTTATGCGGATTTATTGATGGACACTTATTTGGTGTTAACGCTCCCCCACGTGTGGAGTCCAATCATTCCACCTGCCCAATATACGGACAAATGGGCCCCTTATGAATTCCGCTGGATAAAAAACATCGGGACAGAAATAATCGAGAAAATATCGGTCACCTGTGGAGCATCAACCCTACAGGAATACACTGGAAAATACATACAAGCGGTGGTGAATCGCGATTTCACCCAAGAAAAACGCGCATTATTTAACAAAATGACGGGGAATGTGCCGGAATTGTATGATCCGGCGAATGCGGAAACCCGTACAAATCAATATCCAAATGCGTTTTTCGTAAATAATGCATTGGGTGCGGAGCCGTCGATACGTGGTCGTAAATTGTATATTCCATTGAATTTGTGGTTTACGTTGAATTCGAGGATGGCGTTTCCGTTGTGTGCGCTCCAATTTAACGAATTGACGATTAATATAACCCTCCGTCCGTTGGCAGAATTAATACAAGTGCGCGACGTGAGGGACGCGACAAACGGGTATCCATATATCAAACCGGATTTCAATGTGAACGAATTCCAAATGTACCGTTTTTTGCAGACTCCCCCATCGATAGATACGAACAATTTGGAAGCGTATCAAGACAGAAGGGTGATGTGGAATGCAGATATTCACCTACAGGCCACCCAATGTTTTTTGTCTGACGATGAGAAACGTTATTTCGCGACGACGGACCACGAATATTTGATCAAGGAAATATACCAATACAATTTTTTCAATATCCAGGGGGCTAAACGTCAAGAATTAAAATCGTTAGGAATGGTTTCAAGTTGGGTCATTTATTTCCAACGCAATGATGTCAATATGCGCAATGAATGGTCAAATTATACAAATTGGCCCTATGATTTCAAACCGCACGATATCATAAGCCCGATCGGGGAATTGCCTGTAGATGACACGACAGGACAGGGTTTTTTATTTGATGTGGAAGATTGGGTAAATCACCAATATTTACCTCAACAACGTCGGGTGGGGCCAGGTATGAATCCAGACGGGTCCTATACAGGCCACATGATCACGGGGACATATACCCCGGAAAATGAAAAAGAGATTTTACAAACAATGGCGATTTTATTTGAAGGCATGTATAGGGAAACCGAAATGGACGCGGGATTATTGAAATATACGGAAAGTTACGCAAAATCACGAGGTCAAATGGACGGGATGTATTATTACAATTTTTGTTTGTCGTCTGATCAACACAATATCAATCCTACAGGCGCAATCAATATGAGTAAATTTAAGAATATCGAATTGGAATTTTCCACTTATTTACCTCCAATCGATCCGGATGCCGAATTTTTAATTGTTTGTGATCCAACGACGGGTCAGCCTGTAGGAACCAGCAAAGTTTCATACAGACTTTATATTTACAATTATAACATGACCGTTATTGAAGAACGCTATAATATATTACGTTTTGTCAGTGGAAATTGCGCTTTGGCATTCGCACGCTAATAACGCTTGTTGCTCGCTAAACGCTTTACACATTTTTTTATTTTATTTGGGATGATATAATAAAATAAAATAAAAAACATTAAAAAAAAATATATATTGAATTATATAAATTAGAATCAGAATCAGAATCAGGAAAAAAAAGGACCAAAACATATATATTTATGGCAACAACAACAGTAACAAATAATAATAATACCCTTACAGGGAGTTTGCCAGTAGGAGCCAACAGTAATAATATGACAATGGGTTCGCCTGTGTTGGCAGATTCAAAGAAGACGACGTTAACAGATTCAAAAAAAACGTTGACGGAAGAAGATGCGGAAATAGATGCGGACGGGACAATACCTGAAAAAGAGAAGAAGGAAAAGAAACAGGGGATCAGGTGGGCGAAATTTCTGGATCAAGTGATCCGGTATACGATTCTTTTGTTTGTGTCGTTGTGGGTGGCATTCAATTTCACTTATTTTTTTGAACACGGTGATCCGGACGCGATATCGCAACAATTCAAAGCGGAATGGGCGGAACAATCGAGTGATTGGATAGTGATTAAATATTTGAAGAAACTATATGTCGACAGTATCAACACGAATTATGAATATTTTTTGGTGCCATTTTCGGAATTTTCGCAGAAATACATGAATGAACATGGACTGTTTTTCATGGTGATGTTGGTTTCGCTATTTTTAGGAAGATATGCCCTCTACTTGCTTTTCTTTATTTGCGCCGCAACAGTGTTTTTCCAATTAATGGTGAAAACGTTTATGAATCTCTTTTTCGAGGGGGAACGCAGTATTTTCTTTTTTTATGGGATATTGAAATTTCCCTATGGATTCTTTTGGTTTCTCCTACTTGCATTAACCAACGGTTTCTTTTTCATTAATATTGGTATGGGTGTCCGATTATTTATGGATTGGATCCGCATTTTATTCATGAGCATTTTAACCATTCCGTCAGTGGATTTCACTGAAGCGGACAATGCATTAAGTCAATTCAAACAATTGATGTTTGGCAAATTCAATTTAGTCATGCAAGGAATTTATGATTACAAAGTCTTCATCAGTTTCGTTTTGTGGTTAATTCTTGTAGGAACAGCATTAAGTGCAACCCTCAATGATATGGCCGGTAAAGGAATCATCATTGGCGGTTTAATGATCATTATGGCTGCTTTAGGATTCATTATCAAAAAAAAATTGTTTTCTGAAGAAGCAGCAATTCCTGGATTTTAAAAAAAAACACAAAAACAACGAAAAGAAGAAAAAAAAACAAATTTAAAGCGGGTTTGATTTGTTTTTTTTAATTTCAAAAGTTAAAGAAATAGAAATCGAAATCAAAAATATTTTTTTTTGAAAAAAAAGCGGGGATAAAAAATGGGACATAAGAAAAATAATAATAATAGTGGAACAAAGAAAAAGGGGGCGACACAGGAGTTGCCGATGGTGTCGATATGTACGCCGACATTTAACAGGAGGCCGTTTATACCGATGATGTTGGAGTGTTTTCGTCACCAGACGTATCCGCGTAGTAGGTTGGAGTGGATTATAGTGGATGACGGGACGGATTCGATCAAGGATTTGATAGAGGAGGCGACGGATTTGAAGCCTTTTATTAAATATTATTATTTCCCGCAAAAAATGACGTTGGGTAAAAAACGTAATTTGATGCATGAAAATACGAGGGGGAGTATCATTGTGTATATGGACGACGACGATTATTATCCTCCGGAACGTGTGGAACATGCAGTAAAGACATTGCGTGCGAATCCGAAAGCGATGTGTGCGGGGTCGAGTGAAATGTATATTTATTTTAAACATTTGCATAAAATGGTGCAATTTGGTCCTTACGGGCCAAATCATGCGACGGCGGCGACATTTGCATTTCGTAAAGAATTGTTGTTGAGTTCTGCCTACGAGGATACTGCGTCATTGGCGGAAGAAAAGGCGTTTTTAAGGGATTATACAGTGCCGTTTGTGCAATTGGATCCATTTAAGACCATATTGGTATTTTCGCATGTACAGAACACATTTGACAAGAAAAAGTTGTTGGAAAATCCGCATCCGCAATTTGTGAAATATTCGAACCGTTCCATTGACGACGATTTCAAAGTACCTGAGAAAATCAAGAAATATTTTTTGGAGGATATTGATGCCGCATTAGATGCATATAAACCTGGGGATCCATCAATGAAACCAGATGTATTGAAACAATTGGTGGATATTGAATCGTCGCGCAAAAAAATCGAAGAAGAATTGAAAATGCAACAATCACCTCAGCAGCAACAACAACAGCAGCAGATATTTATTGATCGGGGAAATGGTGAAAGAATTCCATTAACGAGTGAACAAATCGTTGAATTAATCACTGGATTACAAAATCAAGTCAAAGAATTAACACAAAAAATACAAATATTAACCGCAAATAATAATAATAAGAATTAACAAAAAAAAATATATATAAACAATTTATTATAACTAACAAAAAATTAAAGAATTTAATTATAATAAATCAAAAAAAAAATTATATTAGGAAAAAAACTATGATTGCTGAAGAAGAAATAAAGGGAGAGGAAGAAATAAAGGGAGAGGAAGAAGAGGAAGTAAAAGAGGAGGAAGAGGAAGAGGAAGAAGTAAAGGAAGTGAAAGAGGAGGAAGTAAAGGGACAAGAAGAAGTGAAAGAGGAAGTAAAGAAAGGGGAAGAAGTAAAGAAGGGACAAGAAGAAGTGAAAGTACCAGATTGTATAGTCTTGCCATCATTTTCATTTCCATTTTTATCTTTTTTTACTTTTGGGGAAAAAAAGAAAGAAATTATTGAAACGGAAAAAGTAGACATAACTATTTAGGAGGAGGAGGAGGTAACTTTTTTGCTTTTTTTGATTTTCTTTGTATTTGAGATGGTGAAATATTTGTTTTTGATTCAGTCATGTTATTATCATTTGATTGTCTTTTTCTTTTAGTTTTATTGTTATTGTTATTGTTTTGAGATGGTGAAATATTTGTTTTTGATTCAGCTATATCCATATTATTGTTGTTATCATTTATTGATTCGTCTATATCCATATTATTGTCATTGGTTTCGGATAACTCCTGATTATGTTTACTGTCAGGAGTATTTGTTTTATTTTGTGCGCATTTTGGTATAGGCTTTCCCTTTTTAGTAATTTTTGTTTCGAACTTATCAACAATATCTGGATGAGTTTTACATAATTCTGTTCGATCTACATCCCTCTTATTATTTTTATTACCAAATACATAAACAACTTTACCTTCCTTACCACGCTCTTTTAATCTTCTGAATATTTGTAATGGTCCATCATCCGATTCTTCAATATTATTGTTATTTGTATTAATATCAAATTTTTGTTCGTTTGATTTGGATTTTTTTCCTTTTGGTTTTTCTGATTTTGATTCTGGTTCTGGTTCTTTTGCTTCTGTATTTGCTTCTTCTTGTTGATAATTGTCATTGTTCACATGTTCAACATCAATCATTTTATCATTGGTTTGAGTATTTTTTTTTGTTGAGAAAGAAGACGAAAATAGATAATACATCGACATAAATATGGCACCAACACCTGGAAGTAATAAATAACTATTTGATTTTGATGATGGTTCTTTTTCTGCTTCTTTTTGTTGTTGTTCTAGTTCTTGCATACTATTATTTAATAAATTATCAGCAGATAAAGCAATACACTCATTGTATTGCGGACCATCAACACATGTTTTATTGGGATGAATATGTGCTAATGCTTTAAATAAATGTTTTGAAATATTAGTCATATTAAAATTATCAATATCATTAATCACACTTTTAACATTGTCCTGATCGTAAAATTTTGTAAATGAAAATTTAGACTTGGCTAATTGACCCATTTTAAATTTGGGATGTTTTATTTCAAGATTATTATTATTTGCAGTAGAATCAGAATTATAACTTATTTTCAATTCTAAATGAAATTTGCCATTACAAACACCATCTTCACTCTTTAACTTCTCTTCACATGTATTCATTAAAGATTCTTCAATCTTTTTAGCTTCATGATTAAATGCATTAACTTGTTTTTCGAGTGTCGACAGAAACGTAGGATCCATATTTTTAAGAGAGTAAGTTGTTGAATCAGCATGTACAGATGTAGTATTTATTGCAGTGGTAATGAGGAAGAAGCGTAATAAATAGTTCATGTATTTGCCGAATCCAGCTCCACCATACATGAGTTTTTGGAATTGTTCGTTGGTGACATGTTTGACTTGTAAATGGTGCATGATATCATTAATTAGATTTTTGGTGAGTGATAAAAGAACGTATTGTAACGAAAAATAATTGCGTATATTTTCATCGGGATCGTTTGTGTATTTAATAATTTTATGTAATAATTCATCGATGTATTGAGGTGCATTCAACACCGTTTTAACAGCAAAGGCCATCATTTCTTTTTGATCGAAATGTTTACTTCTTTTCTTTGTCTTTATAGAATTGGAATTGGAATTGGAATTGGAATTGGAATTGGAATTCGATTTAGACCTAGATCTTTTGGATTTTAATGTCAACATGTTTGGAAAAAAAAAATTTTGTTTTGTTTTGTTTTTTTTTGTTTATAATAAAAAAAAAGAAAATAACTAGTAATACAATATCTAAATATAATAAATCTTTTTTTTTTCTTTTTTTTTTGTTCTCTCTCTATATGTATATGATTAACGACGTATTGTCTTCTTTTTACGAGTAAGTTTCTTCTTCTTGTTAAGTCTTTTTTTGGTTCCACCTTGCATATCAATCATTTTACGACAATTTTTAAGTGATTTTTGATTACCAACCATCGTTTTATAATTGTAATTATTTAAACATTTTTTAAAATCCTTTAGATTTTGTTGTTTGGAACAATCTTCAAGCTTTTTTTTAGTCTCCTCTGGCAATTGATTAATTTCCGCCTTACAGGCATTCATGAGATCGGATTCTGATTGAGTTTTTATTTGAGTTTGTGTTTGTGTTTGTGTTTGTGATTTGTTTTCAAGTAATTTAGGAGATGGTTGGACGGGAGATGTCGAATCTTTTTTTTTGCTTGATGAAAAATAGACGACGGAAAAAATAGCGAGACAAACCGGAATAACCACGTAAAGTATTGCATTAGATTCATCCTTTTTTTTTTGCTGCTGCTGCTGTTGTGGTTTAGTTGCTTCATCGTACTTTTCTTTTAATTTCTCATTGTAAGTTGTATCTTCTTTATTTATTTTTTCAATCAATTCATTTATCGATTTAAATAAATCATTAAAATAGGTTCCATCATACACAGGATCAACACCAAAAGTTTCAAATACATCTGATTGATCAATTCCCTTTTTTTCATAAAATTTTATGAATGTTTCATTCATTGATTCGTTATAATCATGATTAATGATAATCGAATTAAATTGTTTAATCAATTCTGGTAATTCACAAATGTTAGATTTATTCTTTTCACAATTATGATTCTTTATTGAATCATTTGTCATTTGACTTATTTCATCAATACTATAAGATGTTTCATTGTCATATCCAAAATGTATGTTTATCAAATGATTTTTACATGTATATTTAGCTTCAAATTTAAAATTTCTACCTGATATAAGATTGAGATGTTTGTTAATTGTGTTTGATGTGTCTTCAAAAAATTTTTCGATTACTCCGACCATTTGTAATTTTCCAAAATCATTCTTTATATTAGAACAAACATCAGATTCATAGTCGTAAAGTTTGTCTTTGCTTATCTTAATTTGAGGAAGAGATTTCATATTAACAAATAAAGATTTACTAACGGCAATAAAGGTAAACATGACAAGTAACAAGAATTTTAATCCATGTGTATTACCCCCAGTCATTTTTCTATAGGTTTTAATCAAACTTTTCAAATTTTTTTTCTCCTTACTTGTTTTCGCAA
>JACCDX011090155.1_pt1 | contig 53870 bp, 51 predicted proteins | sample 7449681 | NCBI WGS metagenome assembly JACCDX01 (sample SAMN15323450, study PRJNA562643) | freshwater metagenome | isolation source: river surface water | place: USA:Blue River Watershed | collected 2017-08-18
CAGCTTGTTACTGATTTGAGTGCAACTTTCAGAAAAGGAATTGATGTTTCAGAAGCTTCATTGTTCAAAAGTAATGTTAATATCAGTGGACAACTGTTTACAGATTTAAGTGCAACTTTTAGAAAAGGAATTGATGTTTCAGAAGCTTCATTGTTCAAAAGTAATGTTAATATCAGTGGACAACTGTTTACAGATTTAAGTGCAACTTTTAGAAGAGGAATTGATGTTAGTGGACTATCACAAATTAGTAGTGGACTAATTATTAATAATCCATTAAGTATAACAGATTCAACAGATGTATCTGGTATACAAACATCAATGCAGCCATTTGAAATTCGTGGAATAGGACAATTATTAGCAAATGATAGGGGTGCATTACATTTAACAGCAGGTGGTGGTACAAATATAAATAATCAATCGTATGTTAAAATCGTTGGATTTAATAGTAATATACAATATAATAATTCAATAAGACTTGGAACATCAGGCAAGGAACGAATTAAAATAGATTCATCAGGTGATATAGTATTTAATAATAACGACATAAGTACAGAAAAAAAGACAAGATTGATTCTTGGTCCATCACCTGGTAAAAATAATTATGATTATTGTTCTATGATTGAATCTGTAAATCCAAATTTAGCAAACGGCGCATCTTCTCTTAAATTTTATACACATTCAACAACAATAAATAGTGGAATGCCATCTGAACGTATGAGTATAGATGATAATGGCAATGTAACTGTTACTTCAGGAAATTGTACAGTAAATGGTGTAATTACATCTCAAAAAATAAATTTATCAAATAATGGAAGTGCATCATCTCCTGCACTATATTTTGATTCTAATACTGGATTATATAGTGATGGTGATAATCAACTCAAGATTGCAAATAATGGTGGTGATACTATAACAACTAGTGCATCAGAGATTGTATTACATAAACCAACTATTATTGATAACAGTACTACAATTAATAATAATAATTTTAAAGTAATTACAACAGATGAAATTGCTCCATTTAAGAGTAGTACTACTAATTCCTATATATATCTAGATGTACACAGAGATTCAAGTAATGTACGACTTGGTGCATGGAATTCTACTACAAATAGTACTCGTCCCTTATGTTTACAAGTTTATAATGGCGGTGGTTCTGCTGGACGTGTTGGTATTGGTATGACTAATCCAACATGTACATTAGATGTAAATGGAAATACAAGATTAGGTCAAACTGGTGCACTTACTGGTATAGGAACAAATCCTGCTCAAGGTGCTACATTACGTGTAGGTGGTGGTACAATAATTGAATCTGGAAATTTAACCCTCGATTCAGGAAATTGTACAGTAAATGGTATAATTAAAGCAAGCCCTAATACATCAAATGTAACATCCTATGTTGAAATTAAATCAGAAGTTGATGGTGGTCGAACTCCTACTATTATAATGAGGCCACATACTGGTAATTCTTATTTCACATGGTATGCATGGGATTCAATTAATAGTGGAAACCATACTGCACAAACACTTGAACTATGGGGTTATCCAACAGGTGGTGGGGATGGTCAACCTAATAATAAATTATTATCAATTAATTCATTAAATAAAACAATATTATTAAATACACCAACAACAGTAACTGGTAATTTATTTTGTACAACATCTGGCGAATTATATCAACATGGACATGATTTTCATTTAGGTTATCAAAATAACTTAAGAGGTGATACTGGACAATCAAGAGCTCTTGTTAAAGAAGTAGGTTCAAAATTAGTTATTAATTATGGTCCACAATCAGAGTCAGATAATAGAACTGATTTTAGTGGTGGTACAAGAATATATGGTAAAGCAACTAATAATAATATTAATCTTGACGGCGGTATTTCTATGGAAGGTTCTAATGTATTTATAAAACCATCAAATCCTACAGCAGAAACTGCTGTAAAAGTTGAATTAACAGATGCAAATGTATGTATTTATAAAAATGTAGATGGAACAACAAATACAAATATTACAAATACAGCGGGTGGTGCCTTGAAATTAGGAGTTGGTAATTCATCAGCTGTAAAAGGAATTACTATTAATAGTTCATATGCAACTATGAATATACCACTTACTGTTAATGATACATGTACTGCAAATAGATTTTATGTTAATCAAAATAATAGTGTTGGTACTTGTGGTTTATATTTTAAAGGATTTCCTACAGTATCATCTGAAATAGATACAGATACAGGTATATATAGTGGAGGCGATGGTCAATTATTTTTTGCAGCTAATAATGAAAATTCTGCTAAATTTGCATCATCTGGTATTGAATTATATAAAAATACAACAATAAATGGCTCATTAATTTCTCGTGTTGCAATATCTGAATTTTCAACTAGTGGTAGTACAATGGTAACAGGACACTATAATCTCGTTAATTTACCTTCAAGTGGAAGTGTGAATTTACCAAGCCCTAATATACGCGGCGATGTATGTATTGTTAAAAATATGTCAGGTTCATCAAATATTACAATTAATACTGTTGGTGTCTCTAATGGAGGAATAATATATTCTAATAAAATTAAATCATATATTTTTACAACTGTATGGAATGAATTGTAGTTTTCATATATAATTACTATTAGAAATGGCACAATATGTACCGGCTATGCTCAATAGAGAACCTGATGGTGGCATATTATATGTATTATATATTGATGGTGGAGGAAGTACTGGAAAATTAACAGTTAAAAAATTTAGTGATATAGGCAATGGTTCTTCTTTATCAACTGATATTTCACAAGAATCAAAAACATATACAATACCTTTATCTGAAACAATTAATTATAGGTATATGAATTATTGTATTGTAGGTGGTGGTGGCAATGGAGGAATTGGTTATGATGGTGGAGGTGGAGGAGGTGGTGCAGGAGAATTAATTGGTAATCCTAAACGCAGTATATTAGATAAATCAAATATTAAAAATAATCTATCATTATATAATTATTTACCTAGTGGTGATTTTACAAATGCAATATATACTTTATCACAACAATCAATAACAGTTACTATTGGTACACAAGGTAATATAACAAATATTATTAATATAAGGTCTGCAGGAGCTGGAGGGAATGGTTCTAATGGAACAGGAGGTGCTGGTGGAAAAGGTGGTGCAAATGGAAATGGGACTGAAGGTGGTAATGGTGGTGGTTCTGGACCAGATAATAGTAGATGGGGCGGAGGAGGATATGGTGGAAGTGGTGGTGGTGCTGGTGCTGGTGGTGGTGGTGGTGGTCTTGGTGATTATGGATATACTGCAAATGGCGGTGGAGGTGGAGGCGGTGCTGGTAATAATGGGACTAATGGAGGAAATGGACAAGAAGGCGGTACTATTAGTTGGGATAATGGTAATGGTGGTGGGGGTGGTACATCATCATTAGGCGGTGGTAATGGTGGTAATGGTAATTGGAGTGGTGGTGACACTGGTGGAAGAGGTGGTGGTGGTGGTGGGGGCGGTGTTGGTAATGTTAAAACAATAGGAGGGTTTAATACTGGTGGAAATGGTGGTAATGGCGATAATATAGGATATAATGGTATATATGGTGGTGGTGGTGGTGGTGCTGGTGGATATCTTACAACATATGGAATAGGTGGTTCAGGTTATGCACTACTTCATTTCTATAACTAATTTGTGTCCCTCAAATATCTCCAAACATCTCCAATTAAAGTAAATGTCTACTTCTAATCGAGTATCCCTTGATACCGACACTATACTCCTTCGACGTATATTTGCATTTCAAGGCTCAGGTAATGTCCCCGTTCCAGAAAATGGTGTCTTAACAACAGCGTCAAACGGCATTGCAACATTCGCTAATCCATTCATCACCCTATCCAATCTGGATCCCTCATTCACCAAATATCTCCCTTCTACACTCTCCACAATAAGTTCACAACTTGCCCAAGCTGCTGAAGTATCACAAGCCGAGTTTCAAGACCTTAGTTCAAATGTTAAATATATATCATCTACTCTCAGTTCATTATCAAGTAGTTATAGTTCATTTACTTCAACTACTAATACACGTCTAAATGCACTAGAAGCCAGTGGTAGTTATGTAACTAGAAGTGACCTCAGTTCTGCCATCGCAGGTGTCAATCAAAATATTAGCACACTCTCTACACAAGTTTATACTGATATCAGTGCACTATCTACTGGTATTCGTTCATATATTCTAACAAATCCTGTAGGCGCAGTATTATCTACTACATTTGATACATTTAGTACTGTTATAAATCAAAATATTTCCACACTCTCTACAACTATTAATAATTACTCAACATTTACTGTTGGTTTATCTAACTATACTAGTTCACGCATATCGGTTCTTAGTGGAACAATAGTAGAACTTTCTACATTTATTGTTGATTCTACAAGTGCATTCCAAGGCATCAGTACATTTTCTGCACAGGTATATAGTACTATTAATAATCTATCAACTACTACAAATAATGATTTATTTAGTACAACTGTAGGCATATATACACATCCTACATTATCAAATGACGGTTATATAACAGGCAGTTTTGCAGTAAAACGCAATATAGTTGCAGCAGCAGGCACAGCATTCACAGTAAATACAGGAAATGATTTTGTTGTTTTAGACAGCACAGGACAGGGTCGTGTAGGAATTCAAACTGCCGCACCTACAACTGCATTGGATGTATCAGGGATAATTAAAACACCTGCATTAACAGTACGCAATACAACTGCAACTGCGGCTGTCCCTGCTGTGCAAATCACAACAAATGGAACTGCTGCACAACTGCGTTCAGGACTGTCTGACCTGTCTGGTATCCTGACTGCTGCCAGCAAATTAGAAATAACTGCTGCTGCTGGCACAAATCCTGCTGTCACATTTGACCTGTCTTCTAACTCAACAAGTATATATACAAATTTTGAAGCAGCTTCTACAAGTCGTTTCTATTTCGATACATTATTCTCAAGAACTCCCGCTATTACTCCTACATTACGTGTGGACCCCTCTGCACAACAGGTCTTAATCGGTCGCTCAACAGCTACACAGAGTTCCAATTATTCATTGGAAATCTCTGGCGTTGCCTTCATACCTCGTATTGAAATAAATCATGCAGGCGGTGATGCAAATGTTTTCATTACATCAAATGATGGCACTAATAATGTACATGGTAGTTTAGTATGGGGTAATGCAAATGTGGATGCAACTTCACGACGTTTCTCATTTCGTGCAGGTGCAACAAGAGATGTCATGGTATTAGACGACACTGGATCAGTCGGCATTAATCAATATCCTTCACAAACACACGCTGTTGATGTATCTGGTAGAATTCGTACAAATGCTGCATATTATCATACAACAAGTGAAAATTCTATTAGAACAAATGCAGATATGGGTCTCTATGTAAATACTTCAAAATATACAGGATATACTACATTAGGTTCATACGATTGGTCTGGTTCTGCTCATAGACCGACTCTAATTGAATCTCCATTAGGTATTCTATCTAATATTGCTATTGGTCGCAAAGATGTTACATCTTATTCACTAGATGTAAGCGGTACATCACATTTTGGTGGTGCTGTTACGTTCGATTCATCCTTTAATATTAACAGCAATCTTACTGTCTCTGGCAATTCTTATTTTAATCCATATGTAGGTATTGGTACTCCTGCAAATACTGCTGCAAATCTTACTGTTGGATTAAGCGGTATTATATCAACTGGTCCTATAATTGCATCATCCAGATTGAATGTACAAGGCAATACATATATGGGTGGTGTAGGGACAGCAACAGTTCCTCTTGAAGTAGCTGGTAATACACTTGTTCGTGGTCAGATTATTACATCTAACGTAACACAGAATATTTTTGCATCTGCTGATTCAAGTGACTCCATTTATTTTCATGCCAAGAAAAGACGTATATATGGTATATCTGGCACCGGTTTTGGTAGCCTAGCATTACAAGTCGCAGATGATGGTTCTACAGGTGGCTTTCTCGGTATAGGTAATGCAAATCCAGCCTATATATTAGATGTATGTGGTTTATCACAGATTAGTAAAGGATTAATTATTAATAATCCAACAGGAAATGGTTCAGTAAATCCAGCACTAATACAGGCAGCCATACAGCCATTTGAAATTCGTGGTGCAACAATGCCTCTTACAAATGATGCAGGTATTCTACAATTAACTGGCGGTGGTGGTACAAATACATCAACACAATCCTATATTAAGTTAATTGGGTTCAATGATATTTCAGATTATAATAGGTCTATACGTATAGGTACATCAGGTACAGAGCGGATTAAAATAGATTCAACAGGAAATGTTATTATTAATCGTGTAGATTCTACAAATACATCAAGACTTGTTCTGGGTCCATCACCTGGTAATAATAATTATGATTATTGTTCTATAATTGAATCACAGGATTTATCTGCAACTGATGCACGCTCTATACTAAAATTCTATACACACAGTACACCTACTAATTTTGGAATGCCAGATGAACGCATGCGTATTGACCAAATAGGACGTGTTGGTATTTCTACAACTAGTCCACAGACAACATTAAATGTAGTGGGTACTGTTCGTTTTGACTATACAGGACAGCAAAATGCATTCTATTCACCTACATCGCTAAATACATTATTTATTGACCCGCATAACGATTTAACTGCAACATATATTGGTGCAGGCAATACAGTAACAGGTAGAAAGAATTTATGTCTTCAATTTGATAGTACAGGAGACTCTACAGGATATGTTGGAATTAATACAAACACTCCAACTGTATCACTTGATGTATCAGGTACTATATTAGCTACACAGATTCAAATGAAAAAACGCACAGGACCAAATATAGGTGAAGTTAAATTATATTATAGTGGAACGAATAATGAACGCGGTAATGTTGCAATGAATGGTCGTATAAGAATGTATGCAGAAAATACAGCATTACCAGCTGGCGAACCAGGTACAAATCTTATTAATAATATTGCAAATATTGCTTCAGAAAATACATTTTTTAATAATGGAAATAATCTTGGTATTAATACATCTTCACCACAATCAACTCTTGATGTATCGGGTACTTTGAGATTAGGTTCAGGTTCTCAAGCTGAATGTGCAATTAGTTTTAGAGACCCAACAGGAAATTATGACGCAGATACAGGTTTCTATTCTTTATCACAGGGACGTATTGGTATTGCAGGAAATGGTGCATTTATTGGCGAATTAAATTCAAATGGTTGTCTATCAATTGGAAAAACCGCAGATACTGCATATGCACTCGATATATCAGGTAATGGACGTATAAGTAATACATTAACAGTTTCAAACTATATTGAAGTTGGTACAGGAACAAAAACATCTACACATACCCCAAGTAATACTATATTTTTTGCAGGAAGTGATTCAGATTTTGATACAAATTATAAACATACAGCAATTGCTGAACGTATTTATGAAAGTAATGAACGTTCTGAATTACTGTTATTTAAAGGTAATGATCCAACACCAAATGCTGGTCCTGATAGAGTTCGAATTATAGGTAATGGAGGCATTACACTACAAACATCAAATACTTTATTATACTATTCTAAAATATCTGGTAAAATTATAGATACATCTAATATAGAATATGCAAATGATGCTTCATTCAATCTTGGTCTACATGTATCAAATGAAGGCAATGTAGGTATTCGAACAAATGCTCCAACATCATACAATGTAGAAGTTTCTGGTAATGTTAATATAAAAGGGATAATGTATAATAACGATCAATCAGGTTCATTAATACCTCGTGGTGCTATTATTATGTGGTCAGGTACATCAATACCAAATGGTTGGAACTTGTGTGATGGTACAAATGGTACTCCTGATTTACGTGACCGTTTTATTGTAGGTTCTGGTTCAACATATGCAGTTAATACAACTGGCGGTCAATCATCAGTTACATTATCAACTGCTAATATGCCAGCACATACACATGATATGTCTGATGCATATTATATTGAAAGTGTTGCTGCAGGAGGTAATTTAGGCGGTATAATTGATACAGGATTTACTAATTTAGGAGGTTCAGCTAATACAGACCAAGATAATAGATATTTATATTATCGTAATACAGCAACTGCCTCTAGAGGTAGTGGAACATCTTTCTCTATCTTACCACCATACTATGCACTTGCATTTATTATGAAAACATAATTCACTAATCATTTATTATAAACTCAACTAAATAATCTAATTTTCTCACATTAAAATTCAATTATTTATTATCTACAATTCCACCTTCCACTGTTAATCGGCCACGAATTATTACATCACCTTCAATAACCATCTTACCACCACACCACATATTCCCTGAATTCCTCATATCACCACGTATATCCATTAGTGCTTCTGGTGTTGATGTCCCTACACCTATTTGCCCCGTCTCTGTAATATGCATCGCTTCATAGGGGTTTGCACTACCTACCCACAAACGAAGAGGACACAAACTAATAACATTTGATGTATATATATTACCATATACACGAAAATCTATTTGACTATCAACTGTATTTGATAATACAACATCTGTTCCTGTGAAAGTCATAAGTGTCGCAGGTGTATCAAATGAACGTAATATATTTAAACGAACCTCCCTATTTTGAGTATTTATCATTTCAGAAAATTGTTGCACATCTGATAATCCTGTTACAGAATTCTGAACATTTTGCAATTCTACTATATTTAATACATATGGTGATGGACCCGACGACATGTTAACACAATATATATTAAATATTCTTAAACTCTCCAAGACAGTTTAAAATTTTGCTTGTCCTCATTAACAGAGTAGAAATAATATGCAAAATTCAAAAGGATATTCACAATATAAACCTTATGATGACGATGATGATGAAACATCTGATAGTGAATATGATACTGATTATTCAAGTGATTGCGATAATGATACAGTAATAGAAAATTTCGCATCCACTACTGTACAGCTCCCTATACCTCCTAATCCAGCAGATTTATATCGTAAAACAACCATAAACACACAGGATTTTGATAAATATGCACTCAAGGCATCATCTCAATTACAAACTTCTCAATTTGATATGAGTGGCGTTTCCAAAGAATCTACTGCTAATCAAATTACAAATACAAAATTATCTGTGCAATCAAGCAACCAAACCACTACAATTATGGTTACAAGTGATGATAGAGACCGTCGTGCATTTCCTCAACCTACACAAGTCACACTACATTTACCACGTTTATATCGGAATGTAACTGGTATTGATATTACACAAATTAAATTATTAACATCATTTCTATATTTTCGTAATTCAAAATATAACACATTCTTTAATGTATATGAACAGGGACGTATTAAAGTTAACGATTCTTCTGAAAATAATATTATTCAAGTAAATATACGTGAAGGCTCATATAATATTGATACTTTACTTAGTGAATTAACACGACAAATGAATAAAACACCAATTTTCTTTGATTATCCTAATGGTTTTGATGATTTCTCTCGTATATTTCCTACAAATGGTGACCTTGGCCTCAATTTCAATCAACCTGGTGATTATTTCTATGATTCATTAATTGATAAATTTGTTGAATCCCCTAATACTACTTATATTGTTACACGCTATTTTCAAAGTCGTTATGCAGGTCTTGTTAATTATTCACTCAATCAAAGTCTTAATGCATACTATTATCCTGTCTTGAAAGAAGCATTTCTGGACCCTGTAGCAATTCTATCTATCAATACTGATATATCATCAACATTATCATCAAATGAATTATATAAACATGTTGTATTTGAATTTGGTGGATTAGATGATCCCATAACACTTGAATTAATTAAATTAAATCAACAATATCTTGATGATTTCAGACAACGCAATACATTCCATTACTCTCTAGTAAACAAATATGATTGGTCATATGATAGATTCAATAATCGTATTACAGTATCATCATCCAATTTGAATACATCTATTATACGTTATATTAATAATATAACAAATCAATATTCAAATGATGCATTAAAAGATATTAGTTATACATCACTTCAATATGCAGCATTAGTAAATCAGCGTAATCAGTCAGCAGCAGTTATAACTGATATGTATAACTATTTTCAGAGTCGTTTAGCAAGTGATTTTGCAGTTAATTTTGGTAGCTATAGTTTAGAACAATTAGCCGATCCAAGTCATATTATATATATACAAAATGCACAAGATGTAAGTGGTGTATTTACACAATATTCTATTGACTATTTTAATGCACAAGGTGATGGACGAATTAAAACACCACCCAATTTTTTAGAAAAATCTACACCTATTGCTCCAAAATGGAAATTAGATACTCTTGCATCAGTATATAATACTGCGGATTTTAATATGGGTCTAAAAAATAATCCATATGATTTCACTTTATCAAATCAAATTATTACAAATACATTTTTTGTTGACCCTTCATCATATATTATTAATACTGCAAATCTAACACAAACAAACAATATAGTAACCAATATTCCTTCTACAAAATATGCTATATTTAAATTTCGTTCAGATGTTCGCCAAACAATTCAAATTGAAACTCTCTCTAAACCACTCTTCTTTCGTTATCCTGAATATAACTCCAATTTTGGTGGTGCTATTCCATATTTTTATGATAAGTTCTATTCCTATAATGATATTTCTGCAGCCGATGTTAGTGATATATCTATGCAAACAATATCAGCTGTTTTTGGTGCAACCTTTAATAGTGCAATATCTATATCAAATATATTAACTACAACTCGCATTTCAGATACACGTACAAATTCAATTCAATTCTATACATTTACTGCACCTGACTCAAGTGGTATCCCTATATTACCTGATTCATCTGGGTCTATATACACAATAAATATTCATATTTCTACAATATTATCTGCTTTTACTTCACAAATAATTGCATTTGTTTATCATGATCGCCCTGCTTTTATGGCAGATGTAAATAACATTCGTAATGAATCTCAATTACATTATATTACTTCTGTACAATCGACTACTGATTCATCATTTATTACAATTCCATTACGTGTATATTCAGGCGATAAATATTATATTATTTTACGAAGTGTTGAACAATCCATTCCAGATATTCCATATTCTATTAAAATTTACTGGCAGTCCACAAATATTACACAATTAATTAAAAACTTTGAAGGTGACCCATTACAATCAGAATCATTTGCATTTCAAGACCCTAAATTATATTTGGAACGTTATCAAAATGATGCATCTATGAATTATTATATTGCTAGAACATATGACCCTGCATTCATTCGTCTACCTTTATCTGATTCAAGCGGTATTACTGTTGATAATGTAAACCCATCTGATGACCTATTTGCTCTTACCTTTCCACCAGGTTTATCCTCTATTGGTTATGATTCAAGTGGCATTAGCAATGATTTAACGGATTATATAGTATTCGACCCAGTCAATAAAACAATTAAACATGATTTCTCTAATAATGGTGTCCTATTACAAGACCCACATACAGAATATGTGTTCCAATATTTTTCACCATATTCTATACAAAATTCATCCTATTTTTATCCATCCTCTACAAATTTCTTATCCCTACCAAATACATCATTTCGACTCCCATATACATATGGCATAGCTCCTGAAAAACGTGAATATAAGATTGTACATTATCATGATACACATTTCTTTGCTCCACATACAGCTGAAGAAGCTGTTAATATCAGCGATATTTGCAATAATATTGTAATGTTCAATCGTAATGTATACGATATTTCTGCAGCAGATTTGAGTCAATCATATGATTATTCAATTAACTCAGTATTCAACAAAAATGTCCTACAATTAGGAGAAGGTATATGTGGTATTACATTCTTACCACCAGAAGGTTGGTGGGATGTTACATCATTCACATTTAAATCCGCAAACTATAAACATGCTCCCTCTGAAAACGCCAATGAAAATATTGAATATATAGGTGTATATTCATTACGCGCAGTTTCTGGCAAAAACTCAGTAACTATTGCACTAGAAGACTCCCTTATTGCACTCAAATTACACGATTCTCATCACTATCCACCTGGTGGCCCTAATCCTACTGTTGACCCTAAATATGGTTCTTACTATGTTTTTAATAGAATTAATATTGAGGATAACATAATTACATATAATCGTCCTGATATTGTAAATCAGGGGTTCAGTGGATTTACTCCATATCCTGGAAAATTAATTAATTCTGAAGATGATTTATATACACTCCTAGCATTTGATGCCTCCAAAAATATCATTCCATTCCACATGCTCGCAGGCAGTCTTGTACCTCGTCCTGATAAATCAAGCGCTATTGTATCATCAACTTATAATGGAATATCATCTCCTACTAATACTGTTATGATTAAACCATCTGTTGACTTATCTGGTAATATAAAATATGAATCTCAATATCAACAATCACTCCCTATTGGTACACAAGTTATTAACTATTTCGATTTAGCCGATTTGTTCAAAGATTCTGAAGGTTTCTATAAATATGATATGGGTATATTAACTGGCGATTTCAATTATAGACTGCGTTCAACTGGATATATGAATGCTGGTACTTATTATTTCATGACAGGTGATATTAGTGGTAAAGATATATATGGCGATATATATAAAATAAATAATCCTGGTATTGAACCTCGTTCTTCTACATATATTAATAAATTTACTATATCTGGTTTCCCTATTAATTATAAACTCATTTGGTGGACTTCTACAACTACTAATGCATATGCAATTGTAAAGGATATATCATCTACTACATGTAATATATATACATTTAATCCTCTAATATCAAATCCTACACTGACATTTGATATGTCATTTGCAGCAGTTGATTCATCAGGAAATAATTTTGACCTTTCATTTGCCACTAAACATCGTATGCATTTCACTAATAATGGAAGTTTCTTATTATATGGCACAGTCAATAATAATGCTGCAACATCTGTATTATTTTATCACAGACCAACTGGAAATACCTCTACATTTACATTTAATAATTCAATTGAATTATTAGTTGATGCATATGTACAATGCGAAGAGGTGGAACAATATCATATATTAACAAATAAAATAGGAGTTGGTAAGATATTATATGATATATCACAAGGAGTATTAACACCAACACCAATTAAAACACGTATTTCTGAATTATTTGGTTCAGGATTATATAGTTTGCGTACAAATTCCTATGGAGTACCATTTTTTTTAACATCTGAATATAACAATCGTTATGCAAGCATCACAAGTCGCGACCCAATTGATTTAAGTTCAACTGGTTATAATTTAGATGCTCGTATGGAAGTTAATGCACAAAGTCTACAATATGATATATCTTCTTCTACATCTGAATGGAGTATTGGTACAGCTAATTCTCTATTTATACAAACACAACTAAATAGTCTTTTTACTGAACCTCCATGGGGTATTATTGGTAATACACAGATGAATGGTGATAGAAAGTATGGTATATATAATGCATGGCAAATCTTCTATCCTGTCATGAAAATTATACTAAATAAACGTGCAAATATATATAATTCTCTTGTTAATAGAATTGATATTAATCAACCAATTACTGAAAAAGTTATTCCAGAATCATATAGAACGAATATGTTCTTCTATAAGAATTATTCCACACTCTTATCTGATTTATGCGGTTCAGCTGGATGGAAATGGGGTATGGAATCAAATTATACTGCAGCTGACCAGAGCTTCAATGGATATGAATTCAATTCTTATATATATAATATTAATGTACAACCATCTCCTCCTGTTTCTGGAATTTCTGATGATTTCTATTATTTAGCTATTCGTGGCTATACTCCATCTGAAGATTTTCAAACACTCCTTCGTTGGCGTCTACCAAACAGATATGATTTTGGTCAAATTGCTCTTAATACTATTATTACTGAAATTAGTGACTCTACTATTCGCCCAGGTTTATATAACCCCAATTATTCCAAACAATTATTATCATTCAATAATTCATTCTTTATTACAAGCAGCAATTTTGGTGCAAATTCATTATCTAACTTCCCTGGAAGTAATTATACTTTTACTGGATTTGCACCATTTCATTCTACATTTACTTCCATTTATAATTCATATAGTACATCTAGTGCTGTAATTGAATCATTTAATACAAAACTTCGTACAAATGTTTTCACAAATATACAAACTTATTTCAAGAATATTCTTCCTGATTCATATTTCAATCGTACAAACCTTGGTTCATCTATACCATATAATTTATTATTCAAATCATCTATACCTAATATTGGTTCTCTTCCAAGTCTAGATCAAGAATGGGGTATTGGATGGAATCTTGGGTTTGATAAAAAAGACTATATTGATAATACTGTATATACTGCACCATCTTTCTTCAAAATCCTTGATGACTATATTTATTTACGTATTAATGAAGAATATCAAGGTATGAATAATATTGATTCTACTGGCAAAGAAAACTTAAATGAAACACATGAATCACGTGGCGCAATTAATCAATATAATGGCAAACTACTCCTTTCTGCATTTGGTAGCTATTCACAAACAATGATAAAGAATCCCATTACTTTTAATCCTCCTATTGGTAAACTAGACCGTTTGAAATTTACATGGATGGATTCAAAGGGTCAAGTTATTGATAATACTGATTGTGACTGGTCACTCGCTATTAATATTACTGAACGTGTTGAACGTGCTACAACAGATTCAACACTCATTCAAGGTAAGGTCTAAGTACTTCTTACTGCTGGCATCATTGAACCACGAACCTTCGGTGCAGGTGATGGTGCACGTGAACCCTTCACCTTTGGTGGTCTTGGTGATTTTGATGCTGATGGTGTTTGTGTTGGTGTTATTGTCGGTTCTGTACTTGGCTTTATTGGCGTTATTGATGCACTGGGTGTAATTGATGGGGTTTCTCTAGGAGTTGCTGTAGGACTCCATATATAACATTGAGGTATATCATCTACTGTATAATTCCATTTTCCACTTAACTGTGAACACTTTACTCTTATTGGGTCCTCCCCTAAATAGCCTTCTGCACAGCGAATCTCAAAGGTGCCATCATCTATAATGTTCAATATATGACCATCATTAATATCATAATATATAGTATCTGGTATTGTACATTTATTGCATTGAATTGGCGAGGCTGCAGGAGGATACCAACTACCATCAAAACTCATACAATATGATAGACCTGATGGTTCACCCCACATTCCTTCTGGACATATATATCTAATTTGGGATAGTGTAATATATTCTAATTCTGTTCCATTTAATTGTATGGGTTCACTACATTTTTTACATTTGAATTGTGGTTCTACTGGGTCTCTCCATGGTATACACGAGTCACTACAGCGCTGTGAATAATAATGATAACCACCTGGCTTATCGCAATTACCAAAACATCCTGAATTCCAACACCCCTCTGGTACATCATTCGGCTTTAATCTACATGATGGCCTTCTTGTCTCTACGTAATAACTATATTGACATTGCTCTGATACTCTTTCTAAACATAATCCTGATTCTGTCGTATTGCATTCAATGAATCGCGTATATTCACAGGGACGACTGCCATACTGTAGTTCTGCACCGACAACTTCCTCTTCTTCTTTTGAACAAGAACCTGAACATATTGAATCTGCACAAGCAACATCTTTATTACCAATGGAATAATAACCATCTTCACATTGAAATGTACATATCTGTGGTAATCTATTTGGTGGGTCACATACAAATGATGCTCCCTCTGGAATATTAATATCATATAAACATAATCCAAATGCACCCGATGATTTGCTTAAATGTCTATTAATACGCACATTTCTTGGAATCGCCTCATACTTTACTGATAATTCTCTATATGTACGGGTTATTTCATCCATTAAACTTCCATTCACTAACATCATAAAATTAAATAGAAAAAATAACATATAATTCATTTTATTATACATTTCATTTTATTTCTTTATACGCGAGTATTCTTCAGTTCTATATATACATATAATGTAAGAAGAAATATGTTATCTGTTAATTACCCTATTAACGATGATGGTGCTACTGTACCACCTGTATGTTTAAAATCACACTGGGACCCAACAGCTATGTCTAGACTTCATATACTACCTGATGCACTCACATCAGTCCCCCTATCATTTCGACCTGCTACACAGATTTGTCGTCAATATGTCACATCTGCTCCTGTTGAAACTCTGCCTGCTTCATTAACACAACTACCACTACGCAGTACTGTGTCTCCTCCTGATAGATATGCTGGTGCAATTGATAATGAATCACAACTTCGTCGTCTTGATAGACCACTTGGAACTCCTGAAGCAGCTCAATATATTCCATCAATGAATGCTAATGCACCATTATTCTCACAGCAATCATATGTGCCCTCCCGGATTTCTAATATACATTCTATATCTGAATTGGAATTCCCACGATTATTAATGCGTTCTGACAATGCTCCAGCTGGCTATGCATGCCGTGAAGCAGAAGATAGCAAGGCTATTGCACTTGAAAAAATCAATATTCAAAATGGTAAAATGTTCAATTACTCAACTAAATATGTTAAATATGTCTAGTATGTATCTTAAATATCGTTCAATATATCTATAGCAATATGACATCTCCACTATTTGATAAATGGTCACAATCAATACAATTACAACATAATCTATATTTTGAGAATGAATTATATGTTGCCTGTTTACTTCTACAAGGTGCATCTGAAGGTGTTGCCGAACGTGGTACTGAACGACACAATTTGAATTCTATTTATTGGAATGATACACATGAAACTATCTCTTTTGCTGCATTGGGTAGTGTATTAGGGTGTACATATACTACAGGTATTATTCTAAGCAACCCAGCTTTCTGGGAAGCATTTGATGAATTTGTTGTGACAGGTGCTATAGAGCCATTAGAGGCATTTGAGGAGAAACTGCTTGAATTCTATACTTCAACTTCCACTTTTTATAAATTACTTCATTCTGAAGTAGTGCAGGCAGATACTACACAGCAGGAAGAAAGCAGTGGACAGCTGCCAGCACAGGAGGAAGCTGTACAGGAGACAGATGTACAGTCAGGTGAACCAGCACAGCAGCCAATAAAGAGACGAACATTTCATCAAACAAAACGAATTCATGGAAGACGTGCAATAACGCCCATACGTTCTGGTCGTCATAAAACTCCAAAGAATCATAAAAATAAATCTAATAAATAAAGATGCAACAATTCGCATATAATTCTATACAAACATCTATTAATGGTAATAAAAGACGCTTGTATACTGTTAAAGTAAGAAATAATAAAGGTTCCAAAACCGTTGAAGATTTTATAAAAAATAAGAAAGTTGCAAAAAAGACAATTAAATTAACTAGAAAAGAAGTTAAAAATATTAAACAACGTAAATTCATGCCCGGTTTATGGATACCATGTATTAAATCATGCAATAAACAATGTGACAACTTATAGTCTTTTAATTATTATTAGCTATTAAATGTTATTACAAATTTTAGCGATAGTTGCAGTATTATTCTTCATATCTGTAATATTCTATAAATATAATCCAGTATCTCTCTCAGATATTCGTCTTATTCAACTTGAATGGGAACAAATTGATACATGGCCTGAACTTCGTACAGAAAATCAACCTGTCATTATTCGTGGTGCTCCTACTGGCAATAGTCCTGTATGGACTTCTGCCGATTTAGAAACACGCAATATAGAGGATATTCATGTACAATATGGAACTGCAACTGCATATAATACTGCAAATTTTCATTTTGTGACAAAATGGGTAAATACCTGGCTGCCAAAATCTTTTCATTCATCACCAGTTCTAGAAAAAATACTTCCTGTTTCTACACAAGCCATTACAGGTCAACAAGTCATTAATAAAACAACTGCATCATGGACAAATATTATGCCAACAGACTCTACATTAATTGTTTCGATTGCAAATCCATCATGTGAAGAATTTCTACCAACCAATTGGCGCAATAAAGAAAATCAATATTTCTTTACATCTCTCAGTAAATTCGATACTCCCTTTGTTGGTGAAATTAAATATATAGATATTAAACTGCGCCCTGGTACTGTACTATCTATACCATGTCATTGGTTTTTCAGTATACAATCTGAAGATGATGCTCCACATATTATTATTTCTGAATGTCATACACCCGTATCTTATTTTGCATCTAAAATTCTAAATAGAAATTAAAGATGGTTCGTTCATATACACGGCGAAAAAAAAGAGGTGGTGCGGCTCCTAAATTAGCAGGACAAGGTACATATGGATGTGGATTTATGCCATCCTTATCATGTTCATATAATACTTCTGAACGACAGAATACATTTAGTAAATTAATGATTAATAATACTAGTCCTAAAAAAAATAATACTGTTTCTAAAAAAAATAATGCGATTAATAATACTGCTTCTAAAAAAAGTAGTGTAATTAATGAAATTGATAAAATATATAAATTACGTATAATTGATCCTACATTTAAATATTCACTATATCCTTCTATAGATGAAGACATATCAGGTAATCCAAATACATTTAAAGTAAGAAAAACAACATTCAAAAAATGTCGCCCTAGACAAAATAATATTAATAAATATCAAGAGGAAATTTCAAAATGCAAGCATGTTACACAACCTATTAACCCAGCGCACTATATTATATTACAATCAAAATATGGTGGTGAATCATTATTTGATTATATTAATAAACCGAACACTGAATTTAATATCTTAAAATTAATAGATTTATTATTATCTATTGAAAATTTATTTGAAGGTCTTGTAAAGTTCCATCAAAACTATTTCTATCATATGGATATCAAATTGGATAATATTGTAATTAAAGATTTGAAGACTCGTTTCATTGATTTTGGTATTTCCATTGATTTAAAAGATGAAAATGATAAAGTTTATACTTCTACATATAATCAACCATACTTTGTATGGCCATTCGAATTATATTTTCATAATATAGATATTATAACATTTCCTACATATAAAGTTAAACCAGTTCTAAATGATTTTTTTAAAAATGCTCTTAATTATAATATAGATACACATCTAATTGCACGTAATAACTATATGGATAATGGTCGATATATATATAATAATACTATTGCATATTCTATATTAGATTCGATTAAGACTGAAGAACCTGCATATTATTTTGAAAAAACAGACATATATTCAATGGGTCTTATATTAAACGCAATTATATATAAAATTACAGGTGTTATTTTATTCTATAAATTAGATACAGATGGCAATCGAATAGATATTCCTGCAATATTAGTTCCAAATATAAAATCATTTGTTGAAATGGATTCTCCTTCAACTAGTACCATTCCTAACATAGAGCTTATTAGAACATTTATTGCAAAAGGAGGCTTTGATATATTGCTCTTTGCAAATAAATTAGTATCCTTTGACCCACGTAATCGCTATTCAACAATTGAAGCATATACACAGTACAAACGACTCTGTGATAATTTAAGAAGGAATAAAGTAGCTATTATTAATTTAACACCATTGCCAAAAAATAATCAAAGTATTGTGTCCAAAGTTGTAAATACTGTTAGCAGTTTTTTTAAACAATCATCACCTCCACCTCCTCCTATGCCACCCATAGCATTGATGCAACCTTCTAAAAATCATGTAGCTATTAATGTTAATTAAAATAAAAAATTGAATCATATTGCTGTACCTGTGAAACCTGCACGTTTGCCTGGAAAACGTTATTCTAAACCATAAATAATGATGTTTAACTGGAAAGACTGGTTTGATACTCAAGACAATATTAATGCAATAAAGTCTCGTCTAATTTCAATTATTAATAATGAAGAATTAGAACCACATATCTATTATTTTGATGGCCCGCCATCTACTGGTAAAAAGACATTCATGTATATTATACAAAACCTATTGTTTGATAAAAATATTAAAATTATAACTCAACCACTAGACACCCATTTTATTGAACCACATATACACACATATTTCATTCTAAATCTAACACTATCCCCAATTCCACATACACTACCATATACTAAAATCTTCTTCTGGAAACAATTCACAAATACAAATAGAAATTTCAATAAGCTTCGCATTAAAAGTGAATCATGGATTGAATCGATTGCAGATACTCTACGTTCAGATATTGGACTCCCTGTGCTTAGTATACCATGTCCCAGTCCACTTTCAAGACAATCATCCTATGGTTCATGCGATTCCTATGGTGCATTTGTAACTTCACTACCATCCCCTAAATATATAAAGTAGTTATTATACAAATATAATAATGAATCCAGAAATTATAATACTTACATTTGCTGTAGGTGGCGATTATAAACGCGACCTAGAACAATGCTTCAAATCCAAAGAACAATATGCTGCTAAACATAATTATACATATATACAAGGAGGCAATGAATGGTGGGACCGTTCTCGACCTATTGCATGGTCCAAAATCCCATTTTTACTGTCTGAACTTCGCAAAAATTGTGATAAAAACTGTGTCATTTGGCTGTCAGATGCTGATGTACTACTGACTAACATGGAACTGTCTGTCGAATCACATATACTGCCTGTATTCCCTGTCAACAAATCACTGCTTTGGTGCCGTGATTCCTGCGGTAATTGGAATTCTGGTAATATATTTATAAGACCAAATAAATGGTCTATTGATTTCTTTGAAAGAGTATGGAATTATACTGAAGCACTCTATCATATATGGTGGGAGAATAAGGCGATGATAGATTTGCTTGCAGCACCTGATGCAGATACAGACAGACAGCATACAGTTTTTTTGACAGACAGTCGCAGGTTTAATTCATATATACAATGCGCAGCAGGACAGGAGATATGGCAGCCAGGAGATTTCCTTGTACATTTTGCAGGTATTTATGATTCAAAAACAATTAAACATCATGTAGGTATTATTGAAGAATCTATTAAAAATAATACTTTAATAAAACCGATTAAAGTACATCCAGCAAAGAATGATGAATATGCAGCAACATTTTTACCTGCTATTAATTAAATATGGTTGCAAAAAATCTGGTGTTAATTGACTCCCGCTTACCAGATATAAGTGGACTTACGAACTCTTTAACTGCATCAACTGATTATATAGTATTTAATTATTATACAAAAACTCTTACAGAACTCTATACTGATATTAGTAATTTGGCAACAACGAACAATGCTACATATACTAATATTGCACTTGCACAAGACCTACGATACGAACGGTCTTTGTCAATAGTTAATTTAAGTGATACAGAGGCTGTTATAATTGATATGAATAATCCTGAAGCTATTATAACTGATACATCATCTTTCTCACGTCTCAAGACATTTCTTACAAATCTTCACATACATATAGGCACAACCTCTTTTAATTTCCTTACATGCAATTTATATAATATCCCAAATGTACCTGTAATTTTATCATCATTGCAAAATGATACAGGTGTAACTCTTCGTGCATCAAATGATTTAACTGGAAGCACTACATTAAAAATTGGAAATTATCGTATGGAATCTGACGGAATTGATATATCAGGTACATTTTTTACTTCTAATATTGATAACTATACTCATTTATTTATAATGGATTGGTTCAATAATAATCAATATGTTGATGCAAGTAAAAATATTGTAGGTACACAATTTGCATTTGCTACAAAAGATATTTCAGGACGTGTATGGGCATGGGGTGATACAAATAATGGCGGTGCAGGACCAGATTCTAAAACTGCTGCAACACCCGTAAATCTATCAGGCGTCATTATAAATGAATTATATTCAACAATTGCTGCATTTGCTGCAAGAGATAATTCAGGTAATATGTGGGTATGGGGTAACTCAACATATGGTGGTTCCTCTGTTGCAAAAACAGCAGACAAATTAAATATAACAGCACCCATTACAACAATAATAGGTAATTCACTTTCATTTGCTGCACTAGATGCATCAGGTAAAGTATGGAATTGGAGTTTTGGTACACTAACAACATCGTCAAATAATACTAATGGAATGTCTGGAGAAACAATTATATCACTATATTCATGCTCTCGTGGATTTGCCGCTCTAAGTTCTACAGGAAAAGTATGGACATGGGGTGATATAGATGGTTCAAGTGGTATATCTAATGTAACAACTGCATATGTTCCAATTAATTTGCCATCTACAATTGTAAAAGTATATGCATCAAATTATGCATTTGCCGCCCTAACATCAAGTAATAAAATATGGGCGTGGGGAAATACACAGTATGGAGGCCTTGGCGGTGCTACTAATACAGCAGGACAGATATCTAATCCAGCATTAAATATTAAAGAAGTATATGCAGGTGGTTTTGCATTTGCAGCAATCACATTAAGCGGTGAAATATTACAAGCAACCGTTTGGGGTGAACAATTTGAAGGCGGTGCATTATCTTCCACAAATACTCTACAACTACCTCCATTACCTTTAACAAATATTACTTCAATTGCATCAAATAATGGTGCATTTACAGCAATAGATATATCAGGACGATTAGCATCATGGGGTAACCCAATTGCAGGAAGTGGTACAGGTACAGCCTTTAGAGCAGTTATACCATTCAATATGCCAAGTGGTATGCAACAATTATATGGGTATTTTAATTCATTTGCTGCAATTGATGCATCTAGTTATGTGCGTTCATGGGGAAGTCCATTAGTAGGCGGCACAAATGGTGCATCTCCAATTGATATTTCCAGAACAGTTATTGATGCAGTTTATAGCAATACTCAAAGTTTTGCTGTAATTGATACATCTGCACGAGTATGGGCATGGGGCGATGTTTCAAGTGGTGGAGCAGGCCCAAGTACATTAAGAGCAGCAACTCCTATTGGTCTTCCAACTGGAATTGTTAAAATATATTCAACACGATATGCATATGCAGCAATTGATTCTACAGGTCATATATGGACATGGGGCAATACATCATATGGTGGTACAGGTTCTGATACAAAAACGGCAGCAATACCCGCAAATATGGCAGATGTAATTATACCAGTACCACCTGCGCCTGAACCTCCTACGCCACCAACACCAGAACCTCCACAAACCATAATAGATATTCTGAATAATCTTTCACAAAAGAATCGACCTGCATCTGAAGAAGATAATCGTATAGTTGGACGTATATTATCAGGTGAACGAAATTTCACAAGTTATTCCGATTATAACTATCGTATGATTGCTGCAAATATTGGCGCCTCCTGCAACTGTTAAAATATATATGCGTATTATATAGAAATGGCTAATACTCGTAAAACTCGCAAACATCGTAAACAAGAAGGTGGTGCTAAGCTCCCTGCAACTGGTAGCAAGGCCCAAGTATACCATGGCACTGCCCGTCATACTGCTGGTGGTTTAACCAAGAAAGACTTAATGAAAACCAAATCCGGTCGTATTGTCAGCAAGAAGCAACATGCAGCTGGCCTCAAAGCCATTAAGCGTCTACGTAAGCTAGGTTACACCGCCAAGAAAGGCACCTTCAAACTCTTCAAGAAGATGAAGAAGGGTAAGGGCCAAAAGGGCGGTCACATGGCCGATGTTGACCTAAGTGGTAATGAACAATAAGCGCGCATCAAATAACTTTAATATATATAAATAATGTAAATGATATATTATTTATATATTATTCATCTATATTTGTTGAATAGGATAACATTGTATGAGTTATATACATATTTGTACACAAAAAAATTGAACAAATATCCTCTTAAAAATGAAGTAATAGCTACAACTAATAGCGAAGAAATGGATTATAAACAACCCATTATAGATGCATTAACAATTATGCAGAATAAAGAGGCAGCTACACCTGGTGGTCACTTCAAATCTCGTGCATATTCCAAAGTTATTAAACAATTATCTGCTTATAAAGACCCAATTCAATCTATGAAAGATATTGCATCATTTGATGGAATTGGTGAAAAGATTCATGCAAAGATTGTAGAAATTATTGATACAGGTAAACTCGCCGCCGCTGAAAGAGCACTCGCCGACCCACGCACCAATATTATTAATAGATTTAAAGATATCCATGGTGTTGGTACAGCAAAAGCAGTTGAATTAATTGATGAATATGGGGTTGAAACTATTGATGACCTTCGTAGAATGCGACCAATACCACTTAATAATACTCAATTAAAAGGTCTGAAATATTATGAATGCTTTCTTGAACGTATACCTCGCAATGAAATGCAACAACATGAACAAATTATCCTTGATACTATACATTCTATTGAAGCACCTCTTGAAGCATCTATTGTAGGAAGTTATCGACGTGGTGCAGAAACAAGTGGTGATATTGATGTAATTGTAAAGGTCCCCGCTGAAGTATCTGATATTGATTTCCTAGAAATTATTGTACAGAATCTCAGAAAAAAGAAATATATTATTGATGATTTGGCTCAAGGTAGTAAGAAATATATGGGTGTTTCCTCAATATCAGGAGGAACTCCTAGACGTCTTGATATAATGGTCACAAATGAAAAAACGTATCCATTTGCCCTCTATTATTTCACAGGTTCTGATAAATTCAATATTGCTGTACGTAATTATGCATTAGAGAAAGGATATACATTGAATGAATATGCTTTAACGCCCCTTAATGATGATGTTAAACCTGTGACGAAAATTAAAGAGGAACGTGATATCTTTCGATTTCTTAAAATAGAATATGTTGAACCATCTTCACGAATCGATGCATCATCCATCAAGCCTGTTCGAGTCCTGCGAATCATTCGTCAAAAAAAATTTGATTAATTACGATAAATATTTATTTTTGTATATGTCACAGAGAAGCAATAAACTACAAAATGAATGTCCTCAGGGATTTTAATCCAGTTCTATTCACTATTTTGGATGAACCTGTTAGACAACTAAGCAAGAGACAACTAGATAAAATACTAGATAAATTTATTCGACTAAATAATTTTGATATAACTGAAAATAATATTAGATATATTGACTGTACATCTAATATTATGTATGAACTGACAGGACTAACAGAACCATATATTCTATATAGAGGGAATGTTAGAGAAAATGAATGGTGGGATTTTCTTACAATTATATACAAGAAATGGAAACTCTAACGCCCTGTTGAACCAAAACCTCCCTCACCACGTGTAGTATTCATATCCACACTATCCACAATTTCTACTTGCAAAGGTAATAGAGATGGATGACATAGTTGAAAAGTGCGCTCACCACGCCAAATTTCAAAGGGTTTATTATCTGTATTATGCACCCATACTTTTATTGTACCACGATAGCCATTATCAATAATACCTACTGAATTTGCCATACGTAGATGTGTTTTACCAATAGAAGAACGAGGATATACATAATAACCACCTTCAAATTGTGGTTCACAACGTACACCTAAATCAAGAAGACGAATTTCGCCTGCATGTAAGACAATATCGTCTGTCATAATTAAATCAAATCCTGAATCAGTTGAATGCTCAGATGCAGCTGCACGTTTTTTATACTCATCATATAAACCAGTTTCAGGTTCTACAGAAAATTTAATATGTCTTGACGTCATTCTTATTATATATATCGTATCCCATATTTAAATCCATATGGTCATAAAAATTGATTATTTGCAAGCAATAAAATATGATACATATACACTCTTTATAATGGAAGACAACAAGGAAGTTCCAAAGAAACGTATTATGCGTATTAAGAAGAAGGATGAGACTCCTCCTACAGAAGCCATAGTTGATACTAACGAAACTGCTCCAAAAGAAAAAAAGACACGTGCCCCTCGTAAAAAGAAGGATGCAACTACAGAAGAATCCACTGAAAAGAAACCCACTAATGAATTAATTAAAGCTCCTGAAAAGCCAGAAGATAAAGAAGAAGATGAATGCTGTCCAATTTGTATTGATAAATACACCTCCTTCTATCGTCGTAAAATCACATGTTCCTATTGTAATGAAGCCATGTGTATGTCATGTGTTAAAAAGTATATTGTATCTACTCCTGATGACCCACACTGTGCACATTGTCGCAAAGGATGGCCAACATCATTCCTGTATGAGAAGCTAACTCGTGCATATATGATTGGTGATTATGCAAATCATCGTGCTGCAATTCTATGGTCTCGTCAAGAATCCATGCTACCTACATCACAAATTGAAGCAGAACGTGTTCTTCGTGGACGTAAATTACAACTAGAAACTAATACAACTGGTGTTAGTAAAAAAATATCAGATTTATATAAAGAGATTGAAAAACTACAACAAGAACAGAATCGTGTTCAAACAGATATAGGGCGACTTCTACGTGGAGAACCATCTACTGAAGATGTTCGTGCTGCAGGTGGAAATATGGCCGAATTTGAGAAGAAAGCACGTGCTGAAGCTCGTGAATTTGTCCGTCGCTGTCCTCATACTGATTGTACAGGATTCTTGAGTAGTGCATGGAAATGTGGTATCTGTTCCAATTACACATGTAATGAATGTTTGGAAGTAAAGGGCAAGGAACGTGATGCAGCCCATACATGTAATGCAGATTCTCTTGCAACAGCCAAGCTGATTGCAAAGGATACAAAACCATGTCCAAAGTGTGGTGTATATATTAATAAAGGTGTTGGATGCGACTTGATGTGGTGTACTTCTTGTCAAACACCCTTCTCATGGTCTACAATGAAAATTGTAGAATCACGTAATATTCATAATCCCCATTATTTCGAATTTCTACAACGTACAAATGGTTCTGTACCTCGTACACCAGGTGACCTCATCTGCGGTGGTATTCCACAACCATACTATATTGTGCGAAATATTCTCATTCAAAAATACAAAACACTCATATCAAATATTCTTCGTCAATTGATGCATGTACAGGATGTTGAACTGCGTCGTTATCATAGTCAAATGACACCTAATGAACATGAACTAAAATTTATGCGTATTCGCTTTCTACTAAAGGAAGAAACAAAAGATTCTGTTCAACATAAACTACAGCTATATGAACGCCAGCGTGAACGTGCACATGCAATTCATGCGATTCTAGAAACGCTCGTTGCTGTTGGTGGTGATTTGGCACGTCCAATGGAACAGCGCATTACAGCTCTTGTTAATAACTATAAAGAACAACAAACATATTTTGCAGAGCTTGAAACCCAGTTTGAAGAGCTGCGCAAGTATATTAATGGTGAATTATTCAAGGTTAGTGGAGCATATTATTGTTCAGTGCCGCAGATACCTGCAGATTGGGGATATATTGACCATACTAAGAAACCTCCTGAGCCCCGTAAAAAGAAAGGAGAAGAACCTGTAGTTCCTCCACCTGATGAAATTACACCTGCTAAAAAAGCCGATATTGGTAATAGAGAATACAATGAAATAACTAATTATATTGTAGATATTAATAGGGAGACAAATAAAGATACAAGAGTAGAACGTATATTTGCATTCTTTAATCATATATTGGCTTGCAAATATTATCTTGCAAATACTTCTAATTTAACTACTACAATTAGTACTGCCAAACAAACAATTATTACAAATATGTTGAATTATATTAATTCAATTGATAAATCTCATGCAAAGCGTGCTGAATTAGTTGAACTCTATAAGAGATGCACAGAACATATTCATGCCATTGCACCAGACAATCCAGATAATCAACCAATTGTGAATGCATATATTGGATATATTAATACTGCTAATTGGGTTGATACAAAAATTATTAATCTGAAAGTTCTACTAAAATATATGATGTCTTGTAAACTGATTTATTCAGTTAGCCATAAATTCAAAGAAACTGTAATTGAAAAACTAAATGAATTTAAAAATGATAATAGAATGGATGCAGATATCAAAAAAGTTGTTGATGAGGCACTAGAACATGTAAATAGTATTCAAATTGCAGCTGTAAAGCCTCTGCCCACATCTGTACCACTTCCTTCTATTCCTTCTATTCCATCAATTCCTTCTCTACCTGCAAAAATAACTGCGCCTTTTATACCAGGTATAGTACCACCCACTACTGAATCTGAAGAAGAACAACAACTTAATCAAGCCATAGAGGAATCTCTAAAGAAATAATTAGTCACATCTATTTAGTTCACAACAGCCATTATTTATTCTACAATACCATTCCTTATTCAAACTACACTTTATATTATTCTTATTTTTATTAACAAACTCAATTAGATTATTAAAACTCTTATTAGATGGTCTATTGGGTAGCTTTAATGTATTCCATAACTGTATCCAGAAATTGAGATTCTTGTAGTTTGAATGAAAGAAACCGCCCAATGGAAGTATTAAATACTTATTATTAATCCCAGTTCCAATAGTGTTTAACCAACTATTGAACGATTCCTGCCATTGTTGTTCCAAGAATGTAGAATATTCAATAAATCGTGCAAGACCTGATAGGATTTTTGCATCAAACCCTACAATTCCTGGAATCAATATATCTCGCATTTGACCACGTCGAGACCATGTAGGCGTTGAATCATATAAATGTGGAATCCCTGAATGGTCCGCAAACTGTATAATGTTCTTCTTCTCTATTTTTAGAAGTGGTCTCAACACTGTTACTCCCTGTTCTACAGATTCTCTCTTCATACCAAATAAATTTTCGTGATGTATCTGTTTTGAAAGATTTGTAAATACATTCTCATAACAATCATCTAAATTATGTCCCAAAATTACTGGGCAGTTGAACCAACTATAGAATGAAAATCGTATGCGTCTTGTTATATCCTCATACAATGTACGCAAGTTCGAGTTTCTTATACGTTTAATCTCTGTTATTTTACGAATATATAACGGATGATTCCATTGGCGTGAAATCTCGCGTAGCATTGCACATTCATCATCACATGTATCGCGATTATTATAGTTGATATGTAGTAATACCATTTCTTTCTTGTATTCTGCACAAATATTTGATGTGATTGCTGCACATACCATTGAATCAACTCCTCCACTAATACTTACAGCTACCTTATCATAATCCTTTATTGTCTCATATATTGCATTATAAATTCTAGAATAATCATCATCTATTGAATATCCTTCTAAATTTATTGCTGGTGCTAATATACTCTTATTATATTCTATTGATGAATCAGATGTTTCTGCAACATATCCTTTTGCATGCTTGAAGGAATGTATATCCCAAATGGATGCATTTAGAAATCGCAATAAAAGTGGCGATGGCATGTCTTCTGCCAACTGCATCAGTTTGATCAACATGAATTCCTTCAATAGCTGCGATTTATTATGACGCAATGTCAATAGAATAAATACCTTTTCCCATTCTTCTGCCTCTCCATACTGTCCATTATGTATCATCTTCAGTGCAATATGTGTTGCAAATCTATATGCATACTGTTTATTTGAATCCTTTATTTTAGAACAGGGGTGTCTGTATATCTGGTCATAATGTAGAAGTAGACTCATATTATTTTCCTTTGTATCATTATAGTTAGTTTCAATCATATTCCATTCCTCTATGGGTTTGTGCGAAAACCACACATCCTTATTTGCGGCCCAGAATGGAACTATTCCATTTAATACATGCAATGGAGATGTCAACTGCCCATATATAATAGAATAGAAATCCTGGAGATGTTCCATTTTGCGGTAGAAGTATTAATATAATACAAAAATATAATAATTCAATTTTTGTACAATATTAATTTTATATTATATGTTCCAATCAATCTCTTCACACAATTTTTCCTCTACTTCCTTGAATATCCCTGAATTAAAGAATCCTCTATGAGCAGATAGTGGTGATGGATGAACTCCATATACAATGCTGTTCTTATCTTTAATAAACTTATCCTTCGTTTTTGCATAATTACCAAGTAGAATAAATATACAGTTTGTATTAGCAGCAATATATTTTATCACATCATCTGTAAATTCTGCCCACGCTTCTGAATGACTATTTGGTCGTCCCTCCTCTACTGTAAGTGCTGCATTTAGAAGAAAGATTCCCTGTTGAACCCATTTCTCTAAATTGCCTGATTTTCCATATTTATAGTTCCTTTCAGGAAATTCTATTTGCAGCTCCTTCTGAATATTACGCAGTGATGGAGGTATTGCAACTCCATCAGGAACTGAAAAGGATAGCCCATGTGCTTGTCCAGGACCATGATATGGATCTTGGCCTAATAGCACTACTTTTATATTGCTTAGTGGCATTTCAAAAGCACGAAATACACAGTTTTTAGGAGGAAATACAGTTCTCTTACATTTATAATGGCCCTCTAAATCTATATTATATTCATCAAACAGTTTATTCCAGGATGAATGAATCATTTTGACAGGAGACAGGAGACAGGAGACAGGAAACAGTATCCATCAATTTTTCAGATATTGTGCAGCAGCAGTCAGCAGCAGCTTCTTATCGGCAGCAGTTTTCTTTTCCCAAAATGCAACCTGCGCAGCCATTCTATAATTCTTACGCAGCACATCCCCATGTTCCCCAATCTGTCTCCAATATAATGCATCCCATACAGCAGACCATTCACCCTTCTTATAATCTGACATACGCAATATATAAGCTGAACTCGATATATATGGTTTTGTTGTAATATCATTCGATAACCATTGAGACATATAATATACATTACCATACATAACCCAATCAAACGAATCAATAAACATTTCCATAAACCATTTGTATACTTCCTGTGGCTTAATATCACATAAAAACATAGCATTCCCTACAACCATTAAACGCTCTATATGATGTAAATAGCCCCATTTATTCACTCGTACAATAGCTGCATCCACAGGGTCCAAATGAGTTGTACCATTATACCATTGCTGTCCAAGATTGCGACCATGCTTCAAACGATTCTTTGGTGTAGTCCCATCAGACTGTACATATACTGTTCTCATAAATTCACGCCACCCAATTACCTGTGCTACAAACCCCTCCAAATCAGAAAGTGATACCTTCCCTTTGTACTTGATCGCCTCTTCTATTACATCTTGTGGTGTTAATAATCCACTGTTGAGTGGTCCACTAAGAACAGAATGGAATAATGGATTATCATCTTTAATAATAGCATCTTGATATTCACCAAAATGTTCCAAACGTTGTTTAACAAATCTTTTCAGAGCATCATATGCTCCATCATGTGTTGTAGGAAATATTAATTGACCTGTCCATTCTCCAAGTGATTTTTCTTTTTTCACTGCAATATATGCTGCCTCCACATATTTCGACTGTCTACTTTCAATCTCTTTTTTCCAATTAGGAAGTACTGTATTTTTCTTAACTGGATTCCTGTTATCTGTATCATATCTCCATTTGCCACCTTCTGGTTTTCCTGTGTCTGTCATGAGGATGCCTGTCTGCCTGCGAATAGCTGCATAAAATACTGCGTGCTTATCACCTAGCTTTATAATATTTACTGCCTCTTCTCCTGTCAATATAAATGATGGTGTATCCAGAATAACTGTATTTTTACAATGTTTCCTTATTTCAGCCTCAATAATCTTATCAACTGGATCCCAACATTCACAATTATCAGTTGTATACCATTTTTTATGTCTATCAATAATTTCTATTTTCACTTGTGGTCTCTTCTTATGCATTTCATCAATCCATGCTGCTTCTATGGCACGAAAGTATACTTTGCGTGCTATATGAAATGTGCTAACAGTTGTATGGGGACCACCATATGCTATATCATGGCGAATAAATCGTATTGATTTCCAACTGGTAGGAATATGTTTTGGGTCAAAACATTGATGCGGAAATACTAAACCTACTGTCATTATATTCTCCGATTATTACTATAATAAAATATTAATTAAATAGAATGAAAACAGCTCGTAGAAAATTAATGAAGGGTGCAGGATGTGGATGTGGTGTTCCGCGTTTATTTCAAGGCGGTGGCGGTTGTGGTGTTGTAGAAGGTTTCAATGCATGCCCATTACAAGGTGGTGGTCGTAGAAGAATCCGTAAAACAAAGACTCGTAAAGCAAAGAAGGCGCATAAAAAGCATTAATACTATATATACAAAATGGAACCTATAGAACTCAACTCATTTCGTCTAAAATGCAACTTAATTACAAACTCCCTATTTGAAACAGAAAGTCCCTGTTCAGTATTAATGGGTGAAACCATTTGCCGCAATTATCAAATGTCTCTACCTATTGGTGGTGATGGCGGTAGTATTTCATACTATCCAATGAGATATACTCTATGCGATTCTACACCTCTTCATTATTCTGCAGGAATGCCAATTGGTATTATATTAGGCGTTATTGGGCTAATTGGAGTATTATTTAGTGCTTGCAGTGTTCGAAATACTGTTGTTAAAAATAAAAAGAGAAAAGTGCAATAAATATAACTAGTTTTATAATTATAATATTTAAATATATTCATAATTAAATATTATAATAATGTTATATAATATATACATATATATAAAATGTATGCTATGTTGTAAAAGATCTGAATATAGAAGAGTTAATCAACAAAAAGAAGATGAAATATGGTCTTCTAAACTCGATGAACAAAATATTGGAATGCCATATATAATTTAATCTACAGGTGTACCATTCACAATCATGAGTCGCTTCATACGTTCAAATTGTTGATTTGCCGCTGCCTGTTCTTCAGCAGCACGACGTGCACGAGCACTTTCATTTCTGCGCCATCTTTCTTCAGCAGCAGCAATTTCAGCAGCCTCATCATTTGATAAAGGTGCTGGAGCCGAATCACGTTCAGCCTGATATTTCTTCAAATCCCTATTTTCAACACGTACATTTGCAACTTCACCACTAAATGTTGAACGAGTTGTATATGCTGCACGTAAATCAGTATACTGTGTTTTTTCATTTGCTGCTGCAGTATATTCTGCTGGTTTCTCACGCCCTAATTCAACACCATATCCTGCTGATAATGTGAGTGCCATATCCTGTGGATGTGTAATTATTTGCTGCTTCTGCTGTTTCTGTTGCGAAGTAACATGTGATTGGAATGTATTGTTAAAAACATCTCTATTAAATTCTCCACTAAATTTTGGACCAGAAATAGGCTCTGCCTGTGTTTCTTTTAACCAATCCCCATAACCATCATCATCTGGGTCAGGTATACGTGCCTGTTCAAACATTTGATTAAACATTTGCATATTCATATTCTTTGGGTCAATTGTTACAGGTTGCATATCATCAGACCAAATGCCCTTCATCTCCTTCTTACGTTCCTTTGCAACTGCAGATGGTGCTGATACTGGACCATCACTCACCTTTCTACCTTGCATACGTTTCATAATCTCGGCTAAATATGCATAAGCGCGTGTAACCGCCTCAAATTCCTGTTCAGAACCACCCTTATCTGGATGTACACGAACTGCTGCACGTTTGTATGCCTGTTTTAGACGTTCCTCTGTTAATGATTCCTCCTCATTTATACCAAGAACAGACAAGCAACTAGAGAAATAGGACATTGCCTTGTGCTGCGGTGCTGCAATAATCTGCTGCCAAGCTGGTTCCTGTCGTTCTTCATACATGGATATTTGACTAGCTTGTTGATGCATATATGGATTCTGCTGTGAGCGTTGAGTTCCACCATGATGTCCTGTAAGCTGTGGAGGCTGCATCATATGTTGTGGAACACCATTACGAGATTTATCTTGGACAGATACTTCACCTGGTAGAATAGGCGGCTGTAATCCATTACGTACATGAGTTACATAGGCAAGGAGTTGACTATATATACCAGCCATTTTTGCGGCAGAAACATATTCGGGTCCTGATAAACATGTTTCAATCATTTGTAAACGTGTTTGTGGAGACTGGATTTGTATTATCTTTTTGTAAATATTTATATATGTTGGATGTAATTGACTCGCGGAATTACCCATTTTAATTATTAAGTATCTTCATTATTTGTTTACGTTTTTAATCACAATACAAATTAATAATGCAATCATCTCCGTCTATTGAAGATTTCAATGCACTTACTAATGAAGTTAGCTGTCTTAACAAGGAGAATAAATTATTGAATACACTAATTGATATATATAACAAAAAAGCAGAAAAGGATATTTCAGCAATTTATACACACATTTCAATGTTAAAACAAACTATCAATATTTCTAATGGAGCAGCCACAGAGTTTGATAAGTATATTGACAATATTAAACAATATGTAAAAGATAACAAAAAATCATGTACAAAACATATAGATGCTGTAGAATTACGTATGATTGATGATATGGATGAAATAAGAAAATCCATTAGCGAAATAAAAAAACAAAATATTGATATTAGTAATCAATTAATGATTATTAATAAAAACTATAAGAATTTAATTGATGATATTTCTAAATTAATAGAAGCTGCTGCTGAAGAACAAGAAATTCATGATATACCTGCCACACAACCTGTAATAAGGAAATCAACATGGAATACACTCTTATGTAGAGGCGATAATACTGCGTAGCTGTGAAATAGATGGTATTGGTATTTTCGGTTCGGCTTCCCAATTAAAGCGTTTACCAATACTTTCATACTTGAATTTTGTTGGAAAGAATTCTTGTGCTGCCTCCATAAATCGTGCAACCCTATGACCACCTGGAATTAGCCACCAACTCTTTTCAGGTAGTACAAGCGCCAACTGCTCTTCTGGCTCCAATTCAACAAACCCTTCAGAAATAATTGGTGCAGTATATACTTTTTTAGAAGCTGCAATATCCTTCCACAAAGGCGGCATAAGCCATGAATAACACCATGTATTATCTACCGCTTTTCCTGTGTAATAATCTACAATCCAGTACATTGATTTAAAATACGCATCAACTGCTGTATCAATAGCTGCTTCTTCGCAATCAGGCGCGGCATAAAATATGTGCTGTGCATAGATGTTGCGCCAATTCTCATTTAGTTCCAGTGCATCTGCACCAGCTTGTGGATTTTTTAGAAAGACCTTTTCATCGCGCCATTCAAGCGGCTGTTCCTCTTCTGGATTTTTGGGAACCATCCTCCACTTTTTCTGAATAGCCTCCAAGAATCTCCTTTCCTCCACTGCTGCAAGTTGTCTAAACAATCTCATCCATGCTGGCATAATAAGTTGCCCTGATTCATCCAAGAAATGTTCTCCACGCTCCAATGATGTCTTCAACCATCCCAACAGGAAATTATGCCCTCCATCCTTAATTTTAAAAGTAAGTGACGTGGGTAGGAAATCATTACCTAGAAGCATCATTGCCGCACAATACTCCTTGATTTCTACCATCTCTGAATCCTTCAAATAATCACGCAGTCTATCAATTGAAAACCAACAATACTTCTCTTCCACAGCATCCTCATCATCTACATCCTCCCTATACAACCAAATAGAAGAATCGCCAGTAATACCTAGTGCCTGCGTCCATAATAGAAGTACAATTAGGTCACCATCTAATCCATATACAATAAATGGGCGTTTATCATCCGTTGCAGATAGACTACGTAGATGATGTAGAAGTTTATGTTCGCCTTCTCCTGGTTCATCAGCTGAACTGAGAATCCATTTACCAATTTTATGATTATCACTTATCATTTCTTCAAGAGCATCGCGTAATCCCTTCATAAAATCCGTTCCAGGTGTAATTGCATTTGTATCAAATCCTAAAGAAGCGACTGCTGCTGATTTGAAACGACGCATGCGTTGTTGGCGAATCTTTGCCATTGGTACAACACCATCAATTGCAATATATACATTTTCTGAACCAGCTCCTTTGATTACTCGAATAGTATAACGTACAATATCATCATATAAACGCTGTATCCATCTATCTCTTTCAATACCTTCACATGGATATTCTGCACGTTTCTTATCGCGCAATACATGATAAATTAGACAATTATAATCCATTAGTAACCATTGTGAACCTGATGCAACAAGCGTACCTGGTTTTGTTTTATATAACAATCCACCAACACTTCCAACTAATTTACGATAATATGAAGGAATACCCATTATAAATACGGATTGATATGTACTTATCTCAATAAACTAATGTCTTTAATATTTAAGTTAATAAAATGGATGATACTTTTAAACAGATTACAGCGATAGTTAAGGAAACAATTATACCTGTAATTGGTGAATCAGCACGTATTGCCCCCGATGCATTGTTATATGGCACAGGTATCCTGTCATTTTTAACCCAATCATATCCTCTTGCAGTACTCCTTTTAGCAATTCTTGAAATGACTCTCGGATTCCGTATAATTACTACAATTATAAAAGCCATACGTCCTGATTTAGTTGCAACCATGCCATCATGTAGACAGGGTTTTCCAGAAACAGGCAGTCTTGCAGCACTAGCAGGTGCCACAGTATTTGGTGCAGGTGGAGCAGCAAGCGTCCCTCATTTTACAGTTTCACTTCTTACAGGTATTGCAGTATATCTTATTGTATCTATGTGGTCCAAAATAGATACTCTATCTGCTCTAGGTGAAAGTTGGGAAGCACGTATACCAACATCATTATCCCTCACAATTGTCATATTATCTACATTCATTTTCGGTCTATTCACGTATGGTTGCTTAACAATAGGTAACCTATTTATTTCACTTGGAGCAGGAGCTATTCTAGGTGGATTATCGTTTTTATTACATAATACTATTTTTACACCTGATGCAACAAACTTTCATGGCCTTCCATTACTATTAAATAAATTTAGTGCAGGTGAACCAGTATATGTATGTTCCAAATAATTTGGTTAGCCCATCTATAATAGCTAACAAGAGTAAGATAATATGAGTGGTACAGCATTTCCTTCACTCATTCTAGGAATTAAACAATTCTTTTTAAATGGATTCCGTGCATTTCCGCTAGTATTAGGTGTAACTGCATTCATTCTTGCATTCTTTCAAACCAATATAGCTTTTATTCTATTATTTACAGCAATTGCATTTGCTGTTCCATTAGCAACTATACTACTCAATCTAGTACTTGAATTTATAATAACAAAAACATCAATACCTACACACTTATGGCAAATTCCGGTTACAGGAGCATGTACTATTGTAGGTAGTGGTGGTTTAACTGCAGCACCTACTAGTATATTTGCTCTTCCTACATTCTGGTTAGCATCTGTTGTTTTCTTTTTCTCATATCTTGCAATTAATGGAATAAGTCTATACAATCGTGATAGTGAACCAACAGCAGATGAATCCAAAGTATCCGCTAGAAAAATGCAAGCATTAATGGGAGCTATATTAGCCATTATAACTGGATTAGCATTCATCATTATTCGTGTTACTGTTACAGGTTGTGAATCAGTAATAGGAATTGTTACTGCGCTTCTAACAATGACACCTCTCGCATATGGATGGTATAGATTAGCAGCAGCATGTGGTGCAGACCGTTTAGTTGATTTATTTGGAATTGCAAATGGACTATTACCAATGTCTGCTAAATCATCTATACCATATGTATGTGTTAAAGATGTTGACCCTACTCTATAATAGAGGTGGTAAAAACTTGTGTTTTTACCCTCGTCTATTAGAGTTTGACATATGAACAAATATAATATTTGTTCATATATGCACTATAACCAACCAGTTGTTGTCAGTCTAACTAATTGTTGCAACACATTACGAAATTTATATGCGTTATCAGAATATATTATATGCTGAGTCACTGCAGTAGAGAGTGTACGTAATAATATGGGTAGGTCCTCCTTTGTTTGTTTTCTCTGTTCATCCGTCGAGTATTTTGTTAAAAGTGATTCGAGTTCATAAAACCCTATAGGTAATTCTTTCATTTTATTTGCATTATTATGAAAATCCCAAAAGAAATGCACAATTTCGGCTTTCAGTTCATCTCCTGTAAGAGTTATCCATTTATTAATCCTTTTTTTGGATTCTGTACTTCTTAAATATTCACCTGCATGAGTCTGACATATCTTACAAGGCAATGCATATGGAAGTATCTTTGTTAATGCTATGAAAAGTCGGGTTTCATTCTTATCAGATACAGGAGTCTTTCCAATTCTTAAACTCGCTGTATGAATAATGTTCCAAATCATTGGTCCCCACTCATTTGGAGTAGATGCTATCCTATTTGACATTATTTTACTTACTTATAAATTTGATTCTTATTCATTATAATATACACGATATATACTACAATGAATACACAATACAATAATTATTCTGTACCACGTCTTCTATGGGAAAATTTGGAAGCAGTTTTCAATAATGAAGCACGTAAATATCTTCGTGACCTAGCAAACTGTTTGGAAGTATCATACGATGATTTGGCCGCTAAAGTATTTCCTAAACGTTCTGCTGTAAAAGTATATCTTCAAGATTCACCTGCCGATTCTGAAGACCTTGCATGTCGTGCATTCATTGAATCTGGTGCAATTGCTGCAAGATGCAGACAACCTGTATCAATTGGCACTCAATTCTGCTGTCATCATCAAATATATCGTCCTGATATTAATCGTTCTATTGAAGGTATTAAAAAACTATATCGCCTTCAAGATTCTCCAGAACATCCTACTTTATGGTATGATGATAATGGAGTTGTCTACAATGCTGATTTACAAATAAAGGGTCATTATTCTACAAATACTGGTGTTCTCAAATTATTTAGAACTAATTAGTTGGAGGAAACCCATGTGATTTCATTTGGTCAGCTACAGACCATTCATCTGGTATATCATCTATAAATATTTCACCATGCATCATCTGATACATTTCCTCCTCATCTTCATCCATAATTTCCATTGGATTCTTAATTATAATAAACTCCATATTTTTCTCTGTAAATAGTCTATCATAATATGGACAACCAATTAATTTTTTCATAGTTAATCCATATAATTCCCTCAAATTACTTCGTGTTCTCCTCAACTCATATGGCATCATATAGACCCTCCTCTTTCTCCTTCCTGTTATCTTAATCCATTGCTCCAATTGCGGCACATATTCTTCTAGTAATTTCCCATTATTTATAATTGATACTGTTGAACCCCTGCAGTTAATATATTGTATATAAGTGGTTATATCAATATTCATTATTTCAAACCATTCCTTTCCATCATTTGTTAACCATTCATATAATTGCATATCATGTTGCCATTGCATAGGTTTTACCTCATTATATTTAACTGAACTGTATCCATATAGTTTGTATAGATTACATAGGTCTATAAGAAGCCAGAGGCCACCTTCTACTGTAAAATTGCCACATTGGAATATAAATGCATTAAGCCATTCTATAGATGGAGCTGCAACTTGACGTGTATGGATGTCCATTAAGACTTCCAATAAATCATCATACATTTCTGAATCACATAGCTCAAGTAACCAAAAGGCAGCTTGTTCTATATTACATTTATATATTGCATCCTTCAATGCAGAACATACCTCGCCTTGAATATAGAAATGTCTAGTATATAATTGCGGATATTCAATAATTGTTTGGCTTTTAGAATAAGAATGTATAGGTTCTTTGCTAGATACTGTACACGCTTTTGCAAAATATGCAGTAATTTTCTCCATTTTATATTGTATGATGTACTTCTTTGTGTATTTTATAGAATCAATTTTACATCATATTTTAAGAAAATGGCATCAATGATACGACGTGCATCTGCTGCTGCAAATGAAGTACATCCACGTATATATGTAGGAAATTTCAAAGCATCTCAAGATATTCAATGGCTCCGTGAAAATAAGATAACCATCATTGTTAATTGTACAAAGGATCTCAAATTCTTACCTGAAATGAGCCATACATTTGTTAAATATACATATAGAATTCCTATTGATGATAATTTGGAGTTAGAGGAAATTAATAATTTAACAAATTGGGCGCCCGAAGCAGTATTCAATATTGTAGAACGCTGGCGAGAAGGTCATACTATACTTATACACTGTGCTGCTGGTATGCAACGTTCTGCCGCAACTGCTGCAATGACTATATATGTACTACAGGGCTATACAGATTATAAACAAGCGATATCACAAGTAAAATCGGGTCGACCTATTGCATTCTTACCATCAGCTAATTTCAAAACATCCATACAACAATTTGCACTATATTATGATAAACAAATACGGCCATTATTAATTAATAATGTAAATATGGGAAAATAGATATTTACCTAGTGTGTAGAAAATAGCTGAAAAAACATACATAGAATAATTAATTATAAATGGATGATATATCTGGGCAAACAGTGGCAAAGCCACGACCTATAATGAAAGATTTGAAACATTTTTTTGTAAATTTCTTCGTTGAATTGGCACGATATCTATTCTTCTGGCTTCCTACAGATGAATTACGTGGTAATGCTCTGCTAATTGTACATGGATGTTTAGGAATCTTTCTGTTTGTATTATTTTTCTTATTTCCACCGCGGCATATTGCGCGTTTCTTCATTCTTATTATTGGTAATGCTGTTATTGTGAGTCAAATACTATTTAATGGATGTGTAATTACTAAGGCAGAACATGTATTAACAGGTAAAAAAAATACGCTCTTTGATTATTTCATTGAAATTTTTGGACTCGAACCCACCAACAAAATGCGTATGTTTACTACTTTTGCTACTTTTATACCTGCTATGGGCGTCCTATTTGCCGCTTTCTTAGCTGATTTCTGGTGGACACGAACTGCATATTTAGTTGTATAGAAACCACCCGCCCCTTAATACTGTTCCACCTTCAGTACTAGCTTTGCTGCTGCAAACTGCCTTTGGAGTGCAGAAATTTGTGGGCCGCTTGGTACAGCTGTACCTGCCTCAAAATCACGTACAGAATTTGGTGGAAAGGAACACATTGTATCTACCTCACGCTGTGTCTTCTTGATTGCAACACGCGCTGCAACAAGTGCTTGACGAGACTCTGCTGTTAGACGCTTCTTCTTTGGCTTTGTATCCTCTGTCTCCAACTTATACATATGATATCCTGCCTGTTTCTGTGCAACCTCCTGCTTATCCATTAGAATCTTTGGACCCTTTCCACGTCCACGAATCTGAACTGTTTGCCAATCTTGACCTTCCATTTTATAACTGTATGATTACTTTTGATGCACCATCATATTTCAATTTTTTTTGCGCATAGTTTTCTTTAATTTTCCTGCACCAATAGATAATGGTGCAATACCCATAGGGCCAGCGGTTGTAGATTTAATAGAATATCTTTCACCTGAAGGCTGTATAAAATCCACATAATACATTGCACTATCAAATCGTTCCAATTTCATAATATTATCTATTGATAAATTTATATCATGCGGTACTGTATTATCTTTATACCATTTTCTTTCAATTTCACATAATTGTTTATATAATCCTACTCTCCTATTATTTTTATCATTATTGAATGCATCAATTAATGCTCTATATCTTGCAACATCATCTTCAAAATCATCCATTAATCCATATTCCCAATAAGCAGCACCAAAAAATAATGTATACGAATCTATATTTGCCAAAAACGAATTACGTTCAACTGTTTTAATGAATTTCTTATGTATACCATCTACAATTATACCTTCTTTAATCTTTTTTGCCAAATTAAAAATATTTATTATACGATCAAACTGCCATAACTTTTTCTGAATCTTCTCACGATTTATATGATGTTTTGCCTCAGCTAATATAAATGTATATCCTTCTTGTATTTGATTATTTTTGGAGGGAAGCACAATACTTGCTGCCGCAAGTCTCTTGTAATCTATTTCATGTTTTAATGGTGTCAATAAAAATGCTGCATCAAAATCAGTTAACTCTTGATGTGTATAAGGGTCATTTATACGTTTAATTGGAAATTTAGTAATATTCATTCTAAAATATGTTTTCTTCAAATACTTCTTCAATACACTATCTAATTCAAATTCTATTGCATCTGCTTCATGTCGTTGAAAACCTTTTATCTCTTTTAATTCGCTGTATATATCATCAAAACGTTTATCAATTGCATCAAACCTTATATTTAATTCATCCCACAGTTCTTGCTTTAATTCTTGCTTTAATTCTTGCTTGAATTCTTCCTTGAATTCCTCTTTAAATTTTTTTAATATTTCAATTAAACGGGCTTCTGTAACCGGATTATTTGACATATTATATGTAATTATAATATGATATTTAGATAATATTAAGATAAAATTGATATAGTATGATTCAAATTAGTAAATATACCTTCCTTCAAAAATGAATCCATATACAACAACTATTGCATTGTCTAATCCCAAATTCGATATAATTGATGCAGGTATTCGCCAGAGTTACCCAAATTCATGCATTCTATGGATTGAAGAAATTAATAATCCAATGCTTAATGAAGAATATATTAAACAAAAGAGCTCTATTGAAAACACAAGAGGATGTGAATGCAAAGAAATTCATAATGTATATCATGGCACAAATGAACAATCATCTGCACAAATCATACAATATGGATTTGACCCAATATACAATAAACGTAATGCATATGGTATTGGTTCCTACTTTGCCAAACATGCATCATATAGTAAGGACTATGCGCCACCTGCATCTAATGAAATATCCTATATGTTTCTTTGCAAGATTCTTATTGGTAATCCAGGAAAATATGGTTCAGGGCATGCAATAAAAATGGATATTCATGATTCTTCAAGTGATGCTACGCAAACTATATTTGTAACACCATATAGATATGGAGCAATCCCACAGTATCTGGTGGCATTTCATAAAACTGTTAAGTATTAGCCCAGTGCAACTCTGGTATTTGCACACGTATATCAGTAAGACGATTGCTATAATGTTGACGCTCCTTATCAATTCTACGTATTTGTTGCAATAAATATTTCTCCATTATTTTTGCTTCACAATATTCTCGAATATCATCATAAATATTTACAGTAAGAGTTTTAATCATTCTTGCACATTCCCTTTTGTCACCCACGTCATAATAGAATATGTCCAAATTACGCATTGATTCAATAGTATATTTACCTGCTTCTGTTATACCACCATTCCAATTAATCTTTACAGCAAGTTCAACCATCTTATTAAAATCCTTCACAAATCCTTCATTCGCAGACCATTTATTAAGGTTTCCTGATTCTTTTAACACTTCATACATACAGTGAGCAATAGTTATGTGCTTCTTCTCTCCTTTTCTAGGTAGAAAGAATCCCTCTGATGTTATACATTCTTCTTTCTTAATTAGCTTTTTAGAAGACATCTTAATTCTATTATTGAATTTACTGCACAATATACAAATCAAATTTATATGTATTTGACTTAAATGCATCTTCAAAATTATATATAATGTGGTTATGTAATAAATCAATAGATAAAAGTATTATACATCTGCAAAATCGTATAGACAGATTAGTGGAAGAACGAGATGAGTTGCAAGAACGTATTAACAAAATATATGAAAAAAGGCAAATATATAATTCAAAATTAAATCAGCGACTTGATAATGCATTAGAAGAAATATTATATTATACGAAAAATATAAATTATATTACAATTAATCAGTTTTTTGAAGAATTATATAATATTATATCAAAAGAAAAATGTATGTCATCATATGCGGATTTTAATTATAGGATTTTATTACCTACAAATGAATTATATGTAGGACTAAGTGATTCTGATAAAATTATATCTTTATTTAGTTCAAAGTATAATATGTATAATATTACTAAGATTACAGATATTAAGCGTGGAGAAATATCTGTAAATACATATGAACGTGGTAGTTCTCGTACAGGATTCTATTATGCAATATTTACAGTTTATTATAAAAAATTAGAAGATAATAAATAAAAATGTTTGGTCCAGAGATACTTACAATCGGTTCAGAAATAACTCTGGCTCTCTATCCAATTCTTATAAAAGTCGCAGACCAAAATCTATTTAGACAGCTCACAGCCAGATTCGCCACATTCTTCGCAGCAGCAGTTGCATTCGCAGTCGCAACAGGTGCAACCAAACAGTTAACAGCAGTATTATTAAACCCCGCTATAACAATTGGGCTTGGTCTCATATATGTTCTACATGTAGCAAGCAGCTACTTCGCATTCAAAGAACTTGATGCAGGTACAGCAATGTCCCTATTCTATACATATCCCTTCTGGAATCTCCTTGCAGGTTTCTTCCTTTTTGGCGAGTCCATTTCAATTACATCTATCATATTATTAATAATAAGTCTTATTGGTGTATATTTAGTTAGTAAGACACCTTCTTCGCAGGAAAAAGAAGGGTTTACAACTGCTGACCAGAAGCCAGCATCCTGGCAAGGAATACTGTCTGGTCTCCTGTCTGCCTTGACAGAAACTGCTGTGTTCGCTGCCATGCGTCTCCTGTCTGTCAAAGAACCTGCCTCTCCTGCTGCATTCATTGCAGGTCATTCTGCTATTGGTACTATACTGGCTGCTCTAGCCTCTATCTTCATACCTCAAGCAAAACAAGCTGTATCATCAGGTACATCCTATAAATGGGTTCAAATGATACTATTTAATGCAATAATTGGATTTGGAGGCTATGCTCTACGAATGTATGTAATACCACGTCTAACTACTGCATCATTTAGCATTCTATCTGTTATTGGTGCAGCAGCTGCATTCTTTTGGGGATGGCTATACGCAGAGGAAATCCCTACAATGGAAAAATTGATTGGAGCTGCATTAATTACTGGTGCAGGCGCATTCACAACAACTGCAAATATATAATAGATATGTCACTGACACCCAAACGTTTATTCAATAAAATAGTGAAAGCTATACCCACAGGTATCTTTAAACATAAAGAGTCGATTAATGAGGCTGCAATAGATATATATTTAACGGCAACAGGAGTACGGCCAGCATGTATACCCTTTGATGGTGAAGTGCGATATGATGGCGTGGGGTCAAGTCAAATGGTTGAACGCATTTTAAAGAATCCTGCTATGCTTGATAAATTACGCGAAATAGATGGAATTGAAGTATTAATCGGTCCATACTATGATACTGGCACTGCTATTGTTGTAATCAATAAGAAATCAACTGCTGCCTATAAAATTATAGAACAATTGGATAAAATCGCGGCGAAGTATGGTGACCATCGTAGTTCAGCACCAGGTATACATGTATTAATGGGTAAATTATTAGGTTATGTCTGTCCAATTGATTTGAAAGATATATATAAACAGAAACAAGTTTATTCAATAGAATATACAATTGATAATAGAACTCATATGGAAGTATGGTGTCCAATTGAAAAGAAGCATATGAATAAGGCATTAGAATTACTGGAAAAAATGAATTCGGTTCTATTACCATTAGATAAGGTTGCAACATTAAATATACAGATTACAAAGGTTTAATTAACATTTTCTATTAGCCCAAGATGCACGAATAGCTGCACGACGCTCTTCTACACTTGGTTGTTTAAATTCTGGCTCTGATGGTGGTGTTATAGGTATAGAATGTTCTGTAGGAATTGGCATAATAGGAATTACCTTTTGCTTGGGTTCTTCATGGCCTACCATTATATTTACTTCAACCTCTCCATTAAATCGTGCAATATTTGCAGGTTTCACATCTGTAACAAATCCATATACAGTCATATCAAGTTCGGCCAAATGCAACTGAATAGCAGATTCCTTTTTAATGCATCCATACATTGTTAGCGCCGTCTCAAACATCTCCTTTGTCTCACTTGAATAAATCGCAGACCCTACATCCATTAATACAATATCAATAGATGTTGCACTAGGGATATCCTCATCATAAATAGATAGTGATACTGTATTCAAATCGCCAGCATCATAACCAGCCGATTCAATCATCCATGATGGACCATAAATTAGATCAGTATCATCTGTATGATATCCTCCAATGCGTACAGGGATTGTATAGAGTCCATATGGACATCCCATGAAATTCAATGATACAATGAGACCTCCACCATCAACATCCATACGTTCAGCAAATCGCATAAATTCCTTGCGATGTACATAGATTATATCAGTTGCTTCAGGTTGCGACACCCATTCATATGACAGTGGTGCATATGAATATGGCAAAATACAGCATGGACGTTCTGATGACATTATATACTTCTCTATAACCAATATATTGGACTGCAATGGATTCAATTTTATATGTGTATATGCTAAGCAAATAATTTCCTGGAATTCTATAAAATGGTATGCTATTGTCTATTCAGGGGCTTCAAATGCTGTAAACGTAATTCAGGTCCATCTATGCATGATATAATTGAAGAAACACATGAACTAACAGAATATCAAAAGAATCTTCTTAAACGACGCTATTTAGATACACTAGATGAATTCAATGTTCGCTGTAGTTATTATTCCTGGCTATTTCATTGCTCACGTATTATTGTAACTGTCGGTTCCTTACTAGTCCCAGCACTATTATCAGTACAATATTCTGATTCTACTGTCATTAATACAAAATCAATTGAAGTACAAGTTTATTGGGTTACATGGGGGATTTCATTACTTGTAACAATTAGTAATGGAATCCTTACATTATTTAAGATAGATAAGAAGTATTACTTCCTGCATACAACATTTGAACAATTGAAGAGTGAGGGTTGGCAGTACTTAGAACTCACAGGGCGTTATTCAGGTATTCTAAATAAACATAAAAGACGCCCAACACATGCAAATCAATTCCTATATTTCTGTTATGCAATTGAGAAAATTAAAATGAAACAGGTTGAAGAGGAGTATTTCAAATTATCTGAACCAACTGCTCATGCAAAGTTATCAGGTTCACCAGCTGCAGCAACACCAAATCAAGATGATAAAAAAGAACAGAATGATTTAGCACCACCACTACCTTCCAATGTTTTTTCACCACAACTGAAAAGCCCAGGCTCCACTAATAATATGCAATTACCACCTATTGATGAAAATGTCTTCTCTGAAAATATCAATACAGATAGTTTAACACCGCCTGAACCTGTTTCATCAATGGCACAAGAATATGAAACTCCACAAAAAAGACGTATAAATACATTAATTACTGCAATGAAAAACAGTACAATTGGGATTTTACAATCAAATCAGGATAAATTGCCCCAAGATAAATCGCCTCAAGATATAAATTTATATCCACCAACCCCTAAATATAACCCCATAAAACGTAATGATTCTATATATATTGATATGTCAGGTAATGATTCTGTAGTGTCTTCCAAGAAACGTTCAACAATATTATCACCAATTCAACAATCTATTGCAGATAGTACAGATAATATTGACTATATTGATTCTGAAGATGATGATAAAAATTCCATACATTCAATATCACCATGATATTAATTAAATTATAATTAACAATTAAATGATAAATAGGAGATGTCAATGTGACCCTGAATGCAAAAAACATCCTATAGATGGTCAACCTTTTTGTAAAGAGCATTCACAAAAATGTAATAGAATTTCTCCTAGATCAGGATATGAATTTAAGTTTGATCCCGATTTTTATAATAAAAATGAAAAACGTATAAAGTATATTAATTGTTATGGATATGCTTCAGGTCATACTACTCCTGATAAGAAGCTAACACAACAACCAGGTTATGCAGCAGGTTATTCACGATTTGGAGAAGTAAAACAGGCTTCATCTGAACATACCTGTGCTGATATTACTGCACGTATGTTTGGTGACATGCCCTCCATTGTTGGACCTGTTGCATTCACTGATAAATGTCCTCCAAAAACATCCAAAATTGCTCTTGTTGTTGACCCGTCAGCCGATTATCATTATTATAGACAAGATTCAAATGGTTGGTGGTCTCATAAACCAGGTAGTACAGCTGTAACAAATGTTGATGCTGCTGGTTCAAAAATATGGGACCCATTACTTGCATCACGATTCTATCCTGATAATAATCAACCACTCAATTATTCCTCTTCATGTGGCTATATGTGTGTACAACGTGATCATCCACCACGTATCAGCGGTGGTAAAAAGAAAACATTAAGAAGAAAAAAACGTAAAACACGTCGCGTTAGAAGATAATATTTATATATAATAAATGCCTAATAAAACCATAACTATGAAAATGAAACAACAAGAAGGACCTAATTGGTGTTATTCATCAGTTATACAGGCAATTGTTCGATATTATAATAAAATACCAACTAATACACGACTTAATCAACGAAATATTGCAACTTTAGTTGCAGAGAATAGATGTATTAATGGTATGCAAGACCCATATTATTTTTTAAATAGACGCGGATATATTGCTGGTATATATAAAAAATCATTAACTTGGAAGGTAATTACAGAAGAAATTGATAAAGGACATCCAATAATATTATTAGTTGGAAAACATTATATAATCCTTAATGGATATAATGGCAGTAGTTCACACGACCGTTATAGAGAATTATATTTTTTGGACCCACTAAAACCAGAAGGTACAACTGTTACAGTAAAAGGTACAGACTTTAGTAATTATGGATTTCCTACAGATTATAAACATACTGGATTAGAGTCATATGAAATACAACAAGGATATATTTTAACACAATCACCATTATAACCATCATCATCACTATAAAATATAATATAAATATAAATATTTAATATATTTATATTATATTTATGTGCAAGTCTATTTCACTAAAGGCCATTGCATATATAGCATATTGCATGAATTACATGCTAAATTAATCGCATCTTCTGTATCATATATTTGTAGGGTTCCCTTACCACATGCAATACATAAATCATCCTCCTTTGCATTTATTTTCATCTGCGGTGGAGATTCTTCTTTCGGTGTTTCAACTGGAGCAGCTGGCATAACTGGCTTTTCAGAAGTATATGATTTATAAATTTTCCATCCTACAAAAATCACTACTACAGCTACAATATATGGTAATAGCGAATATAATGTATCCGTAAAACTCATTATATCATGAATTATATATCATATTTAAGTGCAATATTATCTTTTAATTATATGATGTATCCCATTAGATGTATTAAATAACTTCTTCAATAATTCAAACGCTTTCACTGGATTGAATTCTGGATTACAACAAAATATATCTATATAACATGAATTATATTCTGGATATGTATGAATCGTTAAATGACTTTCTGACAATACATATGCATATGTATATCCAATTGGTTCAAATTGATGACCAGCCTCATTCACAACAGTTAGATTTAATTCGCTAATGATATTATTTAGAATCGGTTTACATAAATCTATATAGCTTAGTAGTTCCACATTAGAAATGTCATATAGATTTATAATAAGATGTAATCCAACCGAATGATTCATTTAATAATTAAACCAGCCTATCTCCATTAATTATTATATTTTTCACTTAAGTGCGACCACGCTCCTTTTCATAGTATTCAATAATACGATTATTAGGGTCCCATTCCTTTAATGCATGATATACATCATATCTATCATGTGGATTAATTATTAATAATTTCTTAATAATATCCTTCATTTGTTTTAGATTTGCACCACGTTCCACAACTTTTCCATTAGGACCAATTAATATCTGTTTAAGAATTGCTACCAGAATCCCACCAACAGACCAAGCATCATATTTTGACCAATATTTCGACCAAAAACCAGCAAAATCCCTCGCACCAAAACTCTTACTATTATGCAAAAACGTTGTAGAACTTTCTATTTGTTCCTTCAATGTAACACCCAATATAGAACGTGCATTAATTGCAGACTGTTTATGGTTCAATAGATGCTCTATCTTCCCTTCAGCACTCTTCAATGCCCACCAATTATATTCTGGCGGCTCCTGTGTGTAATCAGGGTCATATTCATGTATCATCTCCTTCTCAAGCTTCTTCATATCATCATTATACTTGACTGAAATTCCAAAATCAATAATACGTGCTACATTATATCTATCTATCAATACATTTCCCCTATGCAAATCACGATGCACTATCCCATTAATTGTTAATAGAAATACACCTTCCAATAAATGTTTACCAAATGACCAATACATATTTGAATCCTTCATACGTCCCAAATCCACCTGTACAAGAGATTCGCCACCATATGTTAATGAAAGCAAAGTAAGTTTGTTTAATGGCACTTCATCAATTATATCACAATCATCAATATCTTCCTCAGTTTGTTTCTTTGCAACATCACAATCTGCAATAACAGGTAAAAAGTAATTTTGCCATAATCCAATTTCCTTCACAATTTTACCCATTTCTAACTCCCTTGTTGCATCCTTTTTTAGCGATACTTTGGAGATTTCTCCGGTAATTCTATATGGATTCTTTTGTTCATCTTTCGGTTTACATAGCAATGGTGGTCTGAAAACACATCCGTATGAACCTTTTCCTAATAAACTACCACCTTGCATACACTGTTGCATTCTAATTATTTCTACATTCGTTTTATTAACTCTCAATGTGACACTCACCTTATATTGAAATAGCCCTAGAATAACAAGTAAGACGCCTCGAATGAATTGGTTACAAATTACACTCTGGTTTAGTATCATTTTCCTCTCTTCATTCCTAATTCTAGCATGGTTCCCACCGTTAAGACGTCAAATTGAAAATTTCACTAGCGGTATTTCCATTGGCGATAGTGCCTTCTGGGCACGTTTTATGCCTCGTCGCGGTGATATAAGTATAGACCCTGCTGAAGAGGAGACTGGATATCGTAGAGACCCTCGTTATTTTGCAGGCTATACAGATATCCAACGTCTTGGTGTACAGCATGATTTCTGTCGTACTATTGTACCTGTTAATGGAGATGACCAAGATGCATTCGTTGCATGTGCACTAGCTGGTACTGATGGTCTCTCATCCATATCATATAGAACTCATACAGTTAGACAGGGTTTAGTCAGAACACGTGATGATTATATGCGTGATGTAAATGATGATGGACGCGCGGAATATTGCAGTATTATCCCACACTCTGGAAAATCCGCTGAAATTGTCTGTTATAAGGCAGGTGAAACATCATTCTCGAAAAATACTATAACAGATAGCGACCCTCCAGAAGAATTCAAAACCCTATTATCATTCTATGACGGTGCTCTAGTATGGCTAAGAATGCGCGATGATTTAGCTGATTATGCACAGACAGCAGCAATTTCTAGAGCAGGTAAAATAGAAACCCTCGAATATATTCCTAAAGAGGAACCAACAAGCGGCATTCAATTCAATGGTGCTGACCAATTTCTACGTTTGGGTGAAGCACCTGGTACATATGAATTTAATTCTAAAATCCCTCTACGTTTCATGCGCGCAGTATCAGTATGGGTCTATTTCGATGAATTCACTAATAATGCACATATATTCGATTTTGGCAATGGACCAGGAAAGGATAATGTATTCTTAGGAATAATTAGTCGTGGTTCTTCTACACAGGAGATAAAACCATTATTATGTGGTGATGAATCTACAATACCAGAATGGCCTAATGATACGACAAAAACTCTCGAAAATACACAGTATTTATCACCACAGGACGCAGCTTCTAAGCAGCAGGGAAACAGCTGTCCAAACCCTGAGATTACAGGCAGGAAGATGCCAGTTTTACAGCCAGCAACCATGCCTGTCGGCATAGCTAATGCAGCAGATATGATTTATGAAGTATGGGATGCAAAAGACAGGAAAATGAGAATTACTGTACCAGCAGCAATACCATTAAAACGTTGGACTCACATAGCTATTACAGCACTCAATACAGATGCATTAAGACCAGATATAGGGGTATATATTAATGGTAAAATAAAGTACAAAGAACCATCAGGGCATTTACCACAGAGTTCTACAACTACAAAGAATTATATTGGGAAATCCAATTGGATGGACAACTTTTCACAATATAATAACAAGGATGAATTATTTAAGGGTTCATTATTTGATTTCAGAATGTATGCAATACCTATGACAGCCGAAAAAATAAAGGACACTGTAATATGGGGGAAAAAACAATTAGGTCAATAATGGAATCTCTACAGAGCACATTGCCTTGAAATTATCTGCAATGGGACTATTTAGAATAGCAATTTGTTTTTGAATAGTATCTCTCATATCATACATACTTTTATCAACAAAATTCTTTGGTCCAGCTTGTGCAATATGTGTATTTATTTCATCAAGATTTTTCTTTAATGTATTAATATTAGGACATAACATCATTTTATTTAATTCAATATCTCGTGATTGTACAGTTTTCAATACATTTTTATTGGGTACATAATCAAGAATACGTTTAATATTCTCCTTTGGAGAACCCATTCTTTGACTTATTGCTTGGGGTTTTAATCCAATTTTTACAGCCTCTAAATCAATTTCGGTTGCTCTCTTTGCAAGTAACATTAATTTAATATAATCATCATATGATAAATCTTCTTCAGGTTTCGTTGCAAATCCTTCTAGTACTTTCATACCCAGTAAAAGAGAAATACATAGTATTAATGCAGCAATAATTAATGTATTTATTTTCATTTAATATATAATAATATTAAATGAGAAGACAAAAAGGTACTCGTAAGAAGCATGCCCGCACACAAAGAAAAACTAGACGGGTACAGCGTGGTGGAATCAAATGCGATGAACCCACTACATGGACTCCATTTAAATATGATGACAATAGTTGTTGGCTTGATACATTCTTATTAGCCTTCTTACATCATCCAAACGCTGCAATTGATGCATATTTATTGGATGCAAAGGATAATATTAACACAATGAAAAGTATTATAAACTATCCAGAAGAACTATATATTATAAAACGACGCAAAACAATATTAAAGAGATTATTAAAAATACGAGATAGATTACGCAAGACATTTTCAGAAGCAATAAGTGAAAAAGCACTTGAAAAAATAAGGGAAGAAATTCGTGATGCATTATCTCAATGCCCAAAAGGTGATATTTTTGAAAAAGGTGAAATGAGCAGTACAGCAGAAATATTTGATTTTTTAACAAACATTCTTAACTTACCACGTACTATACAATATATTGAAAAACAGGGAAATTTACCTAACATAGTTAGAAGTATACATTCAATTACATTAACTGGATTTGATGGTATTATGGCCATGGAGGAAATCGATATATCAGGTATATTAACACAGGTAAAAACACATATAGATGAAAGATATCCAGAGAGAAGTACTACAATGCAATATAAAAGTTTTGGTGATATTGTACCAATTAATATTGAACGCGATGATTATGAAGGTGGAATTATAAAAACACCAGTTAAACTGGAGAAATATATTAAACTTAAAACAGATTATAATATAGATAGTACATATAAACTTGTTTCTGTTATATGTAATATTGGTGCGCATTTTGTTACATATATTGCATGTGATTCAAATGATTCCTGGTTATTCTATAATGATTTGAATAAAGAATCCAAACGTATTATAAATGTAGGCAATATTGATAGTTGGTGGAACAAGAAAATTCCTGGATCTAGTACAAAAACCCCTAACAAATATACAACATGGTTATTATACGTTAAAATTTAAGAAGCAGCATATTTATAATATATTCTATAATCAATTGTTAGCTCCTCATCACATTTAATTCGTCGAAGCGCTCTATATGTAGTATATTTATACCCCTCATCAAATACAATTTCAATATTTGGCGTCTTCGAATGATTCATATAAAATGTAATATCCAGTGAGTTCATACCATTCTC
>JACCDX011305591.1_pt1 | contig 53857 bp, 44 predicted proteins | sample 7449681 | NCBI WGS metagenome assembly JACCDX01 (sample SAMN15323450, study PRJNA562643) | freshwater metagenome | isolation source: river surface water | place: USA:Blue River Watershed | collected 2017-08-18
AGAGGAATTTATTTTATTGAAGTTTTATCAATAAAATTAATATTTTAAAAAGTAAATTTTAACAAAGAAAAATCTGAAAAAGGATTCCGCGTAGATTGTGTAACCTTTTGTCATCTTTCTTTGCGCAGAAAGATGTGTCCGTAAGACGTCACATTCCTTTTTTTCTAATAAATCGTGTTTTTATTGTAATTCACATTTTTCGAGGAATTTATTTTATTGAATAAGTCTCAATAAAAATAATATTTAAAAAACTAATTTTTAACAAAGAAAAATCTGAAAAAGGATTCCGCGTAGATTGTGGAACCTTTTTTCACATTCCTTTTTTTCTAATAAATCGTTTTTTTATTGTAATTCACATTTTTCGAGGAATTTATTTTATTGAATAAGTCTCAATAAAAATAATATTTAAAAAACTAATTTTTAACAAAGAAAAAACAGAAAAAGGATTCCGCGTAGATTGTGGAACTTTTTTAGGTCAAAAAATTTTGAAATTTTCAATTAAATTAATATTTTCAAAAACATAAAATTTAAATAAATTATTTTTTTTATAAATCTCAATTTTCCATAAATTTTGTATATGATTATATGATTGTAAATCAGAATTCATCAAATTGTCATATTCGTATTCAATTCTTTCATTTAAACTTTTTAATTCTTTCCATTCATAATTCTTATTCACTTTATTGAACAATTCATCAATATTATATTTTTTAAGTAGCCATTTATTAAATAATTCTTTAAGTTCATATTTTTTAAATTCATTATTATTTAATTCAATTATTATATCATCATCTAGATTATTTATATAAAGTAATTCATTTGTATTATATATTAAATAAATTAGATAATCTTTAAAACTTTTATTTAACTCTTTAAATTTTTCATAATCATTTTCTTTTAAAGAAAGATAATTATTAAAATCATTGAAATCATTATAATTAAAATTTATGTTTTTTAAATTATTAATTAATTTAATCATAAAACATCTATTTTCTCGAATGTGTTTATTTAAATTAGATTTATTTTCAAATCGAAAACCACATTCTTCACACATAAAACATTTATTTTTAATTATACTGTATTTTTTATTAGGTATTTTAAAATTACTTAATTTATCATTGGTATCTTTATTTTCTTCTTTTATAATATTTTTATAAATTTCAATAAAATTATATATATTTTTAGGACCTTTGGATAAAACTAATTCAAAATTATTTATTGTATTAATAAACGTATTTTCCTGATTTAAAATAGATATTTTAGATAATTCATTTTGCTCTTCTAATGACATTAATATAAAATAATTTGATTGACAAATATTTTTTTTACTAAAATGTTGATTTATGTATTTAATATGGTCAGTTTTATATTTACATCGAATACATACATATACCATTTCCTAAAAAAATAGTTATTTTTTATTTATATTTAATTATTAATAATTTAATATTTTTTAAATTTATATTTAATTTAAAAAAAAAGAAAATTTAAAAAAGTTATTGTTTTTTTGTAAAGAATAATTATTATAATGACTTTTATAACTTTATCTAATGCATTTTTTTTAACGACATTCTTATCATCTATTTATCCTACTTACTACTATATATCTACTAACACTTTACCTTACTATAAATTATTAAATACTTTATATAATAATAAACAACAATTAAATTATAATTATTATGTATATTCAATTCAAAAATGGTGTGATAATGGTTATCAAATTCATGGTTTATGGCCACAATATGATAAAAATTCATATCCAACTTATTGTGAAGCACCAGTATACCAAAATGTAGAAGGAGAATTATATAATGAAATGTATAAAGAATGGAATAATTGTGGTGATTTACAGAGTTTTTGGAATCATGAATATACAAAACATTTATCATGTATTTATCAACAATACGGAATGACAGAAGAAGAATCTTTTCAATTAACATTAAATTTATTTAATGAATTTACAAAAGAAGATTTTGATAAATGTAATAATGCAGATGATTGTATTATAGGATGTTTTGATTTAAATTTGAATAGAATGAATTGTCCATAATTTATGATGATTTAGATGAATACGTTTTCCCGCGAATTGATTCATCAATTCCGGGAAACCTATTATTATTTAGTGAGCGGAATAATGAATACGTTTTCCTTAAAAAAGAAAACAATTATCACTCAGCTCTAGGTGGTTTGCTTTGGATCCATGAGTGACGTAAAAAACAATAAATATAAAAAAAATGAATATTATTTATATTTATTCTAATTAAATCAACTTATTATAAAAAACAACTTTTTTTATACGTTTAATAAAAATTTACAAACGTAAATTTTTAATAATATGGAGTTCTGTTATGATATGATTGAAAATATACAAAAGAATACAACAGGAGAAAATTATGAAAATTGGAAGAAAAAATGTTATGAGAAGTTAATAAATTTTTCAGAATCATTTGAAAATAATAATAATTCAGAAATGAATATTAATGATGATGAAAATGATGTTGATGAAGATGAATTAGAAAATTATATTTTAGATGAAGAGATTATTAATGAAATTCAAACAAAAGAAAAAGAACAAGTTATTATTTTACCATCGAAAGAAGAAAATAATGAATTAGAAGATAATTCAGAAGATTATTTTGATTTTTTTGATAATATTGATGATAAAAATAGAAATGATAGTAAAAGATATTATCATTGTCCTAAAAGAAAGTCATACCAATTAAATAATGAACAAAATAGTAATGAAGAATATATGAGATATCGAAATAATCATTTTAGATTTAATGAATATTACTCGAATAACTATTTTAAACAAAATACATCGAATAATCATTCAAATTATTATAGAGTTTATACAAAAGAAGAGAAAGAAGAGATTTTTTCAAAAGTAGAACTTAAAAATCCGAGACAAAGGACAGAAAGTGATGACTGGATAAATAAATTAGAAGAAAATATTAGTGAAAATTTACAAAAAAATATTGAATTATCGCTAATTGAATTTAAACCAATCGAAAATAACGAATTTAGAACATTATTATTAAACTCGGAATTTAATATTGAAAATATGGAAGAATTTGTTAATAAAAAATATAATTTTTCCAAAAATTTAAATGAAAAGACAAAAGAATCTAATAATTCGTCTTTAAATACAACTTCAAACTTAACCATTAATAATTCATCAAATAAAACATTTGTTCAAACTAATTTTAGTTTTTACAAAAAATCAAAAGATGAAGATGATGAGGATTTATATGAAAATTATGAAATTAATAGTGTATCATCATCAAAGAATGATAAAGAAGAAGTAGAAGAAGAAAAAGAAGAAAAAGTAGATAATAAATCAAATGAATTCCATAATTTTTATATAAATTGTACTAATTTTTTAAATTCAGATTGTTTTAGTAAAGAAGAATTAACAGATGAACAAATTGATGTTTATTCATTTTGTAAACCTGGTGAAAAATACTATAAAACTATCTTAAAATGTGTTAAAAAGTGTTATTATGAAAAACATTTCTTTAAGTACTTTTCAGATAGATTTTTTGAAAATGTATGTACAATTCAAGAAGATTCAAATGAACCAATTTTTGATACTAATTTATTTAACATTTGTTTAATGAATATTGTCAATGATAATTCAGAAGAAAATCAGATTAATAAAAACTTCTTTAAATTCTATGTATATTTATACAATTTTATTGATGAAATTAAAGTACATTATTATTTTAATGAAGAAAGAAAAGATAAAGATGAATTAAATGTAACCACATTCAATTTTCATAATATCGAGAAATTAATTGACCCTTTTAATCGTCAATATTATATTCAATTTTATGATTATCCAGATAAATTTATGATGTTTTTATGTATTTGGTTATATGTATTAGATGAAAAAGATTTATATCCTTCAAAAGATGCAATTCTTCTCAATATTTATCATTTAGATTTTTTATTAACTTTTGTTGATAATACTGATAATTTTGAAGAGACTAATAAAGAAAATAAAAAAGATTCATCTGCATCAACAACTTATGTTTATGATAGTGATTATGAAACTGATAATGAACCAAATTTTGAAGAATTAAACAGTGATAATGAATCTATTAAAAGAAATAATAGTGAAAATGAAGATAATGATGACGATAATCAAAATTTTGCTTATCATCAATATCAAATTGACTTAAATGAATTTTCAATTTAAAATTTATTTAATAATTTATAAAAAAAAATAATTTATAAAAAAATAATTTATAAAAAAAGTTGATTACAACAAATAATCAGGATAAACTTGAATAACAAAATTAATGTATTCATTAATATACTTGTGAATATAATAATAAGAATGTATATATTCATTTTTAAGGTTTTCCAAAATTCTTAATTCTTCTTGATATTCTTCATCTAAAGAACCATCTTCATAACCATAAACATATACATTAAATTCTGTTTTAATATAATTATCTTTTGTTTTAAAATTATTAAATTTAATATTAATATCTTCACATAACTTAAAAATAGTATTATATGATTTACAACAAAAACAATTATTACAATTTACATTATTATTATCTTTAAAATGAAATGTATTAATAAAATTATTAGGAATAATTTTGTGTTGTCTTCTTAAAATAGCTGTTGTAAAACTCTCTTCTGATTTAGGGTCATGAAAATATGTATTTAAAAAAATATAATGAAAACCAAAAAAATCATCTCGTGTAGGATATTTTTGTATCGATTTTTCTGAAAATTTATCATAACTAAAAAATTCACCTATGCTATTTATTCTCTTTTTTTCATTATGTTTAATAAACACTCCTCTGGTTTCTATGTCAAATAAAGCACTAAAATTATTATCATAATGATTCATAATAATAACATGTCTTTTATTTTGATTACAATATTCTATATTTAATGAAAATCGTCTAATAGGTTTATTCGGTTTCCATAAAGGATATAATAATCTACATCTTTGTAAATTCATATATTGACCTCCATTATTATTAAATATTTCAATGGTTCTTTCAATACCTTCATTATCTATATAAATCATTATTTGCTCATTCTTCATATAAGAATCATATCTTTCTTCTAAATTAAAGATATCTGTTAATGTTGGTTTTCTAAGTGATGAAAATGTCGAAAAAAATATATCCCACGTATATCTCTTTTGTCTAAAATACTCATAATTCATTTTTTTATTAATGAATCAAAATTTGAAAAATATTTTTATTTTTTACGTAGAATAACTCTATGTTTTATAATTTATGTAGTTTTATATATATTTAAAACTATTTTTTCATTTTTTTATTTTTAATGATTAATTTTTATTATTTTCATCAATGTGTTCATTATTATTCTCTGAATTATCAATCATTTCTTTGATATGTTTCATCTCTTTTTCAACATCTTTTTTACCTAAATGTCTCCTTAAATAACTCCTAACTTTTAATAAATTTAAATATTCATCCTCATTTTTTTTTGGATTATTATATTGCGTTTTATTATCTAATTCAGAGATTTTATTTAATAAAGATGATGATACAACATTAATCTCTTCAATATTTAATGAAGGTTTAATATCTACATTTTCAATACCTTCATCTAATACATTATGTTCTTTGTACTCTTCTAATATTTTTTCATTACCAATATACATACCTTCAACAAATATCCAAGGTGATTTTTCTTCAAAATAATTAAAAAATTTAATAATATCATCTGTCGATGTAAATAATTCATTTAAATGCATAAATGCTACATCATAATTTCTAAAATCATATTTTTGAGTGATTTCATAATCATTTTGAGTATCTGATAATATTAAAATATGTACTGATTCTGAAAAACAATTAATATATTTCTCAATATTATCAAACTTACTTCTTTCACATTCTTCTCTCCAATGAGCCTTTAATTTTCTTGTTTCTTGATTAGACATAATATTTTTATTTACGTTAAAATTATTTTTGTTAGAACTAAAAATATCAACATAACAACCCATAATTAATAAAGATACAGCAAACCCAATAATAATTTTTACAATATTTGAATGTGATTTATTATTAATTTGAATATTGTTAAATGTTTTTTTATATTCTCCAGATTCCTGGTCATAATCATCTTCATCATTTTTAAAATTTATATTTCTTTTATGTATTTCATTCATTTTAACTGTATTCGTAGAATTCAAATGAACTTATATTTTAATTTATATTATTATAAAATTTAATATATAAATATATATTATTCATTTTTTTTTAAATATCTTTTATTTACGATTAATAGTATCGTAAAAATAATAAATTAAATAATAACTAATAATTAATGATAAATAAAAAAAAAAATGAAAAAAAAAGTATTATAATAGAATTTATTAATCAATATAAAAAAAAAACGAATACTAGTTACTAAACTAAAAGTTTAATTTAAAATGAATAACAATAATAAAAATAAAGATATTTTTTCAGAAAATACTGACAAAATTCAATTATTAACAGAAAATAATCCAGTAGTTATTATATCATTTTTATCTTTTTATCAAAGATGTATGAAAGGTTTTGATAAAGTTATTATTAATGATATGAATGGTAAAAAAATAACACTTCATACATATATGAAAAAACTATTTCCAACTAAGAATTTAGATAATATGTTAAATAGAATTAATAATAAAATTAATGAAGAAGATAAAATTAAATTAGAGAGTATGATTCATGCATATTTACTTGAACCACACATTGTCAAAATTGGTGATAAATGTAAAATTAATTATTTTATTAATAATCCTAAAACTATTTTTAATAATGATTATGGTCATTTTATGAGACTAATTATTGCTATGTCATCTATTCAAAAATTTAAAACAGATGATATTTTAAAAATGGCACATATCTTTTTTGAATATATTCATAACAAATATAGCATCAATAAGAACATTAATAATTCTTTTTATCATAATAAAGAATTATATGTTAAAAATGTAAATCTAAAATGTGATTTTAATATTTTTAAAGAATTTATTGAATATAATGATATTCTTGATTTTTTCTTTTATTTAGATAATAATGATAATACTAATGATATTATTGATAATAACATTGATAATAACATTGATAATAACAATAATATTTATACCAATGATTTAAATCATTTTAATAATGATAAAGAGCTTTTGAATATTATTTCTTTTCATGATATTGAACGAGATATTATTTCTAAAAATAATAATTATCATAATGAAGAAGAAGAATTAAAGGTAAATGATAATAACATAGTTAATAATGATAATAACTATGTTAATAATAATACATATTTATATAGAATTAGTCCAAGAATTTTATTTAATCCAGTTGTTAATAATAATTTACAACTCGAAAATAGAGTATTTACACCATTATCAGATATGTTAGTACCAGAAGAAATGAAGATTAATGAAGAATTTAATTTTAATTTTGATAACAAACAATCAGATATTTTCTCTCCTAAAAATGTTATCGAACGACCTTTAACACCAAAAACAGAAGAATTTAATAAATATCTTAATATAATTAAAAGTTATATCAAAGTTTAATTAAAAATAAATTATAATAAATTTAAGCCTTAAATAATATTTTTTTACAATCATTTTCAAATTCTAAATTATTTTGAAAATTTAATGAATTTTTAATAATATTTTGAGTATTTTTTATAAAATTATTAATATCTTCGTTTTCCTTTTTAATATTAATCCATCTTTCTTTTATTTTTTCTCTTTCAATAAATTCAATATTATAATTCTTATATTCTTCTTCCTCTTCTATATTCACTTTTTCACTTAATATATATGTAAAATTAATAATTAATGGTACTATTCTTAATGTCTCCAAACATGTACATTTTGGTATTCTATGAATATTTATAAAATATGTATAATTTTCATATATTTCTTTCCAATCTTCTTTCGTCCAAATATTATTTAATATTATTATATCTTCATTAAATGAATTTAAAATATCTTCTCTTTGTTTTGTTTTATTACCAATAAATACTATTTTATTTCTATTTTTAATCCGTTTTTCTATTAAAGAATTAAAATCTAAATCTAAATTTATTATTTTCAAAGAATCATCAAAAAATAATGTGAAACGGTTAAAAGGTATAATAAAAGAATTTAATAACTGTAAATTACCTTTTGAATAAGTCCATAAATCATTAATTTTATAATTTTTAATTATATTTAAATAAGTTTTTCTATCTTGAAGAATAGTTAAAGGTTCTGTTATATATAATATTTTTTTAAATTTAAATTTTAAAGATGATGCTAAATTAAATAAATATTTTTTAATATTATATATATGATTATAAAAATTTGAATTTATTTGAGTATTTGTTAATAAATAATTTGGATGTAAAAAATAAATAAATATAATATTATTTTTATTTAATTTTAATTGAATATTATTCCAAAAATCATCATTAATATCAAAAAATTCATAATTTGAATGATAAAATTCTATATTATTTTTTGTTAATAAAATAAATAAAAGGTTTAAAATATCTTTGTGTAGTTTATCAAATGGATGATATATAAAATAAATATTGTTCATCACTATTTTTATTAAATTATTCTATTATTAAATATTTTATATAAAAAAAAGATAAATCGCGTATTTTTGATTAAAATTATATTTTATAATATTAGTTAAAAAAATGTTGAAAACTCTGAGTCGATTTAAAAATGATAAAAATATAAAAAAAAGTGTATTGTCAACACATTTAATTGTTTGTATTTTAATTTATATTTTTAAATTAAAAAAAATAATAAATGATAATCCTTCTAAATTATCTGATTTATCTTCAAATAATCCATCAAAATTATTATTTTTAAAAAAAATAACTGATTTAGGTGTTGATTTAGTATCAAAGAATTATACTGGGTTTTTATTCCATTTATTACCTTATTCTAATAAAATTACATCAATGATAAAAAATATAAAGAAAAAAAAAAATAATGATGAAAATATAAGTGAAAATAATAATATAACAGAAAATATTTAATTTTTTATTTTTATTTATTTTTTTGATATATTATTAATTCATTATTATCTGATTTTATTAATTTATAATTTTTAATATTAAAATCAATAAAATTTATCAATTTATCAATATCATAATTAACAGGATTATTAAAAATAATAAATAATCCTTTCTTTTCTAATATCATATTTACATAATTAAAAATATATAAATATGTATCAAAATTAAGATTATCTTCTAAAAATATCATATCAAAAATATATCCATTTTTTTGAATATCAGGTAAAACATCATTATATTTTTTATTTAAATAATTATCTTTTAATTCTATTTTTATTTTTTCTTTTTTTATAAATTCTTTAATTATATCCAAACCATAATTATTCCATTTTTTTTTTTCAATTTCATCTATACACATATATAAATCGGATGATTTATTTTTTATTTTACTTAATTCTTCAATTATATAATAAGATAAAGTACCTAAGTTAACACCTATTTGTAAACAAGATTTAATTTTATATTTTTTAATAACTTTTTGTAGATAAGTACCTTTTATTATATTATATTTCAATTTATTTTTATTATTAATTAAATTTTTAATTAAATAATTATGTATTTGTTGTAAAATATTTTTAGTGAATTTTTTATTTTTTTGCAATAATATACTATTTATATAATTTTGATAATTTATAAAAGCAAAACTATCCTCATCTTTATCTATTAAATATTGTACTTTTGTAAAATCTCTTATTCTTAAATTATCAATATATAACATATATTTTTTAAATATATCATTATTTTCTATGACAAAATCTCTACTTAATAATTCATGTATTTTATTTTTAGATATAAATTTATCACCTTGAAAATTATGACATAAAAAATAATCATTTCTATAAATTATAACTGACTCAAATAATAAAGATAATAATTTAATAATATTTTCTTTTTCACAAACATCATATCTTGATAAGTAAATCCAAGTTATTAAATTTCCTCCAATATTTAAAAAATCATATAAATAATATATGGTTAATAAAGCTTGATGAAAATTAATAATATGTAATTGTTTTTGAAATAATATATCATGTGATTTAATAAAAACTTCATGCATTTGATCTTTTGATAAAGGTGTATAAACATTATCAAATTTTATTTTTTTTTCTATAATTTCTTTTAATGAACCAAGTTTATATTTTTCTAATTCAAAAGATGATAATTTAATTTCAACATTTCTAACAAAAAATTGTGATATTTTATAAAATGTACTTGATACAAAATTTCTATCTGTTAAATCAGATGGTTGAAAAAACACATATTCATCTTTATCTAATACTTCCATTATATCTTTTGTTTCCATTTTTAATTCTTTCAAAAAATCAGTTACCAAATATTGAATACCTTTATTTTCTGCTTTCTTAGTTCTGTAAATTTCCATTGTTTTATTTGCTTTTAATTTTAAATTTTTAGTTTTTTTATTACAAGATGATTCTTTAAATATTATTTTAACTCTTTTTTTCTCATCATCTGATAATTTTATTTTAAATAATAAATTATTCATTTCTATCATTATATATAAATCTTATATTTATCCTATATTTATCTTCTATTTTTATTATAATCTATATCTATTTAATTAAAAAAATAATTAAATATTCTCTAAAATTTCTTTGAATACTACTCCACCATCTTTAAGTACTATCGGTACTTTATTATTTACAAAATATTCATTATTTGAATCTAATAGATTTGGTAAATACGCAACTTTTTCAATTAATTCTTTTGTATTATTAAATTTATTTTTATGTACTATTTTTCTGTATTTTAGTTTTTTCATAAATTTTTTAATTCTATCTAATATCACAACTAATTTATCATTTATATAATCATTTACATAATTCTCAAAAATCCATGAACATGGATAATCTTGTGATTCTTCCCATACTTCAGTTAATTCTTCTGATTTAATAATATCTTCATCATCCATTAAATCACTAAGACTAAAAGTATCATATTTATCTTTTTTATTATATAATGAATTTTTAATATAATCAATATGTTCTTTGATTAATAATTGAACACATTTTTCATATAAATTTTGATATTCATTTTTTTCAAAATAATATTTTGTCAATTCTTGAAATTCTTCTTTTGTCAATTCTCCATATTCTATTTCCATATCTAATACAAAATCACATCCTGGTTCTTCACTATGTAAACTAAAAATTAAATCAGGATATTTTTTACCAACTTTTTTTAACCAATCCACTGGTGGAGCCCATGGAGTAGAAAAATGATAAACTGCTGTTGTTGAATCTTCACTATAATCTAATTCGACATCAGAAGCATCCCATTTGCATCCCCATTCATCTACAGCCCTATTATACTCCCAATCCCCTAAAGGAACAGAACGTTCAAAACTAAGGTCTTGAGGAGTTACTTCAGGGTCTGTTTGTTCAGCATCTTCTTTTTTGAGAATTTCTTTATTTTCATCAACAAATTTTTTTAAATCTTCTGTATTTTCAGAATTTACTGTTAAATCATTCATACACCAATTAGGCATTTTTTCACGTTTAATAACAATTATTTTTTTTTATATTTAATATTTAATATTTAATTTTAAACAATAATTATAAATAATTTTATTTTTCATTTTTTATTTTGAATTCGCTTATTTAGTATTAATATTTACGTTTTATTATTAATTTTTTTACGTTAAATTTAAAATAAAAAAAATGAATAATTTGTTATTTAAATTAGATTAATTAAACAAATAAACCAAAAGTATATTAAGTATTAATATCCGAATATAAAAACATAAAAATGGCATCAAACGAATACTATTATTCAGATGATGAAGAAGATATGAATTATGAAGAAGAAAATATGAATATTGAAGAAGAAGAGAGAACAGAATTAAAAGAAACATTAGAAACAACAACTAATTCAGTTGGAAATTCAAGAATTCTAGATTTAGTTAATCAAACAAGATTTACTGATTTAACTCAGTATTTTCAAATTAACTTTCAACAAACTTTTAATATTGTAGAAGAATTCATTAGTAAAGTTAGTGATACATTAAATTTACCTTTTGATAATACTTTATTATTATTATCTGACAATCGTTGGTCAGAAGAGAGAATTTATCAAAATATGGCTGAAAATTCTGATTATTTATCAGAATATTTTAGTTTTAATAGATTAACTTATCAGAAGACCCAAGAATTAAAAGAAGATTTTTGTTGTTTAATTTGTGGAGATAATAGTGATGAGATTTTAGGATTAGGATGTGAACATGTTTTCTGTCTTAATTGTTATCAACAATATTTAGAAATTAATGTTAATGAAGGAGTATCTGTTTTAAATCTTAAATGTCCTTTTTCAAAATGCAAACATCGTATTTTACCCTTTTTTTATCAAACCTACTGTTCACCTCAAACTTTTGAAAAATATAAATCTTTTTTAGTTAAAAATTATTTAGAATGCAAGAAGAGTATGCGTTATTGCAAAAATCCTTGTTGTTCTCAAGTATTTATTAGAGAAGATAATATCAAATTAATGGGAACTATTAGAGGAGAAATTAAAAGAAGTAATAATACTTGCAAAGATATTTTTGTTGAATGTTTAGATTGTAAAAATAGACAATGCTTCAGATGTAATGAAGAAGACCATTATCCCGTAACATGTCATGAATTAGAACAATGGAATGAAAGAGACAAAAGTGATGGACAAACCATGAATTGGATTGTTGTCAATACTAAAAAATGTCCTGAATGTAAACACCCTATTGAAAAGAATCAAGGATGTAGACATATGAAATGTACCAATTGTAATTATCATTTTTGTTGGGATTGTATGCATAAATGGGATACAAATTGTGGTTATTCTAAATCATGTAACGGTATAGTTAAAGAGGGTTTAGAAACAGATAATGACAAAAAGATTAAAACACAAGCTGCAACAGAAATTCAACATTATTTAAAACATTATCAAGCATTTATGAAACAAAAAGATGCAATTAAATTTGCTCTAAAATTAAAAGATGTATTGAAAGTTAAAAAAGAAGAATGGAAGATTATGCAAGGAGCAGTTAATATGGATGGAGAATATTTATTAGATTCACTTCAAACAATTATATGGAGTCGAAATATTTTAAAGAATATTAATATTTGGACATTTTTTATGACAGATAATAATAAAAAACAATTAGTTAATCATTATTATGACGATTTAATTAATAGAACAGAATATTTAACTTATTTAATTGAAAGACCAGTTGAAGATTTAGAACAAGAAGTTATTTTGAACATGAATGATGTTCTTAAAAACTCTATCAAATCTATAACCGAATTTTTCTAAATAAAAAAAATGATTATTATTTTATAATAATTGTTATTTATAAATAAAAATATAAAAAATTGAATAATTATATAAAAAATGAATAAATCAACATCATCATTATCTAAATCACAAATATCATTTTTGAATAATAAAAGTTCTATAGATTATTCTCAAATTGAATCTGACATTATTATTTTACGGTCAATTTTGAATAAAGTAGAGAAAAAAATAAAAAAAAATATTAGTAAAATTGATAGAGTTGGTATTAGTATTGATAATCTCAATAAAAATAAAAATAATTGTAAAAAATTATTAAATTTTTATAGAGAAAGTACTGATAGTGTTCTTTATGGAACAAATACTTCATATTCTTTTTTTGAATGATGAATATGTTTTCTTTAAAAGTAAAACAAATATCACTTAGCTCACAAAGAAAACCAGGAATGATATATTAATTAATTATTTTATAACTTAAATAATTATAATACAAAAATATATAATTAAAAAAAGTACTAAAAAATGAATTTCGATAATTTTTTAAATATACTACATGATAATTTGAAAAAAACACCTCAGAATTTATATCAAAATGTTAATGAATGGCAATCTTTTTATTTAGATTTAGATTTTTATGAAGATATAAAAGAACAAATTCAAGTTGGAGATTTTATAAAAATATTTAATGGTAAAGAATATATATGGTGTGAAGTTAAAAAAACAGATAAATTTTTTCAATCTAATACATCAAAAAATTTAATAGATAAAATATTATTAGTTAGAATTGATAATATTTTACCAGATAATTATCAATATAATTATAATACAAATATTTACATTAAATATAATAATATAATTGAATATAAAAAGAAAGATGAACTTTTAAGTTTATTTATAAATAAAAATTATTATTAATTAATTTTCTTCTGATGTAGTACCAAACATTCTGTTTAATTTTTCTTTATCAGCTGATTTAATCATAATAGCAATTTTAGCACAACATAGTGATAATAATGGTTCATTATCTAAAAAATTAGCAGCATCTACTAGTTTTTCTAACTCTCTTTCTTCATCTTCAGACAAATCATTATTATCACCATAAATATATTCAAGATAAAAAGGTTGAACTAAATTGCTCATTTTTGAATCATTTGGAATCGGTTTTGGAATAACATTCATAGGATTCTCAATATAATAATCTAAAAAAACAAGAATTTTATCAAAAGTATTTTTATTAATATCATGAGGAATCATAATATTTTCCTCATCATCTTCATTTTCTATCATTGGTAGTAAGGTTTTACAAATAGATAATTTATTCTTCTCTATTTGAAAAATAGAACCATCTTTAAGTTGAACTGAATAATTTTTATCACTTTTCATTTTTAATAATTATTTTATAGTTGTTATTATTATTTTTTTATTTATTGTTTAATTAATATTATTATATACATTATTCTTTTCATTTTTTTTATTTATAATTTTACGTTCATCACTCATGATTATACACCATCTTCCATATCTACATCTTCAGATGCGTTTGCAGAATTTGATGCACTAGATGAACTTTCTGTATTTGATTCACTATTAGTCGTCATAAAAACATCATAAAGAAGTTTTTGATTTTTCTGCGTAAGAATACCTAATTTGACGATACATAATTGTGTTAAAGGAGCAATATCTAAGAAATTTGATGTTAGAATCAGATGTCTTAGTTCAATAACTTGTTCTTTGGTTAATTCAAAAGAATCACCATAAACGAAATTAGTGTAAAATTCATTTAGAACTAATTCAGAAATTTTAAATGAATTAATTGGTTTAGGAATGGTTCTCATTGGATTAAAACTATATTCTCTCATATAATCAATAACTCTTGAAAAACTACTCTCATTAACAGTATCAGATGATACAGGTAAAATTTGTTCTTCATATTCATTAATATCTTCTGAAAAATCGCTGATAACCGCATTTACAATATTTGATATTTTTGCATATTCATAAGGTACTATATATTTTTTTCCACTTCCAGAAAATACAAAAACAACATATTTCTTAAATTTTTCTTGGTCAATAATAGACCCTACTTCGTATGATTCTTGCATAAAATCACTCATTTTTTTTTTACGTTTTTTTTATTTATAATTTAATTGTATGTATTAATATTAATAATTTATTTTCATTTTTTTTATTTATTATTTTACGTTTAATACTTAATACTTAATTAATCTTTTCTTTAATATCACTGTCAGAATTCAAACAACTAATTTTAGTTAGTTTAGTATTTTTTTTTTTATCCATAATTCTATCATAAGTCCAAATAGCGAATGTACAGAATTCAAACCAAATATAAATAAGACTCATAAATTGAAGTCCAATTGAAAAATTAATATCTTTTCTATATAAATAATTCATAATAAGAACTGGTTCAACAATCATAAAAAATGCATATAAATAATAATATGCATTCTGATCATATTGGTCTGTCTTAATAGATAATAAAGAGATATAATATTTTGCAATATTAGGAAATTCTGTAATCCATGATAGAGTATAAATTTTTAAATTTTGAGTTCTATATGCGATTATCGCTCCAATAATACAAAAAATTGTTTTATTTAATCTCTTTTTCATAATTGTTGGATAAAATTCATATCCAATAATAACATCCCAAAAAAGTCCTTGAATCCATAACATTACAACAATATTATCCGCTAAATCATCCTTAAATGATTCATTTTTTTCAGTAGTAAATTCTTCATAAATCATAAAAAACATATTCTTAAATGAATAAAAGAATCCCAATGTTGATAAAAAGAAAACAAGTGTATTTGACATATACTTATGAATCATTATACTTTTGTACTTCTCAATCTCATAATCTAATTTTTTATTTTTTTCAAATTCATTATCATCATTTTTTGATTCTTCTTTATTCAAAATTGTAGATGTATCAATACACCCATTCTTATTCAATACTGTCTTTTTATTCCGATTATACATTTCCATATAATCTTTTCTGTAGTCATAATTAATTATCTGTTCATGTAATACTGAAGCAAAAACTCCATAGAAAAATGAACAAATAGATGAAATTAACCAAGTTTTCCATCCAATGTTTTGGATATACGTTAGTATTATTGTACTAATACTCATTCTTTATTTAAAATTTAATAATTTTATATATAAAATTATTATGTATCAAAAATAATCATTTTTTATATTTTTTACGTTTAATTTAATCCAAGTCGATTTAATTCATTATTTCTTTCTTCTATTATTTTATTTATATCAAAATTTATTGTTTGTGGTATAGTATTTTGATTGTTTAATATTTGACTATTAGTTAACATATATCCCTCTGGAGCTTTATTAAAATTATTTTTATTTTTTTCAATAAATGATTCATTATCCCAATTATCATTATTATCTTCTTTCTGCTGTTTAAATGAATTATCTATGTTATATTCAATATTATTCATAATATTTATTTTTTCATTATTAATGTATGCTTTTTCCTGTTCTTTTATATCATTATAAACAGAATATCCATGATTAAATTGAGAAGTATTTGTTTGTACTGATGCAAATGAAGAAAATCCACTCCCATCGAATGCTCCTATATTATAACCTTTTAATCCATCTTGTACTCGATTATTTTCAAAATTTATATTATTATTAAAAAGGTCGTTAAAATAACTTCTTTGTTCATCTTGAGAATATTGTCTCATAACATTTCTCTCTAATGTATTTATATAATTTAACATATTTTCCATATCTTCATCCCATCTGTAATTATCCGAATCTTCCCATATCGATTTTAAATTAATCTTCTCATTCTTTTTTGTTAATACACGAATTTTTCTATCAACTAATTTTTTTGTTATCAAAAATGACATATACTTTTTATAATTTTCTATAAAATTATTATAATTTTTAATACTATTTTTATATATTAATTTATCATTATCAGATTTAAATTTAAGTGGAAATTCATTATCAATCTTATTCACTAGTATGTCTTTTAATTCATCTATATCATCTGTTTTAAAATCATTTTTAAGACTTTCAATTTGTATAGATGTTAAATCTTTTAATTTATTAAATATATATGATTCACTCATTTTTATTTATTATTTATATCTATTTTTATTTTTTTATTATTTCTTTAAATTGGTTTTTATTAAAATTATTTAATATTTATTATTATTTTTTATACATTAAAAATAAATATTTTAGATTTTTATTTTCAACATATTGACATTCTCCCATTAATTCATAATATAATCTCGAATCATGTTTATTTAAATTAGAATCTTTATTATTCATTAAATTTTGAATAACATTTAAAATACATTCTATATCATAATCGTTTATCACCGATTTATCTATTAAATTTATTTTATCAGTAAAATACAGTTTATTTAAATTCATTGTATTTTTATTCTCTTTATATCTAAATCCATAATTCACATTCTGTATATTTTCTATTTCTAAATCCGGTTTACCTTCAACTTTCGTGGCTCCTCGGAGAGGAGTAGAAGGTTGTAGGGAGTCGTCAAAATTCCAATCTATTAAATCATATTTTCCTTCTTTTATTTTTTCCGATATATCTTCTCTTTTATATCCTTTAAAATCATTCTCACCATCTTTTACTACATAATAATCCGTTCCTATTAAATCAGTTGTTTCATCACTTTTTTCATATAATCTATATACCACTAATTCACTCTTCATTTTATTTATACACATCTATATATTTTAATTTTTATTTATATCTTTTATAACTTATATTTTTCTTTAAGTTCAATTTATATAATAATTTAAAAATTAATTAATTTTTTAATAATAATTATAATTAAATTTATTTTTAATTCAATTTAAAGAAAATCATCATAAAAATGATAGAATAATAATAATATATTAAAAATACAATAAATTAAAATGGAGGAAATAAAAATAGAATTATTTAGGAATTGGGGTGAGAATTTGGAAGATAATTTAAATAAATTGAGTGAATTAAATTATAATGATATATATCATTATCAAAAAGAAATATATGATTTAATTAATTTTGATAGTGAAAAGATGAGTGAAGAAGAATTAATAGTAAAATATGGTATTGAAAAATATGATATAAATAGAATAAAAAGTATCACAAATAATATAAATCAAGATGGTAAAATGAAGGGGCAAAAATGGAATGTGATTGATGAAAATAAAATAAAGGAATGGTTAATAAATCCCCAATCTAAAACTTTCGAGGAATTATGTTATGAGTTAGAAAGGTCTGGAGTAGCTATTGAAGCAAGAATTCAATATTTATTGGAAAAAGAGTTGTTTTTTTATACAGGTGATATTGGTGAATTTTGTAAAAAATATCATATAAATATGTTATTATATCATTTAATAATGAATAGGAATGTAAAAGTAGAGAAAAAGAAGATTCAAAATATTGATAATGAAAATAAGGAAAAAATTGTTGATGAAGAAGTAAAAAAAGAGGAAATAACAACTAATTTTTTACAACCTAAATGGACAGCGGATGAGGAGAAATTCTTGAAAGTATTATTAAAGAATGGAAAAAGTATAAAAGAAATAATGACATTATTAAAAAGAAGTAAAGATGATATAGAACAGAGAACAAGAATATTTGTATATAGAGAATTTGAGGACCAAATATCGGTATGGAGTAAAAATTATAAAATGACATCTAGTAAAGTTATATCATCATGTATGTATCAGATTAAAAAGATGAGTGAAAGTAAAAAGATAGAAATAGAAGTACAAAAAAATGAAAATAATGATGTTGATAATGAAGAAGATAATAATGATGATATAATGGAAGAAAATATTGGTAAAAAATCATTATTTTCCTAACGTCTTTTTTTGACAAGATTATAATAATAGTTATGTTGAGCAGAAATGATTGAATTATCTATATCTTTTTTTAATAATAGTAAATTATCAAACATATATTTTGATAATATAAAATCTGCAAATTTAAATATTTTTATTTTTGTTATGATATAATTAGATACTTTATAATCATATGTTATTGAAATTTTATTTTTAAATTGATTTAATTCAATATTAGTTATTGATGTTAATAAAATTCTTTTATAATCAGGTTTATATGAATATTGATTTAATAATTTTTTCTCTTCTGAAAACCACTCAATATAAGATTGGTCATTTGATAAATAAATAACTCTATCTACATAACCATAAGTTCTACATTTTTTTTTTACTTCAAATCCATTCATAAATAAATCTTTGAATGTATCCAATTTTTCTCTTTCTTCTTTAGTTAAATCTTCTTGGTTCATTTATTTAAATATTTTTAATATTTAATACTTATTATATATTGTGATTTTATTATTTATTTTGTAAATAAAAAAATTGATAGATAAACCTATTTATTTTTTTTATATATTAACAACAATTAATCTGAACAAGTTTTTTGTTTATCAAGTTTTTCGGTAAGTTTACGTTTAAAATGAAAAGCCAAATTTGTCCTGTGCGTCCTGGTAAGGAAGGTTGTCGTTATGATGAAAAAGAAGAGGTTTCTAACCTTTGGAATCGTTGTGATTTCATGGAACCTATTCCTTTTGGACTTCAACGTCCAGTGAAGGCTCCTCTTACGGGTGTTCGCGAGAATGCTCGTACTCTTGCAGAGCTCTATGGAAACTCTATTAAGTGTCCTGGAGCTCCTCGCAAGAAGGGACGTTATGGTGTGGAGGATGAGGAACCTCGTGCTCTTTGGGATGCTTAGAAAAACATCCCTTATAAAATAAAAAAAATTAAAAAAAATTAAAAAAATTAAATTAACAATTAGAACCTTGAGCATTTATTCTTGAGGTTTTTCCATCAGGACAACATCCGTAACGGGTTCCTGCACAACCTCCAACAATATGAGTTGGTGTAACTACTGGACCAAAAGACCACCAACTATGACGTTTACGTTGAGCAAAAAAGATATAAAGTACAACGACTAAAATAACTAAAAGGAGAAAAACGATAAAATAGGTTAAAGTAGAGTTAGAAGATAGAGAATTCATTATATTTTTGTCTTATACTTTTAATTAATATTTTTTTTACGATATTATATAAATAAAATAATTTAAAAAAATATGAAAAATATTAATATAATAAACGATTTTTCTAGTGTTCTATTAAATAAAACACTGTTTTGAATTAAAACATAATAATAACTATGTGTAATAACTTATTGAATATGGCACATAACGTAGTTAAAAAATGCTCTAAATCACCTTGTACAATGTTAGCTAAACATGCAGCTGTTATTTTTAAAGGAGATACACCTCTAATAATTGGAGAAAATAGATTGGAAGCTAGGGCTATGAAACACCCTAGTCCAATTTGTAAATGCTCAAAACATGCAGAGATTATTGCATTGAATAAGTATAATAATTCAAGTCAATTTAAAGATAATGAAAAATGTAATATTTTGATTATTCAGATTGGAAAAGAGAATGAATTGAAGATGTCAAGGCCGTGCTTTTTGTGCGCACATGCCATATTTAAGTCCCGAAAGAAGATTAAGAAGGTATATTATTCAACTGGAGATGGAAATATTATATGTGAAAATATATATTCATTGTTGAATTTTGAAAATATACATGTTTCAATTGGATTTGGTATTATGAATGGTACTGGTTATCTAGAATCATATATAAAGAAGAACTTCGGTAAAAATTTAGAAATCAAAATGATTGATAAAAAAACATATCGATTAGTACAAAAAAATTAAATATTAAATTATTTAATTATTTATAAAAAAAAAATTTTAAATCTAAATCAAAGAAGTAAATCAAAAAATCAAAAAATCAATTTACTTCTTTGATTTCTTCTTTTTACTATCAATTTTAACAGGACCAAAATGGCCCTTCTTGTATGTATATCCAGCATCACGAAGACGTTTTAATCCCTCTTTCTTCATTGCTTCTGATTTCTTTCTTGATACAATTCTTCCATCTTTAGTCTTCTTTAAATCTTTCTTGGTTAAACCACCTGATGTCTTTTTAGCAGTACCATGCCATACTTGGGCACGAGAACCAACAGTTTGCATTTTTTCTGTCATTTTTATATACTGTTACATTCGATTTTTTTTTATAAATTTTATTAAAAATAAAAATAATTATTTTTTATTAATTATTAATTTAATATTTTTTTTTATTTTTTTTCCATTTGTATTATTTTTTTTAGTATCAATTTTCTTTGTTTTAATTTTTTTATTTTCTTCTTTATCATTTATCTCTCCAAATTTTCTTTTTTTATTATTTTGATTATCAATATCTTTTATACCATAAACATCTTCAAATAAATTATTTATTTTAATTTCTTCTTCATCATCATTATCATTCTTGATATATTCTTCAATTTTTACAATATTTTTATTTATGTCTATTTTTTTATTATTTTCAAGACTTTCCTCTTTTATTTTTAAACTTATTTTATCCAAAAAATCACTTTTAAATATTTGATTTGTATCAATTTTATCTTTTAATATTTTATACACTAAATATTCTCTTATCTCTTTATCTTTTACTTCTATAACTTTTTTAAAATCATCACACCATTTCTTCTGATTTTCTATTATAAAATCTATATCATTCGTCCATAAACTAATCCATTTAATAATAAATAATTTATAATCATTATCATTATTAATTTGATTTTTATTTAATAATTCATTGAATTCATCTTTAATAATCTTTTCTATCATCCTTTCTATTAAATCACTCATTTTTAGTTTATAATTTTTTTTTAGTTTATAATTTTTATATTTTATTTTTTTAAATTGAATAAAAAAAATTATTTAATATTTAATTCATTAAAAGAAGTTAAAAATTCATTAATTGAAGTTTTTGTTTTTCTTTTAATTTTTTTTAAAGCCTGTTCTTCTCCATTATTTTTATCTAATAATTCTTTATTTTTTTCATATTCTTTAACATATTCTTCATATTCATCTGAATATGCATAAATTAAAAATTCATCTAATGTTTCAGGATATTTTTCTTTTGGTATATGTTCAATTAAATAAATATTTAATTCTTCACCAAGAATTCTTTTATATTTATCAAAATCATTAATAAATAAAAAATAATTACAATGATGAGAAAAATTATCGTATCCAATTCTAACAGTTGTCTCATCCCATAATAAATTAATATCAATATCATAATTTTTTAAAATATGATTACCAAATGTTAACCATTTAATATCATTAATTCGAATAGTTTCATTTAATAATTCTTTTGTAAATGGTTTATTAGTTAAAAAACATTTTTGAAGACCAAATAAAAGAGATTCAAACATTGGATATGTGTTTTTAACAATAATTTTAGTAGGTTTAATATAAAAACCTAAATAATTTTTAAATTCTAACAATTCCCATAAATCTAAAAAAATTGACATTTTAGAATATATTAAACTTATATCAATATATTTTTCTTCATTATTAAATATTCTCCAAATATCAATTTTATGTAAATTTTTATTTGTTGTTAAATCCTCAATTTTTATTTTATTTGATAAATTTGATACATTTTTTTCTAAAAATTTACTTTCATTTAATACCCATTTTGGTACTTCTAGTATTTTATTTTCTTTAAATTCAATTTTCATAACAATAATTTAATTATTAAATTTAAATTAAATAATTTAGCTTTGTTATTAATCATTTTTTATTATAAAATTTACGTTTTTATTAATAAATTAAACGTAAATAATAATTAATATAAATAAATTTATAAAATTATTATTTAAAAAAAAATATATAAAAATAAGATAGCTTAAAGAAATAAAAAATGGAGATAACATATTATAATAAATATTATAAAAATAATAATGATGAAGAATTAACAGATAATAATGAAATAACACAATATTTAAAGAATATTGATTTTTCATTTAAATATACTGATGATTATGATAATTTAGAAAAAGTATATGTTATGCAAAATGACATAATAGAATTAAATAGTAAAAATCCATATTCTCAATTTTCATATAAAAATGCAAAAAAAAATAAAACAGAAGAACAAATATTTAAAATATTATCGAATGAATATGATTTTTTAACTTTTAGTCATAAAATACCATTATTATTTGAAGAGACATATTTAAATGATATAAATTTTAAAAACAATAATGATGTTGAATTAATGAATTTAGAAAATAATACATCAACATCATCATCAAATTCAAATGTATATTTAAATATGAATAAATATAATGTATTTGATAATGATAATAAATTAAGTAAAAAAATAAAGGAGTTTAATATTCCATTAATATTAAATTTAAATATTGAAGATTTAATATTAAAAAATCTTCATTTTATAATATTAAAGAAAGAGGTATTAGAAGGGAAAAAGATTTTAATATCAATAAATAATACATATGTATTAAATAATGAAAAATTAAGTATTAGTAAAAATGAATATATGCAAAATAATAGTGAATTTTTTACAAAAATAATGGAATTTAAAAATTATAATATGATAATTAATGATTTTTCAATAAATAAAACAAATAAAACAAATAAAAATAATAAATATGACTTGATTATAACAAATTTTGCAAATATACTATCTATTTTTCATTATAAAAATGAAAATAATTCATTAAAAAATTTTATACCAAAAATAATCAATATTTTAGATATTATTAATATAAGAGGTGAATTATGGATAAATTTAAATTTTTTACCAATAAATCTTGTATCATATCAATTAATTTATTTAATATCATTAAGTTTTGAAAAAACTGAATTTATGAAGGATAAAATATACGAGAATGATATAAATTCAGGTATATTTGTATTTAAAAATTATAATGGAATAAATATATTAAAAAAATTATTTGAAAATAATATAAATAATAATATCAAAGTTTTTGCGAAAAATGAAGATAATGAAGATATATTATTTTCATTATTTTCAAAAAAATATGTAGATAAATCATTTTATAAATATTTATATTTTATATTTAATCAAATTGATAAAAAACTAGAAAAATTTAATGAAAAAATAAAATATATACATAATAAAATAATATTAAAAAGACAAGAAGATAAAATTGAATTTTTTTATAATATAATCCTTAAAAATTCAATTGAATATTGTAAAAATAATAATATAAAAATATTTGAATTTTATAATGATTCTTTAGAAAAGAATTTTAATTATGAACCATATAAATTTAAATTTTTTCCTAAAGAAAAAGGTGTTGATATAAAAAAATTGAAATTAACTTTTGAATCATTGTATAGTGTATCTTATCCTGATGAAGCAGAAGAGACTTCTTTAATTATAAAAAAACATTTTCCTGATGTTAAAATAATTGTAGATGCTAATGCTAATGTTGGAGGGAATACAATCAATTTTTCAAAACATTTTGATAAAGTCTTATCAATAGAAATAGATAATCAAACTTATTTAGCATTAAAACATAATGTACAAATGTATCATAGAAATAATGTAGATATTTATAATCATGATTGTATTCAAATTTTAAAAGAAAATACATTTAAGGATAAATTAGTATTTTTCGATCCACCATGGGGAGGTATTTTTTATAGAATAGAAGATAAAAATGATTTATTTTTAAGTAAAATTAATATTGTCGATATTCTTCCAAATAATTTTGTTCTTAAAGCCCCTTTAAATTATAATATTGAAAATCTTTTAAATAAATTCCCAGAAATTATTATTCATAAAATGCATAATTATATTATTATTATTGGTAAAAATAAATAAAATATACTAAAAATAGGAATATTTTTAATAAGTATTCAAATATGTTAAAAATATGAATATTTTCTAATACGAATATTTTTGAATAACTTCAAAAATATGAATATTTTTTTTACAAAAAAACATGAATATTTTTTAGCATATTTGAATAAGTATTCAAATATACTAAAAATATGAATACAACTCATTAATATCTCTATGAATTTGTATTTTATAATGTTCATATTTTTGATTATCAACAAACATATATATTTTTTTAACATGTTCTAATGTATATTTATTATAACATCCAACAAATGGACCTGTATTAATCGTTATTATATAATCACATAAAGATGATAATGCAGCAATATCTTTACAACTTAGTTTATTATCTATTGTACATGGTATATTATTTACTTTTAAAGTAGTTATAATATTAAATTTATTTGATAAATAAACAATAAAACGATTCCAATCATTTTTTGAATATTTGAATTGGTCACTGAGAGGTTCTGAATTAATAACTAATATTTTTAGATTTTTATATTCTTTTATTAAATTATCTCGTCTTTTTAATAAATCATCATCTTCATATTTTAAATCATAAATATATATTGGTATTTTCATTTTCTCCAGAATTAAATTATAAAAAAATACATAATATCTATCTTGACCAACTAAACTCTGCAATTCATATCTAGGAGATACATTTTCATTATTAATCCATGCTTCTAAACCTTGCTCATTTCTTTCATTTAATTTTTTTAAAATAATAACTTCTTTATTTTTAATAAATTCTCCTACTTGTTTATGATAATTTTCAATACAATAATAATATATTTTCATATTATTTTGTTGTAAATAATCGGATATTTTATTAAATAATAATACATTAAATATATTATCTCCCAAATGATACTTATTATATATGTGAAAAATATTATTATGATATTTTCTATTTTCATATCTTCCATGATTAATAAAATGTATATAATAATCCATTTTATTATTAAAATTTAAATCTTTATTCTCTCTTCTATATACTTCTATATCAAATAATGGATATTCATCACATAAATTTTCTATTTTATTTGGTTTTTTACCTTCCATAATTGTTATGATTCGCTATTAATATTATTATATTTTTATTTATATTTTTAACTTAAAAAAAAATTTATAAATATTAATACTAACTGTAAAATTAAAAAATAGAATGATTAAAAACATAATAAGAACATCATTATTTAATTTAATAAATAAAACATATTTTACAAATGATTTTAAAAAAATGATATCAAACACAAAATCAAAAACTCTTTTACATCAATATTTAAAATTTATACCTATTTACGGTGTTAAAAATTATAACTTAAATATAGAACATTTATGGTGTAAATCATGGACAGATAATAAAATATTGATAAATGATATGCATAATTTATATTTAGCAAATGCAGAATTAAATGCAAAAAGAAATGATTATGGATTTTCTAAAATAAAATATAAAAAAAATAATATGATGAATGATAATATATTATTATTATCAAATAAAGGTAAAATCATAAAAAATAATGATTTAGATTATGATAATATATTTTACAAAAAAGATGTTAATTATTGTAAAGTTGATTTAAAAAAATTAAAATTTGAACCACCTGATGAATCCAAAGGATTGATTATTCGTTCTTTAACTTATTTTTTACATCAATATCCTTCATTAACTATCGCTAAATTTGAATCTGCAATATCTTCTAAATATTATTTAAAGTGGTTTTATAAATATAAAGTCACAAAAGAAGAGATAATTAGAAATGAATATATCTATTTTTTTCAAGGAAATATAAATCCTTTTGTAAAATACCCAATATTAATTCCATTATTATATGATGATAATATTTATAAAAATATTAAAGTTATACCAAATACATTATATTCAATAATATATTCTACATATGTGAGATTTATATTAAATATTTATTATGAAAAAGATAATATAATTTATAATTTTTACAAGTAAATAATAATTAACATAATTTTTGGATTAAATTATCTAATTCAATTTTATTGAATCAAAAGGATTAATATAGATATTATATTTTTCAATTAATATATTCATTTTTTCATGAATATAATTATATAAAAAAAGTCGATGTTCTTTAATTTTTTCAATTATAGGTTGAATATCTTCTTTTGGTCTATTTTTAATAATCTCTTTTCTATTGATTATAGTTTGATTATATGCTAATTTAATTTTATATTTATCAACTCTTGTAACAACTTCATTATCTAAAGTTATTAAATAATCAATAAATTTGTCACAACATTCTAACTTTAATCCATAATTATTGATTTGATTATCTACATATAACAATTTACCTCCAAAATCTAATCTTTTATATTCTTTAACCGCTAAATACATATTCTTTATTATCTTTTTAATTTCATTAATATTTACGTAAAAAAGATTAATATTTATATCTTCTTTTGACATATCATGATTTTCTTGTTGATTTAAACTTACAAAGTATCCATCAATTGATACTTTTCTAAATTCTTTTATTATTGGAGTTTTATTATTATTAATATTATCATTATCATCAATCACTGATATTATTTTTACGTTATTAACTTTTTTGATTTTACGTTTTTTTTGTTCACTTAACTTATTCATATTTTAATTATTTTTAACTAATTTTTTATAATTAAAAATTAGTTAAAAATAATTAATCATTTTTTATTTATTAGTATTGATGTTGTTTAACATATTTCTTAATTTATCTGATTTCTTCTTTTTTGTGTATTTTTTAACTTTATTTTCAGAAGTTGAATTTCTTATGTTTGATAAATAATTTTGATAAGTTGAAGATTCTTTAAATCTTTGTATCTTTCTTTCTTGTTCTTGAATTTGTTGATTTAAACTTAATATTTTATCATCAAAATTATTTCTTTCTTTGTTAACTTCTTTTAATCTCTTTTTTTCTTCTAAAAATGCTTTTAATTTAGAATCTTTTATAAATTGACTTCTTAATTTAGCTTCTAATTGAGCATTAGTTAAACCTATACCATATTTTTTATTTATATATGAACTTATGTTCTGATGTATTTTATTAAATTTTTTTTCACCTTGTGTAAATTGATTAACTATTTGTTCTCTTAAAGTCATTAATTCATTTAATTTATTTTGTAGAGGTTTAATTCTTTGATTTAATTTATTTTCAAATGTTTTAGTATTTAATAATGAGTTATTATTAATACCTAAAAGATTAATTAATCCTTGAATTTTTATTATGTTATTATTTGAATTTATTTTATTTAAAATTCTATTATTAAATAAACTTCTTTGATTTAAACTTTGGATACCAAACATATAAAATAGAATACATATTTCTAATTTTGTATATTTATCTTCCAATAAATCATAAATATTTTTAAAAATTGATAATATATCATTACTTAATAAACTATTAATATTTTCTTCTTTTGTAGGTGAATTTTTAAGTTTTACTTGATATAAACTATTTATAACATTTCTTTCATATTCCAAAATAGACTCTTGATTTTGTTTAATTTTATCAAATATTATTATATTTTCATTATTAAAATTAATTATATTTAATTTACTTTGAATTTCAGGTGATAATAAATCAAAATTAAATGAATATAATGTAGGATAATTTCCTAAATTTAATGATGGTGATACTTCATATAAATTAATTAAACCAGAAGTATTTAATAATATATCAATAAAATTTGGCATATTTTCAATGTCTTGTAAAAGATTATAAAAAATAAAATATTTATTAAATGCTAATCTTTCATTACTAAAATATTGACCAAACATTTGTTTTTCTTCTAATTGTTGCATATTAGATAATGATTTATTAGATATTTTAGTATATATTTGATTTAATAATTCAATAAATTTATTTAAATCTAATGAACCATTCTCTTTGAATAAAACTAAGTTTTCAATATTTTTATTTCCTATTTTACTTTTAAGTTCATTTAATTTTTCAATTAAAATTAAATATTCTTGAATTTTTTTATTTTTGAATATTTTTTGTTTTTTTAATTGTTTTTCAACTAATGATTTAAATTCATTATTATTTATTCTAAAACTAATATTATATTTTAATCCTAAATCACCTCTTAATATACTAATTCTATCAGATAATTTTTTAATTTCTTCTCTTTCATTTAATTTATTATTAAATTCATTTGAATATTTTTTTTTTAATTTTGTTATATTATTCGATGTTATAGGATTAATATTTATTAAATTTATTAAATATCTGAAAAGAGGAAAATCTCTTCTTATTAAATCTTCAAATATTATTAAATGATTTAAATTATCACTTTTATACAAAGTTGCTTTTGTCATTTGAATTAAATTATACATATAATAATCTAAACCATTAGTATTATGTCTAATATTTAAAATAAACTCTTCTAAAATATTTAATTTTCCATAAGGCACAATTGAACCCATAAAATAAAAATTAGGTCGAATACCATTCTTAAATGAACGCATACCTTCTTGATATTTACCATCAACAAAATTAGAATTAAAATCAAAAATACTTCTAATAATTTTATATAATAAATAGAATTCATTAAGTTTAATTTGATTAGTAAGTTTAAGTTTTTCAATAATATAAGTTAAATTATCAGAATATAAACAATAATTACCATTTGATTCTAAAATCTCTTTACAAACATAATTGAAAATATGATATAAATTGAAAGTAAATTCTTTATATTTAATTTGAAATAATTTATTTTTTACATCAAATCTAATAGGTATAGAATAATTATTAAGGTTATTATCAAAAGTTAATCCTTTAATAAATTCTAAATTATTTTTAAAATCAAAATAATCACCAAACATATAAATATGACTTATCCATATTTTATTATTATTATCTATATTTTTAATATCAATATCAAAACTAATAATACTTCCATTAGCTCCATCGCGATAACTTGAATAAATTATAATTTCAGTAAATAAATTGTAAAAAGTATCTAATTCTAATCTTTTCAATAAAATATTATTATATAATTCTCTAACATCTGGTTCATTTAAATATAATACCATAATTCTTACAAAATTTTTATATAAATCCATATAATTATTTCTGTCTCCAATGAATACTTTCTTATCTTCTTCAAATAATATTTTAAACTTTATATTATATTCATTATATAATCTTATTAATTGGTCATAAATAAGATATCCATCTTCTTCTACATTTTTTTTCAATTTATTTAATGCTTCTTTCTGTTTTTTTGATAATTCAGATATAAATTTATCATCAGATTTTATTTTATTTTCATTTGATATTGTATTTGAATTAGCATTTCTATTTTCAGTTAAAGCTGTAGTATAACTAGACACAGAATTAGTTTCTGATAAGTTATTAACATTTGAACTGAAACTACTTCTAGCAGAATGAAAATTTTCATTATTTTCATTTGATTCTCCTTGTGTTTCTATTAATTTTTTTAATCTTTTTTCTCCTTCAATTATTTCTTGTTTTCTTATTCTTTCTTTTTCTATTCCATTTCTTATAAGTTGATTTATTGGTATTAGTTGTGTTCCAGTTGGTATTTCATTTGGTTCATTATTTTCATTTTCATAAACTAAACTTGAACCATTATTACTTTCTGATGTTATGCTAATTCTTTTAATAGGTAAACCATTATTACTAAAATTTGATGATGGAGATAATGCTAATTTTTGTTTTTTAAGATTATTTATTATATTCTGAATATTACGAATTTTACTTTCATTTCCAAGTTTTATTAATGATTTTATTTGACTTTTTAATAATTTTATACTTTTATTTATATTTTCAATAGAATTAATTTTGAGAGTTGGTGTTTCTAAATAATTTCTTGGTAAAGTATTAGGTAAAGTATTCGGTATAGCAAAATCAGTAGATATTGACATTAAAGATGATTTAAATATTAGTTTTGATTCTTCAATAGTTATAATATTAAAATTAGATTCTTTAGGTATAATTTTTCTATTAGAATTTAATTCAAAAGAATTAATAAAATCTTTAACATTTTGACCAGATATAAAATCTTTAAGAATTTGTGCAAATTTAAAAACAACACTGGGTATTTTGTTTAATACATTACTTTTAATTGTTGAACCAAGTGAATAATTTATTAAATCTCTATTTCCTATTACTTTTTTACGAATACCAGATATATATTTAACAAAAATATCTAAATCAGTAGTTAAATATAAATATTTTTTACTTGTATTAATATCATAAATACCATATTGTAAATTTAAAGTTGAAAATAAATTAGTTAAAACTAATTTTAATTTTTCTTTTAATGGATTTATTATAAAACCAGGTACTTTAGGAAAATTAATACTTATTATTTGATCTATATTTTCAATAAATCCATTTGGATTTTTAATAATATCTATCATTTGATTATTTTCTTCATTTGAAAATAATTCAATACTATTATTATTAATAAATTTTTTAAACATAAATAAAACAACTTTAAATTCATTATTTATCTTAATTATACTAACAAATAATAGAATATTATATCTATTATTGATATTACCATAATTTGGTAAATTACAAGGATAAATAAATTGAAATTGTGGTATTAATAATTCATAATTTTCATTTAGAACATTATTTAATTTATTGTTTGTGTTCATCAATATTTCTATATTATATTGATAAATAAATAAAAAAAAATTAATTATTATTTCTATGATTATCAGATATATCTTTTTCTAACATACACAAATAGAAAATATAAATAAACATATAAACACCAAAAATCATAATAAATATACTAATTAAAAATTGCTTATTATAATAATTATTATAATTAATTAATTTTAAAGCTTTATATGAAGAATTAAAAGGTATTTTATTATCAATATTTTTATTTCCATTTATTCTGCCTTCTTCAATATCAATTAATTCTTCCATTTTTATTTTTATATTCTTTATTCTATTATTAAATTATTTTTTTAAATTTTAATTAAACCTAAATTTTATAATGAAAATACTTTACCAAAATATAACCACATGAACAATCCAAATCCTGATTTAGATATAACATCTAAAAAGTTATACATAATATTCTTATCTTCATCACTTAGATAATATGCTATACCATAGAATGTCCATATTATAGCAAATACAATAAATATAGTTTTTTGATGTCTAAAATCATCATGTTTAACAAAGAAATGATACATAAAATATAATAAAGCAAAATAAGCGATAAACCCATAAATACCACCTTTTAATTTGTCAATTTTACCAGTTTCACCTAAATAACCAAAAATTAACATAAGATAATTACAGAAGATTACTAATAAAAACTTTAATAAATTAGGACTTTTTTTATTATAAAAAGTGAAGAATAAAACAAGACCTAATAATAGAAAAGGTGTGGTTATTGCCCAATCCATATATCTTATTTGAGTGATATTTTTAAGATTAAAATCTTCTCTATTAACAAAAGTCATGAAAATAGAATAAACATAACCAGCTATTAAAGAAACAGCAGTTTCAACATTAAGAATATGACGAGCTCTTTCACTAGTAGTTTTCATAGCTTCAATAAAAGTGATTAAAGTAGTGCCAAAAAGGAAAATACAAGAGAAAAGGAAAGTTTCTTTAACAAAGGCAGTTTTCTTTTTTATAAGTTCATTTGAAGAATTATTTTCCATATTAAATAGATTATTCTAATATAATAATAATATTTTTATAAATTTATATTATTAATAAAATTAATAATTTAATAATTTTGATTAAAGAATATTTTGTTATTTTGAAAATAACAATCATTGAGATTATATTTTGCTTTAAAATAATCAATATCAAATAAATCCTCAAAAGTATAACAATCATTAATTAATTCACCATTTTGATTATCAATAAAAATAAAGTTTGAAAATATATTAAATTGAGTCTGAAAATAATCAGAAAATTCACAATTACATAAATGTTTTCTATGATTTGGTAGAATATCAACGACTTTACTAAAATGTTTTCTGAAAATTTCATAATTTTTTGAATTATTATTTAGTAAATTTTTATTATTTAAATTCAAATCAAAAATAGTTCTAAAACTATAATTGTATTTTTTAAAATTAAATTCAAAATATTCAGTTGAAAATAAATTTAAATATGTATAATTAATTTCTAAAGAATTGTTATTTTTAAATATTTTAAAATTTGTACCTTTCTTAAAAGATTCGATTGTATCATCATTTATATCATTATTATTTATTAAATCTTCAAATTTACCAACAAAATTATATCCTCTAGAATAATATTTTTTTAATCTTTTAATAAAATTAATTGTTGTTTTATCACATAATTGATTATATAATCTTAATACTTTTTTTGAATAATTCGTTTCAATACAATGTGTTGTCATATATAACTCTTCTTTACCATTTTTAATGCAAAAATATCCAGTTAAAAAAGGGAAATCAAAAGTTTGAATAATATCATAACCATCTTTATCATCTAAATGAATGAATTGTAAATTACATCCTTTTTCTCTTTCAATATCTAAAATACCTTTACGAAGTTTACCTGAAAAATGATTGATATCACTACTATTAATAGTTTTACTAAAAAATTTAGAACAAAAATTAACTGTTTTTAATTTATCAAGATTCATCCAAATATCTATATCATTAATATCTTCGTTAAAATTATTTAAAATAAAATATAAAAATGATGAACCTGCAAAATAAACATTTTCAATATCAGGTGATGTTAAAATAAATTTTTTAAATTCTTCTTTATCATATTCATTTTCAATCTTTAATAATTCAATCATTTTATTTAAAAAACTATAATTTTCCTGATTGAATGAATATAATGATTCTGGGAACATTAATGATTTAATATAACGAATGGTATCATTATCATAATTTTTATATAAATCAAAAATATTAATTAAATGATATTCTTTGGGAAGAGGTCTATCTAAATTATTCATGTTTTCAACATAAATATTAAAAGAACTAACTAATCTCCAAAAATTATCGATTGATACTTCATGTCTATATTTTAAAAATGTATTAAAAAATAAAAAGAATGATACTTCTTTTCTATTATTTAACGAAATTAAGTTTTCATAAAAATAATCTTTCATATCTCTTGAATCAATTAAATCATCCCATGAAATATCTTTTGCCATATTTATATATTTTTCAATAGTATTAGTTATATCTTCATTAATAATTAAATAATTCATAATTTTTTGTAAATTATTTCCGTGATAATTAATATCAAGATTAATATAATATTGAATCTTATTGATATTTGATATATATGTTTCCAAAACATTTATATCTTCATAAGAACAAATATTTTCAAAATTTAATATAATTTCATTATTAATATTATTTTTTGAAGAATTATCTTCTTTATCACAATTTTCTTTTAATAATTGAATTAATTCACTATTATTAACTATAGAAGGAATGCAAAGTTTACGTTTTTGTGTACATTTAAATATACCATATATTTTAACTCCATAAAATTCCATTTTAAAATGTTTGTGTTTTTTTATTAATAATATTAAATTATGATAAATTTAATAATAAAATAAAATCATTTTTTTATATATTTTCTTTTTTACGTTAATAAGAAAATATATTATAAATTATACGTAAAAATTATAAAAATTGATTTTATTTTAAATATAAATTTAATTTTTTATATAATTAATAAAATTTTAAATTTAACAAAAATGAGTGAAACAAATGAAGATTATGATTATGAAGAAGATTCATATGAATATTGTGATTCTGAAGAAAATGATAATAATAATTTAAATATTGATATAAAAAAATCAAAATTAACAACTACCGAATTATTATATTTAAAAAAGCGATTTTTAGATAAAGATGTTGAATTAAGAGAAGAAAACAAAACTTCTTCGACATCACATTCAATAAATAATGTGGTAAAAGTTAAAAAAGAATCATGTTTTTCAGTAGAAGCTTCATTTAATATTTTATTTAATGAATTTAGTCAATTTAAAACTGAACCGATTGAAGGTATTGATATAGAGATTTTAGATAATAATATATATCAGTGGAAAATTTATATCAAAAAATTTGATTATACATCTAATTTTTTTATTGATATGATGGAAACTGATATAAATGAGTTTATATTTGAAATTCAATTTGTTCAAGATTTATATCCATTTTTTCCACCTAGTTTAACAATATTAACACCTAGATTAAAAGATAATCTTTTATATCATATATCAAACTTATATATATTAAGATTTGAAAATTGGAATCCTAGTACAAATATTAGAAATATAATTTTAGATATTAAAAGAATTATTGAAAAATATGGAAGAATTGATAAATCTAATTTACAATTTACCTCATTAGAAAAACATTTAATTCATTTATCTTTTATCAGCAATACTGGTCCTTTTTGTATTATTGAAAATGATTTTATATCAAATGATTTTTATTCTGATTTAATTATTTTAAAGAATGTACAATGTACAAATAGTACAAATAGTACAAATAGTACAAATAGTACTAATAATCAGAATAATAAAAAATTAGGTAAAGGAACAGGATATGGAAATAATCAAAATTCATATAAAGAAACATGGGATATTGAAAAATCGATGATAATAGAAAGAGAAAGAGATAGTATAATATATACATTATTTGAAAAAATTTATGAAGATATTGAAAAAGAAATATCAAATAATACTTTATCAGATAATTTAATAAAAATAATTGAAGATTCGAGTTTAATTAAAAACATTGAGATATATATAACAGATGATAATGTTATTAATACAACTAATATGAAAATTAGTAGTTCTTTGAAAATATTAACATCATTAATTAAAAATGAGAAATCGATACAATTAATTAAAAAGATTTATTCAGTATTATATAAATTATATAATGATAATAAAAAAATAATTGAAAGAGTTATAGATAATGATTCAGAAGAATTTGTAACAATTAAAAAATATTATGAATCTTATTCTTTAATTATATCAACTGTTCAATCTTTAGGATTAGAAGATGAATTTTTAAATAAAAATATGTTAATTGAAGATAATAATAATAATAACATAAATGAAAATTTAGATAAAAAATATCAAAGAATTATTAAAGAAACTTTAGTAGGAGAATTGTCAGATTTTGATAAATTTAAATATAAATCTGATATTCTTTCGTTGAATTCTTCTAGTTTACCTAGAAAATTAATTCAAAGAGTGACTAAAGAGATTATTAATTTAGGAAGTAGTCTACCTTATTCTTTATCTTCAACTATTTGGATTAGAACATTTGAAAGTAGTTTTTTAGGACTTCAAGCTTTAATTAGTGGTCCGGATGATACTCCTTATAGTTGTGGATTATTTTTATTTGATATTATGATACCAACAAATTATCCAGAATTACCTCCTAAAGTAAATTTACAAACAACTGGAGGAGGAAAAGTTAGATTTAACCCTAATTTATATAATTGTGGTAAAGTCTGTTTATCTTTATTAGGTACATGGCAAGGTGATAAAAGTGAAGCTTGGAATCCAAATGTATCAACAATTTTGCAAGTATTATTATCAATATCTGCATTAATTTTAATAGATGAACCTTATTTTAATGAACCAGGATATCAATCTTCAATGGGAACACCAAGAGGAAAAGAAGAATCAGAAAAATATAATAAGAATATACAATTGCAAACAACAAAATATGCTATTTATGAACATTTAATAAATCCAATTAAAGGATATGAAGATGTTATTCAAAAACATTTTTCGATTAAAAAAGAAAAGATTATTGAAAATATGAATAAATGGAGTGATAATTCACAAGAATGGATTGAACTAAAAAATAATGTTGAAATAGCATTAAATAATCTTCCTCATTTTAATTAAAATATATTTTAATTAAAAATATTATAAAATTTAAATTTGAAATATGATAATTTATTAAATTTAATTATCTTTTTATAATTCTAAATGTTCTTTTAGTTCTTGAATTAATTGAAGGAGATTTTCCTTCAATCATATTTATTTTTAATTCAATTCTTTTATTACAAACTTCTAATATTTTCTTTGTTTGTTCTATAAATTCATATATTGTTTTATTATTATTTAATTGTTCACCTGTTTGTATTGTATTTCTTCCTATAGTTATACCTTGTGTTAAGTTTGTATTTGTATAATTATTGATAGGATTTGATGTTGAACAAGAACTATAATTAATGTCTTTATTTAAAAGTTCATATAATGATAAAAATTCAATTAATTTTTTAATATTATTTTTTTTTTTTTCTAAATCATTTTTATCTATTTTAGTATTAATAGCATTAACATATTGTACTAATGTATTTACTTCAGAATATTTAGAAATTAATTTTTCTATTATTTCTTTTAATTTTTCACATAACTCATTCTTTAATAAACTGTATGGTTCATTTGTATTAGATGTAGTAAATTTATTAACCAAATCATATGATTCATTTAAGACATTCATTTTATTTTTATTTTTCATAAATTCTTCAAATTCAGATTCAACAGATAAGTTATATGTATTATCTGTATTTATATCTGATTTTATTGTTTTATATTTTAATAGTAAATAATTATTTAATACATTATATTTAAATAATATTTTATTATTAACATTTTTTTTATTTTCTACATTATTTTTAATTTTTTTTGTAAAATTTGTAACATCAATTTTAATTTTATTTAATAATTCAACAATTTTTTTTATTTTTTCATATTTTTTTAAATAAAGTTCAATTGCTAATATTTTTTTAGCGAGTTTTTCTTCATCAGAACCAGTATGAACATAATTATGTATATTTCCAGTTGCATCAAGTATTTCATTTATTATTTCTAAATTTCTTTTATACAAACCAACTGATTTTTCAATAATATTTTTAAATTTATCGGTTATATCTGTTAATTGAGAATTTATTGCAGATGAGTTTTGTATTCTATTTTTTAATAAATATATAGTATTTAAAATAAATATATTACTTGGAGAAACTATATTTTCAATTGATTTATAATAATTATCAAAATCGGCATTTATAGTATTAATACTATTCGAATTTAAAGTATAATTTTTTAATTTTTCATTTTTAGTTAAAAGTGATATTAAACCTTCTAATAAATCTTGATTAGAAACTTCACCAGATTGAATTATAGCATTTAATTCTTTTATTTTTCTTAATTCGATAGAAGCATGATATTCATCAATCATTAAATTTAGATTAGATGAATAATCTTTTAATGTTTCTAAAATTTCTTTAAATTGAATAACATTTAATTTATTAAAAATATTTGATTCTTTTAATATTTTTAAATAATTATTTATTTTATCTTGGTGTTCTTCAATTTTTTTATATGATTCATTGGATATTGAAAAATTATTTTTACTTGTTTCAATAATAATAGAAATTGATTTTAATTCATTTTCTACTTTAGATTTGATTATATTAATAAAATCTAAAAATTCTTTATTTAATAATTCAATATTTTTTTTAATATTTTCATTATATTGAAAATTTGAAGATAAATTATTATATCTATTAATATTTTCAATTATGATTATAAAATTAGGTAAAAATGTTTGATATTTACTATTATTATTAAATGAAGTTTTAATATCTCTTAATTTACTTATAGAATCAATAATTTTTTTATTAATACTATTTAATGAATTAGGAACAGATATTTTTTTAATTTCCATGAAATTTGGTTGAATTATTTTTTTATAAATATCAACTAATTCTTTTTCAAAATTATCTTTATATATTAATTCAATATTACTTTGATCTATTTTTGAATAAATACTTTTATAATTGACATAAAATATGGATATTAAATTTGATAATAAATCGGATGCCATAAAAAAATTATAATAAAGAGTTAATATTAAAAGTAAACCAATTTTAAGAATATATTCAAGTTCTTTATTTTTATCTGGTGAATTATTCATAATACCAATATTTTCCAATTTATGAATAAAATTAATTAAATCTCCATAAGTAAATGATTTAGAAGTATAACTACTTGAAACATTTAATTTATCATATAATTTATAAGATTTATTTTTTTTATTATTATTTCCCAAATCTTTATTATTTGAATTGTAAAATTGTTGAGTTTGTAATTTAATTTCATGAGGTGTTTTTAAAGTTAAATTAGTTTGTGTTAAATTATTAAATAATTTTACAAATAAATTATAATAATTAAAATTTTCTATAAAAATACCAAATAACTGACAATATTCATTAATTAAAAATCTTAAATAATTAATATTATTTTGATAATTTTTAAATAAATTTTTTATGAATATATTTAAATGATTAATAAAAGTTGATATTTCTTCTTCTTTCATATTTTTATTTTTATAATAATTATAATAATTTTTTAATTGTTCAAAATCTTTTAAAAATTTATGATTTTTATAAGATGTTGTTATATTTAGTGTACCATTATTAAATCTAAAATTATTTTTAACATAGTTTTCTAATAAATCTAAAATTTGTTGTGTTTCAATTTGTGAATTTATAGATCTATTATCAAAATTTATAATATTCATAATAATTGAATTTAAATTATTTGTAAAATTTATATTAGAAAAATATAATTGAACATTTAATTCAAATAAAGAATTAAAATTTATTCTATTAATTATTTTTTGTAAATCATTTAAATCTTCATCTTTTAAAAAATACAATTTTGATAATTCTGTTCGATATTTTTTATAAATTATAGAATAATTATTAAAATCAGAATTAAATTCATATGATTGTTCTTTTAAATAACCATCATCTTTAGATAAATTATTAAAAGACTTTATTGATATTGAAGAATGACCAAATAGATAATTTATTGGTTTAATTGGTGTTAATGATGATGTAAAAAATGTACTTTTAGGTTTGATAAATGGGTTACTTTTTTCTTTTGGTTGTGTATATTTAGACAAAAACCCTTTATGTGTATTAATTAATGACATAATATATAATCTTAATTTTCTATTATTACATTTTATTTTAATTAAATTTAAAATATTTAATTTATTTAATTAATTAAATACTTATTATTAATAATATTATTATTAATAAAAAATTAAAAAATATAATTATTCCAATAAAACCATAATGATAATATTTTATTATTAATTATTAAATTTAATAATTTTACCATCTTTTAATTCATAAACTTTATCATAAATACTTAAATTATTGCGGTCATGTGTTATAACAATAACAGTTTTTTCTTTATTTAATTTATTTATAAAATTATAAATATATTTTTTATGATAATCATCGATAGCAGAAGTAGGTTCATCTAAAACAATTATTTTAGAATTAGGATTTAATAATTCACGAAGTAAAATAACTACCTGACGTTGACCTCCTGATAAATTATTTCCTTGAATACCACAATCAGTATTATAATTATTATTAATATTTTTAAATATACCTTCTAAACCGAACTCTTTTATTTTATTATCAATATATTTATTATCAAGATTTGAATTAGTATAACGAATATTTTCATAAATAGTAGTTTGGAAAAGTTTAGTATTTTGATTAACATATGATATGCTCTTCCTTAAATCATTAGTATTATAATTTTGTATATTTTTACCATCAATATAAATAATACCTTCAGATGGTTTATAAAGTTTTAATAATAATTTAAATAAAGTAGATTTACCACTACCAGAAGAACCTAAAATACAAATTTTTTGATTATTTGGTATATCAATATTTAAATGATTTATAACTTTATAATTTGTACCTGGATAAATGAATGATACATCTCTGAATTCTATATATGATTTTTTAATATTTAATGTAGGTTTATTATCATTTAATTCTTTTTCTTTTTCATCAATTTTTAATGTCTTTAAAAATTTATCATTTTCATTTATTATACCCATCTTTAAAATAATATGTGGAATATCTTGTGATATTCTTGTCAAATGATTTATTAAATATAAGAATGTCATAAATAATGCAATAAATGTCTTAGAATCAATAATATTCTTTTTGAATAAATATAAATTGAATAAATTCATAATAACAAATATAGAAATATTGAGGAAATAACTAATTATTTTAATATTATTTGTACAAGTAATTTGTTTACTATAAAAATCACCATAATCTTTGTGTTTTTTACTGATAACATTAATTTCATCATTCATTTTACCAGAAGTATAAATAGTAGCTAAATTAGAAAATTTATCTTGAACATCACTCATTAAATCTAAAAAGTTTTGATATCTTTGATTTGACATAATTCTACATTGGTCCATTTTGTATCCATAAAGAAGAACGAATGGTACTAAAATTAAGAAAGAGAAAACAGCACCAATTTTCCAGTTAATAGAGAAGAGATAAATAATAATAATAAATGTTATAAAAATACGAGGAAGAATTTTCTCAAACATATGATAAAAGAAATCAATAAAATTACCAGGTATTGATGATAATTCTCCTTGTACTTTACCTAAATCAATATCTTTATATTCATTTTCATATTTATAATAAATGGATTTAACTACAAAATCTCTAAAATAAACCCAAACACTTGGTATTAATTTAGAATCATAATATCCAGCAAATGATAAAGAAGTTTGAATAATAACCCAAACAAAAACAATAATATATAAAGAAGAATAAATAGTATTTAATTTACTTTTAGTAAAATTAACGAAAAGATTAGCAGATAATCTAGGAAGTAAAACTGATTCAAGAGAATAAGCTAATGTATAAAAAAATACATAAGCAATAACTAATAAATAATTTTTTTTGAAATAATCTTTAAATAAATTAAAAACAATCATTAATTAAAAATAAATGATACCTATTATAATTTAATATATTTTTTATTTTTATTTATTTAATAATCGAAAATATTATATATTATTTTTTTTAAGTGGTAAAATAATTATAATAAAACGTAAAAATAAATAATACTTAAAAAAACTGAAAAAAAATCTATAAATATAGAATAAAATTATATTATACTAATTAAATATTAAAACAATGTGTTTAGCTAATTTAACATTAAGTATTCCCAATAAAGGGACTTTTAAATCTACTGACGTAAATGATATTATTAATAAATTATCATTTTATGGTTTGATTGTCAGTGTTAATTGTTCATTATTTCCTGGATATTTTAGGATTAATGGAACTTCTTTGGAGGAAGTAATCAATGATTGTACAATTCTTGATGGAATTAGAGAAGCTTATTTTTATACACAAGAATACATCAATATTCTTAATGAGAATAATATTATTTTTGAAGATAGATTGAATATATTCACTCGAGGAAATATTATTGATGATTTAAAGAAGAGTGGTCTGTTAAAGGAAGAACATGATGAGACTTGTAGAGATGGTGTTAGCTTTATGACATTTAAAAAGAAGTACGAATTTACCCCAATATTATGTGAATTTTTGGAAGTACCATATGGTACAGAAGAAACATGTGAATTTGTTGGTAAGAGATTATATGAATTAGGACATATTGTTCAAATGGAAAAAAATATGCTAAAATATACAGATTCATTTAGAGAATTTGTGAAGTACGAAGAGATGAAGTTTTCGGACCAAAGGATAATGAATAACAATTCATTTTATGTTATTAGATACATTTGTCGAAAGCATTTACTTTCTAATTAAAAGTAAATAAAATTATAAAAATAAATAAATAGATTAATATTTTTTAAGCAGAATTAATTGATTTTGTAGTTAAATTTGCTTTTTTAGCACTAAATCCTTCAACAATACCATAAGAATTAAGGAGATAAAGAACAACAGCGAAAACGATGGCATGAACGGCAGCAGCCATCATAGAAGTTTGACCGGTCATCCACCATTTCTTACCGATAGGAGGTAAAGTTAAGAGAACACCAGGAGAGAGAACGAAGAAGAGTAAAGCGAGAATAACATATTTCATCATCATTTTTAAATTATCTTTTTTTATAATGTTACATAATATTTTTTATTTTTCTTTAATTAAATTTAAAATTAAAATTAAATAATAAAGAAAACGATTTTATCATTAATAACTTGAACGACGAGTTCTTTAGAAAGAGTGATACGATTCATATTTTTTCTTTTTAATTCTTCAGATAAATTAAGAATACTTTTATTTTTAATAGGTTTTAAAGAATAATGATTCATAATTTGATAAACTATTTTCTTTAAGTACTCATAAAAATAAATTTCTTGATTAATATAATAACACGTTTTATCGGAAAAAACAATATTAGGTGTCATTTTCTCATAAATATCATAAATCTCTTTAAAATTATCAACCATATCAAATAATCCATTAATAATTTCTGGATCGAATGAATTCATTTGAGGTATTAAAATATCTCTCATTTTACCGCGTTCACTCCAAGAAGGTGTTGAATCATAAACGAAAGGAATATTATTATTAATAGCGAATTGAATAATATCTTTTTTCCATATTTTTAAAATAGGACGAATAATATTAACATTTTTTTCTTCACTTCTTTGATTCATACCATAAAGATTGCGATAAGACCTTCTTTTTTTAATATTACTAAAAATATTTTCTAAAGAATCATCTTTATTATGTCCTAAAATAACAACACCTCCGATATTTTTATACATATCAAAACGGATTTCGCGAGTAATAGATTCATAAATATCTCTTTCATGGTCTCTAGCACGTTTAATTTCAGATATATGACGAACAAAATGTTTAAATCCGAGAAGTTTTAGCCATTTATTAAGCATAAAGACTTCAATATTTTGTTCATGTCTATTTTCATAATTAATAGTTATACATTCAATATTATATTTATTATTAAATTGAATATTGAATAAATATAGCAGATAAGCACAAACCATTGAATCAACACCACCAGAAATAGATAAAAGAATCTTATTTTCTGATGGTAAAATTAAATTATTTAATTGTTTTGAAAATTCTAAATAAATAGGATGATTAAAATTGATATTAATATTTTGTTCTAAATTAGAAAGTAAAATAGAATTAAATTTACAAGAATTATTATCTAAAACTGAATTAACTTCTTCTTCATTGAATTCAATAGAATTAACGAATTCATCATTCCGTTTGCGTAATGATAATAGGTTTTCTGGAATTGATGAATCAATTCTCTGGAAAACGTATTCATTTTCAGATTGAATTTGAGAATTTATTTTACTTAAAGAAGATAAAGTGGCAGAATAGAATCGGCGGTAAATACTAATTTCTGGATTTAAATTAAACCAATTTTTAATGTATTGGAGAACAATTTCTAATTTATCTTTTTGAAAAGTATGACGATAGGGAAGGAGTAAAAAACATCTTTCTTCAGGTTTATATTTTTCAATATCATTTTTAATTAATTCAAAATAATGTAAAGCCAAAATATCATAATCTTTAATTTTTTCGCGTTCATTTCTAAAACAATGTCTAGAAATTTGGTCAAATAAAATTATTTTAGCTAATATAAAATCATAATCAGAATTATTTTCTAAAGAATTAATAAAATCTAAATTTTTATTAAATAATAATAAATCAAAATATTTATTTTTAATCAAGATATCGATATCATGGGAACAACCGAACCAATAATTCGGATTGTTAAACCAGAACTCTTTTAATTCTAAAAGTGATTGATTATTATTCATTTATTTTTTTATTAAAAATATTAAATAATTAAAGTTAATTAATAATATTATTTTCAATTTTTATTTTTTATTTATAATGTATTTACGGTATTAATTTTCTGATTCAACTTTATATCCAGAAATAATACTAATACCCTCAATTTCCCATTCTTTATTACAAAGAGGACAACTACTTCTTGTTTTTGTCCATCTTTCAATACAATCTAAATGAAATTTATGTGAACAAGCTCTATTAGTACAAAGTTTAATTCCATTTTCATTTTTCTTACAAGGATTAGTGACATATTCGACAGAAGGTTCATTAACACCATTTCTACAAATAGCACAATGAGTCTCTTCAGTTTCGTGTTTCCAGAAACAACTATTAGAATATTTAGTAATAGTCATTTCAGGGACATAATCATCAATATTTTCGCTCATTTTTACGTTTATACAATGTATAATTTAATTATTAATATTAAATAGTTGTAAAAATAGAATAAATAATATTCAATTTTTTTATAAAATTTTTACGTTTTAATCAATTTTATTAATTGATTTGAACCATTTGTAAAAAATGATTAATCAATTTTATTAATTGATTTGAACAAGTCTCTATTATTAAAGAACCATAAAAAGTATGCTTCATTTGCCATTGAATCATCAATCAAAAATTGAATATATTCATAAATATTATTTTTTAAATAAGCTTCATGAAAAGTGTATATTTTTTTTAGGATTAAAATCTGAGGTTTAAATTTGAAGAAACAATCATGATAAATATGGTATAAATAAAGTTCTTCAGTTTTACTTATGCAAAATTTAAATCCAAATTTACGTCTAACATTGATATCTGTTGGTATTTTATCATTAGAAATATCCCAATATAATTGATGACAAGTTTCTTCATTAGATATATTTAATAATGATTCTTTTTCTTCTTCTTTTTTAGTATAATTAGTGTATGCAATTGGTTTAAAATTAGGTGTACTATATAAACGTTTCAAATGACAAGGATTCAAAAAATGCATATTATTTTTTTCGTTCATTATTTTGTATAGGTATATTTTAACTAATATATACGTTAATATTATTTAATTAATTAGTACTTAAAAAAAAAAGTATTTATAAATAATTAATCAATTTTTTAAGTTCAAAAATATTGAATAAATTCTATAATAAATAATAATATATCTGTAAACTAAAAAATGGAAGAAGGAATAATAAATATATTTGATAATATGATAGTATTAAATAATAATAAATTAATACAAACTCAAAATTCTAATTTTGAAAGTAAAAAATGGATTGATGAATTAAAGAAAATTCAATCAATGTATAGTATAAACACAACATATAAAGATAATAAAACATTATTATTTGGTTATAAAACAAATTCAACATGTATAATACCTATAGATATTTTAATGAATCAATATGATATAATAGTACCAAAAAATGCATTATCTTTTGTAGATAATTATTTAAATCTAATAGTAAATTATTTAATACAAACAATAAAAATAACATCATCTCCTGAAATAGCTAATCAAATAAGATATAAATTAACAATATATTTACCAATAACACATAATGATAATGTAAAAATGAGAGGACATCCTTATTTTATAACATTAAATAATACAACAAAAAAGACAAAATTAGAAAGAGTATTAACAGAAGATTTTTATAGATATGATATGGTATTTAAATTTACAAATGATTGGAATGTAGTACCATTTAACAATGTACAACAAGGAGGATTAGATATGATGGAATAAATAAAAAGTGATAAATTAAAAAAAATAAAATATTATTAAAAATTATAAAGAAATAAAATGATGATAGAAACAATATTAGAGAAAAATAATGATAAACAAGATATTAATAAATTATTATATTATGAAAAAATAATACAAAAACAATTTAATAATTTTTATAATGATGATAATAACAAATCTAAGAAAATGAGTTTTTTAGATGATATAATATCAAGTAAATTAATGATATATAAAAAATTTGAAGATTATGCAATATTATACAAGGAAATTTTAAATTTAGAAAAAATAGAGATGCAAGGTAAAAAAATAGAATGGAAAATAGAAGATGATAAAAGATATCCATATATAGGTGAAGAAAGAATTAATTGCATAATGTTTAATAAAAATAATATAAATAGAATAGAAGAATATAAATCATAATTTATAATTTATAATTTATAATTAATTTATAAAGTTCTTTTATAAATAATATCTTATTTATAATTAATAATAAGATGTATTGTCGACATTCAAAGCCAATTTATGAATGTAGAAAATGTAGTTCTAACTACAATCAAGCAAATACTCAAGGAAATCAGTTTAGTCCCCAACATTATAATCATGAACCAAGTGTTAATGTAACTTATTGTAATTCATGTAATAATAATCCTCTTTTTATGAATTCTTGTAATTCATGTAATGGAGGTAGAGGATGTCCTCCTAGACCTTGTCCTCCTCCTTGTCCTCCTCCTTGTCCTCAACCTTGTCCACCATTCCCACCTGGTCCTTGTCCACCATATCCACCTGGTCCTTGTCCACCATATCCATGTGGTCCTCAAGGCCCAATTGGTCCTCAAGGAAGTATTGGTCCACAAGGTAATAATGGTGTTATAGGAGCTACTGGTCAACAAGGTCCAACTGGTCAAAGTGGTTCTAATGGATCTACTGGTCCACAAGGTCCTCCTGGAACATCAACTGGAACAGGTGGTACAGGTCCTCAAGGTCCTCAAGGTAATGACGGAGCTACAGGAGCCCAAGGTCCTACTGGTCAAAATGGTGTTGATGGAGCTACAGGAGCTCAAGGTCCAACAGGTCAAAATGGTGCTGATGGAGCTACAGGAGCTCAAGGTCCTACTGGTCAAAATGGTGCTGATGGAGCTACAGGAGCCCAAGGTCCAACAGGTCAAAATGGTGCTGATGGAGCAACTGGTTCACAAGGTCCTACTGGTCAAAATGGTGCTGTTGGAGCTACTGGTTCACAAGGTCCTACTGGTCAAAATGGTGCTGACGGAGCTACAGGACAACAAGGTCCTACTGGTCAAAATGGTGCTGATGGAGCTACTGGTATACAAGGTCCTACTGGTCAAAATGGTGCTGATGGAGCTACTGGTATACAAGGTCCTACTGGTCAAAATGGTGCTGATGGAGCTACTGGTATACAAGGTCCAACTGGTCAAAATGGAGCTGATGGAGCTACTGGTATACAAGGAGAAACAGGACCACAAGGAGCAACAGGTCCACAAGGTGATATAGGTCCAACAGGACCTGGGATAACATTTAATGGAGTGACTGGAGCTGTGATGTATTATGATGGAACAACAATAACAGGAAGTAGTTTATTAAGATTTGACCAAAATGCATTAGGTGGTACAGGTGAATTTATCATTGAAGGTAAATTAACAGTATTAGGTCCAGTAGACCCTACATGGATTTCTTTGGTACCTCAATCAAGTGAACCAGGACCAATCCCAGGAAATAATATTTTATGGACAAATACAATGGGAGATTTAGTATTAAATTCAACAGTTGTAAATGGATACACTGGTCCTACAGGTGCACCAGGTGATTTATACTTAAGTAATTTTAATTATACATTTCCAAGTCAACCACAAGAAGGAGATTCATATACATTTACATTAGACCAAAAATTAGCATATGTTCCAGGAAATTCAGTATTGGTATCATATAATGGACAAACTGCTACATTCGAGGCTACTGTTAGTGCTTATGATTATAACACAGGTATAGTTACAATTGTTAATGTAGTAAATGTTTTAGGAACTTTCCCTTTAACAAGTCAAACATTTGTATTTAATTTAGATGGTATTGATGGTCCAACTGGTTACACCGGTCCAATGGGTCCTACTGGTGCAGATTCTTTTGTAACTGGTCCTACTGGTTCTACTGGTCCTCAAGGTTCAACAGGACCACAAGGTCCTCAAGGTGAACAAGGAGAAACAGGTCCTCAAGGTGCTGAAGGTCCTCAAGGTAACACAGGAAATACAGGTCCACAAGGTTCTCCTGGTCCATTAGTAACATCTAACTTTTTATATGCAGGTGGTGTTATAGCTCCAGGAGGAACAGGAACAATAACATTAACAACAACAACAAACAGAGATTATATAACAACAGGAACATACATTAGTATGGGAGATACATCAACACCTGCTAATGATTTAGGTTATTTCTATGTATTATCTAAATTTGGTAATGCTATTACTATTCAAAACATTGATACCTTTAGTAAAACACCGAATGCTGCTACAATGACAGTTGCTCTTGTTGGTCCTCGTGGTTATACTGGATTTACAGGTCCTCAAGGAGCTACTGGAGAACAAGGTCCTCAAGGTTATACTGGTCAACAAGGTGCTACAGGAGAACAAGGTCCTCAAGGTTATACTGGTCCTCAAGGAATTGAAGGTCCACAAGGTTATACTGGTGAAATAGGTCCACAAGGTAATCCAGGTCCAATTGTAACAGCATTTATTGCAACAGTATCAGGAAGTGGTGATGTAACATGCAATGGTTCTTCATTACAAATAACAATAAATACTACAATAGATAATTTACCATATTTCGGAATAGGAACATATTTATTATATCAATTTTCAATATCTCAAAGTTATTATTTATTGATAACAAATTCTGATGGTGCTGGAACAATTGATGTACAATATATAAGTTGCTCTTCTGGTACAATAACTCTTTTCCCTGGTAACCTTTTAACTATTATTGGTCCTATGGGACAAACTGGTTCTCAAGGAGCTACTGGTATTCAAGGTTCTACTGGTTCTTTAGGTCCAACAGGTCAACAAGGTTTTACTGGTGAACAAGGTCCAACTGGTATTCAAGGTTCAACTGGTGAAATTGGTCCAACAGGTGTACAAGGTTTTACTGGTCAACAAGGTTTAACTGGTTCACAAGGTTCAACTGGTATTCAAGGTCCTACTGGTGTACAAGGTCCAACAGGTGAACAAGGTCCAACAGGTATTCAAGGTTTTACAGGTGAAATTGGTTCTACTGGTATTCAAGGTCCAACTGGTGAACAAGGTTCAACAGGTATTCAAGGTCCTACTGGTGAACAAGGACCAACAGGTATTCAAGGGGCTACTGGTGAAGTTGGTTCTACTGGTATTCAAGGAGCTACTGGTGAACAAGGCTCTACTGGTATTCAAGGTCCAACTGGTGAACAAGGTTCAACTGGTATTCAAGGTCCAACAGGTGAACAAGGTCCTACTGGTATTCAAGGAGCTACAGGACCACAAGGATATACAGGTCCTCAAGGTGAAACAGGACCTCAAGGGGCTACAGGTCCTCAAGGTGCTACAGGACCTCAAGGAGATACAGGTCCTCAAGGTGAAACAGGTCCTCAAGGAGCTACTGGACCTCAAGGTGAAACTGGTCCTCAAGGTTTCACTGGTCCTCAAGGAGATAAAGGAGATACAGGTCCACAAGGTTATACTGGTCCTCAAGGTTTCACTGGACCTCAAGGATTTACTGGACCCCAAGGAGCAACAGGACCACAAGGTGCTACAGGTGCAATTGGTCCATTAGTTAATGGTACTGTTTCAGGAGCATATGGACCAGTTACATGTGGTAATAGTTTAACAACAGTTTCAATTACAACTAATTATCCTACATATTTTGCTGTTGGTTCATATGTATTATTTAGTGCTAGTAAATATTTCTTAATAACTTTTAGAGATGTTCAATCAGCTTCACAAGTAAATATTGATATTAAATTTGTTGCTTGTAATTCCGGAGATTCTGAATCAATTGCCAATGGTGAAGGTGTTGTTATTGTTGGTCCAATTGGTCCAACTGGTCCTCAAGGTTTCACTGGTCCACAAGGCTTCACTGGTCCTCAAGGAGCTACAGGACCTCAAGGAGCTACTGGTCCACAAGGTTTTACTGGTCCTCAAGGTGATACAGGTAACACTGGTCCTCAAGGAGCTACTGGGCCACAAGGTTTCACTGGTCCTCAAGGAGATACTGGAAATACTGGACCTCAAGGAGCTACTGGACCACAAGGAGCTACTGGTCCTCAAGGATTTACAGGTCCACAAGGAGATACAGGAAACACTGGTCCACAAGGTGCTACTGGTCCCCAAGGTTATACAGGTCCTCAAGGAGATACCGGAAATACAGGTCCTCAAGGAGCAACAGGACCACAAGGAGCTACAGGTCCTCAAGGAGCTACAGGACCACAAGGATTTACTGGTCCTCAAGGAGCTACAGGACCACAAGGATTTACTGGACCTCAAGGAGCTACAGGACCTCAAGGTTTTACTGGACCACAAGGAGCTACTGGTCCACAAGGACACACAGGACCCCAAGGTTTTACTGGTCCAATTGGTCCATTAATTACAGCTTTAATTAGTCAAGTTAATGGAGGTTCTTCTGCTAATATAACATGCGGTAATACATTACCAATTACAATAACAGGTGATAATATTCAATATATTAATCAAGGAACATACTTAGTTTATAGTTCGGGTTCAAATCAAAACTATTATTTATATGTTACTTCAAGTAGTATAGTATCTCCAGGTGAAATTACAGTAAAATATGTTAGTTGTAATTCAGGAGATAATTTTACAATGAATAGTGGTGATTTTGTTGCTTTAGTTGGGTATTTAGGTCCTACAGGTTACACTGGTCCTCAAGGAGCTACAGGACCTCAAGGTCCTCAAGGAACTACAGGTAATACTGGTCCACAAGGTTCAACTGGACCACAAGGAGCTACAGGTCCTCAAGGTTTCACTGGTCCTCAAGGTTTCACTGGTGCTCAAGGTTTCACTGGTCCTCAAGGTTACACTGGTCCTCAAGGATTTACTGGTCCTCAAGGAGATACTGGACCACAAGGAGCTACAGGACCACAAGGAGCTACAGGACCTCAAGGTTTTACTGGACCTCAAGGCCCTCAAGGTAATACAGGAAACACAGGACCTCAAGGAGCTACTGGTCCTCAAGGATTTACTGGACCTCAAGGTCCTCAAGGTAATACTGGTAATACTGGTCCACAAGGAGCTACAGGACCTCAAGGTTTCACTGGTCCTCAAGGAGATACTGGTCCACAAGGTCCAATTGGTCCATTAGTTACATCATTATTCTCTGGTACAGGAACAGTGATAATTTCACCAGGAGGTACTGGTCAAATAGGATTAACAACAACAACAACAAGAGGTTACATACAACAAGGAAATTATATTAGTATTGGTTCTTCTACTGCAACATCATCAGGATACTTTTATATAACAGCTAAATCAGGAAATAATATTACTATTCAAAATATTTCTGATAACAATATTTCTATTGATGGTTCAACTATGACAGTAGCTCTTGATGGACCTCGTGGTTATACTGGATGGACTGGACCTCAAGGTGCTACTGGTCCTCAAGGAGCTACTGGACCTCAAGGAGCTACTGGTCCCCAAGGTGCTACAGGTCCTCAAGGCTTCACTGGACCTCAAGGAGCTACTGGTCCTCAAGGAGCTACAGGTCCTCAAGGTTTCACTGGTCCTCAAGGAGCTACTGGTCCTCAAGGTGCTACTGGACCTCAAGGAGCTACTGGTCCCCAAGGTGCTACTGGTCCCCAAGGTGATACTGGTCCACAAGGTGCTACAGGACCTCAAGGAGCTACTGGTCCTCAAGGAGATACTGGTCCTCAAGGAGCTACTGGAGATACTGGTCCACAAGGTGCCACTGGACCTCAAGGAGCTACAGGTCCACAAGGAGATACTGGTCCTCAAGGTTTCACAGGACCTCAAGGTTTCACAGGTCCTCAAGGTTTCACAGGACCTCAAGGTTTCACTGGTCCACAAGGTTTCACAGGACCTCAAGGTTTCACAGGACCTCAGGGTTTCACAGGACCTCAGGGTTTCACAGGAGATACAGGTCCTCAAGGTTACACAGGTCCTCAAGGTTACACAGGTCCTCAAGGTTTCACAGGTCCTCAAGGTTTCACAGGACCTCAGGGTTTCACAGGAGATACAGGTCCTCAAGGTTTCACAGGTCCTCAAGGTTTCACAGGTCCTCAAGGTTTCACAGGACCTCAGGGTTTCACAGGAGATACAGGTCCTCAAGGTTTTACAGGACCTCAAGGTTTTACAGGACCTCAAGGTTTCACAGGACCTCAGGGTTTCACAGGAGATACAGGTCCTCAAGGTTTCACAGGTCCTCAAGGTTTCACTGGAGATACTGGTCCACAAGGAGAAATTGGTCCTCAAGGTATTCCTGGTTCAGGAGGAACAACTTTACCATCAGGAAGTTTTACAGGTGATTATTTATATTGGAATCCTTCTTCTTCATCATATGTTGTTGGAAGTTCACAAGTATTACTTGGTAAAAATGCAAGTTCTTCTGGAGTTAATAGTGTTGCAATAGGTAGTATTTCAAATGCTTCTGGAGATAATAGTGTTGCAATAGGTAATTCTTCAACTGCATCTGGAGTTAATAGTATTGCATTAGGTGCATTTTCTTCAGTAAACCAATCAAGATCAGTTTCTATTGGAAGTGTAGTTACTACTTCAAATTCAATTTCGATAGGAATTGGTTCAGGTACAGTAACTTCTCCATATGGTATTATGATAGGAAATGATGGAGCAATATCAGGAACTGGTGGAATAGCATTAGGTCAATATTCAGTTGTTCAAAAAGATTATGGTGTAGCAATAGGATATAATACAACAATTGCTCATAATAATTCAACAATTATTAATTCGTCAGGAAATTCAGTGACATCTCAAACAAGTGGTGCTTTCTATGTAAATCCAGTAAGACAAGCTTCCGGGGGAACTACTAATGGTATGTGGTACAATCCTTCTACATCTGAAATATTATATGATTCAGCAAAGACTTTCGTAATTGACCATCCTAAAGATGAATCAAGATATTTAGTACATGCTTGTCTTGAAGGTCCTGAAGCAGGAGTATATTATAGAGGTGAAGCTCAAATTATTGAAAGTAAATCTTCAATTGATATTTATCTTCCAGA
>JACCDX011692466.1_pt1 | contig 53845 bp, 57 predicted proteins | sample 7449681 | NCBI WGS metagenome assembly JACCDX01 (sample SAMN15323450, study PRJNA562643) | freshwater metagenome | isolation source: river surface water | place: USA:Blue River Watershed | collected 2017-08-18
TAGACGAGGTTCTCGTAGATCTCGTCGGACATGATCCAGACGTTGGCCTTCACGCGGATGGCCACGAGGGCTTCGAGCACGGCGCGGGAATAGACGGCGCCGGTCGGGTTGGACGGGCTGTTGATGATGACCATGCGCGTCTTGGGGGTGAGCGCGGCGGTCAGCTGGGCGGGGGTGATCTTGAAGCCGGTGACGTCCTCGGCGTTCACGACGACGGGCGTACCGCCCGCGAGCTTCACCATCTCGGGATAGCTCACCCAATAAGGAGCGGGGATGATGACTTCATCGCCGGCGCTGATGGTGGCGAGGATGGCGAGGTAACAGGACATCTTGCCGCCCGGAGAGACGACGACGTTGGCGTCGGCGATGCCGGTGAAGCCGCGGCGGGTGTAGTCCTCGGCGATGGCCTTGCGGAGGGCGGGGATGCCCGGCGTGGGGGCATACTTGGTCTGCCCGTCAGCCAGGGCCTTGGCGCAGGCGTCCTTGACGAATTGCGGGGTATCGAAGTCGGGCTCACCGACGCCAAAACCGACGACATCCTTGCCGGCGGCCTTGAGGGCCTTGGCCTTGGCGTCCACGGCGAGGGTCGGAGAAGGGGCTACGTTGCGGGCCCAGGAGGAGAGAGCAGGATTCGACATGATTGGAACCCTGCAAAACGAAAGGCCTCCGCCCCGCTTGGCAAGTCATTAGGCGACCTCACCCCACCCGCCCGGCCTCGGAGGGCCTCAGATATCGATGGCGTCGTCCTGCTTAGGCTTCGACTGGCCGTCCGCGCCCGGACCCCGCTGGGCCACCGGAGCGGTCGAATAACTGATGAACCAGGAACCGACCGAAATCGCCAGGGAAGCCAACCACGGGGAAACCAGCGCCACCTCGGTGGCATTGAAGAAGGCGCCGCAGACCAACTTCAGCATCAGCACATTCGTCAGGTAAAGCAGGCCGAAGGTGATCAAGCCAGTCATCAGCACCTTCGGGAGGCGCAACACCACGAACAGCGGCAAAGACAAGAGCAGCAGCAGGACCAGGACGAATGGCCGCACCAGCAAGTTGACCAGGCCCAGCAACAAGGCGATCAGCAGGATGTTCCAGAACACCCCCCAAGCATCGCCCGCGATGCTCAGGTAGCCCAAACGCACCGCGATCAGGATGCTGAGCGGCAGGGCAAAGAGGCGGGCAAGAGCCAAGATGAAGCGGAGTCCGGCGGACATGACTAAACATCATACCACAAGAAACCGCCCCGTCCAGCGTCAAGCGGACGCCCCGCCCCACCCCGCGCTTAGCGGGCGTGGCGGATATCTTCGCCCGAGAGGATGAAGATGACCTGCTCGGCGATGTTCTTGGAGTGGTCGCCGATGCGTTCCAGGGCCTTGGAGATGAAGATCAACTCGACGTGGGAGGCGGACACCTTGGCCGCGTCGCCGGAACGACCGAAGAGAGCCTCGTAGTTCTTGCGGTTGAGCGTGTCGATTTCGGCATCGCGCTCGAGGACGAGGCGGGCCTTGGCGATGTCGCCTTCGATGAAGCTATCCAGGGCCAGACGGAGCACCTCGCAGGCGATGATGCCTTCGGCGGGGACGTGCAGGAGGTCCTTGAGCGGGCCGCGTTCGGAGATGACCATGGCGCGCTTGGCGATGACCGAAGCCTCGTCGGCGATGCGCTCAAGGTCATGACCGATGTCGCGGGCCGCCAGGAGGAGACGCACATCGCTGCCCATCGGACCGAAGAGCGTCAGGTAACGCATGATTTCGCGGTCGACGCGCTTCTCCAGGTCGTCGACGCGGTCATCCATGCCGCGGACCTGGAGGGCGAGGGAATCGTCGCCCTGTTCGACCGCATGCAGGACCATGCGGGTCATGTCGAGGGAGCGCTCGCCCATGAGGATGAGGTCGTCGCGGAGTTGGCGGAGTTCGTCGTGAAAATGGCGTTGCATGGGTGTGTTTGCTTGGAAGTGGCGGGAAGACTCAGCCGAATCGGCCCGAGATGTAGGCTTCGGTCTGGGCCTGCGAAGGATTCATGAAGATCTTCTCCGTCGTGTCGTACTCGATCTGCTTGCCCAGGTAGAAGAAGGCCGTGCGGTCGGAAACGCGGGCCGCCTGTTGCATCGAGTGGGTCACGATCACGATCGTGAACTGCTCCTTGAGCTCATGGATGAGTTCCTCGATCTTACCGGTGGCGATCGGGTCGAGGGCTGAGCAAGGCTCGTCCATCAGCAGGATTTCGGGGCGGTTGGCGATGGCTCGCGCGATGCAGAGACGCTGCATCTGGCCACCCGAAAGACCCAGGGCGCTATCCTGGAGGCGGTCCTTCACCTCATCCCAAAGGGCCGCTTTGCGCAGGGACGTCTCGCAGGCCTCGTCGAGGATGGAGCGGTCGCGTACGCCCATCACGCGGAGGGCGAAGACGACGTTCTCGTAGATGGACTTCGGGAACGGGTTGGACTTCTGGAAGACCATGCCCACGCGGCGGCGCAGGGAGATGACCTCCAAGCCCGGGTCGTAGATGGAGCGTCCGTTGATGGTGATGTCGCCTTCATGGCGGATGCCATCGACGAGGTCGTTCATGCGGTTCAGGTTGCGCAGCAAGGTCGACTTGCCGCAACCCGACGGGCCGATGAAAGCGACGACCTGGCGCTCGGGGATGTCGAGGCTGATGGCCTCCAGGGCCTTCTTCTGGCCATACCAGAAGCCATAGTCGCGGATGCTGATGTAGTCCTTGCGGCCCTCGCGCTCGGCGGAGGGACGGACTTGGATGCGGGAGGTGGCGGGGTTCATGGTGACGGGCATACGAGCGTTGTAAGGGTTTAGAAGGAGGCGCCCTTGAAGCGAGCGCGCAGTCGGTTGCGGATCCAGATGGCGCCGATGTTCAAGGTGACGACCAAGGCGATCAGGAGCAGCGTCGTCGCGAAGACCATCGGACGGGCGGCATCGGAGTCGGGGGACTGGAACCCGAGGTCATACACATGGAAACCCAGATGCATGAATTTGCGGTCCATATGCAGGAACGGGGCGACGGTGTCGAAGGGCAAGGTCGGGGCGAGCTTCACCACGCCGACCAGCATGAGCGGAGCGACTTCGCCGGCGCCACGGGCCATGGCCAGGATGACCCCGGTCAAGATGCCGGGCGCCGAGGCGGGCAGCAGAATCTCGCGGATGGTCTGCCACTTGGAGGCCCCGGAGGCCAAGGAAGCCTCGCGCATGCCGCGCGGGACGGCCGACAGGGCTTCTTCCGTGGCGACGATGACGACCGGCAGGGTCATCAGAGCGAGCGTGAGCGAGCACCAGAGCAAGCCACCCGTGCCGAAGACGGGGGTGTTATTGTTGTACTTCAGCTGGTCCGAAAAGAACAGCTGGTCGATCGAACCGCCGAGGACGTAGACGAAGAAACCGAGGCCGAAGACGCCGAAGACGATGGACGGGACCCCCGCGAGGTTGTTCACGCTGATCCGCACGATGCGGAGGATGACACCATTCTGGGCATACTCGCGAAGATAGATCGCGGTGATGACGCCGATGGGCGTCACCAGCAGGCTCATGAACACAGTCATCACGAGCGTGCCGAAGATGGCCGGCATCAGGCCACCTTCCGTGTTGGCCTCGCGAGGCTCATCGAAGATGAACTCGCCAAGGCGCGAGGCGAAAAGCTGCACCCGGCCCCAGGTGTCGAGGCGGTTCGGGAACCAAGCGCGGATAACCTGGGTGAGCGGGATGACGACCTCGCGACCGGCCGCATCCTTCGTGACGAGCGTCGCCACCGCCCCACCGTTGACGACCTTCTGGGCCTCGGCCTTGAGGATGACGAAACGAGCCTCGAGTCCGTCAATTTGGCGGCGGCGGGCGGCAATCTCGTCGGCCAACTTCAGGTCCTCGGCGCGACGCAGGGCAACGCGGGCCCCGTCCATCTCGCGATTGATTTCGCCGATGCGATGGCGGGTGATCTCTTCGAATTCCGCGCGGACCACGGCCGCGGCGGAGACCTCCGCCTGCAAAGCGGATTCAAAGGCTGCATCCGCAATCGGGATCACCTTGCCGTCGGACTTGCGAAGGGACTGCGGGCGGACGAAGGCGGGGCCATGCTCGACGCGCTCCAGGCCGAGGATGTCAGCCGGGAACGTTTCGGCCTTCACCTTAGCCTCATCGACCCACAGGTAAGAATTGCCGTTCAGCTCCCGGAGGCCCACTTGATACTGCCGCTCATACTGCGGAGCATTGGCCAGCGAACCAGCCCGGATCCGGCGTTGGGCCAGCTGCCCGATCACCGTGCGGCCGTCGTCGATCTGAGCCACCGGCACGGGCGGAGCCCAGAAGACCGTGACCCCGTTGGCGATGACGAGCGAGAGGAGGCCGACAACCATGCCCAGGCCGATGATGAGGCCGAGGCCAGTGAACCAGACCCAAGGTTCGCCGCGGGGGGTGCTGCTATCGGAAGACGAGGCCATGGCTTAGACGACTTTGTAGCGCTCACGAAGGCGCTGACGGAGGATTTCCGCGAGGGTGTTGATCACAAAGGTGAGGAGGAAGAGGCAACAGGCCCCCAGGAAGAGCGCGCGGTAGTGCGTATGGCCAACCGCGGCCTCCGGGAGCTCGACGGCGATGTTGGCGGAAAGCGTCCGCATCCCGCTGAAGGGATTGGTCTCCATCACGGCGGTGTTGCCCGTGGCCATCACGACGATCATCGTCTCGCCGATCGCACGACCGAAGCCGATCATGATGGCGGAAACGATACCCGAGATGGCCGTCGGGACCACGACGCTCCAGACCGTCTGCCAGCGGCTGGCGCCGAGGGCGAGCGAACCGGATATCAAGGAGTTCGGGACGTTGGAAAGCGAATCCTCGGCGATGGTGAAGACAATCGGGATGACCGCGAAGCCCATCACGAAGCCGACCACGAGGGAGTTGCGCGAGTCGTAGGTCTCTCCCGTCGTCTGGCGCCACCATTCGCGGAAATCGGCGATCGGCAGGCCGCTGACGCTGTCCTTGACCGTGAAGAACATCGCTTCGACGGCCGGACCGGCCTGCCAAGCCGCCCAGGCGCAGAGGGCGAGGAAAGGCAGCAACCAGACGAATTCCATGCCGGGCTTGACCTGCCGGCGGACCACCTGCGGGAGGGCGGACCAAAGGAAGCCGGCGAACAGGGCCGCAGGGGCGAGGATGCCGACAGCGCAGAAAATCGAGATCAGGCGCGGGTCGACGAGCGGAGCGAGCCAGAGGCCGGCGAGGAAGCCAAGGACCACGGAGGGCAGCGAGGCCATGATCTCCATGACGGGCTTCACGACGTTACGGTATTCCGGGCGAAGGAACTGCGAGACGTAGATCGCTGCGGTCAGCGCGATCGGGAGGGCGAAGAGCAGCGCAAAGAAGGTGCCCTTGGCCGTACCATAGATCAGCGGCACCATGGAGTACTTTGCCTCGAACTCGTCCGAACCAGAGCTGGACTGCCAGGTGTAATCCGGGGCGGTGGCGCCTTCGTACCAGATCTTGCCGAAGAACGCGGCCCAAGATGATTCAGGGTGATGATCGACGACGCTCCAGCGATGAAGCTTGCCGTCGGCGGAAAGGGCCGTGAAACGGTCATAGTTGCCCGAGAAGGCCACTTGGCGAATCGAGCCGGCAGGGGCTTCGCCTTCCCAGCGCAGGGTGCCGGTGGTCATGTTGCGCAGCTGGAGGCGACCGCCGGCGACGGCCAGGTAGCATTTATTTCCCTCGGCCGCGTAGACCCCTTCGCCGGGTCCGGCCAGCATCTCACCGTCATGAATCTTGCCCCATCGGCGCAGGCTCTTGCCGTCCGGCTGGAGCTGCGGATACATCGACCAGACCTGCTGAGAGCCGTCACGCCCCACGAAGACGACCGACACATTGCCAAAGACCAGGCCGCTCGTGCTGACGGAAGGATCGCGGGCATCCTTGAACGGCACGAAGGACTGCAGGAAGGAGAAGTTCGTGCCGTCATCGGCGTAGGCGCGGACTTCGCCGGACTGGCCGACGACGATGAGCGACTCGGCGGTGGAAGGCAGGAGGATCTGCGAGATGGCGGCGGCATCGGCGGCGACCACGAACGGATCGCTGACGATGACGCGGGCCTTGCCACCGAGGCCTTTGCGCTCGGTGAGACGCACGGCGGTCAGCAGGGGCTTGCCGTTTTCCTCCTGGCGGACGAGCAACAAGCGCGAACGGGAGCCCTTGGCGTTCCAGACATCGACGCAAGGAAGGCCGGGCTTGCCGATCGCCACCGGTTCGAGGGCGGAGACCGATGGCTCGATCGTGCGCTTGCCGGCCTCGTCAAAGGTCGAACGATAGCTGACGCGGACCTCCATGACGGTCCCGTCCGAGAGCCCAAGGAAGACCAACCCCGTGCGCGGGTAGGATTTCACCGAACTCACGCGGCGAGTCCCAAGCGTGGGCGCCCAATCCAACACCTTTGCGCCATCCTTGGAGCGCTGGAAGACCAACGAACCATCGGCGAGGACCACGAAGGGGATCTCGCCGTATTCATCCTCGCCAAAGGCCACTGCCGCGGCCGGCACGGAGAGCGTCGAGACCGGCGCCACGGTGGCGCCGATGAAGAGCGGGAAGACCTGGAAGATCAGGAAGGCCAGCATCCCGAAGACCGCCAGCACCACGCTGACGCCGCCGAAGCGGATAAGCCGGCCCATCCACCGATCGGTGGCCAGGGTCATGGGACTCACCGTGAAGCGCGATTCCGGCGCGGGGGCAGAGGGTATTTTGTCGGATGTTTCCATCGGGTGACGTTCTTGTGTCTAAGGGTCTAACAAAGGGGAAGGCGGGGAAGACCCCGCCTGGGAGGACCCGAGACCGTACCGTCGTTCTTTTAAAACCGACCCCGAAGGGCGTGGTGACGACGGTACGGTTTCGAGACCAAACTTATTCGGCGCTGTAGTACTTGAGGGCGGCGCGGCCTTCGGCGGCGGCGTCAGCCGGCAGCGGGAAGTAACCGTCCTTGATCACGATCTCCTGGCCTTGCTTGGAGAGCACGAAGGTCATGAATTCGCTGGTCAGCTTGTCCATGTCCTTGGAAGGAGACTTGTTCACGTAGACGTACAGGAAGCGCGCGAGCGGATAGGAACCGTTGAGGCAGTTGGCGTAGTTCGCTTCGGCGAAGGGCGAATTGTCGTCGGCGGCGAGGGCGAGCGCCTTCACGCCGGAGGTCTTGTAACCGATGCCGGAGTAGCCGATGCCACCGAGTTCGGCGGCGACACCCTGGACGACGGCGGAAGAGCCGGGCTGCTCCTTGATGGAGGACTTGAAGTCGCCGTTCTTGAGGCTCAGCTCCTTGAAGAAGCCGTAGGTACCGGAAGCGGAATTACGACCGAAGGCGGAGATCGTCTTGCTGGCGAAGGCGCCGGTCAACTTGGCGTCACCCCAGGTGGTGATGTCCTGACCACCGCGCTTGCGGGTCGAGGAGAAGATGCCGTCGATCTGCGAGAGGGAGAGACCCTTGACCGGGTTGTCCTTGTGGACGAAGACGGCGAGGGCGTCGATGGCGACGGCGATCTTGGTCGGCTTGTAGCCGAACTTGCCGGCGAAGGCAGCGACTTCGGAAGACTTCATCTCGCGGCTCATCGGACCGACGTTGGCGGCACCGGAGGTCAAGGCGACCGGCGCGGTGCTGGAACCCTTACCTTCGACCTGGGCGTTGACGTTCGGGTACTTGGCCTTGAAACCTTCACCCCAGAAGGTCATCAGATTGATGAGGGTGTCGGAACCGACGGCGTTCAAGTTACCGGAGACGCCGGAGGTGACGACGTAATCAGGCAGCTTGGCATCGACGGTAACCGCATCAGAGGCAGCGGTGGCGGCGGTAGCAGCAGTCTGGGCAGAAGCAGCCGAGGCGGCGAAGACCAGAAGAGCGAGGGACTTGAGGGAGGTGTTCATGGTTGGAGTGCACGGACATCTTCCCATACGATTGTTACAGTCTCGTGTCGGACGGGTGTTTGTTCGGCAATACACCCAAGTCGGACAAATCGGCCTAAGGAGCCTTCAAAAACTCGGAAATCAGGGCATTTGACCTGTTTTCAGCCTGTTCCAAGGGTAGTCCTTCGGGCAAACCGGGCCTTTTGTGCCCAGTTTTGGTCAGCCAAGCATTCCGAAGCAGCACCATGCTCTGCGTCAGGGGCTTGCCCTTGGCGGCGTCGGCGAAACCCGTGCGCATGTTCCATTTCATCATCGGCGCCAAGCCCGCCCACGTGGCTTGGGCCAACATGAGATGACCCTCGTCGCCGGGATGAATGCCGTCCTTCGCGAAGACAAATTTCGGATCCGCCTTCTTCGACAGCGCGATCGCCTCGAGCACCTTCGCGCGTAGGTCGATGACTTGCCAGTTGTAGCGACGCTGCTGCACGAGCCATGAAGCATACGCAGCCATCACTTGATCATAAGCGGCCGCATCCACGGGCTTGTCGACCCCGTAGGGCGGCGGCGTCAACAACACGACCTTGGCGCCCGCCTTCAGGCATTCGGCCCGCACGCCCGTCAAGCCATCACGGTAGGCCTTGAAACGCACTTCGTCCAACGGCTGATAGATGCCGTCGTTGATGCCGTAGCATAGAACCACGAGCGTCGGCTTATAGGCGGACAGCACCCGCCCGAGACGCTCCCGGACATCGGGGCGCAGGAAACTGCCGCCGGCGTGGCCGGGCTCGGATAGGCCGGAGACCGTTTCGCTCGGCACCGCCATGTTGACGATGGGAATACGGGCCAAGCCGCGCTGGGCGCGAATCGCGGACTCAACATGAACGACCCATCGTCCGTCGTAGGTGATGCTGTCGCCGAGAAAAAGCACGCGCGGCTCCTCTTGGTCGGCCCGCACGGCGACCAGACCCAGCACGCACCAGCTCAGCAACAAACGAAGCATCCCAGCAAACTGACAGGTCGGCGATGGACGGGAAAGGGGAAAAGGGCCGAGTTATTAACGGCCAGAGGAAAGGCATCTTCACGCTTCTCCCCGAGGGCAAGCTTGGCATTATCCCCTACCCTGAGCTCCCCCATCCACATCAAAGGCGCCCGTACCCACAACCTGAAGGACGTGGAACTGACCATTCCGCGCCATCAGCTGACGGTGATCACCGGCGTCAGCGGCTCGGGGAAGTCTTCCCTCGCGTTCGACACGCTGCACGCCGAGGGCTCGCGGCAATACCTCGAATCCCTCTCCGCCAAAGCCCGCGGGCTCCTGGAATCGGTCTCCCGTCCAGACGTGGACTTCATCCGCGGACTCTCCCCCGTCGTCGCCATCGCGCAACGCACCGGCGGCAACACGAACCCACGTTCGACCGTCGCCACGCTCACGGAAATCGCCGACCACGCTCGCCCGCTCTGGATTCTGGCGGGGGAACGTACCTGCCTGAAGGATGGGCACCCCGTCCGCCGACGCTCGCTCGACGACAACCTCCAATCCCTCGAAGCACTCCCCGCAGGCACGCGCCTGATGGTGATCGCCCCGGTGGCGAAGGACAAACCCTCGGTCTTGCTCGAGGCCGCCGCCGACCTCGGCCGCCGAGGCTTCACCCGTCTCCGCGTCGAGGGCAAGGTCGTCACCTTGGAAGAAGCCGAAGGCGTGCTGAAGGGGCGCGACCCGCTGAAGCTGGAAGTCGTGGTGGACCGCATCGTGGCCGGACCCGACCAACGCAGCCGCCTGGCCGACTCCTTGGAATTGGCCTTTCGGGAAGGCCGCCACCGCGCCTTGGTCTTGGCCGAAACCGCGGGTGGCCTTTGGCAGGAGCACCCGCTTTCGCTGCACCTCGCCTGCGAGCATTGCGGAGATACGTACGAGTCGCTCGATCCGCGAGCCCTTTCGCACAACCACCCGAGCGGTGCCTGTCCCGATTGCGGCGGCCTCGGCCGGCAACTCCGGTTCCAGGAAGGGTTGGCCATCCTCGACGACTCCCTCTCCCTGAACGATGGCGTCGTCAAGCCCTGGAAGTGCGGCACGCGCAAGGTGCTCATCCGCCGCAACGCCATCACGCGGGCGCTCTCCGAGCAGATCCCCTTCGACCTCAAGAAGCCCTGGAAAGAGCTCCCCGCCACCACGCGCTCCATCTTGTTGCACGGCGACCCCAAGCGCACCTACCTGCTCCCGCCCGTCAAGGGCCGCAAGCCGGTCGATGTTTTCTGGACCGGGATGTTCGCGGAACTCGAGCAAGCCTTCCGCACCACGACCGGCGAATCCCTCCGCCAACGCCTGCTGCACTTCCAGGCGGGCTCGACCTGCAGCGGTTGCCAAGGCAAGCGCCTCGCGCCCGCGGCGCTCTCGCTTCGCCTCGCCGGCCTGAACATGGCCGACTTCTTGGCGCTCACGATTCCGGAAGCGCTGGCCTTCACGAAGTCGCTGGCCACCCACCCGGCCGTCATGCCCGCCGAAGAAGCCCGCCGTGGGCTCGAACAGCGGCTGAACTTCCTCAACGACGCCGGCCTGACGTACCTGACGCTCGACCGCGAGGTCGGCTCGCTCTCCGGCGGGGAAGCCCAACGCGTGCGCCTTGCGACGCAGCTGGGGCTCGGGCTCGTCGGCGTGACCTACGTCTTGGACGAACCGAGCATCGGGCTGCATCCGTCGGACCACGGAAGACTGATCGGCTCGCTCCAGAACCTCCGCGACCTCGGCAACACGCTCGTCGTGGTCGAACATGACCGCGACATGATGCTCGCCGCCGACCATCTGGTCGAAATGGGGCCCGGCGCCGGGGTCCACGGCGGCAGCGTCATCTTCACAGGCACACCCACCGCCTGCGGCCAACACGCGACTTCCCGGACGGGCGCCTACCTATCCGGACGGGCCACGCTGGCTGGCCTCATCCAAAAGAAACCCGTGGGATCGACCCACCTCGTCGTCAAGGGCGCCACGGAGAACAACCTGAAGGACGTCACGGCACGCTTCCCCATCGGCAACCTCACGGCGGTCTGCGGCGTCTCGGGCTCCGGCAAAAGCACCTTGGCCATCGACATCCTGTCGGCGGCGGCGGCCCGCAAGATCAATGGCGCAAAACTAGTCCCGGGCCGACATGCCGGCATCGACGGACTCGACAAAATCGTCGCCTTCACGTCGGTGGATCAGGAGCCGATCGGCCGTAGCCCGCGTTCGAATCCGGCGACCTTCACGGGCATCATGGACCTGCTCCGGGACCTCTGGGCCGCACTCCCGCTCGCGAAGGTCCGCGGGTATGGCCCTGGACGCTTCAGTTTCAACGTCCGGGGCGGACGGTGTGAGACGTGCGCAGGCGAAGGCTCGGTCGCCCTCGACATGCAGTTCTTGGGCGAGACCTTCGTGGATTGCCCGAGTTGCGCGGGTCGACGGTTCAACCGGGAGACCCTCGAAGTACGCTTCAAGGGATTGAGCATCGCCGAAGCGCTTCATCTGACCGTCGCGGAAGCGGTAGAAATCTTCAAGGCCCAGCCCCGCTTAGCGGAGAAATTACGCACCCTCGAAGATGTCGGGCTGGGCTACCTTAAGCTCGGGCAAGCGGCCAACACCCTCTCCGGTGGCGAAGCCCAGCGCCTTAAGTTGGCCTCGGAACTTTCCCGCCGGGACCATTCTGGCCGACTCTATGTCCTCGACGAGCCGACGACGGGATTGCACTGGGATGACATCGCCAAACTCCTGAAGCTGCTCGAACGTCTCCGTGACGCCGGGGCGACCCTCATCGTCATCGAGCACCATGCCGATGTCATCCTGGCCGCCGACTGGGTGCTCGAACTCGGGCCGGTCGGTGGAGCTAAGGGCGGACAGCTTGTCTACGAAGGCGAGGCCGCAGGCTTGGTCCGGTGCAAGACGTCGCCCACCGGACGGGCCATTCTGTAGGCCTATAATCAACCACCGGCCGGCGATGGATTCGTCTGGGCCTGACGATCGAGCACTTCCTGGGTAACTTTTAGCATAACTTCACCAGACGCAGTCGGAGCAGTTTGAGAGCTAAATGTTGGCCCGGTGCTCGATGCCGGCGGAGCCATCGATGACCCTCCAGGCACCAAGGGCGAAATCACCTCGGAGGACGGAACGAAGACTCCCCCCTTGAGTCGTCCTTCCACTTCGGCTGTCTCCATTTTTAGTTTCTCGAGTACGATCTGCGTTGGCGCAGCCAAGTCCGAGGTGACCAGCAGCTTGTTATTGGCCTCGACGTCGAGTGGCTTAGCCCTGCCGATGGGCGTGAACTTCAAGCCCCCAACCAAGACCAGCGCCTGTGCCACCGACTCTCCGCCAGGGCTACGCTCCAAGCTTAACTCATACACGCCTTCGCGCCGCAAATCGGAGCGTCCCTGCGGCGTGCGAACCGAGACCAACGATCGATCCTGCAGGGGCGGGCACACGACTGTGAAGCGACCGGCCCTGAGCGTCAGGTCCAAGATTGAGCCATCGTCGGGAAGTTCGCCAACCGCACGAAGTCGACCCGGGAGCGGCATCTTGACCTGTCGGAACATGGAGAGACGGAACTTCGTGCTAGGTGCGACGAGAACCCTGACGCCATTGGAGAAGGATAGTTCGGCGGCTCCGTCCATCGACGTGACGAGTTCATCGTCCTCACGGATAGCGCTCCCTGCATCGAGGGTGCGGGTGACTTGATCCAAGCCAGACTTAGCCGTGATTGTTCCCTTTACGCCGGCCAGTTCGACCTGGCCACGGATGAGTTCAGCTCGGGCCACGACGACGGAAAACAACAAGCAGAGGACGAACGGTTTCATGCCACCAAGCGTTGAAACCGGTGGAGAATCGTCCACCGCGATGTAGTGGTGTCTATTACCTAAAGAAAACTGAGCGTATAAACCTAGACCAGAGACGCCCGCATCAAGGCCGCACAGGCGCACAGCTCCGCCGATTCCGCTTCGGAAAAGTCGTACGGCGACATCTTGCCGATGCCCAACACGCCGATGACCTCGCCCGTCGGCGAGACGATGGGGACGGCGAGCGCGCCTTGGACGTTGGTCTTGCGCGCATCGGGCTTGGCGACGCCGCCGAGGTCTTCCTGCAGGTTGCACAACTGGACCGCCTCCTTGCGCTGCGCGGCGCACCCGGCGATGCCTTTGCCGAAGGGTATGTTGTCGATCTTCGGCAGTAACATGGGCAGCACTTGGGGCGGAATGCCTTGATGCGCGATCAGCGTGAGCAGACCCGTCGTGGGATCGGTGCGGTGGATCGTGCCGGTGACGCAGCCGAAGTTCTGGAGCACCTGGGCGAGGACGGCGTTCCAATCGGGCGTCGGCGTCAGGAGGGCGGGAAGGCCTTGCGTGGGATCTGCCATAAAGGGTTAGACCGCGCGGCGGGCCATGCGTTCCTTCAGCCAGACGAGACCGGTCGCCTCATCGACGAAAACCCCGTCCATTTGGGCCTCAAAGGCCTCATCGAGCACTTCGGAAAACCAACCGGCGGGCTTGTACCCGGACGCGATCAGGTGGCGACCGAGGAGGATGCGCTTGGGCATCGAGTCCTGCACGTTGAGCTTGGCCGCCATCTCCAGCAACCACACGCCCTGGGGCGAAGGCTCATGCCGCCATTCCTGGTTGCGGCCCTTGCGATCGGCGGAATCGACGCGGACGAGGCGGTCGATGCGTCCGACCTTGTTGGCGAGGCGGCGGACGGCGCCCTCGCCGGCTTGCGCCTTGTGCAGTTCATGGGGCTGCGCGTGCCAGCGGACGAGCGGCAAGACGGCTTCGATCAATTTCACTTCCCGGGTGAGCTGGGCGAGGAAAGCTTCGGCCAACGGCACGCTGGCGGCCTCGTGGCCATAGGCATGCCAGCGACCATCGGCCTCCTTCTTGGTCGTCGTCGCTTTGCCCAAGTCGTGCAGCAGCACCGCCAAACCGACGATGAGGTCCTCCTCGTCGTTGCCCGTGCGCTCGGCGGCGAAGGCATCGAGGCACAGCCGCGTGTGCGTCCAAACGCACCCTTCGGGATGCCAGACGGGATCCTGCGGCACGTCGACGGTGGCCTGCAGTCCGGGATAGAAACGGAGCCAGCCGCAATCCTGCAGGAACTGCAAACCGCGCGAGGGCTGCCGACCGCGCAGCAGGAGCTTCTTCCACTCCTCCATCAAGCGCTCGGGAGGGAGGCCCGCCTGCGTCAAGCCGCGGCATAGCTCCACGGTTTCGGGCGCGACCGCGAAACCGAAGCGAGCCGCGAACTGCATCGCGCGCAGGACGCGCAAGGGGTCTTCGGAAAACTTCGCGGAGACGTGGCGGAAGACTTTCCCCTGCAGGTCGGCCACGCCGCCCCAAGGGTCGATGAGCTCGCCCGTGGCCGGGTCCCAAAGGATGGCGTTGGCCGTGAAATCGCGTCGTTCCGCCGCATCCTTCGGCGTCATCGTCGGGTCGGCCTGCACGTCGAAATCCGTGTGCTTGGCGCCGGTCCGGTTTTCGCGGCGCGGGACCGAAACGTCGATCGGGTGATCCTTCACCTTCGTCACGCCGAACGCCGCCCCGACGGTCACGATGCCGAAGCGGCGACGCAAGGCGGCCTCCACCTGGCGGGTGCCGAGGCCATAGACCTCGATGTCGATTTCACCGACGGGCAGACCCAGGAGCGCATCGCGCACGCAGCCTCCCACGAGCAGCGGACGACCGCCGGCCGCGCGCAACAAGGCGCAGACCTCCGCGACCGGCGCATGCGGACCCGTCAGGTCGATCAAGTTGGGCTGGGCGGCGGACACGCCTCCACCCTACCGCTCGCGGCGGCGGAGGCGAGCGGTTTTCGGACTCACAGGTTGGTCGTGAAACCTTCCTTGAGCAGCCAAGCCTTGGCCGTCTCGCGGCGGTCGCCTTGCAGGACGATCTCGCGGGCCTCGAGCGCGCCGCCGGTGCCGAGGGCGCGCTTCATCTCCTTGAGCAACGCTTCGCGCAGGCGATTCTCCTGCGACTCCAACCAGAGCCCCTTGAGGATGGTCACTTCCTTGCCACCACGCCCGGCACGCTCGTACTGGAGGATGATTTTGCCGAGTTTCGGCTTCGCCTTGGCGGCGGGCACGACCGGCTTGGGCGGCGGGCCTGGCGGCAGGCCGGACGGGTCGAGCTTATCGAACGGGTTCTCGTTCATGCGCCGCGTCCGCAGGTGCCGGCCCCCGGTGCTCCGCCATTCAGATAGACCAAGGCCTTTTCGTAGGAACGACGGCGCAGGTAATGATCCAGGTCGCCAGGCAGGCCGGAATTAGCCTGCGAAACCTCCCCATCGAGCACCTTTAGGGACTCCAAAAGGGCCTCTTTCCCGACCCCAGGTGAAGTCAGGGCCTCCAGGGCTTGGCGGATACGTTGGATACGGACAGGGTCCATGTCTGCGATGATGAAGGCTTTAGGCCCCCTGGGGCAAGCATCGGGGGTGGTTTTCATAGTGGACAAAAGGCGGGGGGCTTCCCTATACCCAACCCTCCCTCGGATGGATAGCTCAGTTGGTTAGAGCGTCTGCTTTACACGCAGAATGTCGTGGGTTCGAGTCCCTCTCCGTCCACCCTTTCACCTTCACCATCGCCATGACGCTCACCAAGAAGAAGCACACGCTCTCCGCCCTCGTCGAAAACAAGTTCGGCGTCCTGGCTCGCGTGGCCGGGATGCTTTCCGGCCGAGGCTTCAACATCGAGACCTTGAATGTCGGCCCTACGCACGACCCGGCCTACTCCCGCATCACCGCGACCGTCATCGCCGATGACGCCGCCCTCGACCGTTGCGTCAAGGCCCTGGACAAGCTGATCAACGTCATCACCGTCCAGGACTTCTCGCGCGAGGAAGTCGACCATGTCGCCCGCGAGCTCATCCTCTGCAAGGTGAAGTGCGACAAGAAGACCCGCACCGAGATCCTCGAAGTCGCCGCCCTCTTCCGCGCCAAGGTCGTCGACGTCGCCCACGATTCCCTCGTCATCGAATTCACCGGCAACGAGAACAAGATCGGCGCGTTCCTCGACCTCATCCGCCCGTACGGCATCCTCGAGACCGCCCGCACCGGCAACGTCGCCCTGTCCCGCGGCCTCAAGAAAATCTCCAAGTAAACCCTTTTTCCACCAAATACCCATGCCTGCCAAAGTGTACACTGACAAGGATGCCGATCTCGGCTTCCTGAAGAACAAGACCCTCGCCGTCCTCGGTTTCGGCTCCCAGGGCCACTCTCACGCCATGAACCTGCGCGACAGCGGGCTCAACGTGATCGTTGGTCTCTACAAGGGATCGAAGTCGGCGGAAGCCGCGAAGAAAAAGGGTTTCAAGGTCTACGAGACCGCCGAAGCCGTCCGCCGCGCGGACGTCATGCTCGTCGGCATCCCCGACATGAAGCAGGCTGACGTGTGGGAAAAGGACATCGCCCCGAACCTCGGCAAGGGCGGCAAGACGGTCCTCTTCATCCACGGCCTCTCGATCCACTACAAGCTGATCAAGCCCCTCAAGAACGTCGACATCGCCATGGTCGCCCCCAAGGGCCCTGGTCACGTCGTCCGCGCCCAGTACGTCGAAGGCAAGGGCGTCCCTGCCCTCATCGCCATCCAGCAGGACGTCTCCGGCAAGGCCACCAAGACCGCCCTCGCTTGGGCCAAGGGCATCGGCTCGACCCGCGCCGGCGTCATCAAGACCTCCTTCAAGGAAGAAGCCGAAACCGACCTCTTCGGCGAACAGGCCGTCCTCTGCGGCGGCGCCTCCGAACTCGTCAAGGTCGGCTACGAAACCCTCGTCGAAGCCGGCTACCAGCCGGAGATGGCCTACTTCGAGTGCTTGCACGAGCTGAAGCTGATCGTCGACCTCATGGTCGAGTCCGGCATCTCGGGCATGCGCTTCTCGATCTCCGAGACCGCCAAGTATGGCGACATCACCCGCGGTCCTCGCGTGATCAACAGCGCTTCCCGCAAGGCGATGCGCGAGATCCTCAAGGAAATCCAGTCGGGCAAGTTCACCGCCCAGTGGGTCAAGGAATACAAGTCCGGCCTGAAGAACTACAACAAGCTCCTCAAGCAGGGCGAGAACCACCCGATCGAAAAGACCGGCCAGCGTCTCCGCTCGCTGATGCCTTGGGTGCAGAAGCGCAACATCAAGGGCGCGCAGGCCGAGTACACGACGAAGTAAGCGTCGGTCACTCCGCCAAGCAAAAGGGCCAGCGCAAGCTGGCCCTTCTTCTTTGGGGGGAGCACCCGACCTTACATGATGACCACCGGAGCGGGCTGGGCGGCGGGCGCACCCGTTTCGGCCGGCTGCGCGGCCGGTGCGGCCGGTGCGGGATTGTTGACGGCGGCCATCTCGGCGCGGAGCGCGTTCATGGCCCGGTCGCGGAGGGCGAGGGCGCGCTGCCCCAGGGCTTCGCGTTCCGCCGGGGTGGCGTTGCGCATGGCTTCGCCGAGTTCACGGGCTTCGGCCATGATGGCTTGGCCCTCGGGCTTCATCATGCCGGCGAACATCGCGCGCTGGAGCTTGGCCTGGTCCCCGCCGGAAATCTCTTCGACCATCTTCTTGGTCTCTTCCGCGAAGGCCTTGGCGCGGGCCTTGAACTCTTCCTTCGCGATGTCCTCGTCCGACTTTTCGGCGGCGACCGGGGCTTCGATCGGACGAGCCGGACGGGGCTTCGCCACGGGAGCGACCTGCTCGGGCGCCGTGGGCTTAGGCGCCTCGACGGCCACCGGGGCCGGAGTCGGGAAAGCGTAGCGGGCGATCAGGAAGCCGCCCCCGAGGCCGAGGGCGAGGAGGAGAACGAGCGTGGTTTTGGACATGGGCGGAACTTAGCCCCCGGCTGAAACAAAGCCACCGAGAACTAGAGAATATTTGTTCGATAACGGGCGTGAAGCCCCACCTTTTTCGGCCACATCCTCGCTCCAAGCCTTGCTCAGGGGCGAGCGGTCGCGAGGAAGGAGACCGCCTACTGGCCCGCGCGCTCGGCGTTGAGCTTATTCAGCAGCTCGGTGCGCTCGTTGAGCAGGCGCACGACGGCGTCACGTTCCTCGACGAGCTTGCGCACGTTCTCGTTCTGGGCGCGGATGGCCTCGTTCTGCTGCGTCACCAGGGCATTCTGCCGGCGGATCGATTCGTTCTGCTTCGCGACGGCGGCGCGGAGCGGCGCGAGTTCGGCGGCATCCTGGCGGGCCGAAGCCAACGCGGTCTGGGCGACGCCGAGTTCCTTGCGCGCGGCTTCCTCCGCCCGCTTGAGTTCCGCAACGCGCGCGTCGAGGCGACGGATCTCCGCGGCGTAGGTCTCGCCGAGGCGACGGGCATCCGCCGATTGCTCGCGCAGGTCGCGCTCCGCCACGCGGGCGGTCAGGAGCTCGGCCCGGAGCTCGGCTTCGCGTCGCCACTGCACGGCGCAGAAGGCCGCGAGCGCGACGCAGAAGGCGGACAGGACCAAGGGCCAACGGAAGATCATCGGGGGGCGGACTTGACGGTGAAAGCGACCTTCTGGACGCCGGCGCTGCGGACGAAGTCGAGGACGTCGATCATGCGGCCGTGCGGGGTATCGGCGTCGCCGGCGATGTAGACCGCCACGCCCGGGTTGGCCTTTACGCGGGTGAGCAGCGTCTGGCGGAGGTCGGGCAAGGAGGACGCCTGACGGTCGACGAACACCTGACCGGCGCGGTCGACGGAAATCGTGACGGCATCCGGCTTGAGCTCCGCCTGGCCGGTGGCGGCGCCTTCGAGGTTCACCGGCATGCAGTGGTTCTTGTGCAACGTCACGCTGACGAGCATGAACGACGCCAACAGGAAGAACATGATGTCGATCAGCGGGATGATCTCCAACCGGGCCCGCCGGTGCGGGAGGGGCGAGGCGATCTTCATGGGGCGCGGCCTTTCTGAAGGGCGACCTGCAAGGCGGTGGCGGCGGCTTCGAGGTCCGCCTGCAAGCCGTTCAGACGACTCGTCAGCAGGTTCAGCGGCAGGAGCGTGACGATGGCGATACCCAGACCAGCGGCGGTCGCGATGAGCGCCTCCCCGATGCCGCCCGTGACCTTCGTGACCGCGAGCTCATCAGCGCCGATCGAATTGAAGGAACCCATGATGCCCGTCACGGTGCCCAGCAGGCCGAGCAACGGCGCCAACGTGACCAAGGTGTCCAGCACGCCGATGAAGCGGGCGGCCTCGCGGAGTTCCGCCGCGGCGGCGACTTGGACCGCCCCTTCCAAGGAACCCGTGCGGTGGGCAAGCCCCGCGCGGAGCACGCGGGCGACGGGATCTTGGGATTGCGCGACCGCCTCTTCGGCGGCGGCCAGGTCGCCACGCTCGGCCGCGGCCAAAGCCGCGGCGACCGCCGTCGCATCACGACGAGCGGTGATGCGGAGCCACCAAACGAGCCGCTCCCCGACGACGGCGATGGCCACCAGGGCGGCGAGCAGCAAGGGGTACATGATGGGGCCACCTTTGAGGAAGAGGTCGACCGCGGCGTTGGCGAGAGGGAGGGACATGGCGAAGGTTTTTATTGTAGTTCGAAGACGAAGGGCACGAGGTAACGGCGGGGGGCGCCTGGCGCCCAAGACCAATGCAGGCGTACCCAGTCGGCGGCATGCTGATCGAGGCCCGCTTGCCCGCTGGACTCGCGCACGGCGACAGATTGCACGGCCCCGGAGGCGGCGACGTCGACCAACACGAGCAACCGACCTTGGACGCCCTGTTGGCGGGCCCAGCGTGGATAAGGCGGTTCGGGGAACTCGCCAGCGTGGGTGGGCGCAAAACGCTCGATGGCGGGAGTGGCGACGTTGACTGGGGGCGCCTCGGCGCGCGGGGCGACGGGGGAACGAAGCGTGGCCACCGGCACGAGCGCCGGCATCGTCGTCACCGGCAGCGCGGCCACCGGCTCGACGGTCGGAAGCACGGTGACCGGGACGGCGCTAGCGGTGGGTACCGCCGCCGCAAGGGTCGGCTTCGTCTCGACCGGCGGTGGGGAAGGCGGCGTGAAATACCGCACGGGCGCCCCGGGGCCGTGATCGTGGTGGTCATCGGCGGGCGCCTGCACCGGTCCGGCCAGCATGCCGAGCACGCAGACCAGCAGGGTCGCCGCGCCCAACGCAGCGGACCAGGCGTAGACCCTTTCGTGGGGAGCGCTGGAATGGTCGGTCGACAAAGGTCAGAAGCTCAACTTCAAGCCTGCCTCGACGCCACGGCCTGGCAAGGGCAAGGCATCCTTGATGAAGGAGGCGGCATTACGGGCTTCGACATCGAAGAGGTTGGTGAGGCGCAAGGAGAACCGGGCCGTGGTCGCGGACCCGAGACCAAAGTCGCGGGCAAACGCCGCCCCGACCAGCGTGTAGCCAGCCGTCGGGGTCTCGCCGACGGCGAGGTGGTTCTGCGCCAGGTGATAAGTCGCGTCGACTCGCCATGTCCATCCGGACTGCAAACCGTGCAAGGCGGCGCCGAAGCGGCCGGGAGAGATGCGGGGCAAGGCCGCGGACGTGTCGCGGTTCGAAGCGCGGACCGTGTCCCCGAAGAACTCGAGCGCCAGCTTCGCGGCATCGGACTCCTGCAAGCGTATGTTCAACCGTGCCTCCGCCCCGAAGAAGTCGGCGGGAATGGAGGTGAAATCATGGCGGGCCAATTCGTCGGCGCCACCGAGGGCGAAATCAGGCCCCGGGATGGGCAGGCCGCTCAGGTCGGGGCCAAACCCATTTTCCTGCAGGCTGATGAAAGAGGCGAAACGGTTGTAGTAGACGGATACGCTCCCCGAGACGGCACCGCGGGTCTTGGCGAGTTCCAGTTCCATCCCCCACCCTTGTTCCTTGCCCAAGGTGCGGTCGCCCACCTCGTAAGATTCGGTGCCGACGTGCGGCCCATCGGCGAAGAGTTCCTGGAAATTGGGGGCGCGCTCCGTCCGCGTGAGGCTCAACGTGGTCGCCCACTGGGCGTCGAGGTCCTTGACCCAGGCCAAGGCGAAGCTCGCCGGCGTGAACGCCGCGGCGGCCGCAGCGGGATTGCTCGCGAGCCCTTCGTGGGTCCAGGCCGCGGCGGAAACCTTGGCGGACTCCAGCCGGAAGCCGAAGCGGAGACGACTGTCGGTCGCGAGCGAGTGGATGAACGAGCCGAAGACGGCATCGTTGGCGTTGCGCGTGGTCGGGAGGAAGGCCTCATCGCCGGTCACCGCGAAATCGAAGCGGCCGGACTGGACGCCCACGACCCCCTCGAGCGAACCGACCTTCGTCAGTTCGAAGTCCACGCGCGCGTCCCAGCCTTGATTGGTGAACTGGCTGCCCGCGATGCCCCCAGCGAACTCGGCATGCTGGTAGTCGGAAACCCCGAGCTTGTAGCTGACGGATTTAAGCGCGGCGGCGGGGGCATTCGCCTGACCCGCCAGATCCCAGCGGCGTTGGCGGAGGCCGATTGCGATGCCCGGCTCGGTGACGCCGTACGTCGAATTCAGGCCCGCAAAGGACAGCCCGAGGTAGCCGGACGGTCCGACGCGCGATACGCCGAAACCCGCGCCACGGCTCTCGCTGGCCGTGTCCGCGATCCGGCCGAGCGGCGTGGAGAGATTCTCCGTTGTCTTCGTGAAACCATCGAGGTGGAAGGCGAAGTGGCCCGCACTGCCCTCGGCCAGAAAGGCCAACGAGCGCAGGGCATCGGCCGAGCCGGCCCGACCGGCGAGGACGAAGGTCCGCGGGAGACGTTCGACCGGTATCCGGTTGTCGACCACGTTGACGACCCCACCCAGAATACTGGAACTGTACAACAAGGCGGCTGGGCCGCGGAAGACTTGGACCTCCCGGATGGCCAGCGGGTCGATGCCCACCGCGTGGTCCGGGCTGGCGCTGGATGCATCCAACGTGCCGGTGCCGTTCTGCGCAATCTTGAGCCGATCGCCATCTAAGCCGCGGATGATCGGGCGACCGGCATTCGGGCCGAAGTAGCTGGTGGCCACGCCGGGAATGTCCGCCAGCACTTCGCCGAGCGCGGAGACGGACTGCGCCTCCAAAGCCGTTCCACTCAACTGCAGGGCGGGGGCGGCGGGGGCGGTCACCCCACCGATGGTCGCCCCTTTGACGACCACGGGCTTCATCTTTTGGGGGGCCGAGTCTTGGGCGAAAGCGGTTAGGCTGGTGGCGGCCAAGAAAAAGGCGGTGCGGAGGGCGGGCATGGGGGTAGTTCCTTTATTGCAATAATGTTGCGATAAGGGGTGGCAAGCGGAAATCCTCGGGTTGCACTCCCGCGAATATTGGGCGGACTACTGCCACCCCCATGAGCGAGTCCTCCCCCACCCCCGACCCCATCCATTCGGATGCGTTCCTGGCGCGCTTGATGCGCGACCAGCTCAAGCTGTCCGTCGCTTGCGCGCTCTGCTTCACCGTCGCATTGGTCGCCCTCCCGCTGCTCAACTACTTCCAACCGGAGTTCATGGCCCAGCGCGTCTACGGGTTCACCCTGACGTGGCTGATCCTCGGGGTCCTTTTCTTCCCATTCGTCTGGATCATCTCCTACGTCTTCATCAAACGCTCCATCGCCCTCGAAGACGCCGAAGCCAAAGCCGCCCTGGACGGCCTCAAGAAGTAACATGAGCGCCCTCCTCGCCATCCTCGCCGCGGCCGAACCCGCCGCCAAGGGCATCGACCCTTGGATCGCCTTCTTCTCGCTCGTCACCGTCGTGATCACCGTCGGCATGGGCTTCTGGACCGCCGGCAAGTCCAAGAGCGCCGGCGACTTCTTCGTCGCGGGCCGCTCGGTCTCCGTCGGCTGGAACGCCTCCGCCATCTCGGGTGAATACCTCTCCGCGGCCTCCTTCATGGGTGTCGCTGGCATGGTGATGCTCAACGGCTACGACGCGCTGTGGTATCCGGTGTGCTACGCCTGCGGTTACCTCTTCCTGTTGCTCTTCATCGCCGGCCCGCTGCGCCGCTTCGGGGCCTACACCATCCCCGACTTCGCCGAAGGCCGCTACGACTCGCCGCTCTTCCGCAAGATCGCGGTCTGCTTCGTCCTGTTCATCGGCTTCTTCTACACCATGCCGCAGATGAAGGGCGCCGGCACCACGCTCGCCTACATCTTCCCCGGCCTGCATTACTCCGTCGGCGTGATCGTCGTCGGCGCGGTCATCACCCTGAACGTCGCGCTGGGCGGCATGAAGGGCATCACCCTCGTGCAGGCCTTCCAGTATTGGCTCAAGGTCTTCGCCATCACCGTGCCGATCTTCGTGATCGCGGCCGTGGTCGGCCATTACCAGTCCCATCTGGAAGCCAACAAGACGGCCCAAGAGACCGTTGCGGCCGCTCCGGCGGGCATCGAGCGCAAGGCCTTGCCCGCGAAGGCCCCCAAGGACGAGCAATGGATCGCGCCGTTCGGCAGCCTGACCACCAAGGCCGTCGACACCGCCATCAAGGCCGCCAAGACGCCCGAAGAAAAGGCCGCGCTGGAAGCCAACAAGAAGCCCTACTCCCTGCTCTACACCTACTCGCTGATCATTGCGCTCGTCTGCGGAACCGCCGGCCTGCCGCACATCTTGGTCCGTTTCTACACGAACCCCGACGGGGTCGCCGCCAAGCGCACCACGATGTGGGTGATGATCCTCATCGGTGTCTTCTACGTCTTCCCGCCCATCTACGGCGTCATCGGCCGTTCGCTGACCCCGGAGCTCTACGACGCCGTCGGCTCCAAGGGCACGGACAAGGTCGTGCTCGAGCTGCCCACGTTGCTCGCCGGCCGGGATTATCCGTTGCTCGGCTCGATCCTCTCCGGCATCACCTGCGCGGGCGCCTTTGCGGCGTTCATGTCGACCTTCTCCGGCCTGCTGGTCTCGATGTCCAGCGCGTTGGCGCACGACATCTATGGCCGCATGCTGAAGCCCGACTCCTCGCCCGAACAGCGCCTCAAGGCCTTCAAGTGGGCGGCGGTCATCATCGGCGTCGTCTCCGTCGGCCTCGGCACGCAGGTCGAGAAGCTGAACATCAACTACCTCGTCGGCCAGGCCTTCGCCATCGCGGCGGCCAGTTACTTCCCGCTGCTATTCATGGGCGTATGGGGGCGCGGCATGACCATGCGCGGGGCCGCCACCGGCATGCTCGTCGGCGGCCTCCTCGCCCTCGGCTCGATCTTCCTCACCACGCTCTCCGACGTCTACGGCTTCGCGGGACTGGCCGACTTCTGGGTGGCGCACCCGCTGCTCCGCATCCTCTGCGAACAGCCCGCCATCTGGGCCGTGCCGCTGTCGATCACCTTGATGATCGTCGTCTCCAAGGCCACGGCGGCGACCATCCCCGCGGACGTGCGCATGAAGATGCTCGTCCTGCACGCCCCGGAAGCCCTGGGCCTCAAGCAGGAGTACATCAAGGAGCACGAAGGCCTCGGCGGCCACTGACCTCGACCGCCATGCCCTAACAAAGCCGAGGCCATGCCTCGGCTTCTTTCGTTTATTAAACTGAACAGGCGCATCGAACTACTTAACGATAGTTATTTATTGTTTTTCATTAAATAGTAGTTGATTAAAGTTAATTAATAACTGATAGGTACGAAAGACCTATGAGTAATCCCCCTAACCCTGCCCCCTCTGACCTCGAGCGTCGTATCCGCCGTACCGGTAAAGTCGGCCGCTTCCTCTGCACGAGCCTCCTCGTCCTCGGTGCCCTCTTCAGCGGGTGGTTGCTGCTGACCGTCGCCACCAACCCCGCCGCGCTGGTGAAGCTCAACCTCGACGAGAAGCGCACCGCCCAGATCGCCGAGTTCAAGCAAACACCGGCTAAGTTCTTCGCGCTCTTCGAAACCAAACCAACCGAAGTCCTCGCCCTCGCCAACGCGCAAAAGGAAGCCAACCAATACCAGGAACTCGTCGACCATCCCGAGAAACGCGGCGGCTCCGTGGCGGTGATCGCCCTGCTCGCCGTACTCATCCTCGGTTTCATCTGGTTGGTGCGGAAGCTTTTTGCGGCGTTCGCCGAGGGCCAGGTCATCACCGCCGACAACGCACGCACGCTGAAGCGCGTCGGCCTGATCACCGTGGTCTGCGGCGTGCTCGGCCTCAACCTCGGCATCGTCATCGCCGGCCTGCTCAACCTCGTCCTCGGCTGGAGCCTACAGCAGGCCCTAGCCCTGAAGGCCGAACAAGACCTCGTCATCTAAGACCATGGCCATCGTCATCCGCCTCGATGTCGCCCTCGCGCGACGCAAGATGTCCCTGACCGAACTTTCGGAATCCGTAGGCATCACTCTCGCCAACCTTTCCGTCCTCAAGACCGGCAAGGCCAAAGCTATTCGGTTTTCCACGCTTGAGGCGATCTGCCGCGCCTTGGATTGCCAACCTGGAGAACTGCTCGAGTTCGATCCAGCCGCTCCGCCCTGCCCATCGGAAACGCTCGACTAAACCAACGACCGCCATGAACAAAACATCGCTCATCCTTCTGCTCGTCTTAGGCCTCGGCGTAGGCTTCCTCATCGCCCGCTACGTCAAGCCAACGCCGGCGGCCGTCGAACTGCCCAAGGCTACCATCAGGGAAGAACAACGGCCCGCGCCGGTTGTCGCACGACCGGTCCGGCGCACGCCGGCTACCGAGACGGCCGAAAAGTCGGAGGAAGACCTCGCGAAGGAAGAATTTCAAGCGCGGGCCAAGGCCTTCGGCGAGGAGACCAAGAAGATGGTCGAAGAAATCGCCAGCGGTGACCAAGCCAAGCTGCAGCGCGCGATCTTCTCGGGCATGATGAAGCCGGAGGGACAAGCGATCATGAAAGAATGGCGGGCATTCGGGGAAGCCATGCGAACGGCCACCCCCGCCGAACGCGAAGCATTAGGTCAGCAAGCGGTCGCCTTGCGCGACCGCACCTTGAACGCGTTGCGGGCGGAGATGGCGGCGCTCAACAACCCTGCTCCCGCAGCTCCGGACAGGTCGCCCGCTGACGCCGGTACGGCACCGTCCCAGCCGGCGCCGGTGATCATCATGTAAGGGCCGCCGATCCGCACGGGCTCCCCTGAAGGACATGGCGACTTACCTGTTTTCGGTGGCGTTCCTGGTGACGCTGTTCTGGATGGTGGAGCACCTTTTCGGCAACAAGCAGGAACGCCCTTGGTGGCGTCCGCAGGTCTGGACCGACCTCTGCAGCGGCCTCGCCAACGCGTTGATCTCGAATCCGCTGAATCTCGTCGTCATCAGCGTCCTGGGCTTCCTGGTGCTCGTGCCGACCGGCGTGATTCCGCTGGAGACACTGCAAGCCAAGCAATACCGAGGCTTCGGGCCGATCGGACACCTACCCCGCTGGCCGCAATTCGCCTTGGCGTTCTTGCTCGGCGATTTCCTGCTGTACTGGATCCACCGCTGGTTCCACGGCAAACAGCTCTGGCGCTTCCATGCGGTGCACCATAGTTCCGAGCAGCTCGACTGGCTGAGCGGCGTGCGCGCACACCCCATCAATGACGTCATCGCCAACGCGCTGCTGGTGTTTCCGTTCATCCTGCTCGGCTTCGACCCGGTCGCGGCCGCCTCGGCCGGCCCTGCGCTGGGAGTCTTCGCCTTGCTGGGCCATGCCGACGTCGAGTGGGACTGGGGGCCCTTCCGCCACGTCGTGACGTCGCCGGTCTACCACCGTTGGCACCATTCGAAAGACCCGGCGGCCATCGACAAGAACTTCGCCAGTTTCCTGCCGCTCTGGGACATCCTCTTCGGCACGCACTACATGCCGAAGGACCGCAAGCCGGAGGACTTCGGTATCCACGAGCCCGTCGACCACACCGTCCTCGGGTTGCTGAAGCATCCCTTCAAGCCCAGCTCCGCTGGCTTCGGGCAGAACCTGTCCACGCCACCGCCTTTACCGGGCGCTTCGCCCGATAAATCCACTCCGCCGGAAACTTGAAACTTGGAAGTCCCGCGGGGGGGGACTTGGATGGGGACGTCATGTCGTCCCACCGAGAAGAAGAGAACGGCGGTTACCGCCTCATCCAGATTCTGGCCGTGCTCATCGCCGCGGGGGCCTTTGCCGCCGCGTTCGCCATGAGCCGCAAGGGCGGGCTCGTCTACCTCGACTTCGTCAAGGACCCCTTCGTCCGCGACGTCATGGTGGGCACTTGGGTCGGCATCCCGACCGCCCTCGCCGGGGCCGTTTGCGCTTACATCGGCGGACAAGACCGCCCCTGGGATTGGATTCGCATCGCCGCCACCGTGGCGCTCACGGCCAATTTGCTCGTCCCGGGCGCTTGGCTCATCATGGCGCTCATGAAGGCGGGCATCATCGGCTTCTGACCATGGCTGGCCCGATCATCATCGTCACCCGCGGCAGCCCGCTCGCGCTGCAGCAGACCCGCGACGCCGCCGCCCGCCTCGAGGCCGCCTTGGGTCGCCCGACGGAAGTCCGCATCCTCACCACGACCGGCGACCGCCAAGCCGCGTGGTCCTTGGAGAAGCAAGGCGGCAAAGGCCTCTTCACCGCCGAGCTCGAACAAGCCCTGCTCCGCGGCGAAGCCGACCTGGCCATCCATAGTTCGAAGGACCTGCCCACCGAAATGCCCGCCGGCCTCGCCATCGCGGCGTGCCTACCGCGCCAAGACGCGCGCGATGTGCTGGTCCGCCGCGCCGATGTGGCGACCCCCAAGCTCATCGCCACCGGCAGTCCGCGCCGTCGCGCCCAAGGCGCCCTCACCTTCCCGCAGGCCCAGTGGACCGAACTCCGCGGCAACGTCGACACGCGCCTCAAGAAACTCGCCAACGGCGATGCGGACGCCTCGTACCTCGCCGCCTCCGGACTCAATCGCCTCGGCATCGCCGAATGGCCGGGCTTGGTGCTGGAACCCGTCGCGCTCGCCCAGATGGTCCCCGCCGCCGGCCAAGGCGCCGTCGCCATCCAAAGCCGCAGCGCGGAAGTCGCGCAGTACGGCGCCGCCGGCTGCGCCCGGACGACCTTCTCCGTCAGCGTCGAACGGCTCTTCCTCGCCAAGCTCGGCGAAGGTTGCCACACCGCCTTCGCCTGCCACCATGCGAACGAACGCATCGCGCTTTTCCGCGCCGATTTCGGGCGCCGCGACTTCGATTTCGCGGTGACCGACCTCGCGGCCGCATCGGACCTCGCCGATTCCATCCTCGCCCAAATCCTGCCCCGCTGAACATGTCCAAGCTCCCCTTACGCGACCGCCACGTCGTCCTCACCCGTCCGGAAGGCCGCGGCTCGGACTGGAAGGAACACCTGATGGAAGCGGGGGCCTCCGTCGCCGAGCTCCCGCTCATCGAGATCTCCTTCGAACCCGATGCCATCGTCCTGACCGAAGTCCTCGACGGCATGGGCGAATACGACTGGCTCGTCTTCACCAGCCCCAACGGCGTGCGCGGCTTCTTCGACCGTTTCTTCGAACGCTTCGCGGACATCCGTTCCGTCGGCGGCGTGAAGATCGCCTGCGTGGGACCGGCCACCGAAAAAGCCGTCCGCTCCTTCCACCTCGAGCCCGACGTCACCGCCGCGCAGGCGGACGCCGTTTCCTTGGCCCGCAAGCTGATCGCCGACTTCGACGTCGAGAACCAGAAGATGCTCGTCGCCGCCGGCAACCTGAGCACGGCCGAACTCCCTCGCCTGCTCATCGAAGAGGGCCTCGCCATCGTCGACGTGCTCAAAGTCTACTCAACCGAAGAGAAGCCCGTCACGGAATCCCCGGAAGCCGCGGAGTTCCGCGCCCGCGGCGCGGATGCCATCGTCTTCGCCAGTCCCTCGGCCGTCGAATCCTTCATGCACCAAGCTGCCTCGCTGCGGCCGGCGGCCGGCGCCCGTCAGCCCAAGGCCATCGCCATCGGCGCGACCACCGCCGACGCGATGAAGCGCTCGGGCATTCCGCTCGCCGCCGTCGCCGTCGCTCCGACCGCGAAAGCCGTGCGTGATGCGGTCATCACCGCGCTCCAAGCATGATCGGCAACGTCACCGTCAAGGTCTGCGGCATCACGCGGGCCGCCGATGCGGCGGTGGCGCTTGCGTTCGGCGCCGATTACCTCGGCGTGAACTGCTGGTCGGGCTCGCCCCGCCACGTGGCACCGGCCTTGCGGCCCGCTTTGTTGCGCGAGATCCCCGCGGCCAAGCGCGTCGCCGTGACCGTGAACGCCGGCGTCGCCGAAGCCCAAGCCTTGTTGGCGGAGGGCTTTGCCATCGTCCAAGTCCACTTCGACCCCAGCGCGCAGGATTGCGATCCCGCGGCCCTATCGGCGGCGCTGGGCCCGCAACGCCTCTGGCTGGCCCCCAAACTCGCCGACGGCGTCGCCTGGCCGACCGAGCTGCTGAAATACTCCCAAACCTGCCTCCATGATGCCCACGCCAAGGGCGCCTTCGGGGGGACGGGCAAGCAGGCCGACTGGACCCGCTTTCAAAGCCTCCAAACTGCCCATTCAGGGCATGTTTGGGTCCTGGCTGGGGGGTTGGGCCCCGCTAACGTGGCTAGCGCCGTCCAGGCCTCGGCGCGCTTCCTTGACCTCAACAGCGGGGTGGAAATCAGTCCGGGGCTCAAATCTGCCGAAAAACTGGCCGAAGTCCGGAACGCCCTGCTCAAAAACGACCAAACGTAAGGTTGGCATCAGCCTAATCCTACTTGGCACGGGGGTTGCATAAGTGGACTTGCTCAACCGAACGCCTAACCCAACCTATACCAACACCACCATGAAGCTCGTCGTCGCCATCATCAAACCCTTCAAACTCGAGGAAGTGAAGGACGCCCTCGCCGAAATCGGCATCGAGGGTATGACCGTAACCGAAGTCAAAGGCTTCGGCCGCCAGAAGGGACACACGGAAATCTACCGTGGTTCCGAGTACACCGTCGACTTCCTGCCCAAGGTGAAGATCGAAGCCGCCGTGGCCGACGAACAAGTCGAGAAGGCCATCGCCACCATTTCCAAGGCTGCCCACACCGGCAAGATCGGCGACGGTAAGATCTTCGTCCTCGGCCTCGCCGACGTGGTCCGCATCCGCACCGGCGAGCGCGGTCCGGCCGCCATCTAATCACCCGGCCTACGTTGAACACAAAAGGGCGGCTTCGGCCGCCCTTTCTGTTGGACTAGCTCGCCGACCGTTTACTTCTGGACGGCCGCGGCTTTGGCGGCGGCGGCGGCTTCCGCCTTGGCCTTCAGCATACCGGGGGAGTTCCACTTGATGACGTGGTAGGTCGCGGGCTGCTCCCCGGCGTTGCGGATCGCGTGGTCGATGTTGGCCGCCTGGAAAATCACGGAACCCGGCCCGAGCTTGACCCACTCGCCGGCGACGAGGGCCTCGACCACCCCTTCCTTGACGATGAGCAATTCTTCATCGGCGTGGCGATGCGGCGGGTGCGCGGCGATGCCTTTGTTGAGGGTCGTGATATGGCACTCGAGTTCGTCGAGGGTCGCCGTCGGGGCTTGGCAGACCTTGCGCCAGGCGCCGTTGGGGGATGACTTCACGGCCAGTTTCTCCCAGTCAAAGGCCATCGAGCCCATCGGCGGCTTGGCGGGCTTGGCTTCCGGCGCGGCGGCGGCGATGAATCCGGGCAAGCAGAGGCAGAGCGTGGCCGTCACGGCGACCAAGACGATATCACGACGAGTCAGGAGGGACATGACCCGACGCTAGTCGCTCATTTAGACGGAGAAAGCGGAAAATGGCTCCACCCTCACACTTGCCCTCCCCGCCCGCAGCCACCTAATCTCAACCCATGCGTTGCCCCTCGCGAAGCCTCTCGCTCGCCCTCGTCGCCGCCCTCGTCGCCCTCGTCGGTTGCAAGCCGAAGGAAGACACCGCGGCCCAGATGGCCAAGGCCGGCATCCTCGTGATCAACAACAACGCCGAACCTTCGGGCCTCGACCCGCAGGAAGTCACCGGCCTGCTGGAATCGCGCATCGTCTATTCCCTTTTCGAGGGGCTCGTGAACTACGACCCGGTTGACCTCCACCCGATCCCCGGCGTGGCGGAAAGCTGGACGATGGCCCCGGATGGCAAGACGTGGACGTTCAAGCTCCGCGCCAACGCCCGTTGGTCGAACGGCGACCCCGTGACGGCGCAGGATTTCCTGTTCAGCTTTCAACGCATGCTCTCGCCGAAGTTCGGGGCCGAGTACGCGTCGATGTTGCACTGCGTGCGCGGCGCCAAGGCTTTCAACGAAGGCAAGCTCAAGGACTTCAACCAGGTCGGCTTCAAGGCCCTCGACGCCCGGACGCTCGTCATCGAACTCGACAACGCGGTCCCATACTTCCTCCAGCTCATCTGCCACCATAGCTGGTTGCCCGTGCACCCGCCGACAATCCTGAAGTTCGGCCAGATGGAGGAGATGCATACGCTCTGGACGCGTCCGGGCAACCTGGTCGGCAACGGCGCCTTCACGCTGGAATCCTGGGAAGTCGCCCGCCGCATCCGCGTGCGCAAGAACCCGGGCTACTGGGATGCCGCCAACATCGCGCTCAATGGCGTGGAATTCCGCGCCATCACCGATCTCTTCGCCGAAGAACGGGCCTTCCGTGGCGGCGAGCTCCACATCACCGGCACCGTTCCGCCCTACAAGATCGTCCAGCTCCGCGAACAGAAAGCCCCATTCCTGCGGCTCGACCCCTACCTCTCGTGCGCGTTCATCCGCATCAACACCGACGTCAAAGGCAACGAGCCGGTCCGCAAGGCCCTCGCGGATGTCCGGGTCCGCCGCGCGCTGGGCATGTCCATCGACCGCAACCTGATCGCGGAACGCGTCCTCCGGGCGGGTGAATCGCCGGCGCTCAACCTCACCCCGCCGGGCACCGGCGGCTTCCAGTCGCGCCCGCAGTGGAGCACCGACCTCAACGAGGCTCGCCGCCTGCTCGCCGAAGCCGGTTACCCGGGCGGCCAAGGCTTCCCGAAACTGGAATACCTGCTCAACACCTCCGAAGGCTCCCAGATGGCCGCGCAAGCCTATCAGGAGATGTGGCGCAAACAGCTCGGGGTGAACATCGAGCTCCGCAACCTCGACTGGAAGGTCTACCTCCGCGCCCTCCATAAGGGCGACTACCAGATCGCCCGCTCGGCTTGGAGCGGCGACTACAACGACCCGAACACGTTCCTCGAGATGTTCATCACCGGCAACGAACTGAACCAGACGAACTGGAGCGACCCCGAGTACGACCGCCTCATCGGCGCCGCCGCCCGCGAGATCGACCAGACCAAGCGCTACGAATACTTCCAACAGGCCGAACAACGCCTCATCGATGGCGCCCCCATCATCCCGGTGGTCTTCAACAAGAACAAGTTCTTGATCCGGCCCGAGGTCCAAGGCTGGAACCCGACCCTCCTCGACCAGCACCCCTTGAACCGCGTGAAGCTGGTGCCGGCGAAAGGAGATTGAAGCCGGCCCCCAAGCCGACATACTCTTGGAAGATACTTTTAAACCATGCGCCTCCCCGCCCTCGTCCTTGCCGCCCTGCTGACCCTCACCACCGGCAGCCTCCAGTCCCAAGGCTTCGATGAACCGGCCAAGGGCCGCCTCGCCGACAACCCCTTCTCCAAACTCCGCGGCATCTCCTACTTCTTCATCGACGTCATCACCGTCGACCCGCGCCCGGAAGACGGCGACCTGCGCCAGGAGATCCGCGATGGCATCGAACTGGAAATGCGCCGCGCGGGCATCACCCCCAAGGAGTACAACGGCACGAACCCCGAAGGCTCGACCCCGCTCTTGACGGTGGAGATTCGCTTCGACCGCGGCCTCGGCCGCTACGCCGCCGACGTGACGCTTTTCATCCGCGACAACGCGACCATCGCCCGCAACCGCGAGCCCGTCTTGGCCCAGACCTACGTCCAGACCAAGAAAGCCGTAGGTTCGTCCGATGCCACGCTGACCAAGGAAATCAAAGGCCGCTCCCGTGAACTCGTCAGCGAGCTCATCGAGGGCATGAAGAAGGTCAAGTGAGCCTGGTCGCGCGTCTCCGCGGGCTCTTCGAGAAATTCCGCGGAGCCGGCGCGCCCCGCCCTCCACGGTCCTCTGGACCGGCGATCCTCACGACCGCGCTGATCGCCGGGGCAATCGTCGCCGGGCTCGCCTACGTCACCTCCCACCTGAGTTACGTCCTGCTCTTGGGGACCTTTGCGGCCAGCAGCCTGCTGACCTTTGCTTACCCGGATTCCCCCTTCAGCCAGCCGCGCAACACCGTGGTCGGACATGTGCTCGGAACGGCCGCGGGATTGCTCTGCCTGCATGGTTTAGGCCCGGAATGGTGGAGCGCCGGCTTGGCGGTGGGCTTGGCCATCGCGCTGATGAAGGCCTCGCGGACGGTGCATCCGCCGGCGAGCTCCAACCCGCTCATCGTCTTCGCCTTCAAACCCGGCTGGGGCTTCCTGCTCTTCCCGACGCTCGCGGGCGCCGTTCTGATTGTCATCATCGCCCTCTTCGTCCACAACCTCCGTCGGCCCACCCGCTGGCCCCAATACTGGTAACCCTTTATGTCGCCCGAATCCCGCCTCCAAGAACTTGGTTTCACGCTCCCGACGCCCCCGCCCGCCGCCGGCGCCTACGTCCCTGCCGTGCGCACGGGCAACCTGCTCTACCTCGCCGGCACGCTGCCGATGAAGGACGGCAAAGTCGCCTCGCTCGGCAAGGTCGGCCGCGAAATCGACCTCACCCAAGCCGCGGAGGCGGCCCGCCTCTGCACCCTCAATGCCCTCGCCAACGCGAAGGCCGCCCTCGGCTCGCTCGACAAGGTCGTCCGGGTCGTGATGGTCAACGGCTTCGTCAACGGGATCGACGGTTTCAGCGACAGCCCCAAGGTGCTGAACGGCGCCTCGGAATTCCTCCTCCAAGTCTTCGGCGACGCCGGCAAGCACGCGCGCGCGGCCGTCTCGGTCAACGGCCTGCCGCTGGGCGTTTCGGTCGAAGTCCAGCTGGTCCTCGAAGTCCGCGACTAAGCCGGCTCAACCCTCGGAGACGCCGACGTTCGGGAACTCGATCTCGAACGCCTTCCGGCCCGGCGGCGGTCCGCAGTTGCCGATCTGCGCACAGGCGCGCTTCACGAGCTCGGCGATATGCGCGTCCTTGGGTCGGTTGATCCAGGCGGAGAAACTCACGGTGCCGCTGGCATCGACCTTGACGATGACGCCACAGGTCGCGGCCGAAGCCGCTCCGTCTGAGGCGATGATATCGGCCCAGGCCGATTTGAAGCGGGCGGTGACGGTGCCGGCGTAGATCTGCTGCTCGGTGGCGCTGCCGCCATCGCCGCCGTTGTTGCCCTCCCCGTAGTTTCGGCCCTTCTTGATGCTCACGCTGCCGATGCCACCCACGGAACCGGTGGAACGACCCGTGCCGCCTTTTTGCCGGCTCTGGAAATCGCTGAACGTCGTTCGACTCGTGGACGCACCCGAGGTCGTGGTCTTGCTCGTCTTCCCGTTGTCCGTCTTCGCATTGGAGCGCTCGGCGTTGGCTTGGGCCTGCGCCTCACGGGCCTCCTGTTTGATCTTCTCGACGTCGAGGGGCTTGATCTTGACGATCTTGATGCCGCTCTGGGTACCCGACTCATGGCCACGCGCGACGCCCGCCTTCTCGCCGACCAGGCCAGCCTTCCGGCCGGGGATGCCATCCAAGTTCACGAGCAAAGGGTCGACGGCCTCGATGGGGTCGCCCGGGTGGCGCGAGGCGTACCAGGAAGCCCCCACGAGCACGGCGACGATGCCGAGGTGGACCGCGACGGAACCGACGATGCCTTTGCTGCCTTCGGCCATCTCAGCGGATCTCCGAGTCGAGGGCGGCCTTCGTCAGCCCCTTGGCTTTGGCCAACGAAAGCACATCGATGACCTTCTGATAAGTCAGGCCGCCATCCCCGCGCACGCGGACGATGGGCTGGTCGGCTTCGGGCAGCGCCGCGATCTGGGCGAACTCCGCCTCCAACTGCTGACGGGTGACCGTCCGGTTGCCGATGCTCAAGGCGCCGTCCGCCGCGATGGTCACGAACCGGTACTGCGCCTTGGAGTCGGCGGCCTTGCCGACGCCCTTGTCGGACTTCGGCAAATTGATGGCGGTGGTCTGCTCCAGCACCGGCGTGGCGATCATGAAGATGATCAGCAGGCAGAAACAGAGGTCGAGCATCGGCGTCACGTTGAGCTCGTTCATCACGTGCAGCCGCGACTGCTTGGAAAAGGAGCGGGCCATGTTACTGGGCGTCTTCCCAACCCGGCAATTCACCCGGGGTCGCCGGCTCCACGGCCGGCGCCGGGGCCGCGCCCACCGGGGCGGCCGCGGCTTGCGCGGCCGCGCGCCGCAGGAGTTCGCGCTGCTGTTGTTGTTCGAAGTTCAGGCGGGCTTCGGCCTCGAGCTCGAGTTCCACGCGGTCGGCCAAGGAGCTGGCGAAGTTCTCGAGCTCGGTGCTCATGATCTTCACCTGCGTCAGCAGATAGTTGTAACCGAACGTCGCCGGGATGGCAACGAGCAGACCGAGGGTCGTGGTCACCAAGGCGCCGCAGACGCCGGGAGCGAGTTGGGCGATGCTGGCTTTCTCCGTCAAGGCGCCGAACGTCACCATGACGCCCCACACCGTACCGAGCAGACCGAGGAACGGACCGCCGGAAACGAGCGAACTCAACAGGACCATCTTATCCTCGTACTTCACCATGGTCCGCGAAACGCCGCGTTGGAGCGCGTTCTCGACGTGCCCCATGCACAACCGCACATCGGACTGGCGGACCAAGCGGCCCTTATGGCGCTGCACCGCCGAGACCGCTTCGGCCACGAGGAATTCATACGGACAAAGGTTGCCGCTGCCGGGGAAATTCAGCGCGATGACCGAGTGCTGATCGCGGAGGCGGCGGTCGAAGCCGTGATTGCGACGACGGAGCTCCTGGACGTCGGACCATTTCTGGATCATCGCACCCCAACCGATGAAGGAGCAGATGACGAGGACGGCGGCGACGGCCAAACCGGCGCTGTCCATCTGACGGAAATACCAAAGGGCGCCCTTTTCGGCCTCGGCTGCCAAGACGACGGGAAGAACAGTGAAAAGCATCAACCCTAGGCAATCCAGCGGGAGCAAGGCTTCAACCTGAAAAGGTTTGGAGCACGCTTGAAATACGCCCCGCGCAAGGTCAGTCTGTTCCTTGATGGCTCAACGCCCGTCCCAGTGCCAAGGCTGCACCCAGCCCTGCTCCACCTACTTCTCCCTCGTCTCGGGGGGCAAGGTCGAGTCGTTCGGCTGTTGCCAAGCCTGCCCGGTCGTGACGGCCCCGGTCGCCGGCGGCTTGCTCCCCTCCATCGCGCTGGGCTATAAACTGACCGTCCCCAGTCCCACCGGTCGTGGGCGGTGCCCGTCTTGCGGCTTCCGCTGGCAGGACTTCGAACGCACCCACCGCATCGGCTGTCCGAGCTGCTACCAAGCCCACACGGAACAGGTTCTGGCGACCATCGCCCGCCTGCAGCCCGGCATGGCCCACCTCGGCCGCCGTCCCCAGGTGTCCGCGGCGGACCGCCTCGCCAAACTCGCCGCCTGCCAAGCCTTGCTGGCGGAGGCGGTCAAAGAGGAAGACTTTGAGTCGGCCGCCGCGTTGCGCGACCAGATTGCCGCGCTCGAAGCCGGCAAGGCCGCCCCGTAAGCCCAACCTTACGCGTTGCCCGCCCGGCGGGAAGCACCAGTGTGAGGCGACATGAAGCCCACGGTCTTGCTCACGAACGACGACGGGATCGGCACCGCCTTTCTCCATGCGCTGGTGGCCGCCTGCCAAGCCGAAGGCTTTCGGGTCATCGTCGCCGCCCCCGCGGGCGAGCGCAGCTGGATCGGGCGCGCCTTCAGCCGCCACCGTGAGGTCACCGTGGCGGCCTACCCAGGCTTGGGCGCCGAGGCTTGGTCGATCGACGGCACCCCCTCCGACTGCGTGAACATCGCGCTGGGGCACCTGCTCAAGTCGAAGCCCGACGTGGTGCTGTCCGGCCTCAACATCGGCTTCAACGCCACGATGCCGCTCTGCCTCAGTTCCGGGACCTTGGCGGGCGCGACCGAAGGCACGGCCTGGGGCATCCCCGCGGTGGCCTGCTCGCTCGACCTCGAGCAAAGCATCTTCGAACGCGTCCACCGGACTTCCGCCGAATGCCCGGACGAATTGCGCCCCCACCTCGAAGCCGCCTGCCGGCATGCCGCCCGCTTCGCCAAAGCCTTGGTGGGCCAGCCTCACCGTGGCCTCGAAGTCCATAGCCTCAACTACCCCGCAGGCGTGACGGAGGCGACCGCCATGGAACGGTCGAGCCCAGCCTTGGTCCGCCATGGCTCCCTTTTCCAACCCTCGGCGCTCGGCTACCGCTTCGTATGGAACGACGGTGACGCCATCGAGGCAGGCCAAAACAGCGACCTCGCCGTTTTGGAGCGAGGTCGGATCAGCCACACCTTATACGACTTCAGCCAAGTCGGCCGAAGCTAGGCACGGGCTCAGTGCGCGTGGTCGTCGGCCGCACCGGCGCCCGCGAGGACGACCGGCAGGATGAGCACGAGACCGGCGATCCCGCCGACCGACCAAGCCTTGGTGAGGCCGTGGTGGGTGAGGTAAGGCTCAAATGCGATGAAAGTGGCCAGCGCCCAAGCACCGGCATGGGCGATGAAGACGAGGAGGCCGTTCTTGCCCGCATCATTGGCGCGACGCTGCAGCACAATGGAGAGGAAACCAGCGAAGAAGATGGCCGAAATGATCAGGAGGAAAACGGCGAAAGGGCTCCACAGGGCTTCGGCCTCATGCTTGATCTTGTCGTGCTCCTTGGCGGCGGCCGCTAGGCCTGCTTTGTTGGCTTCGGCCAGGGCGGCCTTCTCGTCGAAAGCCTTACCCTTGGCGGCGGCCTTGGCCTTGGCGAAGGCCTGATCCTGGGCCTTTTGGGCGATGGCCTTCTCTTCGGCATGGATGGCCCCCTGCGGCAGGGAATGGGTCATGTAACCGAAGCTCAGCCAGGAGAGGCCCGAGAAGACGACGGTCAGGAAGACAAGGTTCACCAGGAAGCCGACGCGGCTCAGGGGCTTGGTAAGGTCCAGCGAGAAGGTCATAGGAAGGAGGCGGCAACCTAGGGGAGCCGGCCAACCGTGCAAATCCAAACTTGGAAAGCCGGGCCACTGCCTCCTGATTAGGCAGCAGCATGGCCTCAGACCTTCCCGAAACCGTCCTTTTTGACCTCGATGGAACCCTCGTCGACAACTTCGAGGCCATCCACCGGTGCTACGATGACGTGATGTCCATGATGGGACTGCCCGGCGTCACCCTGGAGCAGATCCGCCGGGCCGTCGGTGGCTCCGTCAACGTGACGGTGGTCAAGCTGGCCGGCGAAGCCAACGCCCCGACCGCCACCCGCCTCTTCCGCGAACACTTCCCGTCCGTGATGTACCATGGCCTGCGCGTCTATCCGGGTTGCGCGGAAATCCTCCATGCCCTGCGGGCGCGCGGCGTCCGGACGGCCGTCTACACGAACAAAGACGAGGAGAACTCGAAGAAGATCATGGCCCACCTCGGGTTGGCCCACCTCTTCGACGGCATCTTCGGGACGAACGTCCACCCTTGGCGCAAGCCGCAGAAGGAATTCAGCCACTACGTCTTGAGCACGCTGAAGGCCGACCCGCGCCGCACCGTGATGGTCGGCGACTCGCCGTTCGACATCGAGACCGCCCGCAACGGACAGCTCGCCGCGATCCACTGCGTCACCACCGGCAGCCACACCGCCGAGGAACTCGCGCCCTACCGCCCCGACACCGTCCACGCCGGTCTCGCCGAACTGCAGAGGGAAATCTTCGGTCTGTAAGGGATTGCTTCGGCCGAGCACGGGCGGAATGATGCCGCCACGCATGTCACCTCCGCGCGAAGATCCCCGCGGGCCCGAAATCAAGCTTTCGGGCGTGGTGGAGCGCATCCTGTGGTTGGATGAGGAGACCCACTTCACCATCGCGGAACTGAGCCCGGAGGCCGGCGACAAGACCATCGTGCTCGGCAACATGACGGGGCTGCAATGCGGCGAGACGGTCGACCTCGTCGGCTTCTGGGAACGTCACCCGCAGCATGGCCCGCAGCTGCGCGTCAAGAGCTTCACCTCACGGCTGCCCTCCTCGGTCCATGGGATCCGCAAATACCTCGGCAGCGGCCTGATCAAAGGCATCGGCAAGACCTACGCCGACAAGATCGTCGCCAAGTTCGGGGTGCGGACGTTCGACATCATCTCCAATCAGTCCGCCCGCCTGCGCGAGGTCGACGGCATCGGCCCGGGACGCGCCAAATCGATCAAGGCGGCCTGGGAAGACCAGAAGGCCCTCCGCGAGGTCATGGTGTTCCTGCAGACCTACGGCGTCACGAACGCCCTCTGCCTCCGCATCGTGAAGGCCTACGGCCAGGACGCCAAGAAGGTGCTCACCACCGAACCTTACCGCGTGTGCCGGGAGGTCGAAGGCGTCGGCTTCAAGACCGCCGACAAGATCGCCCGCAACCTCGGCCTGCCCACCGCGGGTCCGCAGCGCGTCGACGCCGGCATCCTGCACAGCCTCGAGGAACTCGAGGGCGAAGGCCATAGCGCCTACCCCGAGGAAGGCTTGCTCGAAAAGTCGACCGAGCTGCTCGAGGTCGACCGCGCCATCGTGCAGGACCGGATGAAGGTCCTGATGAAGGAAAACGCCGTCGGCGTGCTCGACACCAAAGGCGTTCGGCTGCTGCAGCTTCGTCCGCAGGAGAACGCCGAGCGTTCCATCGCCACGTCCATTCGCCGCCTGCGGGCGACGCCGAGCAGCCTGCCCGCCATCCACGCCGAGAAGGCGGTGGCGTGGGCCCAGGAACGCGCCGGCTTCGGCTTCTCGGAAGCGCAATCCGCGGCGGTCATGATGGCCCTCCGCAGCAAAGTCGGCGTGCTCACCGGCGGGCCGGGTACGGGCAAGACGACGATCCTGAAGGCGCTGTGCGACATCCTGGTCGCCAAGCGCGTCCGGGTGCTGTTGGGCGCCCCGACGGGCCGCGCCGCCAAGCGCATGCAGGAGGCCACGCGCGTCCAAGCTTCGACCATCCACCGGCTGCTGAAGTTCGATCCGGCCGCCGGAGGCTTCACGGCCAACGCGGAGAACCCGCTCTCGGCTGACTTCGTCATCGTCGACGAGTCCAGCATGCTGGACACCAAGCTCGCCGCGGCGTTGCTTCGCGCCATCCCCGGCACGGCCCACGTCCTGCTCGTCGGAGATGTGAACCAGCTCCCGTCCGTCGGCGCCGGCAACGTCCTCGGCGACCTCATCGAATCCGGCGCCGCCGAGGTCACCCGGCTCGACACGGTCTTCCGCCAAGGGGCCCGCTCGGGCATCGTCACCGTCGCGCACGGCATCCTGCACGCGGACACCAATCCGCCGCCCCTCGTCGAGGACCCGACCAAACTCGATTTCACCCAGGACATCCACTTCGTCCGGGCCGACGACCCCGAGGCCTGCGTGCGCATGGTCACGCGGCTCTGCTGCGAGATCCTCCCGAAAGCCCTGCGGTTCGACCCGCTGCGCGACATCCAGGTGCTCGCGCCGATGCACAAAGGCACCGGCGGCATCCAAGCCTTCAACACGGCCTTGCAGGAGAAGCTCCGCGGCGCCGGCGCCCGACCGGGCCGGATCACGATCGGCGACAAGGTCATCCAGACGCGCAACAACTACGACAAACTGGTCTTCAACGGCGACTTCGGGGTGGTCCTCGACGTGCAGGCCGAGAGCGGCGACCTCCTCATCGACTTCGACGGAACCCGGGTCGAACTCGAACGCAGCGAACAGGGCGACCTGCATCTGGCCTACGCGGTCAGCATCCACAAGTCGCAGGGCTCCGAATTCCCCGCCGTGGTCGTGCCCTTGCTCCGGCAGCACAGCATCATGCTGGCCCGGAACCTCGTCTACACCGCGGTGACGCGGGGCCGCAAACAGGTCATCCTCGTGGGCGACCCCACCGCCTACGCCATGGCGGTGCGGAACGCGTCGGATTCCCGACGCATCACGGGCCTGTTGCCGCGCCTCAGAGACGAGGCCTGATCAGACGCGGACGCGCAGCGTCCCGCGGGTGACGCCCAACTGGTTCAGCACCTTGAGGTCGTTCCAGAGCTCGGTGCCCGTGATCTCGCCGCGCAGGAGGGCTTGGTAGCGCTCCAAGGTGCGGGTGACGGTGGCGGCGTCTTCGTCCACGAATTCGACGCGGAAACGCCGCACGCCCAAAGCGAGCAGCTCGGTCGCGTATTCGGCGCCGGTCTGGGCGCGCGAGTTGTACAGCGTGTTGCGGCAACCGGCGTCGGCTTTGAGGATGTGCTCGGCGCCGACGCGGTCGCGCAGCTTCACCCGGTGCTTCTCGCAGGGGCGGCCGCAATCGCGGTAATCCTTGCCCTTCGAGAGGAAGGTGCAGAACACGCAATGCTCCATATGGAACATCGGCATGTGCTGGTGCAGCGTGACCTCGAACCAAGCCGGCGGGGCGGACTTCAGGAGCGCGGTCAACTGGGCGGAGTCGAGGTCGTACGAAGCCGTGACCCCTTCGAGGCCGTGATGCTTCACGAGCCATTCGGCCGCGAGGCCGTTGGCCACGTTCATCGAGAAATCAGCCCGCCGCCGGCGCCCCGCGAAGGCCCGCAGGTCGTCGTGGTTGCGCACGAGGTAACCGTCGGCTTCACAGGAGAGGACGATCTCGGTGATGCGGTCCTCGCCCTGCTTGTGGACGCGCGGGCCCATCGCCCAGAACTCGACCTTGCGGCCGGCTTCCTGCTCGTAGGCGCGGACGCGCGCGACGGCGGCGCGGAACTTCTTGGGGTCCTCGAACTCCGCGTAGATCACGCGAGCCCCCCACGCCAAGGCGGGTTCCAGCTGCTCAGGCTCACGGATGACCGTGATGATCTCGGGCTTCGGCAAACTCGCCGGGACAACTTCCGCGGGGACCTGCCAAGCCGCGTCGTCCTGGGGCAGCAACGTCCACGCGGGCGGTTCCTGGCGGAGCTCGGTGAGACGCTCGGAGAGCTCGCGCCGGAGGCGGTTGAGTTCGCTGACCGGGATGATGAGCGCGCCTTCGAGGTCCGCCTGCAGGTCGCCGACCTCGTAGCCGGTGTCGCCGAGGCGGCCGAGTTGGTCGCGCAAGGTGGCCACGTCCATCGGACGCTTCTCGGCCTGGGCGCAAGGCATGGCGGAATCGGCGGCGACGACATGCCCTTCGCCGTCGTTGAACTCGACGCGCAGCGGCTGGCCGAGGCGGCCGATGACCTTGACCGAAACCGGCCGACGATAGTTAGGCCGCTCGCGGTCCCACGAATCATGGAGGCGCTTGTCGAGTTCCTGGTCCTTCGTCTTCCAGAGCAGCGCACCGGGGGCGACTTGCGACCAGTCCACATCGGCGCGACCGAAGCGGACGAACGTCAGGCCACCGCGGGCCGGCTCCAGGCCGTGCACAAAGCCACCCTGCTCGCGTTCGGCCGGCTTGCCTTGGTCGAAGACCACCCCGTCGCCGGGTTTCAGCGGGCCTTCCAGGCGCATGGTCACGCCGTTGCTGGCGACATCGACGACCGTGCCGAGCAAGGCGCCGCGCTTCTTGCCGAAGCGGGCGTGCACGAGGCGCTGGTTGTCGATGCCCCGCAGCCAACCCGTATGGAGGCCACGCGAGAAAGTCATCTGCATCGCGTAGTCCTCTTCGCGGCGGACCTGTTGGGCGGCCTGATCCGCGTTGCCCCCTTTTTGGAAAGCGTCCCAAGCGGCATCCACGGCCCGGCGGTAAGCCTTCGTGATCGCGGCCACGTATTCCGGGGACTTCAGGCGGCCCTCGATCTTGAGCGACTTCACCCCGGCGCGGATCAGATCGGGCACCACCTCGATGCCCGCCAAGTCTTGCGGCGACAGCAAGTACGCCTTGTCGCCGAGCGGGCGGAGCACGCCGTCGACGACGAGCTCGTAAGGCAAGCGGCAGGCTTGGGCGCACTCACCGCGATTGGCGGAGCGACCGCCGAGCGATTCGCTGGTCAGGCACTGGCCCGAATACGCCACGCACAAAGCACCGTGGACAAAGACCTCGAGGTCGAGCGGGGCGCCCTTCGCGCCTTGTTCGACCTGCAGCATCTCCATCTCGGGAATCGACACCTCGCGGCCCAACACCGCGAGCGACGCCCCCAGCTCCTTGGCGTAATCCACGCCCGCCGCGCTCGTGACCGTCATCTGGGTCGAGGCATGGATCGGGAAATCCGGGGAGATCCGGCGGATCAGGCGACAGATGCCGGCGTCTTGGACGATCGCGGCATCGACCCCGGAGGCGATGATCGTGCGCAGTACGCGGGTGGCCTCGGCGAGCTCCTCGGGGAAAATCAACGTGTTGAAGGTCACATACCCCTTCACCCCACGGCCATGCAGGTAAGCCATGAGGCTCGGCAGGTCGGCCTCCTCGAAATTGTGGGCCCGGACGCGGGCGTTGAAGCGGCCCACCCCGAAGAAGATGGCGTCCGCCCCGTTCTCGACCGCGGCCTTGGCGCAATCCCATTCCCCCGCAGGCGAGAGCACTTCGGGCTTACGGAGGACGGGCTGGAGGGAGGCGGCGGGCACAGCCAGACAATGAAGCGGTCCGGCCCAGCAGGGGAAGCGAGAAAGATTGCCCCGAAAGTACCACGAGGCAAAAAGAAGGGGTACCCCATACGGTCGTAATAGCACGGCATGTTTATTATTCACCTCATCGTAGTCGTATTTGCCCTTTCCAGGCTCAACGATCGTCGCACCCGTGGCTCCGATGTTCTGCGAGGTGCGACCAGCCCTAGCATCGGAGAATCCCTCCCTCTCACCAAGCCTGGCCTACGGGAGAAACTCGCAGCCATGGAGCAGCTCGAAGCCTCCTTGGCAAAGAACGCTGCCGACTTCCGCTACACTTCCTGGCTGATGCTCATCCGTCTCCACTTCGGCGTGGAGTGGCTGGCTATCGCGACTCTCGGGCTGTGCGGCTGGCTCTACAGCGTCCTGAGTGATTTAGGCCATCCTGGCCATGGCTGGGCGACCCTCGGAGCCACGCTGGCCCTCCTCGCGCCGGCCGTGGTGCTGGCGACCTCCCGGCGGGTCGAGCGGGAGGCTGAACCCAAAGGCCTGCGAAAACTCCTGGCCAGGTTCGACCTCGCCGACGTGCCCGCGAAGCATTTCGCGCTCCTCCCCATCGGAGCGATCGCCACCCAAGGCATCGAGTTACTTACGAGCACTGAGGCCTACATGGCCAGCACCCCCTTCTTGGCCGCTACCAGCTGCCTGCTCCTCCACGCCGTCTCCCTCCAGGCCTCGGGCCTCTTCCCGTCCTACCCTTCGAACACTGACCGCACCTACGAGGTCAACGAACGCAATTGCCCGCGCCTGTTCGCCCTCGTCCAAGAGGCTTCACGCCTCACTGGCCTACCCATGCCCCGACGTGTGTACCTCGCCCAGACGTCGTCGATGGCGCACGTCGACACCTATCGTTCGCAACGCGACCTGTTCAAAGGAGGCATCACCGAATTACGGCTCGGCCTCCGGCATCTCCTGACGCTCGACCAAGAAGAATTGCGGACACTCGTCGTGCACGAACTGCGGCACCAAGCCCACCGAAGCGCGCTCCGCTCTGCGCTGATCACAACGATCAAGAAGCTGCGAGGGCGCGCCGAGTCGGAGAACAAACCGGAGCTACTCGCCGAGGCCGAGCAACTGGAGCTGCGCCTCTGCTGCCTCATCCGCGCCATCGAACGGGAATCCGACCGCGCTTCCGCAGGGATCGACGGCCCGGCGACGGCGCGATGCCTCGCGCGGATTCACGCGTACGATTTGGCCTACGAGGACTTCTGGGAGAACCTGCACGGGTTCATCCTCCGCCACCCCACTCCACCCGGCGGCCCCCGGAAAATTGAGCTCGAACGGGCGAAAGAACCGGACTTCTCGGCCAAGCTGCGCTTCGCCTATAACGCGGCTCTCCTCCATCTGACCTTGCCGGGCTCTACCCACCCGGAGCTCAGCGACCGACTGAAAGCCATCGGACAACCTGCGCCGGCGGAACCTGGCCAAGCCTTTGGCCCACCGGCACGCGACCTCTTGGACGTCGGCGCCGAAGCCTTCCTCCAGCGCGTCGAACAGGAATGGGTCAGCCGCTGCCGCGCCAATTGGCAGCAGCAGTGGGCCGACTACAACGCGCAGGCCAAGTTGCTCGACACGCCGCAGGCGGACTACGACCGCCTGACCCCTGAAGAACTACGCAACCTAGGTAACCAACTCTGGACGCTCCGGTCGCCCGCCGCCTCGCTGCAAGTGTTCGAACGCCTGCACGCAAGCAAGCCCAAGGACGAGGAGGTGACCTACTGGACGCTGCTCAGCCGACTGGAAGCTGGCACCCCTGGAGCCGAAGACGCGATGGTCACCTTCGCCAGGGCCCACCCCAAATTCCGATACGGCATGACCCAGGTCGCCATCCGCAAGAAAATGGAGGGGAAGGACGAGGAAGCCGCCGGCCTCTGGCTGGAGTTTCTCCTGCTCATGGACGTGATCGCCAACGATAAGCTAGAACGAGAAACCCTCCAGGATAACGACCCCATCCTTGAGCATGACCTGACCCCCGAAGACCTGGCCAAGCTCCAAGGCATCTGCATCGACTATGGCGTCATCCGCTCGGCTCATGTCTGCCGCCGACGGCTGCGCCACATCCCCAACCCGCCCGAGCATATCATCATCGTCAAGTTCGGGGACCATCCGGATGGCCGCTACCGCAGCGATTTCCTGAAGCACCAGACCGCAGCGACCGAAGCCCTGAGGTCGGCATGGCAAGGCTCCATCGGCGCCCTTTGGGTCCTACACGACGAGAAGATGCCCCTGATCGCCCAACGGGCCCGCGGCCTGCCACGCTCGAAGCTCCACGGCTGACCGCTTCCAGGATTGCCCCCGGGGCGTCCGCCCTCTTTGCTGGGGTCCATGGCCGACAAGCTCGAAGAAATCTTCCGGATGCAGGAAACGCTGAACAAGCGCATCGGCGTCGAAACCGCCGGCATGACCGAGGAGGAGAAGATCAAGTGGACCCTCAACTACCTCCGCGCCATGCAGCAGGAGATGGCCGAGCTGACCGACTCCGTCCCCTGGAAGTGGTGGGCCAAGTACCAGAAGTTCGACGAACAGAACGCCCGCGTCGAAGTCATCGACCTCTTCCACTTCCTGATCTCGATCGCCCAGGTCCTCGGCATGTCCGCCGACGACGTCTACCAGGCCTACCTGAAGAAGAACGCCGTCAACCACCAGCGGCAGGACACCGGCTACGTCAAGAAGGACGAAAACGATTCCCGCCACATCTAAGTTTACCCCGCCCCATGTCGACCCGCTCCCCCGCCCGCCGTGGCTTCACGCTCATCGAGCTCCTGCTCGTGATCGCGATCATCGCCATCCTCGCCTCCCTCACCTTCTCCCTCTTCAAGGCCGCCAAGAACGGCAACAACAAGGCCACCGCCAAAGGTGAAATCACGGCCCTCGCGACGGCCTGTGAAATGTACAAGAAGATGTACGGCGACTACCCTTGCCGCAACACGGGTGGCCTCGCGGGCGGCGACGATCCCGGCTTCCGCAAGGACCTCTTCGACCAGCTCGTCGGCCGCAAACGCCTCGTCAGCACGGCCCTCAGCGGCGGCGGCAGCGCCGTTGCGCTCCGGAACTTCAACGATGCCACCCTCCCGGGCGGCTCCAACCGCAAGATGAAGCCCTTCCTCAGCGTCGGGGCGGTGGCCTCCAACGACGACAAGTCGCTCGGCCTCAACGACTGGACCGGCGGGGCCGCGGCGGCCTTTGAGTTCCGCGACCCGTGGGGCAATCCGTACGACTACCGCTACCGCATCCTCCCCAGCGCCACGACGGCGATCCAGAACCCGACGACGGGCCTCTATGCCGAGCCCTTCAAGTCTTGGCTCTCCCCTGGCTTCCTCATCGTCAGCTGCGGTGCGAACTACATCGAACCCACCAATCCCGAGGATGCGCCCAGCTTTGGCGACTATTGGGATGACTCGGGCGCCAACCCGATGTCGAAGACCGGCATCGTCCCGGCGAACTACGGCGAAGAGTCCAACGAGGCGGGGCCGTTCCGCTCGGACAACATCACCAGCTGGACGAACTAAGCCGACGGACCGTCCGGCTGCGGGCGGAGCCAGTGGACCAAGCCTACGCACACCAGCCACGCCAAAGCGGCCGTGGCCAAGGTGTGTGAGAGGAAGTGTTCGCCCCGCGCGATCTGATAAAGCCCCATCCAGAGCCCCAGCCCGAGGCCGAGCCAGAGGCCCCAGTGGCGGCGGGCGCGAGGCCAGCACCAGTAAAGACCGAGCAAGGCGAAGCCCCCGCTCGCATGTCCGGCAGGAAACGCATTGCTCGGGTAGCCACTCGGCTTCGCCTCGAAAAGCAGCAGGTGTTCCCAAGTTCCACCGTACAGCTTCAGCGCCAGCGGCGTGGCCATCTGACTGACGGCCCGGAGCTGGGTGGCCACGATCGAAACGGTCGCCAGGCACAGCAAGGTGAACCAAAACAGCCGCGAGACCCGTCCGGTGAAGGTCGCCCGCAATGCCCGCACCAAAGTCACGAGCGCAAACAGGATGATCAGGGCCTTGGGGCCATCGTAAGCCAACCACTTCCCCCACGGGTTATCATGCGGGATCAGCCAAGCCTGACCGTCCCAGAACAACCCTTGAAACCACAGATCGACCGTCTCACCACCGAGACCCGGCACGCCGAAGAAGACCACCACCCCCGCGACGGCGAGGCACGGCCAGAGGAGCGATGGGCGCTCAGCGCTTGGGATTGGCGAGTCCACCTTGGTTGAAGAGCTGGTCGGTCCCCTGATAGAATTCGATGGTCTGCTGGAGGGCATCGTCATCACCCGCCGCGGGCACGCGCGGGGCCAGAGCCCCCGTGGCGAGGTCGGCCTGATACTGGGTGGCGTTGCGGACCGGTTTCAGGACCGTCAATAAGCCGTCCCCGCGCAGCATCGCGACCTTCTGGTAGTTGCTGATGAAGGCCCGCGGCTGGTAGCCCGGCTGCAGGACATCCGTACCCACGAAGCGCGACGTGTAGGGCAGGTTGAGCAGACCGAGCACCGTCGGCGCCATATCGATCTGGCTCATCATCGGATCGAAGCGGCGGGCGTGGATATGGCCGGGGGACCAGATGAACAGCGGGATCTCGTATTTGCGGATCTCCAGTTCACGCTTGCCGGCGACCGAAGCGCAGTGGTCCGCGACGATCACGAAAACCGTGTCCTTGAACCAAGGCTTGGTGGCGGCGGCCTTGAGGAAGGCGCCGATGGCGTAATCCGTGTACGCCACCCCACCCTCGCGATTGACGAGCTTGGGGTCGATCTTGCCGGCCGGCCAGGTGTACGGACGATGGTTGGAGGTCGTCATCACGAAGTGATGGAACGGCTTGCCGGCGGCGTGCGCCTTGTCGGCTTCCTCCAGGGACCAGGCGAACGAATCCTCGTCGCAAGCCCCCCAGGCGTTGGCGAAAGTGGGCTTCTTGCCGGCTTCCACCTGCCGCGGCAGATCGACGAGACGATAGCCGTTCGCCCCGAAGAAGTAATTCATGTTATCGAAGAACCCGTCGCCCCCATAGATGAAGGCGGTATCGTAGCCGGCCTGCTTCAGCACCGAACCCAGCGTGCAAAGGTCCTCGCACCCCTTGCGACGCAGCACGGACTGTCCCGGGATGGGGGGGATGGAGAGAGAGAGGGCCTCCATGCCGCGCACCGTGCGCGTGCCACCCGCATAGCAATGGCGGAACCAGAGCGAATCCGTGGCGATGGCATCGAGGTTGGGCGTCAAGTTCTTCGCCGCGTAAGCCGGGTCGCCGTAGCAGCCGAGGAACTCGGCGCTCAGGCTCTCGATGGTGATTTGGATGACGTTCAAACGACGGGCGGGGCCCGCCGGCTTGATTTCGCGCGTGATGCCCTCGGGCTTATCCGCCTGCAGGCGCTTGGAAAGGCCGGCAACCGGGTCGGACTTGGCCGAAGGATAGAAGCGCTTCCATTCCAGCTGGTTCGCCCAGAACGCCGCCAAGAAGGAATATTCGCCGTTCTTGGCGAGCTCGGTGTCGTAGCTGTTGGCGAAGTTCGGCTGGGGGTCGCCCATGTGGCGGAAACCCGCGACCAGGCGTTCGCCCACGCCCGTATGGACATTGGAAGCCGCCTTGAGGTCATGACGACCGACGGCGTAAGCATAGACCAAGACCAGCAGCATGGGCGTGCCCATCCAAGCCAACGTCCGCCAGCGGGGCGTGCCATCCTCGACGGCCCCTTCGGCCCACAACTGCGTGCAGCCCAAGCGAGACCAGATGAAATAGAAACCCGCGGCGACCAGGAGCACCGCCGCCACGATGAGCGGGAGGTTATAGGACTCCTTGATGTTCTTCACCACCTCGGTCGTGTAGATCAGGTAATCGACGGCGATGAAGTTGAAGCGCACGCCGAACTCCTCCCAGAACAGGATCTCGGAAACCTTCCAGAACGTGAACAAAAAAGCGCCGAAGCCCCAAGCGGGCAGAAGTACCCACCGGCGCCAGAACGCTCCACCGATGAGGCTCAACCCGGCGAACGGCAACGTAAGGAACCAAGCCATCAGCAGGTCGAAAAGGAATCCGATGAACAAGGCAGCGAAGGTCGGTAGCCCCCAAGACACCTCACCGGCCGAGGCCAGCAAGAAGCCGAGCCGCAGCAACGTGCCGAGCACGAGGTAAGTTAAGGCGAGTAGCCAGGTGCCACCTTGACGCGTCCGGAAGTTCCGAAGAAGCAATGCTTTCACGCAGGGAAGATGCCCGCAAAGCCCAGCAGGGGGCGAGCCTTTTTGGAGGTCGACGCCGCCGTTGGACGGTTACTTTTCCGGCACTTCATCGACACCGGAGCCGCCCCACGGATGGCAGCGCCCGAGCCGCTTGAGCCCCACCCACACCCCCTTGAAAAACCCGAACCGCTCCAAGCTCGTGGCCATATAGCAGGAGCACGTGGGATAGAACCGACAACCCGAACCGGGGATCAGGTGCAGCGGCTTGGAGAGGAACTTTTGGTAGAAGGCCACCGCCCCCAACGCGCATCGGGCCAACCAAGATGGTGGTGGGACGCTCATTCCGGCCGCGGGGACGCCTTCGCCACGGCTCCGGCCACGGCGACGGCATAGATCCGGCGCAAGTCCTTGAGCGGTTTGCGCAAAAGGCTTGGACGGGCGATGAGGACGAGCTCCCAGCCCACCGGCAAAGCCTCGGGGTCAGTCCGGAAAAGCTCGCGCGCCAGGCGTTTGGCCCGATTGCGGTTCACCGCCAACGGAATGGCCTTTTTGGCCACCACCACGGCGAAGCGAGTCGGCACGCCTTCGGCCCCCGCTTCGGCGGGGCCGACATTCAAAAGAAAAGGCCCGCAGTCGAGCCGCGAGCCTTGGGAGCGGAGGCGTTGGAAATCGGCCGAGGCGCGAATCCGACGTTCCCGCGGAAGACGCATGCGCTTACTTCCAGGAAGCCGTACCGAGGCGCTTGCGGCCGATCTTGCGACGAGCAGCAATGACCTTGCGACCGCCCTTGGTCTTCGAGCGGGCGAGGAAACCGCACTTGCGGGCGCGGGAGATTTTAGAAGGGCGGTAGGTGGGTTGCATGGCTTTTGAAGGGGATAGCCAAGGACACCCCGCCCAGCCTGTCAAGCCCCACGCTTCCCGGCTTGGCAGGAGGCCTAAGGGCGGAAAAGATGGGGGAATGAGCCCCGAAGAAGGAAAGAAGCGCCCCCCTCCCCAGCGCGCCTACCTGAACCAGGAGTTCATGAGCAGCCCGCAGGCCCGGACCATTCGGGTCATGACGGAGCTCACCGAGCCCCACCTCCGGTTCAAGAAATACAACGTCCGCAACACGGTGGTCATGTTCGGTTCGGCCCGCACCCTCCCCCTGGAGCAGGCCCGGGCCCAGTACGACGAGGTCAAGGCCCTCATCGCCCGCGGCGAGTGCTCGGGCGCGGAATGCTCCGCCCGGTTGCGCATCGCGGAAATGAACCTGCGCAGCGCCCCTTACTACGAAGCCTGCCGCGAACTCGCCTTCGAAATGACGAAGTGGTCGCTCACGCTCCCGGAGTGGCAGCGCTTCTTGGTCTGCTCGGGCGGCGGCCCCGGGATCATGGAGGCCGCCAACCGCGGCGCCTTCGAAGCGGGAGGCCGGTCGGTCGGCTTGGGCATCGCCCTGCCCTTCGAACAAAGCCACAACCCTTACATCACGCCGGAGCTCGACCTCGAGTTCCACTACTTCTTCGTCCGTAAATACTGGTTCCTCTACCTCGCCAAGGCGATGGTAGCCTTCCCGGGCGGCTTCGGGACCTTCGACGAGCTCTTCGAAATGATGACGCTCATCCAGACGGGCAAAACGAAGAAGCACCTCCCCGTGCTGCTCTTCGGTTCCGAATTCTGGAAGAAACTCCTGAACTTCGAAGTCTTCCACGAGTGGGGCATGGTCTCGCCGGAAGATCGCGACCTGTACGTGCACGTGGACTCGGTGCAGGAAGCGCGCGACACGCTCATCAGCATCATCACCGAAAAGTACCTCAAAGATGGCCACGAGCCCAACGACTGAGGGGGTGTTGGTCGCTTGGACGACCTTGCCGAGCAAAGAGGAGGCTGAAGCTTTGGCCGCCGGCGCGGTGGCGGCACGCCTCGCCGCCTGCGCACAGGTCGAGGGTCCCCTCCGTTCCCACTTCATCTGGGAAGGCGTCGCCCAAGCCGAGGAGGAGCACCGCCTGACCTTCAAACTCGCGGCCGCCCAGGAAGCCGCCTTACGCACTTGGGTGCACAGCCGCCATCCCTACGCGGTGCCCCAATGGCTGGCGGTCCCGGCCACCTACGTCAGCCCCGCCTACCAAGCCTGGGTGCTGGGCATTCGCTGAATCTTCATGACGACCCATACGCTCGAAGCGCTGCTTTACTTCCTCCTCGGGCTCGGCCTGCTGGGGGCCTGGACTTATGAGTACCTCAAACGTCGGCGGACGAACGGCCCCGAAAGTTTCTGGCCCGGCACCTCGAGCGCACCGTGGCAAGCCTCGGTCTTGATCGGCGCGGTGATGCTGCTCATCACGGTCGCGGAAACCGCGGTCGAGCATCGCTTCGGCGTGACCGCCCAACAGTCGATCATCGCCCCTTCCTTCCTGCTGGCGATGCTCGGCGCCTCCGTCGTCGAAGAAGCCGTCTTCCGCGGCTTCACCGCTCCGAGCTATTTCGGCGGCCGCAAACTCCTCGCGCTCATTCTCATCGGCTCGCTCGTCTTCAGCGCCATCCATGGGTTCGACCTCCAAAGCACCCAAGGCCGCATCAGCGCGATCTTTTCCTTCCTGACTTCCATTTGGCTCTACTTGGCCCGCTTCAATCCGCTGAATCCGGAGCGCTCGCTCATCCCCTGTTTTACGGGACATGCCGTGCGTAATCTCGCGGTGTTCGGAATTAAATGGGCACAAGGCTTCATAAACTGGAGCTAAGGAATCTTCCTCCGCAAAACCGTTGCAACAGAGAGACGTTTGGGGTGTCTTAAACGCACCCCCATGAATACTCCCGAAAGCAACAACCGTCGTGAATTCCTGAAGCTCAGCGCCCTCGCTGGCTTGAGCTTTGGCCTTGGTGCCATCCCGACCGCCGAGGCTGCCCCGGACCCCAAGAACCTGAAGCTCCAGAGCGCCAACGAGATTGGCGTGACCCGCCCACGTCCAGCCGGCAACAAGCCCGTCTGGGATCTCCAGACCAAGCCCCTCCAGAAGGTCCGCTGCGCGTTCATCGGCCTCTCCCGCGGCGCCACGCACCTGAACTCCGCGCTGAACATCGACTTTGCCGAAGTCGTCGCCGTCTGCGACATCAACCAGAACCGCGCGAAAGGCGCGGCGGCCAAGGTCAAGGCCGTCACCGGCAAGGAACCCGCCATCTACATGGAGAACGAAGACTCCTGGGAACAGATGGTGGCCCGCGACGACATCGACGTCGTCTACATCTCCACCCCTTGGGAGTGGCACGTGCCGATGGCCGTGAAGACCATGGAATGCGGCAAGCACGCGTTCATCGAAGTCTCCGCCGCCGTCTCCGTCGACGAGTGCTGGAAACTGGTCGACACGTCCGAGAAGACGCAACGCCACTGCGCGATCATCGAGAACTGCTGCTACGGCGAAGAGGAGCTCTTCGTGCTCAACATGGCCCGCCAAGGGTTCTTCGGCGAGCTCAAGCACGCCGAGTGCGCCTACATCCACGACCTTTCGCAGAACGTCCTCTGGCAGCTGGGCAGCGAAGGCGGCTGGCGCCGCAACTACCACACGTTCATGGACGGCAACCTCTACCCCACCCACGGCCTCGGCCCGGTGGCGCAGTACATGAACATCGGCCGTGGGGATGCCTTCAAGTTCGTGGTCTCGGTCTCCTCGCCCGAGTATAACCTCACCAAATTCCGCGACGCCAAGAACCCGAACAAGGGGAAGCACAAAGACGAGAAGTACGTGTGCGGCGACATGAACACGTCGATCATCAAGACGCAGCTCGGCCGGACCATCATGATCCAGCACGACGTGGTCAGCCCGCGCCCGTACTCGCGCATCAATGCGCTCTGCGGCACGGAAGCGACCTTCTTCGGCTACCCGGGCCGTCTCGCCGTCGACGCCGCCAACCCACACCCGTCCGTCAAGGGCATGAAGCTGAACTCCCACAGCTGGCTCCAGGACGAAAAGCTGGCGGCCTTCATGAAGGCCAACGCCCACCCGCTCATCAAGAAGGTCGGCGAATCCGCCAAGAAGGTCGGCGGCCACGGCGGCATGGACCACGTGATGAACTTCCGCTTGCTCGATTGCCTGCGCCAAGGCATCACCCCGGACATGACCGTCTACGATGCGGCCGACTGGTCCGCGATCCTCGAGATCTCCGTTCGCTCGGTGAAAGACGGCTCGATGCCGATCCAGTGCCCCGACTTCACCCGCGGCGGCTGGAAGAGCATCAAGCCGCTCGGCATCGTCTCCTAAGCGCCCCTCCCAGGCAACGCACCAGACCCGGCCACTTGGCCGGGTCTTTTGTCGATGGGCCTCCCTGCGGCGTGAAGCGCTCTTGCCTGCCCTGCAGCGGCGGCAAA